>Ga0316628_100005705_pt1 | contig 10052 bp, 6 predicted proteins | sample OWC_Aug_M2_C1_D5_FD_207648 | JGI IMG/M metagenome (GOLD analysis project Ga0316628, IMG submission 207648) | Wetland soil microbial communities from Old Woman Creek delta, Ohio, United States - OWC_Aug_M2_C1_D5_C | ecosystem: Environmental > Terrestrial > Soil > Wetlands | place: USA: Ohio... | reverse complement strand
CGCCGGCCCGAACGCCACGCACGTCGCCATGAGCGCCTCCGCGAGGCGGTCCTGAATAAAGGTGTCGGCGGTGGGGCTGAAGTACTGCTCGAAGAGGTGGCTTAGGATGTCGGCTGTCCCCGCGGCGGTCTGCTCCGGCGGGAGGGACATGGTATAGGTGGGGTCGAGGATGCTGTACGCCGGGTGGAGCGGCCCGAACATCGGCAGCTTCTCGCGGCTCGAGTCGTTGGAGATAACGGCGCCGGCGTTCATCTCCGAGCCGGTAGCCGCGAGGGTCAGCACCGAGACGATGGGGAGGGCGCGTTTGGCATCGGCCTTTCCCGCCGGGAAGTCCCACGGGTCGCCGTCGTAGTAATACGCGGCGGCGATGGCCTTGCCGCAGTCGATGACGGAGCCGCCCCCCACCGCCACCACGACCTCGAGCTTGTGCTCGCGGCACAGGCGCGCGCCCTCGCGGACGGTGGCGACCCGCGGGTTGGGCTGAACGCCGCCCAGCTCGACGAAGCCGATGCCGGCGGCGCCCAGCTGCTTCACGACGTCGTCGTATAACCCCAGCCGTTTGATGGCGCCGCCGCCGTAGAGGAAGAGGGCGCTCCCACCGCACAGCTTAACGCATTGCCCCAACCGCTTGATCTGGCCTTCGCCGAAAAATACCTGCGTGGGGATGTTGTAATAGAAGTTGAGCATAACGGTTACCTCCGGTCGCGGGGGTCGGGGGGAGGGAGGGCAACGCGCCCCCGGGACGTTTACGCCGCGGCGCGGGCCGCGGCGTTAGCACGTATTATATAAGGTGTCGCTCTCGCGCCACTCGCTCCAACTCCTCTTGGAACTTGGGGTGGGCGATGCGGATGAGGGCGCGGGCGCGCTCCTGGATGGACTTGCCGTGGAGGTAGGCGACGCCGTATTCGGTAACGACATAGTGGACGTCGGCGCGGTTGGTGACGACGCCGGCGCCGGGGCGCAGGGTGTTTACGATGCGGGAAAGGGCGCCGTCCTTGGCGGTGGAGGTGAGGGCGATGATGGGCTTGCCGCCGCGAGCGTGGGCCGCGCCCCGGATAAAGTCCACCTGGCCGCCGAAACCGGAATAGATCGACGTCCCGATGGAGTCGGCGCATACTTGGCCGGTAAGGTCTATCTCGATGGCGGCGTTGATGGCCACCATGTTGTCGTTTTGCGCGACCACCCGGGGGTCGTTGACGTAATGGGTCTCGTAGAATTCGAAGAGCGGGTTGCGGTCGAGGATCGCGAAGACTCGGCGCGAGCCCAAGACGAAACCCGCCACCGCCTTGCCGGGGTGGAGGGTTTTGCGCGCGCCGGTGATGACGCCTTTCGTTACGAGTTCCACGACGCCGTCGCCGAAGAGTTCGGTATGCAAGGCGAGGTCTTTATGGCCCGTTAAAGAGGCCAGGACCGCGTCGGGGATTTCGCCGATGCCGGTCTGGAGGCAGGCGCCGTCCTCCACCAGGCCGGCGATATGAACGCCCAACGTCCCGACGGTCTCGGAAAACTGCCCCGCCCCCGGCATCTCCGAGAGGGGTTCGTCCGCTTCGACGATATGGGTAAGGGCGCTTACCGGTACGGCCGTGTCGCCGAAGGTGCGCGGCATCTGCGGGTTGATCTGGGCGATGACGACCCGCGCCTTGGGGATAGCCGTGCGGGTAACGTCCACGCCCACCCCCAGCGAACATATGCCCTGGTCGTCGGGGGGGGTGAGATGGCATAACACCACGTCCACCGGATACGCGCCGCTCTCCACCAGCCGCCCGACGTCGTGAAGGTAGATGGGGATATACTCGGCGCGGCCGGCGTTAACCGCCTCGCGGGTGCGGCCGCCGGTGAAGAGCGCCATATGGCGGAAATGCCCCGCCATCTCGGGGGCTACGTATCCTTGGGGGCCGAAGTTGAGCCAATGCCAGACCTTGACGTCTTCAAACTCGGGCCCGCGCGCGGTCATGGCAGCCGTGAGGGTCAAAGGCTCGCCGCACCCGGGGTGAACCCAGACGTTGTCGCCCGAGCGAATAGCTTGTACCGCGTTCGCCGCGGTCGTGAGCTTCGCTCTGTAATCATCGCGCCAGCTAGTCGCCATAGGACACTCCGAAAGCGATGTTCCTGATATAGGCCGGGGAAGAACGACGGTAAGGCAGGCCGCGGCGGTTCGTGAACGGCGTAACGGGCGGCCGCCTATTATGGGCCATTTATAATATGACCTCCCGCCGAGGTCAACCTAAATCGTCGCCCCGCGGGGCCGATTTCGCTTGCAACCCGCCCGCCGGTATTATAGATTTCTATCCGGCGTAAGCCGGTCGGCGGGCGAAACCGACCCGCGCACCGGTCGCTTCAACCCTATGAAACTTACGTTACCATACGGCCGTAACCCTGTGACCGTCGATCTCCCCGACGACGCCGAGGTCGCCTCGCCCGCGCGGGTGCCCAAAAAGGACGAGCGCGAGGTTATAACGACTGCGCTCGCGCGACCGGTCAACGGCCCTACTTTCGACGAGTTCCTTGCGGCGCCCGGACCCCTGCTGGTCATCGTCAACGACGGCGCCCGGCCGACCCCGACCGCGCGCATCCTACGCTTTATCGGCGACCGCCTCCCGGCGGACCCGCGCTTCGCCGTCGCCACCGGCAACCACGAACCGCCCACGGCCGCGGAACTCGACTTTATCTTCGGCCCTTACCTGCCCAAGGTGACGGGCCGCCTTCATATCCACCGCTCGCGGGATGAAGCCGCGCACGTCCGCTTCGGCGTTACGCCGCGCGGAACCGACGCGCGTTTCGACCGCGTCCTGGCGGAGGCCGAACGGGTGCTTATCTTCGGTTCGCTGGAACCCCATTATTTCGCGGGTTATACCGGCGGCCGGAAAGCCTTCCTCCCGGGGCTCGCCTGGCGCGAGACCATCCTCGCCAACCACCAACACGCCCTCGATCCCGGGTCGGCCCCCGGGGCGCTCGCCGGCAACCCGGTTCACGAGGACATGCTGGACGCGTGCGCGCTCGTCGCCGGTAAAACTATCCTCTCGCTGCAAGTCGTCTTGGACGGCGGCGGCGACATCTACGCGGCGGCCGCGGGGGACCTGGCGTCGTCCTTTAAGGCCGCGCTCGCTCCCGCGCGCGCCGTCTACGAAATCCCGATCTCGGCGCCGGCGGAAATCGTCGTTACCGTCTCGCCGCCGCCGCTGGATTCCACCCTCTATCAAGCGCATAAAGCCATCGAGAACGCCAAAGGCGGCCTGAAACCCGGCGGCCTCATGATCCTCGTGGCCCCCTGCGGCGAAGGCGTAGGCGACGACGAGTTCCTCCAGGTCATGAAGCGCTTCCGGACGCCGGCGGAGCTCCTCGGCCACCGGGGGATGGAGACGCATGGCGGCTGGCATAAGGCCGTTAAGATCGCCGAACTGGCGGCCGAAGGCGAGATTTGGGCGGTTACGGATATGGACGCGGGGCCGCTCGCGGCCGCGTTCATAAAAACGCACCGAGACCTCCCTCGGGCCCTCGCGGACGCCCGAGCCGCGCGCCCCGGCGCGCGTATCCTGGTCATAACCAACGGCTCCATGTCCATGCCGCGGCCGCCGGTACCGTAAGGGACGCGTCATGAACGAAACTCGGCCCTCGGTTTCCGATCTCCCCCTCTTCGTGTACGGCACCCTTGCCGACCCGTCGGTGTTTTCGGTCATCACCGGCGAAACTCCGTACCGAGCGGAAGCGACCCTGCCGGCTTACGAAAAACTGATGCCCGCGGAATCCTTCCCTTATGTCGTTCCCCGCGAAGGATCGGAAGTCCGCGGTTTCTTGGTGGCGCGGCTGCGACCGGAATCTTTCGCACTCCTGGACCAATACGAGGACGAAGGTCGGCTCTACCTCCGCCGAGAGGTTACGGTCCATACGTCGGAAGGCCCCCGTCGCGCCCAGACCTATCTCGCCGGGCCGGAACTCCTAGGCGCCACTTCGCTCGAAGACGTCGACGTCGACGAGCGGCTCGCGGACTTCGTTCGTAACCGCATCGAGTCCGCCCTGGCGGAACAGCTCCCCGCCGAGGGCCGCATCCGCGACTTGACCCTGCGCGCCCGCCGGGAGCTGTGGGGGGACGCGATCGAAGAATTGGTACGGGAGTCTTTCGAACGCCCCGCGATCACGAGCTTCGCGATCAAACACCAGCTGGCGGCTTCCAAACTCCCGACGCTAACCTGGCTCGAAGCCGAACCGTGTGCCCATAAGTACGCGCCCGCGTATCTCCGTCTTATCCTCAAAGCCGTCGTTTTCAACCAGCTGGAAGAGCGGATCCACCGCGACTTCCGCGGGTCGGTACGAGTCGCCGACCCGTATTTCGAACACGGCGTTTCCGCCCTCGCCGCGCTCCGGTACGCGGCCGACAACCTCGGCCCCCTCGGCGATATGGCCGCGGCTCTAGGGGTAGAAGCCTATAACCCCTTATTAGAGTACGTCGATTACGCCGTAGCGGCCATCTTCATCGCCGACGAGCTTTATACCCGCGAACACCTACGCCCGTACGTCGAACGCATCAAAGACGAGCGCGCCCGCGGCGGCGTACCGTTGGGGATGGAGTTGGAGTTCAGCCCGTTAGGCGCCGCCGCGGTGGGCGCCGCCCCGGACGACGACCCCCGCTTCGACGGTTTCTATTATTTCGACGACTTCGACCTCGGCGGCCGGCTTTGGAAAGTAGGGGGACACGTCGACGACCATAGCGCCCTTCTAGAAGGTCGGGGGCGTGTCCGCGGCTTCCTGGAATTGGCCGTCGGCCGGCTTAAGGTACTGGACGATCTCTCCCGGCCGGTGACCGCGGACCCGGTGATTCTCTCCGGGCTTGCGAACGCCGCCGTCGCGTTCGCGGAAATAAAGCCCCATAGCTTACATGTATCAATTCAATTAGAACGCGGCCGGCCCTTCGGTTTGCCGCCGTCCCTAAGCGACTTGGTATGTCTTATGGTCTTGGGGGGCGATGTGGGCCCCGATGAGAGCGGCCGCCTGCGGGAGCGGCGGATATACGGCGGCGAGATCGTCGACGAAATCGCGGGGCTCTCGTTCTCGCGCTTGAACGAACATCGCGGCCACCCCTACGACGACGAACCTACCGCCGTAGTAGCCTTCGACTTCCCCCGTTTGTTCTACGAGCATTCGTACCTGGACGTAATCCTCGCGCTCAAGGCGTTCCAATTGGCCGATAATCCGCCGCCCTTGGAGTTATCATCCTGGGCGCCTTACCACGAGGCCAACCGGGAACTAGCCAAGGCGTTGACCGCGTGGGCGGCCGACCCGCAACCGGTAAGCATGGCCGACCAGGGCGCCTTCCTGGCGCGGCTCGAGCGGGGCCTTACCTACGAAGCGACGCAACTGGAGGGGCACGACTTGGTTTACCGGAGGACGTGGCTCCAAGGTTTGGAAGTGAAGTTGGCGGCCTTGAACGCTTATCTGGCTTCCGGCGGCGACGAAAGGAAGTTAAAGCCATGAGCCCGGAGACGTTGAACTTTTTCCTGGAAACGAAACGCGACGAAGTAGCGGCGGAAGTCGTCCGCCGCCTACACGCGTCCGAACTCGAGCATTATCGGCAAATCCCTACCGAAGACCTCCGCCCTCGTATCCTAGCCCTTTACGACGCCTACCGCGCGTCGGTCTTGGCGGGCGACCACCTAGCCCTCCACGACTTCCTAACGGCGGTGGCCCATAAACGCCTGCAACAAGGATACGGCCTCGAGGAATTATTACTACTCGTAAACGCCCTTTTCGACGTAACGTGGGAAGAGGCCGCCCGCGCCTTCGAAGGGCGGCTTGGCGAAGCCTTCGACGACCTTCGGCGGTTGGCGCAGGGTTTTATATGGGCGAAGGGGGACGTGGCCGTGGCTTACGCCCAAACGACGGCGGAAGAACGGGAAGCGCTTCGGCGTCTCAATACCGCTTTCAACGCGTACCTCCGTTTAAAACACGAAAACGAAGGCGGCGGGACGGCGTAAACCGCCGGCGATTCCCCGTGCGTAAATACTGGGTGGGGCTGAGTATATTCGGGGTCGTGGCTGCCCACGTAAGCGCCGGGGAGATCCTCGAAGCCACGTGCCCCTGCGGTTACGTCGCGGGCGACCTATGGACCGGCGGCGGCTTGGAAGACCCGTTCCTAAAATTCGACGTTTATTACTGCCCGGCGTGGAAGGAAATCGTCTCGGTCAGCTTTGACGGCGCGCCCTTATTCGGAGAGGCGGTGGGCCACGATCTCGCGCCCATCCGCGTCTCCCAAGAGATATGGTCTTTCATTCAGGAACACCAAGCCGAATACGACGCGTTCCTCGGGAACTGGCGTCCGCCGGACGAGGTGGGCGACGACGAATTCGCCGCGGGCGCCCGGGTGGAATCGGGGGGGCGCGCCGGCGAAACGCCGCCGAGCCTCCTACGAGTCCGCGACCCGTTATCGGAAGGGGCGCTCTTCGTCTGTCCCCGCTGCTCCCAAAAGGAACTTACGTTTCGACAAGTAGGATGGTGGGACTAAGGGTCGCGCCCGCGCCGCCGTAAGGCGGCGTTCGTTTCGACCCTTTCCTAACAAGATGACCCCCCTGCCGCTGGATAGACTCCGCGCGCGCGCGGCTCGGCTTTCGAGCTACGCCCGCCGCTTCGTCGATAACGTCGACGAAAGCCAGGCGGAATTAGTAGCGCAGTTGGAGCACGCGGGCCTCCGCGACGAAGTCCATTTGCGGCAACCCGCCTGGGACCTCGAACGGGAAATGGACATCGTCGCGCACGTCGCCGGCGATGACGACGAGCGGATCCGATTCCTGGGGTGCTATTTCGGGCTCCAATACCTCCGCATGAACGTCCAAGCCCTGGACGCCCTCGCCGGCGGGATCGTCCCGGGCGAAAGCCGCACCGAAGTCTACCGGACCTTCGTCGCTACGGTAGGATCCAGTTATGCCCACCTGGTCGTGACGTTCATGCGCAAAGTCCTCGACCTGTTGTCGGCGGGAGCCCGCGTCCCGCCGTTCGTAATCTGCGGCGTCGGGACCCTTACCGACCAAGACGACGTCGACATCGGCGTCGCGGTACGGGGCCGCGACCGCGGCGACCTCGACGCGGTCCTCGGCCGCCTCAACAACGTCATGCACCGCTACGCCGCGCGTTTGCACTTCCACCTCTCGGAACACGTTTCCCCCGAACACTTCGCATCGACCCTCGACGAATACCGCGCCTACGTCGATTCCCGCCCCGGCGACTACGTCGTGGTCTCGGAACTATTAAACGCCGAGCCGATTTACGGCGATCTCGCCGTATTCCACGCGCTTCAGGACGACGTTATCGCGCGCTATTACGCCGACGGCCTCGCGATCCACCACGAAGGTTTCGTACGGGGGGCCCTCGGTGAAATTAGGTTCCTTAGCGGCCGCCCCCCCGAAAGTGACCGCATCGTCCCCAAAGACGAATTCCTCCGGGTCGTCCGCGCGTTGGTCCACATCAAAAGGGTCCTCCGCAATCTGCGTGCCCCCGCGTTCACCGATAATCTCCGCGCCCTCCGCGAACGGGAACCGGATCGGGCCGCCCGCTACCAGACCCTCGAAAGCGCATGGGTATTCGCGGAAGTCCTCCGTTACGTCTACCAGCTCCTAGTGGTCCAAGACGAAGGTATTATGCTCGATGCCCCCGCCGGCCGAGATGCGCTGGCGCGGGTCGCGGCGGCCATGGGCTACCGCCGACGGGGGGCCGCCGGACCGGACGAAAGCCTACTCGTCCATTATTACGATCGGCTCGAACGTCTCCACGCCGCCGCCGCGGTCTTCGAAGAGGAAATCGAACGCCATTTACGGCATAATTCCGTATTCGCACGCCTCGTAGACAAAGCGCCCTCCCTTCCCCCCAACCGGTTAATGCGGGAAACGCTCCTACTCGGCAGAGCGCTCGCGCGCGCCGCGTATTGGGACGACGTCCTGGAACTCCTGCTGGCGGACGGGAAAAAATACCTCCGGTTACTCCTCGACGAATACGGCCGCCTGGAACCCAAAAGCCGCCGCCTCGTCGGCCGGGAACTCGTCACCTTGTTCAAACGCAACGAGGAGTTATTCATTAAACTCCTCGTCATCCTAGGCGAAAACCGCGACTTGGCCGAAGGGCGTAAGCTGTTCGGGATTATGAACGAGGCGTTCCTGCGAGAATTCGCGGGCCGCCCCCACCCGGCGGAAGACGCCGCGCGGCTGTTCCACTCCCAACCCCGGCTTTTACACCGGTATCTTTTGGAGGTCGAACGCGACGACGCGGGGCGGTTCCTCGAACTCGCGGCCGGGCCGGTATGGGACGGCGCTTGGGAACGACCCGCGGCCGCGTTGGCGGAACTCGCCCGTCTGCGTTATTACGGGTCGGCGTTTTTGCGGCGGTATTTCCGCGAGGTTTTAACCCGCCACGGCGACGCCCTTGACCATATCGATGACCACGACTGGTTGGCGGCCAAGGCGGAAGGGATGTTGGCGGAAGCCGCGTTGGCGGACGCTCCGGCCCGCAAGAAAGAAGCTTTGGGCGATTATTACGACCTCTCCCTCCTCCGCGTCGGCGCCCAACTCCTCAACGGCGCGGGGGCCGAAGACGTCAACGCCCGCTATTCGGAGTTTACCGACACCTACGTTAAGTTCTTGTTCGACGCTTGCCGCGAAAGCTTGGCGGAAGACGGCGGCCGATGGGTCACTTCTTATGACCGGATGGCGATTTACGCCGTAGGCGGACAAGCCCGCGGGTGGGCTTTCAATAACGACTTCGATTTAATGGTGTTCTTGGACGAGGAAGACGAACGATTGGCGGAATTGGGGGAGGCGGTCATCGCCGGCTTCAACGACGAAATAAGCCGGCGGGGTATCCTCCCGCACCACCGCTTCCTCGACCACTTCGGCCGATACGTAATACCGTTCAGCCGGATGGACGCGTATCTTAGCGCGGGGGGCGACGCGGATTTCATCGAAAAATCGCAGCTCTTGGAAGCGCGTATGATCGTGGGGACCTCGACGCTGGACGACGCGTTCGCGGCGCGGCTCGTCCGTCCGTACGTGCTCGACCGTCCGGGGCCGTATATCGCCGCTATGGGCCGCGAAATCGCGGAACGGCGCCGCGCGGTTACCCAATCCCTCTTGGCTCACAACGTCAGTGAATGCCCGGGCGGCTTACGCGACATCGCCATGGTTATTTTAATGTGCAAAGCGCGCTTCGGCCTACGGACCGGCGGTTACGCCGAAACGCTCGAAGCCGTTATCCGCACCCATCGGGATGCGGGCCTGCTGCTGGCGTCCATCTATAACTCCCTCCTGTTCTTGCAACGGTTGCGTTACAGCTACCGCTTGACGGTATGCGTCGACGATAATTTGCAATTCGAACACGCGGATATCGTCGCGGAGGTTTTGGGGTTCCGGGAGGGAACCGCCGCCGAGCGGGCGGCCCGCGTCCGCGAAGATTTCGAACACACCACCGCTAAAGTGGCCGGGGAAGTCGAAACCATGATCGAACTTCTCACGGCCCCCGGCGATGATTCGCGGTAAAGCCCCCCGCCCAACCCCGTATAAAAAAAGGAGCGCCCGCCGGCGCTCCTTTTTCGGCGATAGCGGGGGTTTTAGAACATACCGCCGACGGTGGAAGACAGCTTGGTCGCCGCCTCGATGAGGGCGGGGGCATCCTTCGTAATCGTCTCGACGTTCGTCTTGGCCGCGGTTAGTTCGTCTTTTTTCTTATTCAGATCGCCGGCCGCCAGCGGGTTGGCCGAAATCTGGTTGACGATATCCGCAAGCCCGTTCGCGATTTTGGTCGAAACGGTGGGCACCTCGGTGACGATGGCGTTGACGTCCGTCGCGACGGTGGCCATAGCTTGGAAATCGGTTTGGAGCAGGCTCTTGTCTTCCGCCGTAAGTTTGTCCTTAAGTGCGGCGGCGTTCGCCGGGTCGGCCAGAACGTCGGCGATACCATATTTGGTACATACGGCCTTCAAGGTCGTGTCGCATTTTTCGACCTTGGTCTTAGCCGCGGTGAAGCGATCGGCGATGTCCTTGACCGCCGTGAGGGCTTCGTCGATCTTCTTAGTGTCG
>Ga0316628_100005704_pt1 | contig 10052 bp, 9 predicted proteins | sample OWC_Aug_M2_C1_D5_FD_207648 | JGI IMG/M metagenome (GOLD analysis project Ga0316628, IMG submission 207648) | Wetland soil microbial communities from Old Woman Creek delta, Ohio, United States - OWC_Aug_M2_C1_D5_C | ecosystem: Environmental > Terrestrial > Soil > Wetlands | place: USA: Ohio... | reverse complement strand
TGACGATGATGACGATGACGATGACGATGATGATGGTGAGGAGGATTAGATCGGGTCACCACGCCTGAGAAACAGAGTCTCTCTCAAGGAAAATCGAACAAGGCGCCGAAGGCTTGTATTGAGAATTCTGGAAGCCCATGCGTGGGAGAAAGGCGATGAGCCGGGAACATTTGGTGACTTGTCTGACTCAGGAGAGATGAGGCGCGTCGTCAAAACCTGAGAGACATTGAAGAGGCAATGCGCATGGATGATGCACAGACGCGTCGGAGTTGATCGGTCTGAAATTGGCGACTACACCGTCTCGGTATGCAACAGAAGCAGAAGTATTGAACAACATCGCTTTTCGAAGACCTGGGAAGGAGAGAGAACATGAATCGTTTCGTCAAAATGGGTTTGTCGGTACTGCTGGCACTGACTTTTATCCTACCTGCCAGTCATGTGGCCCTGGCAGAGGAAGCCAGGTGCCGCGGCTCTCTGGGGACTGTGACAGTGGATAACCTGCGTGTGCCAAGCTACGCCAGCTGCAGGCTCAGCGGGACGAAGGTTCTGGGAAATATCAAGGTTGGAACCGGCGCTACGCTGATAGCCAATGGTGTCAGGGTGATCGGCAATATCCAGGCTGAAGGCGCAAGGGCTGTAACTGTGACCAATTCCACGGTTGGCGGAAATATTCAGCTCAAACAGGGCGGCGCAGCCAGGATTTACAGGGTGCGCGTCAAAGGAGACATCCAGTTTGAGTCCAACAGACGGGCGTTGAGCGCCACATATAACAAGGTCGGCGGCAATCTCCAAGCCTTCCAGAACACAGGCGGCGTTGCCATCTCTTACAACACCATTGACGGAGACCTGCAGTGCAAGTCGAATCGCCCTGCACCTATTGGCAGGGGAAATGTGGTCTACGGTAATAAGGAGGATCAGTGTAGACGCTTATAGTTGGATTGAGTGTACGTCGAGACTGTGCTGAATATCCAATTCACAAAAGCAAGTTGAAAGGATGCCCGGTTTGCCCGGGCATCCTTTCTGGTAAATCGAGCTCTGCATGATCGGCTCGTTCTCCATGCGCCTCACACAGTGCCCATCTTCGATTCCACATACGGGCGGGCGAGTTCCAACCGGGGCAGGCAGAGATCCAGAATGCTGGTGACGACCACCTGACTTCCTCTCCCCTGTCTACTCGGAATCTTACCAGGGTCCCGGCCCCGTCTGATGCACTTCTTGCTGTTGCCGTTGCGGCTGTTGGTAGACCACCCCCACTTGACATGCAAATATTTCTGACGCGTATCTTCCGAGATGTTCTTGACTGCCTCGCCAATGATTTCCAGGTTTCGAAGCACCGCATCGAAGCGCAGCTCATCCTGCACAAAGCTTCGATAATTCATGCCGCGCCTAAATCTCAGGACCTTATCGCACGCCTCCTGAATATCCTTCAGGAGCAGCGACTCATCCCGCGACATGGACGAGATCCTGCATCACGTGCGGCTTCATGCGTGGTTTGATCGCCTGCGGGACCACCAGGTCCACTTTACACCCCGGCAGCTCTTCCAGGTAGAACTTCGTATCCATGAAGCGATCGAAGGTCAGGCGGCCTTCGAATTCAACGAGGATATCCACATCGCTGTCGGGGCGCTCTTCTCCGCGCGCCACAGAGCCAAAAAGGGACAGAGATTTCACGCCCAATCGCTTCAACTGGATACTGTGCTCGCGGAGCAGGGAAATCACATTGCTGCGGATCATATGATGATTACACAGCAGCATGGCATCGGCATCTCTGCGTCGCTCCTGACCCGGAGGGGGGAATCCGTCTAGCCGGCTGAATCCCCTCGAGGAGATGGCCCTTAAGGTTGGCGCGCCACAGAGATGGAACAAACGTTCTGGTATAATGATCCCGCAATGGATCACCTGCCATTCCCACCCTCTTCCGCACTCGCCTCCTGCATGCAGCCTCCCCGGCTGCCTGTTCACCATCTCACCGCATCCAGGGTATCGGATCTCAAACACCGCATCCCGCCCCCCGAATTGTTTTTTTTCGTTCCCGGAAAATCTACACTTTATTCCCGCGCCGAGGCGGCATCAGGCCGCCATCGGCCGCATCCGCCCCTCGTCTGGCGGATGCCCGCTCCCCGGCCTCGCCGCCAGCCTTTCCTCATACTTCTTTCTTCTTTCCTCTGCTTATCTGTCTGCGGTCAGCCATCACCGCTTGGGCAAGCGAGTTGTTCCTGGTTGTTTTCTCTCGCGCTCGGGTGGGAGAAATATTATGCGAAATTCATACTAGGAGATCCCACTCCGGTCTCGATGCCTGCCCCTCAGGCTCTTTCCTCTTTCTTCTTTCCTTTGGCCCCGTCACCTTTTCCTGGGGGAGGATTTGAATTGGATTTGAATTATTTTTTTCGCGCGACTTGCGCTTGGAACCTGACACTCCCTCACGGGCTTGCCAGGTCCACCGTGAAGTGGCCGCCGTAGACGCTGTTCGGCGAATCTGCCCAGCCGATGCCGACCTCGGTCACATTGCGGTTGATCATGGCGTTGCGGTGCAGCGCGTCGTCGTTCCACTGCGAGATGGCATCCTGCGGCCCGCCCACCGCGATGATCTCGAGCGAATAGGAGGACGTGTACCCAGCTGCGGCGATGCGCTGCTGGATCGAGGATCCGTCCGAGCCGGTGTGACTGATGAAGTTGTTGCAGGCCTGGTCCACGCTGTGGGCCTGCGCGGCCGCGCTGAGCTGCGCGTTGAGCGAGAGCGCCGGAACACCCGCATCCGCGCGCTCGGCATTGATCAGCGTGAGAAGCTGGCTGACGTAGCCCGCGTTCGTGGAGGCCTGGCAGGTCCCCGTCCCCGAGCCGCCGCCCCCTCCGCTCGTGGAGGTCGCGCCCGGCGCAGCCGTGGGGATGATGCCCCCGCTCCCCACGCGGATCTTCACCCAGAAGGTCTTCTCCAGCCCGATCAGCACCACCTTCTCGTCCGCGTCCTGCAGCTCGAAGAAGCCCGTGTAGACCCCATCCGCTCTCGGCGCCACCAGGTCGACGGACACGTCCACGGTCGCGCCGGAGAGCGTCTGCGGCACCGGGGCCGACTCGGGCGCGTTCATCCGATCCCCGCTGGCGAAGGCTACGCTGTACCCGGTCCACGGGCAGGTGCCGGTGTTCTTAATCTTCCAGGTCTTGGTGAAGGACTTGCCGGCCGTCACCTGCGTGCCGTCCGGGATGGTCACGTCCTCGAGCAACACCGCCACTACCTTGCAGTCCGGCGGGACGGTGACGGCGAGCGTGGGCGTCTCCTCAGCAACCCCCGTGCTGGTGGCCGTCGGCCGCGTGACGAGCGACCTGGTCGGCGGCAGCGTGGAGGTCACAAAGGAGGGCTCCACCGCGACCGGCGTGTTGGAGGCGATCTTGATGCAGGAGGTCGCCAGGATGGATAAGGCAAGGAGGATCGGCAGAGTTTTTCTCATAGGGTTAGGAGTTTGGCAAGGGATGTGCATCCAAGCAGAGTTGGGGATCCTTCGGGAAGAACACCCTCAGGATGACATGGAACCGGGAACGCAGAGGCGGAGATCCTTCGGGAAGAACGCCCTCAGGATGACATGGAGACTAGAACATCATCATTTGACCCCTGGCCTGTTCGACCGGGTCACTCTTGATCTGCTCCTCAAAGGTCTGGCGGTTGAGCAGGGGCAGGCCCGCCAGGGAGCGCAGCAGCCTGAACTTGAGCATGCGCCACTCGCGCATCTTCTCGGCCAGCGCGGGGTCGCGCTCCTGTTTGTAGGCTGCCAGCGAACCTCGGCCGCCGGGCAGGACGATAACACATTTCTCCGCCGGGTGGGTATTGGCCCTCACCACCCGCCCGACCAGCGCCGAGGCGATCACGTAGAAGACAAACTCGGTCACGCCGTCCTGCTCCCAGACCAGCGCCGCCTCGTTCTGGCGCATCCGGTAACCGAGGCGCTCCCCTACCGTCTCAAGGAGCGCGGCCATCTCCTTTAGGTCCTCGCGCCGGGCCGCCGGGGTGTCCTCCTCCCGCAGCCGCCAGATGCCGCCATCCTTTTCGGCGTATGAATATAACACGTTATAGATCAGGCGTTTGGATGGCGACATCAGCCCCGGGAACTGCGCGTACAGCTCCCCCTCGACCTCCAGGAAGATCCGGTCCGGACGCTTCTGGAACAGGCGGACGGTCTCCATCTCCACCCGGTCCGCCAGAGAGTCAATGCCCGGATCATATTGGTGCAGCCCCCAGGACCCGGTCTCGTAGCCTTCCCCTGCCCCGTAATGGGCGAAGCGAGCGTCTTTGGTCAGCGCGGTTTCCACCAGCGTATTCGTGCTTCGCAGCGCGTCGTCCAGTTCCACATCGGCAGCCTTCAAGGCGTGCGCACCCGCCAGGTCCGCCAGTGCAGCCGTGTGGACGTGCAGGTAGGAGGCTGGTTCGGAGCGCTCGTTCAGGTAACGGTGGATGACCTGGCGCACCGGCTCCAGGCCCCTCGTGAACGGAGGGCGCGCCGCGTCGCTATGCCTCCAGACCGTCTGCAGCGGGTCGCCTTCACCCCGCAGCGCCAGGCCTGCCAGGTCAAAGCCGGAGCTATCCGCGGCGGTGAGGGCCGCGCTCACGAACGGCGCCTCAGGCTCGGCCAGCAGCGCCAGCATCGGCGTGCCTTCGGGGAGCAGCCCGGCCAGATGCCGGAGTGCCGCGCTCAGCGCGGTCGCATGCCAGGCCCAGTCATACCGGCGGCGGCGCAGCCCGATCTTGAACGGCTCGGCGGCCTCGCGTCCCCACAGCCAGCCGGCCCACAGGGCCGAGAGCGTCCAGAAGGCCTGGTTCGGGCGCGGCACCGCCGCAACCACCGCCCGGATCGGGATCTCCTTGCGGACCTCGTCCGCCAGGTCCTTCAGGCGCCCGTCGAACAGGCAGATGCCGCCGCTCTCTGGGATCTTCTTCGGCCACGCCTCGCAGGGGATCCTCGAACGGGTCTCGGCCCACTGGCCGGTCGCCGCCTCGAGTGCCATCCAGATGTTGCGCTCGCGGAACCAGGCCGGGACGCTGAGTTGTTTCGGGCGCGGCCGCTCGGCCGCCCACAACGAATTGCCCGCGTCGAAGGCCGCCAGCACCAGCGCGATGATCAGCCGCCTGCGCTCCGGCGGGACCTCCAGGCCGTCCAGCCGGTTGATGAGGGTGGCCAGCGCGTAGACGGCACGCGGCAGGTAGACCTGCAGCGCCTCCTCGGCGTACACGCGGTCCGCGTCGCCGACGGGCGCGACCCGCTCAAGCACGCGGGCGCGGTGCAGGCTTGCGCTGCGGGTGATGTCCCTCACACGTTCCAGGTCGGCGGGTGTGACCGGTCGCTCCCCGGCGTCCTCGCAGTTCGGGCACTCGTAGATGCGCGCGTAGGGCGTGTCGCTGTCCTTGTTCCACAGGAACTCGCTGGCCGGGATCTCCGTCCCGCACTCCGCGCAGGTGGTGAGGTAGAGGGATACAAGATGCGTCTCCAGACGCTCATCCGACTTGCGCGCCGCAGCCAGGTCCGCCAGCGCCATCTTCAGCTCGGCCTCGACAGGGGCGCAGGCGGCCATCTCGACCATGAAGCGGACGATGGGATTGTTGGCCGTCAGCAGCACGCGGTAGCCGAGGCGCGCCGCCTCCAGCACCAGCCGCGGCGAGGACCCGAACGGGTCGAGCAGCCAGCTCCCCGCGGGAACGTTTGCCGACAGCCATGCGGAGACCGTGCCCTCCTCCAGCGGCGGAAGGAAGCGCGCCAGCAGGCCGGGGTCGCCGGGTTGCATGCCTGGGGTGTAAGGTAGTGGATCCATAACTGAAAACGCGTCTAAACACGAAGGACACACCGTTCGTGCCGCGAACAACGGCGGCACGCCGGTGCGAGACGGCAAAGAGCACTAAGGAATCTGAAGGGTTTGTTGGGTGAGATGAAAGTCATGACTTATGGTCATGAGGAATGTTCAGGCGGTTTGACTACCTGTCGAAAACATGACCTTCTTATGGGAGCCATCTATACAAGAGTATACATTTCCGGCCTGAAAAAGCAAAGACCCCGCGTGATGGTCTGTCCTGCAAAAAGCGCAAAAAAGCGGAAAAAGGCGCTGAATCATGCAGGGAGTATTCATTTGTGTGTATTACGAGAGAGGAGGGGAGAGCGGTTCCCTGGGTGCGGAGTTCATATCGATCTCGACCGCCGAGAGCAGGATCTGGATCCCCAGGATCATCGCCAGCGTGGGCAGGATGACCGTGCCCGTGGGTGCGGGCTGGTCGAGGCGCACATACTTGATCCACTTGATGATGCCGAAGATCAATCCGAACAGCAGCAGCGGGATGCCGGACAGCAGGTAGACCGACACCATAGAGAAGTCATACAGGAAGTAGCGCAGCCAAAGCCTGCGGAAGAAGGTGGCAGCCAGCTTGAGCGGGAACTCGACCGCCGCGTGCTGCATGGACAGGTTGGAGGTCTCACTGCCGTAGCGCGCCGGCATGGGCACGTCCAGCACGTAAGCGCCCAGCAGGTACAGGCCCGCCAGCATCGAGGTCTCGAAGAAGTAGCGCCGGTCGACCCGCTCCAGCGGGAGCTTCGCAAGCACCTCGGCGCGGATGGCGAAGTAACCGTTGGCCGGATCGAAGCAGTTCCAGTACCCGCTGGCGACCTTGCCGGTGAAGCTCAGCGCCATGTTCGCGATGCGGCGCCCGAGCGGCATCCTGCGCAGCGCCTCCAGGTCACGGAAACGGTTGCCCTTGGCGTAATCGGCCCTGCCTGCGACCAACGGCGTGATCAGCGCCGGGAGGAACTGCGGATCCATCTGCCCGTCACCATCGATCTTCACGACGATCTGCGACCCCAGCTCCAAGGCTTTGCGAAAGCCGCTGACCATTGCCCCTCCGACGCCCTGGTTCTGCTCGTGCCTGAGCAGGAGGATGCGCTCATCGCGGCCCGCCAGCCGGCTCACCACCTCGGAGGTGCCATCGGGCGAGGCGTCGTCCACCACGATGATGTGGCGCAGGAATTCCGGCAGCCCGCGCAGCACCGTCTCGATCTCGCCCTCCACGCGGTAGGCGGGGATGACCGCCGCGATGCTGTAATTGCGAAAATCGGGGGCCGGCTGCATCGCTCGTTCAGGCCCCTTTCAGCAGGCAGGCCTCGTAGGGCCCCAGTTCCAGCTCACCAGAGCCGAGATCCCGCCCTTCCACCTGGCGAGTGGAGAGCAGGGTCTCCCAACGCCGCCCCGGCAGGGACGCCGGCAGCGGCCGGTTCCGGAAGTTCAACGCCACGAGGATCGCTTCGTCGCCTGCCTCGCGCAGATAGACCAGGGTCCCGTGCGGCGCCTCCTTGAGCGCTCTGAACCCGCCTCGACGCAGGGCCGGCTGCTCCCTGCGCAAGCGAATCAGCGCGCGCGTGAAGTTGAGCATGGAGCCGGGGTGCTTATCCTGCTCCTCCACGTCGCGCCAGAGATAATCCGTATGCACCGGCAGCCACGGCTGCTTCGTTGAGAAACCCGCATTCGGCCCCGCGTTCCATTGCATGGGCGAGCGGCAGCCATCGCGGCCCCTGTAGAAGGGCCAGTACTTCTTCCCGGGCGGGTCCATGATCTCGCCGCGGCGCAGACGGATATCGCGCATCCCGAGCTCCTCGCCGTAGTAGAGGAAGGGCGTCCCGCGCTGCGTGAGCAGCAGGGCCATCATCACCTTGACGCGCGCATCGTCTTCGCCCCACCCGTAACGCGTGGCCGTCCGGACCACATCATGGTTGCTCAACACGTGCACCGGCCAGATGCCATGCCCGCGCTCCACCTCATACTCATACTCGTCCTCGAGGTGCCTGAGCAGGGTCGCCGGAGCAAAGGGGCTCATCGTCAGGGCGAAGTTGAAAGCTGCGTGCAGTCCGTTTGGCCCGGCGTAGCGTGCGATCTTCTGCGGCGTGGATTCGAAGGTCTCCCCCACTGCGTATCGCTCCGGGTACGAATCCAGCAGTTGGCGCAGCTCCTGCAGCAGTGGGACCATCTCGGGGCGGTCGAGATCGTAGATGTGCTTCTGCCTATCGAAGAGGCGCAGCCCCCACTTCGAAGGGTTGCTGCGGAACTTGTCGTCCTTGAAATAAACGTTGAACACATCCAGCCGGAAGCCGTCCGCCCCGCGCTCCAGCCAGAAGCGGACCACGTCCAGCATGGCCTGGCGGACTTCCGGGTTCCGCCAGTTGACGTCCGGCTGCTCCGCCAGGAACATATGATAATAGTACTGGCCGCGTTCCGGCGAGTAGGTCCAGGCCGGGCCGCCGAAAACCGCCTGCCAGTTGTTCGGGATGGCATCCTTCCAGATGTACCAGTCCGCCTTTGGGTTATCCCTCGAAGATCGCGACTCATGGAACCAGGGATGCCGGTCGGAGGTGTGGTTGAGCACCAGGTCGAGGACGATGCGGATGCCGCGCCGGTGCGCCTGCGCCACCAGCTCGTCAAAATCAGCCAGTGTGCCAAAGCGCGGGTCCACATCCGTATAATCGCTGATGTCATACCCGAAGTCCCTGTCAGGCGTCGGGTAAAAGGGCGAGAGCCAGAGGGCGCTCACGCCGAGACCGGCAAGATAATCGAGATACGCAGTGATCCCGCGCAGGTCGCCAAGACCATCCTGATTATCGTCCGCAAACGAGCGGGGATAGACCTGATAGATTACCCCGTCCTGCCACCAGAGAAGATCATCCATGCCGCGATTGTAATCGAAATCCCCGCGGGAAAGGCGCGTGTGAAAGGTGATAAAATCCTTATGGATACCGTTGGGATTCTCAAGACAGGCAAATATGGCATCTTCAAAAGAGCACGTCCTGATCGTGGAGACAAACCCCAATATCAGTGACCTGGTTGCCCGCCAGACGCTCGAACCGCTGGGCTACCAGGTGACCCTTACCCGGGAAGGCGCATCGGCCATCCAACGGGCCCTCCAGAATCCTCCCGACCTGATCATCGCGAATCTGAATTTGCCCGGCCTGAGCGGGAAGGACCTCCTGGTGGGCTTCTCTTCGCAGGGGATCCGCGCGCCGCTCATCGTCATCGCCGAAAAGGGGCAGGAGAGCGATGTGATCCAGGCCTTCCGCATCGGCGCCGCCGACGTGCTCTTCTGGCCAGCCCGGGATGCCGAAGTGGCCGCGGTCGTGGAACGCGCCCTCACGCAAACGCGCGAGGCGCGTGCGCGCCAGCGGCTCGACCGCCAGTTGAAGGAAACCAACGAGGAGCTCCAGCGCAAAGTCCAGCAGCTGACCACCATCCTGGGGACGGGCAAAGCCGTGGTCTCGCTGACCGACCAGCGCAGGCTGTTCGACCGCATCCTGGAAGGCGCCCTGCAGGTCGCGGAGGCCGAAATCGGCTGGATCATGGTGCGTGATGATCGCAGCAAGACCTTCCTGCTCAGCGCCCAGCGCAACCTGCCCAATGGCTGGGCGAAGAAACGCAACCAGCCGCTCGAGGACGGGGTCAGCCCGCTTGTGACGCTCTCCGGCGAGTCGCTCGTCATGCATGGCGACCCCTTGCAGAAATTCAAGATCGCCGGGCTGGGGAAATCGGCGGCCGTGATCCCCATCAAGGTACAGAGTGAGGTGATCGGCCTGCTCATCGTCGTCCGCAAAGCGGATATCGCGATCCACCGCGAGGCCCAGACACTGATGGAGGCGCTGTCCGATTTTGCCTCCATCTCGCTCGTCAACGCGCGCCTGTTCCGCGCCCTCGAGCAGACCGCAGAGGCCGCGCGTGAAGGCGAAAAGCGCCAGAACGCCCTGCTCGAGCGCATCCGCCGGGCAGCCTCGGAGGAATCGCTGGCAGCCGCCCGACCCCTCAACCAGCTCCTGGCCGAGACGCCGGGCAAGCTGAACGAGGCGCAGAAGCGTTCCCTGCGCATCATCCAGGAGGCGCTGCAGCGCCTTTCCCGCGAGGCAGAAAAAACCGTACCATCCAACCTCCCCAGCCTCAAAAAATGACCTCATGATGGACCGGGGCCCCCTCCTGCTCGCGTTGAACGAATCAACGACCCTGCAATTGATGGGCAAATCCTTGCGCGGCGCCGGCTACGATTTCATCCC
>Ga0316628_100005703_pt1 | contig 10053 bp, 8 predicted proteins | sample OWC_Aug_M2_C1_D5_FD_207648 | JGI IMG/M metagenome (GOLD analysis project Ga0316628, IMG submission 207648) | Wetland soil microbial communities from Old Woman Creek delta, Ohio, United States - OWC_Aug_M2_C1_D5_C | ecosystem: Environmental > Terrestrial > Soil > Wetlands | place: USA: Ohio... | reverse complement strand
AAAAATAAGGGTAGCGGACCGCTCCACGGATGTCGTCTATTTGGAAGGCGATGAGAATATCTGCGGCTATTTGCAAACGGAAAATCGCCCCGGCGACGCGATCGTTTTCCTGTCGGCCGGCAACCTCACGCAACTGGCCCACCGTTTCGCCGACGACTTGAAACGGGGGAAGGCATGAAGGGGAACCCCGTGACTTCCTTGAAGCTTGAGGCGGAATTTTTCCGCAAACGCAACAATCTGGCCATCCTGCGCGAACGCAAGATGCGTACGCTGCAGGTCAGGGGATTCCATCTGCTGGTGCTGGCGCTGATCCTGGCCGCCGCGGCGCTTGTCGCCTGGCGGGCCAGTCATTTTTTGCTGACCTGGGACAGGCTGGCCATCCGCTCATTCCGTATGGAGAATGCTCCCTTCTATTCCCGCGACGATGTCCGCCGCGTCCTGAAGTCATACCTGGGAAACAACATCCTGGCATTGGATGTCGCCCGCCTGCGCGGCAAACTCCTGGCGTTCCGCGAGGTGAAAGACGTGGCGATCCGCCGCATCCTGCCTGCGGCGGTGGCCATTTCATTTGAGCGGCGTCGCCCCTTTTTCCAGCGCCAACGCGCGGGGGGCACGGAGGTCTTCGATGCCCAGGGAGTCCTGCTGACCCGGTCGCGGGCCGGAACCTCCGATCCTGGACTGATCGCCATCCGCGGCGGAGATCCCGGGACCTTCGCCCTGCACGCCGCCGCCCTGGCCGAGATCGCCGCACGCATCGAGTTCGTGGATGCCGTTGCGCCGTATGGGATCGCCTTGAAGCTCAAGGGATGTGATGAAATTTTTTATCCCGGCGACGGATCGTTCCGCCAGAAATTGGCCGGGTATTTCCAAATAAAGAAGCGCTGGGGAAAAGCCGGCGAGCCGTGGCAAACCGTCGACTTGCGCATTCCCGGCCGCATCTATCTCGGCTACCGGCAAGATACAGGAGGAGGCCATGAAGAGTAGCTACCTGGTGGGGCTCGATATCGGCACCAAGAAGATATGCACGCTGATCGGGCAGATCAAGACCGAGGAAGACAAGGAAGACCTGGAAATCATCGGATCGGGAGTGGCGGAGTCGCGCGGCCTGAAAAAAGGGGCGATTGTCGACATGGAAAAGACGGTGGAGGACATCAAGAAATCGGTGCGCGAAGCGGAGCTCACCGCCGGCGTCGAAGTGGAGTCCGCCTATGTCAACGTCTCGGGCAAGCACATCCAGAGCATCAACGCCAAGGGCAGCGTCACCATCACCGGCCGCACCAAGGAAATTTCCCGTGAGGATGTGAACCGGGCCGTCACTCACGCCAGCAACATCTTGTTACCGCCCGGGCGGACCATCCTGCACGTGCTGACCCAGGAGTTCATCGTCGACTCCCAGGAGGGAATAAAAAATCCGGTGGGCATGGTGGGCAACAACCTCGACGTCTACATCCACATCGTCACCGGCTCGCTCACCGCCACCCAGAACCTGCTCATCTGCCTGAAAAAGGCCAGGATCAACGTGTTGGGAACGGTGTTGTCGCACATCGCCACCGCCGAAGCGGTCCTCTCCAACGATGAAAAGGAACTGGGCGTATTGCTGATCGATATCGGCGGCGGCACCACCGATTATGCGATTTATGAGCGCGGTTCGCTGTGCTTTTCGGCCACCTATCCGGTGGGCGGCGACAACTTCACCAACGACCTGTCCATTGGCATCCGCACGGCGATCGACCGCGCCGAAAAGATCAAGCGCCGCTACGGTTGCGCCTCTGCGCCGGACTTGAAGGACGAATCGATCGAAGTTCCCGGCGTGGGCAACAACAAGAAGCCGCGACTGATCCCGACATCGATCCTGATGAGCATCCTCAAGCCGCGGGCCGTGGAGATTTTCGAAGAGGTCAAGGGCCGCATCGAAGTGGAAGCCTTGCAGAATTCGATCAACGCCGGCGTGGTCATCTGCGGCGGTTCCGCGGTGCTCGACGGACTGCTTGAGATCGCCGACGATATCTTTTCGGTACCGGTGCGCATCGGCGTGCCGGCGGGCGTCGGCGGCCTGATCGACAAGGTCAATATGCCCGATTACGCCACGGCGGTGGGCTTGCTCAAGTACGGTTTCCAGGACATGAAGGAGAAGGGCATCATCCGCAGCCCGAAAAATATCATTCAAAAAACCAAGGACTGGTTTGGCATTTAGCCAGGCGAGGAGGCTGACATGGAAGACGAAATCAAAATCACCTTGAGGAAGGAGAAGCGAAAGGGGGCCGTTCTCAAGGTCATCGGCGTCGGCGGCGCCGGCGGCAACGCCGTCAACCGCATGATCGCCGAGAACCTGCGGGGCGTCGAATTCATCGCCATCAACACGGACTCCCAGGACCTGGAGGGCATCCGCAAAGGCGCGGCCACGGTGCAGATCGGCGAGAAAATCACCCGCGGCCTCGGGACCGGCTCGAATCCCGAGATCGGCGAGCAGGCGGCCCTGGAGAGCACCGACACCATCATCGAAATGCTGGAAGGGGCGAACATGGCCTTCATCACCGCCGGCATGGGCGGCGGCACCGGCACGGGCGCCTCGCCCGTCATCGCCAATCACGCCTCCTCCATGGGCATTCTGACGGTGGCGGTGGTGACCAAGCCGTTTCATTTTGAACGCGAAAAAAGGATGCACGTGGCCGAGGAGGGGATCCGCAAGCTGAAAGAGTGCGTGGACGCCATCATCGTCATTCCCAACCAGAAATTGCTGGAAATGGGGGACCTGAACATCAGCTTCAAGGACGCGTACCAGAAGGCCGACGAAGTCCTGCATCAGGCGGTTCAGGGAATATCCGCCATCATCAGCAGCAGCGGCTACCAGAACGTCGATTTCGCCGATGTCAAAACCGCCATGGTGGGGAAGGGTTGGACGCTGATGGGCACGGGCGACGCCCGCGGCGAAAACCGCGGCGAAGAGGCCGCCCGCAAAGCCTTGAATTCCCCGCTGCTGGATAACCTCAGCATCCACGGCGCCACCGGCATCCTCTACAACATCACGGCCGGCACCAACCTGACCCTGGCCGAGATCGACAGAATTTCCCAGCTGATTACGGGCAATGCCGATCCGGATGCCCTGATCAAATTCGGGGTGATCGAGGATGAGGCGCTGGGCGATACGCTGCGGGTGACGGTAATCGCCACCGGCTTCAAGGAGAATCAGCGGCCGCTGCAGTCGGTGAAAGCCAAGACGCCCTCCGGGCAACCCCTCGCCGTCGGCGAACCTTTCTTCCGCCGCCCGACTCCGCAGAAAATTCTCACGCCCAGCAAGGGGGCGTCCGCCGGCCTGGATCTGGTCGGTTACGTCAGCGACAGCGGCATTCCCAGCATGAGCCACGGTCCCGATGCCTTCGAAGATCCCCTGGATATTCCCACCTTTCTGCGCCAAAGCGGCGCCAAGAAGAGATGATCGTTTGCGATTTTCTGGTCCGCAACGTCCGCCAACTGGTCAATCCCGCCCGCGACGACGTGGTCCGCGGCCGAGAACTGAATAGCGTGCGCCTGCAGCCGCGGGCCTGGCTGGCCGCGGAAAAAGGCATCATCCGGTTTGTCGGCAGTGAACGCGAGTTCGCCGAGCGCTGCAGCCTGCGCCCCGGCGCCGAGGTCATCGACGGTTCCGATTTCATCGCCCTCCCGGGCTTCGTCGACCCGCACACCCATTTGCCCTTTGCCGGCACGCGGCAGGATGAATTCCGCCAGAAGTTGCAGGGCGTGAGCTATCAGGAAATCGCCCGCGGCGGCGGCGGCATCAAGCAGACCGTGCGCCTGACGCGCGCGATCCTTGAGGATGACCTGCTCGCCGCCTGTATGCACCGCCTGGACCACATGCTGCTCCAGGGGACGACGACGGCCGAAGCCAAGAGCGGGTACGGCCTCGATCGGGAAAGCGAATTGAAACAGCTGCAGGTGTTGCAGCGGCTGCGGCCGCTGCATCCGCTGGAAGTCGTTCCCACCTTCATGGCCGCCCATGAGATACCCGACGAATTCAAGGGCTGTGCCCGGGAATACCTGGATTTCATCCTGGCGGAAATCGCCCCGGAAGTCCGCCAACGGGAACTGGCCGAGTTCTGCGACATATTTTGCGAAGAGGGATATTTCTCCTTCGCCGACAGCGACTATTACCTGGGGAAGATGGCCGCAAACGGCTTCAAGATCAAGGTCCATGCCGACGAATTCTCGTCCAACGGGGCGGCGACGCTGGCAGTCCGGCATGACGCCCGCTCGGCCGAGCATCTGATCGCCATCAGCGAGGAAGAAATCTCCGCCATTGCCCCTTCGGCAACGGCCGCCATCCTGTTACCCGGGGTCTCTTTTTTTCTGAAGCTCGGCCGCTTCGCCCCGGCCCGGCGCATCATCGCCCAGGACGGCATCCTCGCCCTGGGAACCGATTTCAATCCCGGAAGTTCCATGGTCTCGTCCCAACTCTTCGTCTTTCATCTGGGGATCTTCCTGCTGGGCTTGACGATCGCGGAAGCGATCAATGCGGTGACGGTCAACGCCGCCTACGCCATCGACCGCCAGCTGCAGGCGGGCTCCCTGATACCCGGCAAGAAAATGGACGCGCTGCTGCTCGACATCCCCGATTACAGTTATCTCGGTTACCACCTGGGCATCCAACCGGTCCATACCGTGATCAAGTCCGGCAAGGTCGTGGTGAGAGACCGACGCTTGGCGTATAGCCGAGGGGATTCCGCAGCCAATCAGATGTAGGGGCACCTGTCCCGGCGTCAATCCTGGAGAATCGTCAAAAATTCAGATTTTTAAGGTGCCAAGGGGGCAGTACAATATCGGAAGAAATCATATTGAACCCCTACACTTTTTTCTTCATCTTGCTATATAATTATTGCGTAACCAGGAGGGCGCCATGATGCGAAAACCTGCCGTCGCCGGTTTTTTTTATCCGGGGAGCCGGAGCGCCCTGGAAAAGGACCTGCAGAGCCTGATCGAACGGGCGCCGCAACCGCAACGCGTGTTCGGACTGGTTGTTCCGCACGCGGGATACGTTTATTCGGGCCCGTGCGCCGGCAAGGGATTCGGACGGGTGCAGGTCCCCAATTGCGTCGTCGTGCTCGGGGTGAACCATCGCGGTGCGGGAAAACCCCTGGCGGTCGACGGCCACGACATCTGGGAGACTCCGCTGGGAGAGATCGGCGTCGACATCGAAGCGCGGGATCGGTTGGTCCGCCCGAGCAAGATTTTCGTGATTGACTCGGAAGCGGGGCGCTTCGAGCACTCGCTGGAAGTCCAGGTGCCCTTCATACAATATCTCAATCCCGATGCCCGTATCCTGCCGGTGGTGGTGAGTACCTCCCATCTCGACATCCTGCTCCAGGCCGGCCGGGAGCTCGCCGGCCTCTTCGGTGCCGGGGCGGATCCATTGCTGGTTTCCTCCACCGACATGAGCCATTACATCCCCGCCCGCCGGGCCAAGGAGCTCGATGCCAAGGCGATCGAGGCCATTTTGGCCATCGATCCCGAGGGGCTCTTCAACACCGTGATGGACTACCAGATTTCCATGTGCGGCGTGGCCCCGACTGTGATCATGCTCGCCGCCGCCCGCGCCCGCGGGATCCGGAAGGCCGAACTGGTCGCTTATACCAACTCGGGAGAAAAGACGGGCGATTTAAGTGAGGTGGTGGCCTACGCCAGCGTCATCGTGTTTTGAATCGAGGCCCGGGTGAAAGGCCGTAGAAACGAGCGAGAGACACGATGGAGATAAGGAAGAAGGGCGCGGCCCAAAAGAAAACGGCCAAGCAATTGCCCGAACTCCTGCCCAGTGCCCTCCATTTTTTGCTGGCCGAGGATTACCGCCTGGCGCTGGCCCACTTCGAGAAGGAAGTGGCCGTAGATTCCCGACGCGCCTCGGCATTCCTGGGCATGGGCATCTGCCGCCGCGAGCTCGGCCAGCTGGATCAAGCGGTCGAAGCCTTCAAGAATGCCATCGCGGTGAAAGCCGGCGATGCCGCCGCCTATGAGGAGTTGGGCGTCGCCTGCGCGAAGATGGGGCGCTATCCGGAGGCGGGCGAGAACCTCAGACAAGCCACGCGCCTGCGACCCGACCACGCCCCCCTTCACTTCCGCTTGGGTATGGTTCTTCTCAAGCTCGGATCGCCGGCCGAAGCGGCCGCTGAATTCGCCCTGGCGATCCAGCTGGATCCCGATCATGCCGCCGCCCATTACAACCTCGCCCTGGCTTGTCACGACAGCCACCGGACCGCCGACGCGGTGGCCGCTTTCAAACAGGCCGGAATGATTTTTTTCCGCAGCCAGTGCCATGCCGAGGCGGTCGTCGCCCTGCAGCAGGCGAAGCGTTTTCGCGATGATGACGATGAAATCGCCTTGACCCTCGGCCGTATCTTCTCCCAGCAGGGGAATCACGAGCAGGCCATCCGCCATTTGCACGAAGCCATCATGGTCAAGCCCGACGCCCGGATTTTCTGCGAGCTCGGTTCATCATACCAGACCCTCAAACGTTTCCCGGAGGCGCTCAATTTTCTGGATCAGGCCATCAAGCTCGATCCGCATTGCATCGACGCCCACTTGCGGATCGCCGGCATCCACGGCAAGATGAATTCCTGGGACAAGGCGTTGTCGTCGCTGCACTCGGCCATAGAGAAGAATCCCCGCGCGGCGGACCTGTTTTTCCATCTCAGCTTGGTTCATAACAAGCTCGGCCAGGCTGTCGAGGAAATCACCGCCTTGCGCAAAGCGATCGATTTGAAACCCGATTTCTTGGAAGCATACCTCCGGGTGGGACATGCGCACGGCGCTCGTTCCGAATGGAGGGAGGCGATCATCGCCTACGACCAAGCCAGCCACATCGCTCCCCGCGACTCCCGCCCCAATCATTACCTGGGCCTGGCATACTTCGCCACCAAACAGTGGAATCTGGCCCTGGAAAACTTCCGCCAAGCCGTGCGGGCCGATCCCAATTTCGAACGGCCCCATTTCAACATGGGTCGGGTATGCGACCAACTGGGCCGGCACGAGGAGGCGGTCAAAGCCTATCAGGCGGCGATCCGGATCAGACCCGACTTCCAGGAAGCGTTGAACAAGCTGGCCGAAGACTTGGTCATCATGGAGCGTTACCCGGAGGCGCTGGCGGCCCTGCAACAGTCCATCCGCATCAAGCCCGAAGACGCCGGAGCGCACCATTTGCTGGGCATGATCTATCTGCGGCAAAAGGACGGCTATCGCGCGTTCGAGGAGTACAAAAAGTTGAAAATCCTCGACGACGGATTGGCCCGGGACCTGATGGCGATGATTTCCAAATGACGATCGCGCCGCGTGTGACCATCGATCACTTTTCGTTCGGAAGAATTGTCGTTGCGGGACAGACCTACACGAAGGACGTCATGGTGCATGCGGATGGAGTCGACAGCCCCTGGTGGCGGCAGGAGGGGCACCGGCTGGCCATTGTGGATCTGGAGACTGCGATCCGTCGGCGGCCCGAACTCTTGATCATCGGCACCGGGACGCGGGGGATGATGGCCGTGCCGGCCGCGGTGCTCGCTCATCTGGAAGCGATCGGCATCCGCGTCGAGGTTCTGCGCACCGACCGGGCGGTCGAGCGCTTCAACGGCTTGCCGGAACAAAAAAAGGCGGTGGCGGCGCTGCACCTGACGTGCTGACCGTTCTCGCCGCCGTCTCAGCTCCGGATATCAAAACGGCCGCCGCGGGACGTACTCTTCGCCGCGGGCATTGCGGAAATAGGTTAAAAAATTATCACCCAAAAACGCCATGATCCGTTTGCGCCCCTGCTCGTCGTTCGGGAAGGATTCGATAAGGGGAATCAGGCTGCGGGGGTCTTGAGCGAACGTGAGGTGCAGGCCGACGTTGGCGGAGCCGCCGCGGACCTGCCGGGCGAATGGTTCCAGGGCGGCGGCCTGGGGATCGAGCAGCAGAAAGATGCTGCGGTTCTCCACCCAGGGGAGGTAGACGGCCGGATCGACTTCGGGATTACGGATGACCACGATGTGGGCGACGTCGCCTCGGCCCTGCCGCCGGGCGAAATCGACCAGCGCGCCGCCGACGTTTTCCATGATCAGGACGATCCGCAGCCGACCGAGCGCGCCGATGAAATCGGCCAGCGCTCCACCCTCCGTCACGCCGGCCACTTCGGGGCCGGCGCCGGCGCCGTTGAGATAAACATACTGGCAGCCCAGCTTCTGCAACAGCATGGGATATGCCGGGGATGCCAACAGCTCGGGTGCAAAGCGGACGCCCCAATGGAATGAACTCCGGTTGCGAAAGATGTTCGCCCTGAACTGATTATAACTTTCGGCGAATGCCGGGGCTGATTTATCTCCGGCCGTTGCCGATGGATTATCAGGCAGGGGCAGGAAATCCGCCAGCACCTTGACCGATCCAGGGAGATCCGAGTAAGCCAGGTAGAGGTCCCGCAGCGGAAAAGTTTCCTCGGGAACGCTGCGCCGGACCGTCGCCAGAGGGAGGGGCTCGGTGACGCAGAGGTTGCCGTATTTGAGCATGAATGTCCCATAGGGGTACGCCGTTTTCAGCGAGGTGGGGTGGTCGGCGACCGAGCGGGCGCTCTGGAAGAGAAAGGCGGCCGAGAGGCTCAGGGCGTCGGCGCTGATCAGCTCGGGACGATCCCATATGGTGTGGTAGTTGGCCGCGTCCGGTTCACTGCTGATGAAGAACGAGGGAATGCCGGCCAGCATGAAAGGCGCGTGATCGCTTCCCGCCGGACCGCCCCGGTAGGATACGACGGCGTCCTTGAGAGCGGGCTCCAGATTGCTTTCGACGATTTTCCAGATGTGTTCCCCGTAGGTGACGCCCATGGCGTGCACCTTTCCCGAAGGCTGACCGGCCATGTCCATGTTGAAGCAGGCGACGATGCGGCCCGGGTCGATTGAGGTTTGGTTTAGAAAAAATGTGGAGCCGAATAGCCCTTCCTCCTCGCCGCTCCAGAATGCGCCCAGAACCGTGCGCCGGGGCTGGTTTGCCTGCAGCTGCCTGAGAACCTCCAGCAGCACGGCCACGCCCGAGGCGTTGTCATTGGCGCCGGGATACCATTCGCCTTCGGGAGTGCGGCCGAGGTGGTCGTAATGAGCGCCGAGCAAAACAATCTCTTCCCGCAGGCGCGAGTCCCGGCCGGGGATGCGGGCGATGATGTTCTCGCTGAGTCTCCGGGGGTCCCGGCTGGTGCGGATGCTGAGCGCAAGCTCGACCGGCAGGTCGCCGGAGGCCGGCCGTTTCGTTTCGGCGATTGTCTTTTCCAAGATATCGGTCTTGCGCGTCGAGTCATAAAAGAGGAAATCGAGCAGCCGCTGGCGGACGGCCAGCAGCGGGAAGTCTTCCCGATAGAGGGCCGGGGAAATGACCGGCAGCCGGCTCTCGTCGCCGGCGATCAGGGCGCCGCTGGCCCCGGCCGCCTGCAGGTTTCCGATCCTCTGCTCCAGGTTGACCGGTTCGCTCAGGGGCAGGGCCGGTTTCTTGTCCACTATCAAGGCCATTTTACCCTTCAGGCTGACCCCGGCGAGATCGTCATAGTCCCCCGCGCGGATGCCGTAGCCGGCGAACACCACCGTCCCCTTGTAGTCCAGAGAGCCCGAATATTTAGCCACGAAAAAATCGTCGCCGGGATGGAACTCGCGCCGATACCGCCGGGCCTGAACGACGATCCGGGCGCTGTCGACGTTGAAATACTCGCTGGCGAAGGATTGCCGGTAACTGCGCTGCATGGCGCCGGGGGCGAGCCCGGCTTGCTGGAGCCTGGCGCAGATGTAATCGGCCGCCGCCTGGCACCCGGGCTGTCCCGTTTTGCGGCCGGCGAACGCCTCGCTGGCGAGCGTTTCCACATCGGACTTCATCCGCTCGACATCGGGTCGCCACGTTTTCCCCTTGCCGGGGAGAGGCAGCACGAGCCACACGGACGCGACGACGATCCACGTGAAGCCGATTTTTTTCATGGTTCACCCTGCCGTGAAGGGGAGATGGTAGTGAAAGCGTCAGCAAATGTCAATTGACACCCCCGGTTCTTTCCCCTATAATTTTTTTTATGAA
>Ga0316628_100005702_pt1 | contig 10053 bp, 11 predicted proteins | sample OWC_Aug_M2_C1_D5_FD_207648 | JGI IMG/M metagenome (GOLD analysis project Ga0316628, IMG submission 207648) | Wetland soil microbial communities from Old Woman Creek delta, Ohio, United States - OWC_Aug_M2_C1_D5_C | ecosystem: Environmental > Terrestrial > Soil > Wetlands | place: USA: Ohio... | reverse complement strand
GTAAGGACTTGAACGCCGCCCGCCACTGCGTCAAGGTGGTAGGACAGGCATCCGGACAGTGTGTGTATCCGAAGTAGAGCAGGACCACGTCGCCGCGCAAATCGTGCAGCGTGACCGGGCCGTCCGCCGATTGCAGCGTGAAGTCGCCGCCCATCTCCTCAATATTGTCCAGCGAAACGGACGGCCGCGTGCTGGCCGGCTCCGTCCCGGCGTCTGCCCCGAGCACAACCAGATAAGCGACGATGAAGAGCGCTATGCGCCATCCGTGGTTTAAATGAATGCGCGATCTGGACGTGAATAACCAGAATGCCTTGATCCGTTCCATCGGCAGATAAATTTAATTTCTAAAAAGGTCGGCCGGTTTTAATGTCGGCGTCGAGGAGAAATGCTTGAACAAAATCCGTCGGGAAGTACTTATGAGCGCTTGTCTAGGCATGTCGCGCGGTATAGAACAGCATGACGGCGTTGATCAAGGCCATAACGCCGATCAAGCGGATGAAGACGATAATGCCGCGCGCTTTCAGCCATGCCGGTTCATTGAAGTTACCGGCGCGTTTGAGCGCCGTTCCTATCGATTCCACGATACGGCCGGGCCGGTTGATGCACAGGATGCCGGCCGCCAAATAGATAAGAGCCAAGAGTAATGTCATAGGGTCGCTGCGCATCGTGAAGCCGTGCAGCCCGGTGCGATGCATCCGTCTCGATTCAAGTCAAATCGAAACTGTTCAATAGCGGCCGTGGGTTTTGGTGATGTAATTGGCGAGCTCGCGGCTTTCTTGATTCATGCGCATCAGGTTGCTGTGGGTGACGCGGAACAGGGCGCGCATCACTTTGTAGACGATGCGCGGATGACTGTCCAACAGGGACTCGAAGGCGCCGGGCGTCAAGGTGTAAATCGTGGCATCGCCGATGGCGCGCAGGGTCGCTTTGCGCGGGGTGCGGTCGACGAAGGCGCGGGTGCCGGCGCATTCGCCTTCGGTCATGGTGTATACCGCGGTCTCCTTGCCGTCGACGTTGCTGATCACGGCGAGCTTCCCTTCGGCGAGGATGAACAGGGTGTGGTCCGCCGTACCTTCCTTGATCAGCAATTCGCCGTCCTTCAAGCGGCGCACGCCCATGATGCCGGCCAGGGTCTTGGCTTCTTCTTCATAGAGTTCCGCGCCCAACGACGAAGTACGAACGCGCTGATGGTTTGCAATATCGCTCATGGTGACGGCTCCTCGCAAAGTTCCCGGTGAACCTCGATGATTCTAATCAATCTCGAGGATAAGGTGTAGCGCGGCATTTCCCGCCGTGATTTAATACGGCCGGCACCGCTCATTGGCGCGGAATCCGCGCTTATTCACCGGCAAAACCCGCCTAGTTCTCGCCGGCCGCCCGTCGGCAACGCCTTTCGGCTATAATGCCCTACTTTCGGATCAAGCTGCTCGGGATTCATAGCATGTCGCAAACATCGATCAAAAAAGTGGTCTTGGCCTATTCGGGGGGGCTGGATACCTCGGTGATTTTGAAATGGCTGCAGGAAAACTACGGCTGCGAGGTGGTGACCTTCACCGCCGATATCGGCCAGGGCGAGGAATTGGAGCCCGCCCGCGCCAAGGCCAAGCAGATGGGCGTCAAGGAAATCTATATCGACGATCTGCGCGAGGAGTTCGTGCGGGATTTCGTGTTCCCGATGTTTCGCGCCAATGCGCTGTACGAAGGCGAGTATCTGCTCGGCACCTCGATCGCGCGGCCTTTGATCGCCAAGCGCCAGATCGAGATCGCCAATCAGGTGGGGGCCGACGCGGTGTCGCACGGCGCCACCGGCAAGGGCAACGACCAGGTGCGTTTCGAACTGGGTTATTACGCATTGAAACCCGATGTGCGCGTCATCGCGCCGTGGCGGGAGTGGGATCTTACTTCGCGCGAGAAGTTATTGGCCTATGCCGAGAAGCACGGCATCCCCATCGAAAAGAAAAAAGGTCAGCGCTCGCCGTATTCCATGGATGCCAACCTGCTGCACATCTCGTATGAGGGCGGCGTGCTGGAAGATCCGTGGGCCGAGGCGGAAGAGGATATGTGGCGGTGGTCGGCGGCGCCGGAGCGCGCGCCCGATAAGGCGGAATACCTGGAACTCAGCTATGCTCGCGGCGATATCGTCGCGCTCAACGGCGAGAAGATGAGCTCCGCCGCGGTGCTCGCCGCCTTGAACAAGTTGGGCGGCAAACACGGTATCGGCCGCGCCGATATCGTGGAGAACCGTTATGTGGGTATGAAGTCTCGCGGTTGCTATGAAACGCCCGGCGGCACCATCATGTTGAAGGCCCACCGCGCCATCGAGTCCATCACCCTGGATCGCGAGGTGGCGCATCTTAAGGATGAATTAATGCCGCGCTACGCAAGTTTGGTCTATAACGGCTATTGGTGGAGCCCGGAGCGCAAGATGATGCAGACCATGATCGATGCCTCGCAGGCGAGCGTGAACGGCGTGGTGCGCGTCAAACTCTATAAAGGCAATGTGAGCGTGGCGGGGCGCAAGTCCGACGATAGCCTGTTCGACGCGACCATCGCCACCTTCGAGGAAGACGCCGGCGCCTACAATCAGGCCGACGCCTCGGGTTTCATCAAGCTCAACGCGCTGCGCATGCGCATCGCGGCGAAGAAGGGGCGAAAATAAATGTAGGGTGGGTTAGGTGCGATTTTCGCACCGTAACCCACCAAACTGTCGCGCAGCAACTCCGTATCAGGAGTGATAAGGCGTGCTTGGCGGCGCGGGATGATGGGTTACGCTGCGCTAACCCACCCTACATCGATTTGAATAAGGAGACGAGCATGCGGGTTCTGCACACCATGATCCGCGTCGGCGACCTGGAACGGTCGCTGCGCTTCTATACCGAAGTGCTGGGTATGAAGCTGCTGCGGCGCAAGGATTACCCCGACGGCAAATTCACTTTGGCCTTTATCGGGTATGGCGACGAATCCGAGCACGCCGTGATCGAGCTTACCTACAACTGGGGCGTCGACAAGTATGAACTGGGCAATGCCTTCGGCCATATCGCCGTCGGCGTCACGGACATCTATAAAACCTGTGAAGAAATCAAAAAGCGCGGCGGCAAAGTCGTGCGCGAAGCGGGACCCATGAAACACGGTTCTACGGTTATCGCGTTTGTGGAGGATCCCGACGGCTACAGGATAGAGTTGATCGAGGGGCGGTAATCATTACCGAGGAGGGGCGCAGATGGATACACGGCAGGCGATGGCCAGGGCGATATGCATAACGGCGACGCCGGTCTTGCTCATTGCCTGTTCCGGCGACAAGAACAGTCAAACGCACCAGGTTGGAGACTATTTCATCACGGTGACCACCGATCCTCCGAAGTTGCAGGTGGGAAGCGATGCGGAAATAACCGCCCATATCGGTAGAGACGATGATGATGTTGCGGGCTGCCGGGTCAGCTTCCGCCAATATATGCCCGCCCATCAGATGACCACCGATCGCACCTTGCATGCCATGACGAACCTGGGCAAGGGTTTGTACCGCGCGCGCGGGACCGACTTCGGCATGGGCGGAGACTGGGAATTGGAATTTCAATTCAATTGCGGCGACGGCACGAAGACCGCGGTGTTCGCTTATCAATTGCAGTGGATGTGAGGGGCGAGAACCCTTAAATGAACGATAACTCTTGTCCGCTCTGCCGGCGCGGCGCTGAGAGCGTTTTGTGGCAGGATGCGCAGTGCCGCGTGATCGCCGCGCCGCAACCGGGTTATCCCGGGTTGTGCCGCGTGATTTGGCATGAACATGTGCGCGAAATGACCGATCTCGCACGGGAGCGGCGCGCGCATTTGATGGCGGTGGTGTGGGCGGTGGAAGAGGCGCTGCGGCAGGCGCTCGCTCCCGCCAAGATCAATCTCGCCTCCTTGGGCAATCAAGTGCCGCATCTGCATTGGCATGTCATCCCGCGCTTCGCCGACGACGCGCATTTCCCCGACGCGATCTGGGCGGCGCCGCGCCGCGCCGGAGTTGAACACGGCCTTGATATGAACGAGCTGCGTCTAGCCTTGCAGCGCTGCCTGAACGGCTTGATTGATTAATCGCGCGCCGCTTCGAAACTGGCGTCGAGATTAAGATCGTCGCAGAAGTCGATGAAGGTTTCGCGAAGTTGACTCACCGAAACGGCGGCCGGCACGGCCACCGTCATCAGCAGCGAGAACATCGTGGTCCCGGTGTGCGGCGCGGCATAGGTCTCCGTTTCCAATTCTTCGATGTTGATCTTGTGCGCGGAAAAGAATTCGGTGATGGGATGGACGATGCCGGGATGATCCATGGCGACCACCTGGATGCGGTAGGGTACCCAGCGTTGTTCGGCGGCGCGCGGCGCGGTGGTCTTGGCGATGACGGTGAGCTGCAGCCGCTCTTCCAGCGTCGGCAGTTGTTTTTGCATGGCGGCCACGGCGTTTTCCGCGCCGTTGATCAACAGGATCAGCGCGAATTCGCCGCCGAGCACCGCCATGCGGCTGTTGGTGATGTTGCAGCCGCAGTCCAGGATCGCCTTCGACAGCGTGTTGACGATGCCGGGCCGGTCCTTGCCCAGGGCGGAGATGACCAGATACTTGTCGCTCATCGCTATGCTCGTAATGTCAGGGTCGGATGATCTTATAGTAGCGGGAATCGCGGCCATTACCAATGGCGGCGGTTTGTTATAGCCTGCGCAGGCGTTCCAGGTACATCATCTCATCGGGGGCCGCGCCGGCGCGTTGCGCCTCCCAGATGCTTTCCGCCAGGCATTCCGCCATGCGATGCTCCGCTGCGTGTGGATCGGCATGGCGTTGCGCGAGCTGTTGATAGATGCCGCGAATCCCGGCGGGACGGTCGGCGGCGAGCTGTTCTTGAATGGCGATATGCAGCCCCATATGCAGAAAGGGGTTGGTGCGGCCGGCCTCCGGCGTATAGTCCTGCTCCACTTTATCCGGATTCTCCAACAAGGCGTGGTACTCGGGGTGCGCGGCGATGATCCGCGCCACCATGTCTTCCAAGGGTTCGAGCGGCAGGCGTTCGCGGTGCTTGCGCCAGGTTTCTTGGAAAAAGCGCCGATACTGTTTGGGGTCGTTGCCGTACATCATGAGACGAAGAAGCCTTCATTACTCTTAGAAAAAGAAATTCTCACCGCAAAGACGCAAAGAGCGCAAAGGTTTTTTGCATAAAAAGCTTTTCTTCGCGTCCTTTGCGTCTTTGCGGTGAGCAATCTTATCCTCGCTAGCGGGTCTTGTCCGGATACTCGCAAAGGTCGCGGATCAGGCAGGTCGGGCATTGCGGCTTGCGCGCCGTGCACACATAGCGGCCGTGCAGGATCAGCCAGTGGTGGGCGTCGTGTTTGTATTCGTCCGGGACAGTCTCCAGCAATTGTTTTTCCACCGCCAGCGGCGTCTTGCCCGAGGCGAGGCCGATGCGGTTGGCGACGCGGAAGATGTGGGTGTCCACCGCGATGGTCGGCTGGCCGAAGGCGGTGTTGAGGATGACGTTGGCGGTCTTGCGTCCTACCCCGGGTAATGCTTCCAGTGCTTCGCGATGGTCGGGCACCTTGCCTTTGTGCCGCTCCACCAGGAGCCGGCAAGTCTCCAAGATGTTCTTGGCCTTGCTGTTGAACAGGCCGATGGTCTTGATGTAATCCTTCAGACCGTCTTCGCCCAGTTTCAGAATCGCCTGCGGCGTGTTGGCAACCTTATACAATTTTTCCGTGGCCTTGTTGACGCCTTTGTCCGTGGCCTGCGCCGAGAGGATCACCGCGATCAGCAATTCGAAAGGGGTGCGGTAACGCAACTCCGTGGTAGGTTTGGGATTGGCCGCTTGAAAACGCTGAAAGATTGCGCGCCGTCTCTTGGCATTCATTTATTTGTCTTTACTCGCTGGAGCGGCTTGTTTCCCGTTCGCCGGTGCGTTTTCGCCGGGCGCGGCATTTCGTGCGCGTTTCGCGCGCACCCGTTCCACGGCGGCGAGAATGGCGGCCTTGATAGCGGCTTTTTCGGCGTCGATGTTTTTCTCGGGAAGCTTCGTCTGTTGCAATGCTTGTCTCTTGCTACGGAGGCGCTCGGCCCGTTCAGTCCGTTCCAGCGCCAGGCGCCGTTGGCGGAACTGGTAGCGCCGGCGCGCCAGGTTCGCTTTTTCCCGGTCGCGTTCGCGGGCGCTGACATCGTCGCTGATCAAGCCCGGAGCGGCGGGAATCATCGCGATGCAATCCACCGGGCAGGGCGCGATGCACAATTCGCAGCCGGTGCACTCGTGCGCGATGACGGTGTGCATCAGTTTGGCGGCGCCGAGGATAGCGTCTACCGGGCAGGCTTTAATGCACAGAGCACAACCGATGCACAGCTTTTCGTCGATGACGGCCACGGTCTTTTCCATTTTTTCGCGGCCGTATTTGGGATCGAGCGGTTTGGGTTCCACACCCAACAACCGTGCCAGATCGCGGACGCCCGCCGCGCCGCCGGGCGGACATTGATTGATGTCCGCCTTACCCTCGGCGATGGCCTCGGCATAGGGGCGGCACGCCGGATAGCCGCATTGCCCGCATTGGGTCTGCGGCAAAACAGCGTCGATGCTGTCCGCCAGGGAAAGGCGTTCCACTTTGACTAGGCTCACCGCGAACTCCGTACCGCTTGGCAGGCGAATCCCGACACTGTCAATGCAATGATAGCTGCGAACATGGTCCGTGCTCTTTTCCCGCAACGGCGGCGTTACCGGATTTTGCAAAATGCCGGGACATTATTTTATCCGCATCCCCGGCTGCGCGCCGCTGTCGGGGCTGAGCAGCCAGATATCCTTGCCGCCGGGACCCGCCGCCAGTACCATCCCTTCCGAGACGCCGAACTTCATCTTGCGCGGCGCGAGATTGGCGACCATCACCGTGAGCCGGCCTTTTATTTGTTCCGGATCGTAGGCCGACTTGATGCCGGCGAAAACGGTGCGCGGCTGTTCCTCGCCGATATCGAGCGTGAGCTTCAGCAGCTTCTCCGCGCCCTCCACATGCTCCGCATTGACGATCTTAGCGACGCGCAGGTCCACCTTGGTGAAGTCGTCGATGGTGATGGCGGGGGCGATTTCCATTTTCTTCTCCGTGTGAGCTTGATGCTCGCCGTGACGTTGTTGCGAAGGGGCCGGAGTGGTTTCCAGACTCTCGCGGTTGGCGGCGACCAGCGCTTCGATCTGCTTGGGATCGATGCGGGTCATGAGGTGTTGATAGTCGCCTATAACATGTTGTGGAGGCAATGCTTCATATTGACCCCATTTCAATTTTTCTTTATCCAGTCTCAAGAATGCGAGAGCACGTTTTGCGGTTTCCGGCAGTACCGGTGCCAACAGGACGGTGACATACCAGAAAAAGTTAATCGCAGTTGAGCAAACACTGTGCAGCCTTTCACGATCCACCTCGACTTTGGCAAGTTCCCAAGGTTTGGCGTTGTCGATGTATTGATTTATAAGGTCAAGCAGTAAGCCTATTTCGCGCAGCGCTTTACCGTAATCACGATCCGCGTAACACCTGCCGATAGGAGACCAGCATTGTTCATTGCTCTGAAAACGGTATCGCAACGCTTCGGCGTGTGGGTCAAGTGCAGACAGTTTCCCTGCGAAGCGTTTGGTGAGGAAGCCTGAACAACGACTAGCGATGTTGACGTACTTGCCGACCAGGTCGCTATTCACCCGCGCCACGAAATCCTCGAAGCTCAGGTCGATGTCCTCCATGGTGCCGTTGAGCTTGGCGGCGAAGTAGTAGCGCAGCCATTCGGGATTCAGGCCTTGTTTGAGATAACTCTCGGCGGTGATGAAGGTGCCGCGCGACTTGGACATCTTCTGGCCGTCCACGGTGAGGAAGCCATGGGCGGAGATCTTGGTCGGGGTGCGGTAACCGGCGGCCTGCAGCATCGCCGGCCAGAACAGGGCATGGAAGTAGAGGATATCCTTGCCGATGAAGTGATAGAGCTCGGCGCTGGAATCTTTCTTCCAATAGTCGTCGAATCGGGGCGGCTCTTGTCCCCCTCTCCCCTCGGGAGAGGGGCTAGGGGTGAGGGATGCCAGTTTGTCGCAAAGGTTCTGAAAGCTGCCCATATAGCCGATGGGCGCATCCAGCCACACATAAAAATATTTGCCCGGCGCGCCGGGGATTTCAAAACCGAAATAGGGTGCATCGCGGGAGATGTCCCAATCGCTGAGCCCGGCTTCGAACCATTCGCCCATCTTGTTGGCGGCTTCAGGCTGCAAGGTCCCGGAGCGGGTCCATTCCTTTAGAAAATCCGCTTGCGCGGCCAGCTTGAAAAAATAATGCTCCGATTGTTTGCGCACCGGCGCCGCGCCGGACACCGCGGAATAGGGATTGATCAGATCGGTAGGCGCATAGGTGGTGCCGCATACCTCGCAGGAATCGCCGTATTGATCTTTAGAGTGGCATTTGGGGCACTCGCCCTTGATGAAGCGATCCGGCAGGAACATCTCCTTTACCGGATCGTAGAACTGCTCGATGGTGCGCGCCTCGATGAGCCCGGTGTGTTTGAGTTTGCCGTAGATGTCCTCGGCGTAGCGGCGCGTCTCGTCGGAATGGGTTGAGTAGTAATTGTCGAATGCGATATTGAAACCCGTGAAGTCGCGCAGGTGCTCGCCGTGCATGCGCGCGATCAACTGTTCGGGTGTGATACCGTCCTTCTCGGCGCGCAGCATGATGGGCGTGCCGTGGGTGTCGTCGGCGCACACGTAATAGCACTCGTGGCCCTGCATCTTTTGAAAACGCACCCAGATGTCGGTTTGGATGTATTCTACCAAGTGGCCTAAGTGAATGGGGCCGTTGGCGTAGGGCAGGGCGCTGGTGACGAGTATTTGTTTTCGAGTCTTTTCCATTTCAGATTCAACCGGTTTATGAACTGTTAGACATGGAGCGCCAGGGATTATAGTACGAGCGGGGCCGAGTTCGGTCTTTTTTTGCGCGCGAACGGCCCGCGTCCACGGGATGAGTCGGTGATATTTGTGTAAAATGTCCCCCTTTCCCGAAGGGGGCGACCCCTCGCAGTTGAGGCGAAATAGATCATGACGGAGATATCGCGTTTGCAAGTCGAGACGGCGCTCAAGGGCTACGTCGATCCCTATATGAAACAGGATTTGCTCGCGGCCAAGGCAGTAAAAAATATCGCCATGGCCGGTGGTGAGGTGACGGTGGATGTAGTGCTGGGCTATCCGGCCAAGGGTTTCGCCGAGCACGTGGCCGCCGAACTCGGCAACCGGGTGCGGGCCATCGCCGGGGTGAGCCAGGCGGCGGTCAATGTTTCTTGGGAAATCACCTCCCATGCGGTGCAAAAGGGAGTGACGCCGCTCAAGCAGGTGAAGAACGTCATCGCGGTGGCCTCGGGCAAGGGCGGCGTCGGCAAATCCACTACCGCCGTGAATCTGGCCTTGGCCTTGGCAGCGGAGGGGGCGCAGGTCGGCATTCTGGATGCGGATATTTACGGCCCCAGCCAGCCGCGCATGTTGGGCGCGCAGCAACGGCCGGAGAGCAAGGACGGCAAATCCATGGAGCCGGTCATGGCCCACGGCCTGCAATCCATGTCCATCGGTTATCTGATCGATGAAGAGGCGCCCATGATCTGGCGCGGTCCCATGGTCACCCAGGCGCTGCAGCAATTGATCAATGAAACCCAATGGCACGACCTCGATTACCTGGTGGTGGATCTGCCGCCGGGCACCGGCGATATCCAGCTGACCTTGGCGCAGCGCATCCCGGTGAGCGGCGCGGTGATCGTGACCACGCCCCAAGACATCGCCTTGCTGGATGCGCGCAAGGGACTCAAGATGTTCGAGAAGGTGGAGGTGCCGGTGCTGGGTATCGTGGAAAACATGAGCATCCACATCTGCAGCCGGTGCGGGCATGCGGAACATATCTTCGGTTCCGGCGGCGGTGAGCGCATGTCGAAACAATACGGCGTGGAGTTCTTGGGCGCCTTGCCGCTGGACATTCATATCCGCGAAGACGCCGACGGCGGCCGGCCCAGCGTGGTGGCGGATCCGGACGGCGCGGTCGCGAAGATCTATCG
>Ga0316628_100005701_pt1 | contig 10054 bp, 8 predicted proteins | sample OWC_Aug_M2_C1_D5_FD_207648 | JGI IMG/M metagenome (GOLD analysis project Ga0316628, IMG submission 207648) | Wetland soil microbial communities from Old Woman Creek delta, Ohio, United States - OWC_Aug_M2_C1_D5_C | ecosystem: Environmental > Terrestrial > Soil > Wetlands | place: USA: Ohio... | reverse complement strand
ACGGTCATGAAGCACAACGCGAAAAAAGTGCGCAAGATGTATAACGACAAAATTCTTGCGGGGTTTGCCGGAGCCACCGCGGACGCCTTCACCCTCTTCGAGAAATTCGAAGCCAAGCTGGAGCAGTACCACGGCAATCTCACGCGCGCCGCCGTCGAACTCGCCAAGGACTGGCGGACGGACAAGGTCCTCCGCAGGCTCGAGGCGCTCATGATCGTGAGCGATGCCGAACGCTCGTTCATACTATCGGGGAATGGCGACGTGATCGAGCCCGAAAACGGGATCGCTGCCATCGGCTCAGGCGGCCCCTACGCCCTTGCCGCTGCCAGGGCGCTCATGGATCACACCGCGCTGGACGCGCGAAAGGTCGCAGAAGAAGCCATGAAGATCGCGGCTCAGATATGCATCTATACGAATAAAGAAATTTCGATAGAAGAATTGTAAAAACAGGGTTCAGGAGACAGGGGCCCGGGTCAAAGTTATGATTTCCCGGACGCTGGACCCCGAACACTTGACCCTGATTTCCCGGAGGTTTTTTTGAAAGATACCCTGACACCACGGCAGATCGTCGCAGAGCTCGACAAGTACGTCATCGGCCAGCACAACGCCAAGCGGGCCGTTGCCATCGCCCTCCGTAACCGCTGGCGGCGGCAGCGCCTTCCTGAGGAACTCCGTGACGAGGTCATGCCCAAGAACATCATTATGATCGGTCCCACCGGTGTGGGCAAGACCGAGATCGCCCGGAGGCTTGCAAGGCTCGTCCAGGCACCGTTCCTTAAGATCGAGGCATCCAAGTTCACCGAGGTCGGCTACGTGGGGCGCGATGTGGACTCCATCATCCGCGACCTTACGGAGATCGGCATCAACATGGTAAAGAACGAGATGTCCGAACAGGTTCAGGAAAAGGCCGCTCTGCTGGCTGAGGAGCGATTGCTCGACCTGCTCCTGCCGCCGATCAGGACCTCACCCGGTTTCGACCAGCCTTCCGACGAACAGCAGGAGCATCACAAGAACACACGCGAAAAGCTCCGGCAGCAGTTCCGTGAGGGCAAGCTCGATGACAGGATGGTGGAGATCGAGCAGAAAGAAAAGGTCATGCCCTTCGGCATCATCTCAAACGTCGGAATGGAAGAGATCGAGATGAACCTGAAGGAAATGCTCGGCGGGCTGTTGCCCGAGAAAACGAAACGGCGCAAGGCCAAGGTGCCGGATGCGCTCCGGATGCTGGTCCAGGAAGAGGCGACGAAGCTCATCGACATGGACAAGGTGATCAAGGAAGCACTCAATCGCGTGGAGCAGTCGGGCATTGTCTTCCTCGATGAGATAGACAAAATCGCGGGCCGCGAATCTCACGGCCCCGACGTTTCTCGCGAGGGCGTTCAGCGAGACCTCCTTCCGATTGTGGAAGGTTCGACGGTCACGACCAAGTACGGTCCGGTCAAGACCGACCACATTCTATTCATCGCCGCAGGCGCGTTCCATGTTTCCAAACCGTCGGACCTGATCCCCGAGCTTCAGGGCAGGTTCCCCATCCGGGTCGAGCTCGATTCCCTTGGCAAGGTAGAGTTCATCCGCATCCTGACCGAGCCGCAAAACGCCCTCATCAAACAGCAGATCGCGCTCCTGGCCACGGAAGGGATATCCCTCGCCTTTTCCAAGGACTCGATCGAGGAGATCGCCGACATTGCGGCACAGGTGAACGATCGCACCGAGAATATCGGTGCTCGCAGGCTCTATACCATCATGGAGCGTCTGCTCGACGAGATATCCTTCGACGCCCCGGAGAAGAAGGGATCTATGATCTCGATTGATGCCACCCATGTGCGCGAACGTCTGGCGGACGTCGTAAAGAGCGAGGACCTGAGCAGGTATATCTTGTAGATCTTGCTGCAGAGGATACAGAATAATAAAAGAATCAGAATTGATCCCGTATTATTTTATTTCGTCTTCATTGTGATTTTGTCTGTGTCCTCCGTATACCCTGTGGCCATGATTTATTGAAGCTATTATGGAAAAATTGATCGAAAAAGCAAAGACCCTGATCGAAGCCATGCCCTATATACAGACCTTCCGGGGCAAGACCTTCGTGATCAAATACGGCGGGAATGCCATGATCGAGGAGAGCCTGAAGCTGGGCTTCGCTCAGGACGTGGTCCTCTTGCGCTATATCGGCATCAACCCGGTAATCGTGCACGGCGGAGGCCCGCAGATCGGCAAGACCATGGAGCGGATGGGCAAGAAACCGACCTTCGTCTCGGGCCAGCGCGTGACCGACGAGGAGACCATGGACATCGTGGAGATGGTCCTCGGCGGCAAGGTGAACAAGGAGATCGTGAACCTCATTAACAGAACAGGCGGCAAGGCCGTAGGCCTCACCGGCAAGGACGGCGGTTTGATCCAGGCGAAGAAGCTGAAAATGACGAAGAAATCCGAAAATACGGGTGAGACCGAGATCATCGACATCGGGCTTGTGGGGGAGGTTATCGAGGTCCGGCCCGGCGCGCTGGTGGCGCTGGAACAGGGCGGCTTCATCCCCGTTATCGCGCCCGTCGGTGTCGGAGGGAACGGAGAGACCTACAACATCAATGCCGATCTGGTGGCAGGCGCCGTGGCAGGCGCATTGAAGGCAGAAAAGCTCATTCTGCTCACCGACCAGTCAGGCATTCTGGACAAGGACAAAAAACTGATTCCGACGCTGAACAAGCAGAAGGTAGAGATGCTGATCAATTCCGGCACCATCGCCGGCGGCATGCTGCCTAAGACCAAATCATGTTTCGAAGCCCTCGATGCAGGATGCGTCAAGGTCCATATCATCGACGGCCGCGTCCCTCACGCTCTTTTGCTTGAGATATTTACCAAAGAGGGAATCGGGACCGAGATCACACTTTAATGTCCTGAACAAAACCGAGCCTGCGTCTTCAGGCTTTAAGTTGACAGCTCAAAGCCTGAAGAAGTATAATGGTTTTATGCTTCGAGACCAACAAAGCATAGCCATAACTATTTTCTCCACGCTGGTTCCTGCGCTCTCATTCCTCGTTATCACTTCTCTCCTCGCCGGTTCCGTGAGCGCCCAGAGCGGGCCCAACGCCGCTCCCGAAAACGCTTCCTCCGCGTATCGCCTGATCGGTACCGTAGAAGGCGGATCGTTTGCCGGCGCCGTGCTGGATGACACCGCGGGCAAGCAGTCCTTCTATCGACTGCGAGAGCTCCTGCCCGACGGGTCGCGGGTCGTCAAAGTGCGGAGCGACAGTATCCTGCTCAAGCAGGCGGACGGCACGTTATATGAATTGTTTATCACCCGCAATACCAAGACGGCTGTCCAGGCCAATCCTCCGGCGAGCGTCAGACCAGCTCTATCGTTCAAGCGCGCGACCACGGATCCTTATGCGCCGGGAGCAATACGTAACATCGATACAGAACAGCCGAACTCGAATGTGCGACGTCCCGGCCGACTCGGTCGACAACCATCAGAAGATGAGTGAGAGCAAGTCGTGTTCGGCTTCGTATGAAGAACAGCAGCCGAAAACGACTCAAACGCTCAGCCATCAAAAAAGGGTTGCGTAAAATCCGCAATCCCTTTTGATCATCTCGTGAACTGGCAGGAGAGCTAAACAGGCTTTCCTTCCAGAAGTCCCACCGCTTTTAATTCGCACAACCGTCGCAAGATCGGGCCAACATCCCTCCGAAGCCCTCCGTATACGACTTGCCTCCGGAGCTTCGGCACCCTACAAGATGGCATTAGCATTTCCAGACTGTATGCCCAAATCTCTCTTTCAATCACGATGGTTATCGGAGCAGTGGCATTATCGTGGGAAAGGAGCTTTTCTTTATTAAAAAACATCGGCTAGCTTTATTTATGTTCTCCCCTGCTTACGCAGGGATTAAGCCTATGAATTAAGAAGGCCCGGATATCTCTTCCGGGCCTTCTTTCCAATCATTACTTATTCATCACACGCTCATACCTGAAGTTTGTCGGGACTACCAGCTTAAAGTTCCATGACATAGCGGTGTGCACGTACGGTTAGTATAGGTCAATGAACTTAGTAATGTTGCTGACGCAGGACCTTCCATAACCGGCGTATTCAACGACGTAAAATGGTTTACGGAGAGTTTCAAATTGTCATGGCACCTGTCGCACGGGAAATGTTCCGTATTCACGTGGAAATCATGCTGGCCTGACACGAAACTGTTGTATTCGGTTGTGCCGAAGGCGTGGCAGGATGTGCATTGTGTATTTACATCGATTGTCGCTCCCGCCAGCCAACCCGGTGTCGTCTGCCCGCCGTGGCAGCTGACCTTAGAACAGGTGCTGCCTGTCGCGTCATAAGTCGCGGTACCGCTTTTTGCGTTGTAGGAGCTCAAAAACATCACATCCACAGTGCCGTTATTGTGATTCAGCGTACCGGACCCTGCGCCGCTATGACAGGAATTACAGACGTTTTTAACGTTGGGCAACACATTGTGAGCCGCATGCGTTCCGGCCCGATCTGGAACGGCATTGGCTGTCGGGGGATTCCCGTGACAGGATGTACAATTCGTCAATACGAAAGGTGAACCATTCAAGTGGCAGGGAGTGCAGGATACATGTGAAATGCCTCCAGACAAATCGCTCCCATGACATTCGGTACAAGCAGCCGGATCCTCCTGTGCTGCTTGCGCGTGTCCCGCCGGAAGCCAGTCGGCCCCGTGCCCACTGTCCGAGTCGAATGCCGCCGCCGAGTTCGGGTCAGATGTTCCACAACCGATATTAAGCAGCAGTCCAGCGAGTAAGAGCAAGCCTACGATCATTTTTTTTATCGGTGACATTCTTTGCACCTCTCATTATTCTGACGGCCATGGCACGGAAAGCACGATGATGGATTGATCATGCCGTCAATCTTGTGCTGGTTCAGGTAATCTCCCCGGTGAGGCAACATACGCTCTGGAGCATCCTTGTACTTGTCACTCGGTTTCAGCTCCTCCTTATTTGCATGACAATCGGAACAGAAGGAAGCCTGATGGCAGATCCCACAGGTCTGACTGTTCTGGGCTGCATAGAACTTATGCCGTATCCCGAAATCAGGCGTGTGGTCCATTGCCGCCCGGCCGTCTGTATGGCAGTCACTGCAGATCGCGGGAGCCGTCACCTCCGTCGGGTGCCAAGCCACCATGCTGTTCGTGGTGGCACAGGCGAAAAGCACCGCCGCCAGCATCGGGAAACACAGGAGGAATGTCAATTTTATCGTCATATTTTTCACGTTACACCCCCTTGCCTTTGCCGTACGCGAGATCGAACCGGTAGATGAGTTTGAAGAACGTCCGGATATCCTTGTCGAAGTCGGGATTCTTGGAGTACTCGACGTCAGCGCCCAGCTTCAGCTTCTCCGACAGTTCGTAGCCCGCGGCGAGCGAGAAAGAATAGGCATTATCGACGCCGTTGATCGCCACATCATACGCAACAAGCAGAAGATCCACGGCAACGTCGGCTTTATTGATCTTCTTGTATCCGTACACCCGGTACTCGTCGTAGGTCAGGCGGTCGACATCCCCATCCATCCTGTGGATGGACATTCCGGCACCTCCCGAGGTGGCTGCGTAGGCAACGCGGCCCCCGTAATATTTGGCGTTGCCCGCGATATCATAATCGTAGTTCTTATAATCCACGGAAGCGTTCAGGCCTCCCGTGAATGCGTATGAAACCGTTTCACCCAGAACGCTCACCTTCTCATTGGGGTCGATGGGCCCGCCCGGCTGGAACGTGAACACACTGGAAGTAGCACCGGTGAAGAAGTCCCCGTAATTGATCGAAGAATACTCCGTATTGAACCTGAGTTTTGCGAACGGCCCCAACAGCAGATTGTAGGTGTGCTGCATCCACCCGGAGGTTATCTCATTATAAGAAGACTTGCCGAGGATTTCAACCTTATTGATCGGCCGGAGCCAGAGGTCCACGCCCTCCTCTTCACGAAAGTCCTGGCTGTTCTTTTCCTCTTTAAGATAGGAGAGTCCGATCGAGTAGAGGTTGGGAATCTGGTGGGATACCCGCGCGCCGTATTCCGTGTTGTTTCCCGGCAGATCGGTGCCGGTCTCCACGGGAACGCCGCCGAAGGCCGAAACCCCGAACCCTCCCTTCAGGTCTGTCCTCGCATAGGCGCCGTCCATGCGCTCTGCGGCGACCCCTTCGAAGACCATCACCCGACCGAGATTCACGACCATATTGGATTCCGCTTTCCTGTAGCTCAGGTAAGCATACTGCAAATCGCTGTTTTTGTCTTTCCCGAACACCTCGTTATTATTCAGGTCATACCGCAAGTACCCGCCGAACTGAAATGATATACTCTCCTTCCCTAGGTTGTTCACTCCAAAGTTGAGGTATTCATACAGAGGCAGGAGATTACTGCCGCTTGCGGTTTCCCGTGACATAAGGTACGTACTTGACGTACCTTTCAGGTCCACGGCTTCGGAAGCAATCGGCAGGATGAGAAATGCGGCCAAAACCATGAGGATGGCCGCTTGCCGCCGGAACGGCGGGCAAAGAAGCGACCGATACGTATACACCCTGTCATTTTTCAAGAGATTTCCCCCTTTCTTAAAACTCCTAAAAGTTGAGCAGCGACATTTCTATTTGTCAGAGCGGTCCGACTGCCCATAAAACTTTCATTTTTTTTATTCAGTGAAACCATGCTCTCGAGACTTCACTTAAGTGAGTGATAAGAGTTTCTTCAACAGCTCGTTTTAAGGTACAAGTACACGGCGTTCAAGCCGTGCCTAACGGGTTGCTCATCTTAGCAGACACCACCTCCCCGAGAACGCTGTAATAGTTCACATTGTTCTTATCGGAATGATGAGGGGAATCTTTAATTGAAAAACGGCATTACTATACAGAAAATAATATGCCAAATCAAGAAAAAAAAGGACATGCCTCACAAACAGGCATGCCCTTTTTTGAGCACTACTTACTACATCAGTTTTCAGCGCGAAAAAGAGAGGCCAGCTCTCATGCAGGGCGGGGTCAAAGTTAAATCTCTTTTCGCGTAAATTCTAAGGAAATTACGAGCCTAATGCCGCCTTCCAGACGCTATGACCGGAACTGTCCTTTGCTTTGAAAATCCTGAAATAGGTAGAATTTTCTTTCGGCTCGGATGTTTTCCCGTCGGGAAGACGCATCGTCATGGTCATCTTTACTCTTACCGGCCATGAGCCGTCTGTATTCTGCTTTCCCCGTTCCACAATTTCCAAAGGTGATGTTATCGTAAAAGCTTGGCTCTTCAAGATTCCGGAATCGTCTATTGCCTTGAGAACTTCAGCGTCCGAAGGTTGCGAGAATCTGGAACAACCGGCTGTGCTCAATGTTATGGCCGTCACTAAGAATAATAAATATACAACTGCCACCCTGCCTCTCATCTGCTTCTGCCTCCTTGTGCTCCGATTTATAGAACGTCTTTGATTCGACCGTTCCCCGGAAAGTCATTATTGCGAGCATGAACGATACCTGTCCGGCAAATCGATTTTACTGTACATGAGAGGGTATCGCTTGTCAATTGCTGTTTCTATCAGGATCAAGTATGAAATTCCGGCAGAGAAAAAAGAGGCGGACCCCGAAGGGTCCGCCTCAATGGTGTTTCGTGCGCTAACGAATCAGCGCTTTGTCAGTTACACTACCTGTTCTTACGGCTGGATTGCAGTGCTCCGCTCCTGATAGATCGCTCCGCCATTTATCGTCATGTGAGACCTTGCCGTGCTGGTGTCGTGGCAGGCGAAACACGCAGCGGCGATCGGCGAAGACACAAGGTTAGTGCCCGCGCCTCCGGCGCCGTAGTCCTGATCAAGCGTGACATAAGGCGAGAACTGGAACACGTCGGCGTCGCTCGAAGAGAGCATACCGCTCATGTCAGTCGCGAAAAGGAAATTCGGCACCATCGCAGAGACAGGGAAGTCAGTCGAGCCAACCCGTGTCACGCAGCTGAAGTCATACCCTAAGCCCGTACGGCATTGCTGACCGTCAGCGACGCCGGTAGCTGATGCATGGCAGGCCAAGCAGTTATTCAGCAGGTCTGGGTAGGTCACTAACGAGAAGTTATCTATCTCGCTAGCAGCATTGTACACGTACGGAACCGTCCGCTTGCTGGCTCCGTGGATAGCATGAACGAGCGTTTTGGTGTCTATGGCCCAGCCGCTGCTTGTTCTGTTCTCGGTGTGACAGAACCCGCAGGTCGGCGCATCGTTGCGCTGCCCGTTATGGAACGTGGGAGCTACGCCGAGTCTTCCGTGGCACTCGTTACACTTGGCAGTGTCGACGACGACACGGCGGCCGGTGAAGCCTGTTGCAACCTTCCATACGTTAGGTGGAGGTACAGCAAGACCGCCAGATCCGGTTGCCGAATTGTACGGATATTTAGTGAGGTTCGTCTGGACGAGCTCAGGCGATCCCGAACCGTACACATAGCCGATTCCTCCGGTGAGCATCTTCGCATTGGCGGGGAGCGTCGTACCAGTCCGGATGATCGTGTAGAAGCCGCTGCCGTCGGGACCGGTCATCGTGGCTGTGGAGCTGCTTAAGGCCTTGTTCCAGGCGCTCTTGACGTAGACGGTTGCGCTCTTGTTAAAATCAGCAGGAGCGGTGATGCCGTCCTGGGGTTCTGACCACGCGAAGATCGCGTTCGGCGATCCTACGAAGTTGGGCATAAGTTCGCTGCCCGTCCCGGTCGGGGCCGTGAAAACCACATCCGTCCCGTTGTTCTGGAACTTGAATGTGATGGCCGGATGATTGTTCGTCACGGTGACGCTGCTGATAACGAACGTGATCACGTTAGCCCCTGCCGGTACTGCGCCTGCCGCCGCAACAAACGACCCGTTGGTATGGGTGTTGGTGCCGCCAAGCCGCGGGTCGGTCGGATCGGGGTTAATGACAGGAACGTGTGAGTCGGTAATACCCGCCAAACCGCCGGTGGCAGGATGACATTGTCCGGCACACGTTGCCCCGTCAGTGTTATAGGCCCCGCCCGAATGAGCAACAAAGCCGGTCGGAACTACCGTTGCAAAGCTTATGTTGTCATGGCAGGAGCCGCAAGCCTTCCGGCTGGGGTTGTTCTTCCAGTTATCGGCCTGGGGACCATTGTGGCACTTGACGCAGTTGCGAGCATCCTGGGGATAGGTGACCTCGTTGAACAGGACGCCGCCATAATTGTAGCCGGTAAGTTTCAGTCCCTCCACTTTCCCATGCGTCTCCTGGCCCTCGCCATTGTGTATCTTATGAACCATGGTGACCAGTTCGCCTTGCGCAAAGCCTCCAGCGGACGATGTCGGTTCACTGGCAACGTCAACCTGGCCGACGACGAGATAGGTGCTACCGGTCAATGCACCGTTCGCATCCGGGGCCGATGCAGAACGGCCGATCGCGCGCTGAGAGGTATGGCAGACCGCGCAGTATTTCGTGTCAACACGACCGCCGTGCGGGGTGGTGGTGCCGATCTTGTAGTGGCATGTATTACACGCACCCGCGGTAACGATGTCGTGGGACGTCGCGCCGGTTAAGGCTGGCAAGTTTGCCGGCACAAAGTCCTGGATGATGTTGATTGCCCTGTCGTTGAGCGAGCCGCCGGGAACGGTTCCGGAGACCTGAATCGCCAGGCGGTGAGTCGCGTTCGCATTAAAGGTGACGCCGGGGACCGTCGTCAGGTTCTTGGCGAAGGTGTATCGGTAAGTCCCATCGCCGTTATCCGTCAGATTAGCTGCAACGTTTTCTGTGCTCGGGCGGGAGGTGGCGGTCACGATGTAGCTTTGCCAGTAAGTACCCGTGGCAGTGGATACAAGTTGGGCAATGGCGAATCTCACCTGATCGGTCGTGAGTCCGATTACGCCGTGGCCCGTTGTCGTGGGAAATGTTGTTATCGAGAATTGAACCGTAGCCGTGCCGGCGGAGATGGCTACAGAGGAAACCGTGCCAAACATATTAAGCCCGGCCAGCTGTTCGGCAGACTGCTCGTTGATATCCACATTATCCCCGTCCACTGTAAGTGGGGCTGTGGTGGCGGAAAGCGGGGAAACTGTGTGCACAGTCGCAATGGCTGCTATG
>Ga0316628_100005700_pt1 | contig 10054 bp, 5 predicted proteins | sample OWC_Aug_M2_C1_D5_FD_207648 | JGI IMG/M metagenome (GOLD analysis project Ga0316628, IMG submission 207648) | Wetland soil microbial communities from Old Woman Creek delta, Ohio, United States - OWC_Aug_M2_C1_D5_C | ecosystem: Environmental > Terrestrial > Soil > Wetlands | place: USA: Ohio... | reverse complement strand
AACGCGAATCCGCCCGACAGGTTCAGGCTCGGGGTCGCCGCCCACTCGAGGTCGGTCTCCACGCCCTTGACGCGCGCATTGGCGGCGTTCGCGATCTGGGTCAACGAGTTCTGGCCGAGGAACGAGAACTGGAAGTTCTTCCAGTCCTCGACGAACACCGCGCCGTTGAACCGCACGCGGTTGCCTGCCCAGGTCGTTTTCCAGCCAAGCTCGTAGTTGGTCAGATAGTCCGCCTTGTACGGCGGCAGGGTGCCTTGACGGTTGACGCCACCGGGGCGAAATCCCTTGGAATAGGTCAGATACGCCAGGCGCCGGTCGTCGAAATGATAGGTCAGGCTGACCTTCGGCGTGTGGCCCGTCTCGTCGACCCCCTTGCGCAGGTTTTCGCAGGGTTCGCCGTCGGTGTGGATACTGTAGTTGCAGAGCGGCAGCGGCGCGCATCCGGCCGTGCCCTGTGCCTCACCCGTGCACGATCCGTAGGAGTTGGTGGCGCCGAAGCCGAAGAACCCCTCGAGCGAATTCTCCGACTTGAAGAAGCGGATGCCGCCGGTCAGGGTGAGCTTGTCGGTGATGTCGAAATTCGCTTCCGTGAACAGAGCCTTGTCCCGGTCGACGCGCACTTGTTCCGTCAGCCAGAACGTGTCCGGCCAGCCGGTGACCTCGTTCGAGGCCGCGAGCCCGTCGATGCGGTAGCGCTGCTCGATCCGGTGCTGCTGGCGCTGCACGAAGGCGCCGACGACGAAGCGGAATCTCCAGTCCTGGGGCGAGGTGAGGCGCAGCTCGTGGCTGAACTTCTGGTACTTGTCCTTGCCCTGGATGTACTGCGACGGATTGATGAGCTGGCCCGCGTCATTGGTGAAATACGAACCGTAGCCGCAGCAAGTGTCGTAGTAGAAGGCGTAATCGGTGTAGTCCGAGTTGGTTTCGTCGCTGCGCTTCAGGAATGCGCCTGCATACACCAGATCGAAATTGCTGAACTTGCCCTCGACCGTAAGCGCCGCCTGGCCCCAACGGTCTTCGGCTGTATCGGGGTAGAAGCGCACGACCTTAAGGTCGCCCGCGCCGGAGTTGTACGCGAAGACCCCGTCCCCCTTCGTGCTTTGCCCCATGACGGTCGGCGTGACGCTCCAGGTGTCATTGAGGTCTATCTTGAGTGCCGCGCGTCCGCCGTAGGTGTCCACGCCGTTGTAGTGGCTCTTCGGGCGGCTGGGGGTGATGACGACGCTGCTGCAATTCGCCGGCAGTGCGGCGTTCGGACTGTTGGCGACGCAGATGCCCGAGGTCGGATAGCGGATCGCCCCGGCGACGTTATCGATATAGCCTGCGGCGTGTTCCGCCCACCCGACCAGCCTGACCGCCGCCTTGTCCGTGAGCGGTTGGTTGACGAAGCCCTCGGCCACGTAACCGCCGGTACCGTGGTCAACGTAATTGCCCTCCACGTCATAGGCGGCCTTGAATCCGCTCGGGTCGGGCTTGTTGGTGATGATGCGGATGGTCCCGGCCTGCGAGCTCGCGCCATAGAGCGTGCCCTGCGGTCCCGCCAGAGCCTCGACACGCGCGATATCGTAGACGTGGATGTCGAGCGAGCCCTGGATGGTCGTGATCGGCTGCTCGTCGAGATACATTCCGACGCTCGGCTGCGAGCCGGAATGGTTGCCGTCGCCGCCGCTGGCGACTCCGCGCATGTACACCAGGGAGAATCCCGGGCCAAAGCTCTGGTAGGAGACGCTCGGAAGGAGCTTCGCGTAGTCGGCAAAGTCGGTTACGTGCAGCTCTTCGAGCTTGGCTGTGCCGATCGCGGTGATGCTCAGGGGGACATTCTGCAGGCTTTCCTGCCGCTTCTGCGCCGTGACCACGACCTCTTCGAGGACGCCGGTATCCGCCTGCTGTTGCGCGAACGCGTGCGGTGCGACCGTGAGAATCGTCGACGCCAATGGCAAACCGGCCCATGCGGCCTGCAATCGCCGTAGTTTTCTTTTCCGGCTGCGTGTCATGGAAAGGCTCCCCTACTTGTTGCGCAGATCAGACGCGAGGCGCGAATTGTATGTCGGCGGCCCGCGATCTCAAAATTCCGGCACGCTGGGATAAACGTCGAGCACTCGTCCCAGCGCGGATTTGAGGGGCCCGAGCCAGGGCTCGTAGTGACGCCACTGGTCGATTCCTTCGCGGAAAATGGGCGTGCGGACCTGCTCGGAGCTCGCCGTGCGCACCGCCCGCTCGTTCTCGTAGAAGCGCAGGCAAGCCTCCTCGAACGGCAGCCCGCAATAGGCAAGCAAACGCCGCACCTCGGCTTCCGTATCGTCGACCATTGTTTCGTAAAAGACACGATGGACGCGGCCCGGCAGCACGGCGTCGAAATGGGCCATGAGCTCGACGTAGTCCCGGTAGTACCGCCCGATCTCCTCCAGGCTGTAGCTGAAGTTCTGGCCGCGGGCGAAGTGCTGCTTGAATCCGGAGAAGCAGCAGCCGAGCGGGTGGCGGCGCGCGTCGATGATCTTCGCGTTCGGCAGGATCATGTGAATGAGCGCGACGTGTGCAAAATTGTTCGGCATTTTGTCGATGAAAAACGGCGCGGCCGTCTTGCGCTGCACGCGCGTCCCGGAAAGGTACCGATCCCCGAGCGCGCGGCACTCGTCGGCGCTCAGGCTCGCCACGGCCTCTGGGTACTGCGAAATCTCGGACTTCGTTCTCTTCCCGCTCAGGGTTCGCGCGATCGCAATGATGTCGGGCAACTCCATCGTGCCCTCGACCGCCGGGTGACTCGACAGGATCTGCTCGAGCAGCGTCGATCCCGAGCGCGGCAATCCGACGATGAAGATCGGATCGGGCGCAGCCGCTCCGAATCCGGTCCGCTGCCGGAAGAATTCCCGGGAAAAGAGCGCCTTCGATCGCCGCACGTGGGACGACATTTCTTGCGGGTCATACGTGATGCCCGCACGGCGCAGCCGGTTGCCCTCGGCATAGTGCTCGAACGATCGCGCGTAGTCGCCCGCGTCCTCGAGCGCCTTGCCGACGGCGAATTGAAAATGAAACCGGTCCTCATCGCCAAGATCGCTGCGCTCGAGCTGCTTGCGCATGATGCCAATCTCGGCCGGCGTGAATTCGAAGGTCTTGAGATTGGCGAGGCTCCACCAGGCCTCGCCGAGGCTCGGCGTCAGTTCCACGCTCCTGCGATACGCCGCGATGCAGTCGGCCCGGCGGCCAGCAGTCTTCAGCGCATGTCCATAGCTCATCCAGACCTTGGCCTGTCCTGGATACTCCTTCAGGACCGCGGCGTAGATGTCGATCGACTGGTCGTACTCGCCGATGCGGGCGAGGATTGCCGCCTTGAGATTGCGATAGCCCGGGTTGCGCGGCTCGAGCGCCAGCAACCGGTCGACTTCCTGCAGGGCCTCGACCGATTTGTTCTGCCGGTGCAGGACGATGGCGTAGTTGTGCCGCGCGGCAGCAAAGCTCGGGGCGAGCTCGAGACAGCGGGTGAGCAGCACTTCCGCATCCGCATTGCGTCCCAGGCGTGCGGCCACTTCGGCCAGCATCCGGATCGCGGCGACGTCGGTCGGAAACTGCTTCAGGTGCGCGCGCAGCAGGGATTCGGCAACCGCGATCCGGTTCGCGCACAAGGCCGCCGCCGGTTCCAGCAGCCGCGGATCCTTGGTGGACGACTGGATGTGCCGCGCATACGCCGCGTCGGCACCGTCGGCATCCCCCATGGCCGTCAGGTGATCGCCGAGCGCGCGCCACGCGTCCGGCATGTCCGGCTTCAATGCGACCGCACGGCGCAGAGCTGCGACCGCCGCCTCGCCGCGCCCGCTGTCTCCGAGGGCAAGTCCGAGCTCATATTGGGTCGCCGCGGAGTTCGGCTGCGACTGCGCCAGCGGCTCGAGAACGCCGAGCGCCCCCGCCATATCCCCGGTTCGACGCAGTGCCGCGCCGGACATGAGAAGCGCGGCGGGATGGCCCGGTACCGCCTTGAGAATCTCGCCCGCCTGCTCCGCCGCCTGCTCGGGCCGGGACTCGAGAAGCCGGGCCGCATGGGCCAACGCGACCTCGACTGTACCGACCGGCTCGGAATTCCCGCTCATCGCGTATCCTTCCAACGTATCGTCTGGATTGTCAATTGGCTCAGCATGCCCACGGGGGCAGCGGGCCGTGTCAGCCGGGAGTGCCGGACATGTCGATGCGACGCAATCTCCTCTCTCTTCTTCTGGTGGCGCTGCCGATCGCAGGCTGCGTTCAGGCGAATGTGCACATCTCCGGGACTTCGGGTCCTGTCACGCTCGCGACCGCCCCGCTCAAACCGGACAGCGGCTCGCTTGCGGTTCACTGCGGAACGCTGATCGACGGCGTCGCCGATCGTCCGCTCAAGGATGTGACCGTCATCATTCGCAACGGACGTATCGCCTCGATCCTGCGAGCGATCCAGGTCACGGGCAGCCTGCCGATTCTCGAGCTCCAGGATTACACCTGTTTGCCCGGCCTCATCGACATGCACACGCACCTCACCGACAGGCCCGAGGACACGTCGGACCTTTCGGTCTACTTCCGGCGCACGGCCGCGGAGCAGGCGACCGTGTCGGATCGCAATGCGGCCGCTACCCTGCTCGCGGGATTCACGTCAGTGCGCAACGTCGGCACCTATGTCGCCTGGACCGATCGCGATCTGCGCGACGCCATCAACGGCGGCAAGGTCATCGGCCCGCGCATGCAGATTTGCGGTTATTACCTGACGATCTACCACGGCGGCGGAGATCTCTACGTTCCGGGCTACCGCGAGCCCGTCGACGCGGCGCGCTTCCACGCCGGCGTTGCGCACGGCCCGGAGGAATTCCGGCGCAAGGCACAGGCGGCGATCGACGGCGGCGCGGACCTCCTCAAGGTGATTGCCTCGGGCGCGGTGCTCGCATATGGCGGTGTACCGGGCGAGCCCGAGATGACGCAGGATGAGATTGGCGCCGTAGTCGAGGTGGCGCACGCGGCCGGCCGCAAGGTTGCAGCGCACGCGCATGGAGCGCGCTCGATCAAGGAGGCGATTCTCGCGGGCGTGGACACGATCGAGCACGCCTCGTACCTCAACGACGAGGACATCGCCCTCGCTCTCGAGCATCACGTCGCCCTCTCGATGGATGTCTACGACGGGGACTACATCGACACCGAGGGCCGCCGTCAGCACTGGCCCGAGGAGTTTCTACGCAAGAACGTCGAAACGACGGAGATCCAGCGCCAGGCCTTCACGCGCGCCCACGCGGCGGGCGTGCCCGTCGTTTTCGGAACGGATGCCGCCGTTTACCCGCACGGTCTCAACGCGCGCCAGTTCCCGATCATGGTGGCACGCGGGATGACACCGATGGAGGCCATCAAGGCCGCGACCTCGGTCGCCGCGCGTTTCATGGGCTGGGGTGATCGCGTCGGCCAGCTCACGTCGGGACATTATGGCGATCTCATCGCCGTGAAGGGCGACCCGCTCGCGGACATCGCGCGTCTCGAGGACGTTGCGGTCGTCATCAAGGGCGGCCTCGCGTTCAAATTGCCGGCCCAATGAGATCCATCCATGACCCGCAAATCGATGCGGCCCCTCGCAGCTGCCTTGCTGATCCTCCTCACGCTCGGCTCTGCCGTCGCCGCGGGACCACACCAACCTCGCGCACGTAACCTCGGTGTCCCCTTCCCGGGCGACCCGGGTCCCCTCAATGCCATCACGGATGTCGCGGGCGTCGAAGTCGGCGAGGTCACGCTCATCTCGGGCAGCGGCAAGCTCAAGGTGGGTTCGGGTCCGGTGCGCACGGGGGTGACCGCGATCCTGCCGCGGGGCAAGGATGCGCCGCTCAACCCGGTGTTCGCCGGCTGGTCGACCCTCAACGGCAACGGCGAGATGACCGGCACCACCTGGGTCGAGGACTCGGGCTGGCTCTGGGGGCCCGTCATGGTCACGAACACGCACAGCGTGGGCGTCGTGCGCGACGCCGTCATCGCCTGGGCCAAGCGGCGCTACAGGATCGACATCGGCGATCGCTGGTCGCTGCCCGTGGTCGCGGAGACTTCGGATGACTGGCTCAACGATATGGACGGCTTCCACGTGCGGCCCGAGCATGCGTTTGCCGCGCTCGAGGGCGCTGCCGGAGGGCCGGTGCCCGAGGGCAACGTCGGCGGTGGCACCGGCATGGTCTGCTATCAATTCAAGGGCGGGACCGGCACCGCCTCGCGGCGCGTGCACGATCCGGCGGGTAACTTCGTGCTCGGGGTGCTCGTGCAGGCGAACTTCGGCAGCCGCTATCAGCTCACCGTGGCCGGCGTACCGGTGGGGCGCGAGATCATGGACCACCCCGCGTACGAAGACATCGCGAGCCGGCAGTCGAGCGGCGACGCCGGCTCGCTCATCGCCGTCATCGCGACCGACGCACCGCTCCTGCCCCATCAGCTGAAGCGCCTCGCCCGGCGCGCCGCGCTCGGCATGGCACGCACCGGCGCGATGGGAAGCGACGCTTCGGGCGACATATTCATCGCGTTCTCGACCGCCAACGGCGACAGCGGATCGCCGGACGGCTTGCCGTCCATTAGAATGCTGCCCAACGAGCGGCTTACCCCTTTGTTCGAGGCGACCGCGGAGGCGACCGAGGAAGCGATCATCAACGCGCTGGTTGCGGCACGGACCATGACCGGAGCGAACGATCGCCGCGCGATTGCCTTGCCGCACGACCGGCTGGTGGAGCTGCTCAGGAAGTACAACCGCCTGTCGCCGGGGACCCCGGCACCGTAGAGTGCAGCCGTGCGCCGAGCGCACGGTCGAATGGCCCGGCTCGAAGAGGATTGCCATGGCAGCAGAGTTTGCCCAGCCAGCCGCGTTAGCGTCCGATCGCGATGCATGGACCGCATCCGCAGCGCGCATTGGCGCCGCGCTCGAGAAGACGCGCCGGCCGTTCAGCGAAGCGCACACGCTTCCGGGGGAGGTCTACTCCTCGCAGGACATCTTCCAGCTCGAGCAGCGCGGCCTGTTCGCGCGCCAGTGGCTGTGCGTTGGCCGCGAAGCGGATCTCCCGGCGCGTGGCGACTATCTCCTGAAGGAAGTCGCCGGCGATTCGATCCTGCTGATCCGCGGCAACGACGACCGGATCCGGGCCTTCTACAACGTGTGCCGCCACCGCGGCTCGCGCCTCCTCGACGCGCCGAGCGGCCACCGCCTCACGCGTGTGCTCTGTCCCTACCACGCCTGGAGCTACAACCTCGACGGCACGCTGCAGGCCGCGCCGCAGATGGGCGAAGATTTCCGCAAGGATGAGTCCGCACTCGTTCCGGTGCGCATCGGCCTTTTTCAGGGCTTCGTTTTCCTGAATCTCGACCACGGGGCGGCACCGCTCGAGCGCTATCTCGCGGACCTTCCCGATTTCGCGCGCTTTCGCATGGCCGAGCTCGTGTGTGGCAAGCGCGTCGAATACGACGTGGCCGCCAACTGGAAGCTCATCTGCGAGAACTACAGCGAGTGCTACCACTGTCCCGGCGCACATCCGCAGCTCGCGCGCCTGAGTGACCTCATCGCCCGCCATGAGCGCAGGCAGGAGATCGGCGCCTGCTTCAACGGCGGCCCCATGCGGCTGCGCGAAGGCGTGCAGACGATGTCGATGAGCGGCAGGAGCACGCTGCCGACGATTCCGGGACTCACGCACGACGATTGCCGCTTCGTCTACTACTACGTCATCTATCCGAATCTCCTCCTCAGCCCGCATCCCGACTACGTGCTGACGCACACCGCCTGGCCGGTCGCGCCCGGGCGCACGCGCGTCGTCTGCGAGTGGCTGTTCACCGAGGAAGCAGTGGCGGACAGCACGCTCGATCCGAGCGACGTCGTGGATTTCTGGGACACGACCAATCGCCAGGACTGGACGCTGTGCGAGCGAACGCAGGCCGGCGTGAGCTCGCATGGTTTCCGCCCGGGGCCGTACCAGCCCAGTGAGGACTGCGTGCACACCTTCGATCGCTGGTACGCGGATCAGATCGCCGCCCTGCTATGAGCTCCTGCGCCGCGCCATCCGCCGGCGACCCGCGATGAGTCGCCACGATGCGATCGTGATCGGTGCGGGCCATAACGGGCTCGCGAACGCCGCGTTCCTCGCCCGCGCCGGGCTCAAGGTGCTGGTGCTCGAGCGCAATCCCTATATTGGCGGCGCTGCCGTGAGCCGTGAGCTCTACCCCGGCTGGACCTACTCCAACTGCTCGTATGTCTGCAGCCTGCTGCGGCCGGAGATCTACCGCAGCCTCGACCTCGCGCGGCACGGACTGCAGATCGTGCCGTACGGCGGCGGGGTCACGTTCACGCGCGACGGCGACATCCTGGGAGGCTATCTCGACAAGGACGTGCGCCGGCGCGAGATCGCGCGTCACAGTCCGCACGATGCCGACGCCTATCTGCGCTACGGGCGCGACACGATGCGCCAGTGCCGTTTCATCCGCTCCCTGCTCATGCGGACACCGCCCGACCCGACGTCGCTCGCGCCGCGCGACCTGCGCGAGATGGCGCATCTGGCGAAGGCCTTCGGCGCGCTCGGGGAAACGACCCTGTACGACACGATCCGCTTCTACACCATGAGTATTGCCGACTACCTCGGCGAGTACTTCGAATCGGACCTCGTCAAGGCGAATTTCGCCGGCAGCGGCATCATCGGTACTGCGCTCGGAGTGCAGTCCCCGGGCACTGCGTACGTGCTGCTGCATCATTACATGGGAGATGTCGACGGCCAGATGGGCGCATGGGGCTTCGCGCGCGGGGGCATGGGTGCAGTCTCGAAAGCTCTCGCCGGCGCCGTGCAGGCGCATGCCGGTGAGATCAAGGTCGACGCGCCGGTCGACAGGATAGTCGTGCGCGGCGGTCGCGTGCGCGGCGTCGCGCTCGCGAACGGCGACGAATACTCCGCCGACATCGTCGTGTCGAACCTCGATCCGAAGCGCACGTTCCTGAAGCTCTTCGATGCCCGCGATCTGGACCCGGGCCTCGTCGAGCGGGCGCGCAATTTCAAGATCCGCGGCTCCTCGGGCAAGCTCAACATTTCGCTCGACGGTCTGCCGCAGTTCCCGGCGCTCGGCCGCGACAATCCGCTCGCGAGCGGCGACATGCATTTCCTCGACTCGCTCGAGCGCTACGAGCGCGCCTACGACGACTGGAAGAACGGAACCTGGTCGAAGGATCCGTACCTCGACCTGCTGATTCCCTCGCTCACCGATCCGACCATGGCGCCGCCCGGCAAGCACGAGATGTCGGTGTTCGTGCAATACGTGCCGCCGAAGGTGAACGGCCGGGACTGGACGGATGCCGATCGTGACGCCTTCCGGGAGACGGTGTTCGACCAGATCGCGCGCTACAGCCCGAACTTCCGCAGCCTCGTGCTGCACGCAGAGGTGCGCACCCCGCGCGAGCTCGAAGACGAGGTGGGACTCACCGAGGGCAACATCTTCCAGGGCGAACTCACGTTCGATCAGCTCCTCTTCAACCGACCGTTCCCGGGCTTCGCACAGTACCGGGGTCCGGTGCGCGGGATGTACATGTGCGGCTCGGCGACGCATCCGGGCGGCGGCGTGATGGCGGCGCCGGGCGCGAATGCGGCGCGCGAGATCCTGCGCGATCTCGGACGCCCGGCGAGCGTGCCCGAGGGGTGGAGCGATGACTGACCCGGGCCGAGTCATCGTCATCGGCGGCGGACACAACGGCCTCATCTGCGCGGCCTATCTCGCGCGCGCCGGCCGGCGCGTCACGGTGCTCGAAGCCGCCGCACGCGTGGGCGGCGCGGCGGTGACGCGCGAGTTTACACCGGGTTTCCGGGTGTCGGCTGCGGCTCACTTCCTGCATCTGCTCGATCCCGTGGTGTCCCGCGACCTGCGTCTGCATGCTCACGGCTTGTCACTCGCCCGCAACGGCCTGCGCACGGTTGCCCTGTCTGAGTCCGGCACACCGCTCGTCCTCGACGGAGCCGAGGTCGTGGCCGGGCAGCTGTCCCCCGAGGACCGCACGGCGCTGCGCGAATACGAGCGGCGCATGCGCCGGTTCGCCGCGGTCATCGCGAGCCAGCAC
>Ga0316628_100005699_pt1 | contig 10056 bp, 6 predicted proteins | sample OWC_Aug_M2_C1_D5_FD_207648 | JGI IMG/M metagenome (GOLD analysis project Ga0316628, IMG submission 207648) | Wetland soil microbial communities from Old Woman Creek delta, Ohio, United States - OWC_Aug_M2_C1_D5_C | ecosystem: Environmental > Terrestrial > Soil > Wetlands | place: USA: Ohio... | reverse complement strand
ACCATGTCCTGCGCTTCGATCTGGCCGAGGGACTTGATCTGGTAGACCACGTCCTGGACGGCGACGGGGGCGACCCGGACCCGGAGGGCCGAGCGCTGTTGTCGTGCTGCCGCTGCGCTCCCGCCGCTCCCGCAGCCGGAGCCGAGGGCGGCGGCCAGAAGGGGGAGGAAGAGAAGAAGAGGCTTATGAGTCACGGAGTTCCTCACCGATGAAACCGGGGCCGGTCCGCGAGGGGAGCCCACGCGGGTTCAGGCCATCGGCCGATTCTCTGTCGAAAGCACGTGGGAATCCACAGCGTGGGGCGTAAAGTCTGTAAAGCGCTCGAATGAAACGTTTGATCTACCGCCCAGCGCCGTGCGCCGCCACGACCCGCGCCCACGCTAGACTGCTTGTAGACATTCCCCCCGGTCGAGAGGCAGGTGCGCTTGAGGGCACGTCTCGGTGTCGGTGCCGTCTCGGTTTCGGTGGCCGTCTCGCTCGCGGCCTGCGGCGGGTCGGCGACGTCTCCCACCCCTCCGTCGGCAACCCCGTCGACCGGATCCTGCACGGCGGGGACCCCGGTCGTGGGCGTGCCGTCGCTCACGGCGCGCCTCGTCGCCTCCGGCTTCCGCGATCCGCTCGACCTCCAGGCGGCGCCGGGCGATCGCGAGCGCCTCTACGTGGTGGAGCAGGGCGGACGGATCCGGATCATCCGCGGCGGCCAGGTGCAGCCGGCGGCGTTCCTCGACCTCTCGAGCCGGATCTCGAGCGGGGGCGAGCGCGGCCTCCTCGGCCTCGCCTTCCACCCGCAGTTCGCCGCCAACCGCCGCTTCTTCGTGAACTACACCGACCCCCGCGGCGACACGCACATCGCCGAGTTCCGCGCGACCTCCGCGGACGCCGCCGACCCCGGCAGCGAGCGGGAGATCCTCTTCGTGGCCCAGCCCTTCGCCAACCACAACGGCGGCGGGCTCGCGTTCGACACCTCGGGCCGCCTGCTGATCGGCCTGGGAGACGGCGGCTCGGCGGGCGACCCTCTCGACAACGGACAGAGGCTCGACACCCTGCTCGGCAAGATCCTGCGGATCGACGTGGACGCCGGGACGCCGTACGCCGTCCCGTCCGACAACCCCTTCCGGACGACGGCAGGTGCGCGGCCCGAGATCTGGGCCTACGGCCTCCGCAACCCGTTCCGCTTCTCCGTGGACCGCCCGACCGGCGACCTCTACATCGGCGACGTGGGGCAGAGCCGTGTCGAGGAGATCGACGTCGGCCTCGGCTCGCGGGGCGGGGGCGAGAACTACGGCTGGAACGTGCTGGAGGGCTCGCAGTGCTACAGCCCTGCGAGCGGGTGCGACCGGAGCGGCTTCACCCTGCCCGTCTACGAGTACAACCACCCCGAGGGCTGCTCCGTCATCGGCGGCGTCGTGTACCGCGGGTGCCGGATGCCCGAGCTGGCCGGCACGTACTTCTTCGGCGACTTCTGCACGGGGCTCGTGCGGTCCTTCCGACTCGCGAGCGGCCAGGCGACGGACGTGCGCGACTGGACGGGCACCCTCCGCGGCATCGATTCGCCGACCGCGTTCAGGGTCGACGCGGACGGCGAGGTCTACGTCATCGACTACGACGGCGAAGTGTACCGGCTCGAGCCGGCGAGCTGAGGTCCCGGAGGTACAATCTGGTGCCTGCCGTGCCGCCCGACGCGAGCGACGTGAACCCCGAACCACTCGACGCGAACCCCAAGGAGCCCTCCGAAATGCCCTCTCCCCTGGCCCAAGCGGGCCTCGCCGCGCTTCTCTCGGCCGCCGCGCCCGCCGGCTCCAACCCCCTCGTCGCCCCCTGGCCCGGCCCCTACGGGGGCGTGCCCCCGTTCGACCGGGTGAAGGTCGAGCACTTCGAGCCCGCCCTCGAGGCGGGCATGGCGGAGCAGCTCGCCAACATCGATAGGATCACCACGGAGGGGGGCCAGGTCACCTTCGCGAACACGATCGCCGCGCTCGAGCGGTCCGATCGCGTCCTCAAGCAGGTCCTGAGCGTCTACGAGGTGTGGACCTCGACGATGAACACGCCCGAGTTCCAGGCGGTCGAGACGCGGATGGCCCCGAGGCTGGCCGCCTTCCGCGACCAGATCACGCAGAACGCGAAGCTGTTCGAGCGGATCGCGTCCGTTTACGAGACCCGGGAGAGGAGCGCCCTCACCCCCGAGGAGAAGCGCCTCGCCTGGCTCCACTACACGGAGTTCGTCCGGGCGGGGGCGAAGCTCTCACCCGAGGGCAAGAAGCGCGTCTCGGAGATCAACCAGCGCCTGGCCAGCCTCTTCACGAAGTTCGGCCAGAACGTGCTGGCCGACGAGAACGACCACGTCCTCTTCCTGGAGACCGAGAGCGACCTCGCCGGATTGCCGGCCTCGTTCCGCTCCTCCGCCGCAACGGCGGCGGAGGAGCGGGGCAGGAAAGGCCAGTGGGCGGTCACGAACACCCGCTCCAGCGTCGAGCCCTTCCTCGCGTACTCCGACCGCCGCGACCTCCGCGAGAAGGCCTGGCGCGCCTTCGTGAGCCGCGGCGATAACGGCGACGCCAGGGACAACAAGGCCGTCGTCGCCGAGATCCTCGCCCTGCGCGCCGAGCGGGCGAAGCTCCTCGGGTACGAGACCCACGCCCACTGGCGGCTCGAGAACACGATGGCGAAGACGCCCGAGCGGGCCATGGCGCTCCTCGAGGCGGTGTGGGCGCCGGCGGTGGCCCGCGTCCGCGAGGAGGTCGCCGACATGCTGACGATCGCCGACCGGGAGGGCGCCGGCATCCGGATCGCCCCCTGGGACTACCGCTACTACGCCGAGAAGGTCCGCAAGGCGAAGTACGACCTCGACGAGGGCGCGCTCGTGCCCTACCTCCAGCTCGACAAGGTGCGCGAGGGCATGTTCTGGGTCGCGGGAAAGGTCTTCGGCCTCCACTTCTCCCCCGCCCGCGACGTCCCCGTGTACCACCCCGACGTGGTCGCCTACGAGGTGAAGGACGACGCCGGGAAGCACGTGGGCCTCTGGTACTTCGACCCGTGGGCCCGGCCGTACAAGCAGTCCGGCGCCTGGATGAGCGCCTACCGCGACCAGGAGCGCTTCGACCGCGAGATCGCCACCATCGTGTCGAACAACGCCAACTTCGTGACGGCGGGGCCCGGGCAGCCGGTGCTCGTCGGCTGGGACGACGCGACCACGATGTTCCACGAGTTCGGCCACGCCCTCCACGGCCTGTGCTCGAAGGTCGCCTACCCGTCCGTCTCGGGCACGTCGGTCGCCCGCGACTTCGTGGAGCTCCCGTCGCAGATCCTCGAGCACTGGCTGCTCACCCCCGAGGTTCTCACCCGCTTCGCCGTCCACTTCCAGTCCGGGCAGCCCATCCCCCCCGAGCTCGTGGCGAAGATCGAGAGGTCCAGGACCTTCAACCAGGGGTTCGACACCGTCGAGTACGTGGCGAGCGCCATCGTCGACATGAAGCTGCACCTCGCGGGGGCGACGCCCGCCGAACCCGACGCCTTCGAGCGCGAGACGCTGAAGGCGATCGGCATGCCCGAGGAGATCGTGATGCGGCACCGCACGCCGCAGTTCAGCCACGTCTTCGCGAGCGAAGGGTACTCGGCCGGCTACTACAGCTATCTCTGGGCGGACACCCTCACCGCGGACGCGTGGGAGGCGTTCACGAGCGCCGGAGGCCCCTACGACGAGGAGATGGCGAAGCGGCTCCGCGACCGCATCTTCTCGGTCGGGAACACGGTCGACCCCGCCGAGGCCTACCGCTCCTTCCGCGGGCGCGACGCGGGCATCGAGCCGCTCATGAGGAAGCGCGGCTTCCCCGTCCCGGAAGCTCCGAAGGGCTGACGCGCGGTTACCTCCAGTCGCCGAGCAGGCGGCGGGCGACGACGACCTGGCCGAGGTGGTACGCGTTGTGGTCGGCGACGAGGAGAGCCTCGCGCAGGTACGTGTGGCCCCCCTCGCCGTGCGGGATGACGCCGGTCAGGTCGATGGCCGGGTCGAGCACCATCCCGACCACGGCCTCGAGGTCCCGGCGGAAGGCGGCGAGCGAGGCCTTCCACTGCCTCGGGGTCGGCTCCTTCACCGAGGGCCAGTACCCGTCCGGCCACTTCGGCGACCGCCAGCCGGGCTCGAGCGCGTAGCGCAGGATGTCCTCCTGGGCGATGCGCACGTGCTCGACGAGCTCCCAGATCGTGTGCAGCCCGCGGCGGGGCGCGGCCGCCCGGTGCGCGGGGCGGAGGCCGTCGAGCGCCTCGTCCCAGGTCAGGTGGGCGCCGCCGCCCCCCAGCAGGTCGACGACTTGCCGACGCAGCTGCTTCTCGTCCATCGTCCCCTCCTTCCGACCCTAGCGGACCGATCGCTTGCGGGGCTCGGCTTCCCAGGTGAAAGGCGTACGCAGACGGGCCTCCACCCAGCGGCGGTCGATCGTCATGTTGTACTGGCCGTGCTGCATGGGCTTTCCCGTGTCGAGCTCCAGGGCCTTGCGGTAACAGGCGAGCGCTTCCTCGCGCCGACCCTGCAGATCGTGAAGGTGACCCTTCCAGGTCCAAGCCCCGAAGAGCACGATGGGCGAGACATCGCCCGCGCCCACGACGTTATCGAAGGAGGCCATCGACTCCGCGTAGTCCCCGCTGTCGAAGAGCAGGAGGGCGAGCTTGAGCCAGAACTGGGCCCGGGGAATGGCGAGCCCCGGCGTCTTCTCATAGACCGCGAGGGGGTTCCTCCCCTCGTGCTTCCAGCGGAGCGACTCCACCAGGCGGACGAGGTCGTCCGCCGTCGCATGCGCAGGGATGACGAGCCGGGATTCCATCCGGAACGGCTCGGCGAGGCGGTCCCTCACCCACTGCGCGTCGATCTCGACCGCGAGGGGGCCGAGGCGGACAGACCGTCCCGGGTCGAGCCGCAGGGCGTCGCGGTAGTGCCCGAGGGCCGCATCGCGGTTCCCGCGGACGTCCTCGAGGACACCCATCCAGGCTCGGGCCGCGAAGCGGGTCTCCGGCGGCGCCTCGAGGCCGGAGACCCTGGTGAAGCTGTCCAGTGCCTCTGCGTACCGGTCCGCCTCGTAGAGCTGCGATCCCAGGCGATACCAGACCTCCGCCGAGTCGACGGCTTCGGACCGGATGGTCTCGTACACCTTCAGGCTGTCCGCCCTCCGCCAGCCCCACGCGAGGGCCGCCGCCGCCTCCGGCGAAATGTTGGCCAGCGGCTTGTCGAGCACCGCCAGCTTTCGCTCGGGATCGAGAACGGCCTCCTTGAGGGGAGCCCGGCTCCGGAAGGTGAGGACGTCAACCCCGCGCGTGCGGTCGACCCGGGCGATCTGCTCCTCCCCGTCCTCGAAGACGGCCTTCACGGGGACAGGCATCGACATCGTCCCCAGGCGCCGCACGCGCACGTCGGTCCGGAATCCGCCCCCCTCCGGCCGGGATTCCCCGGCTTCGATCGCGTAGCTGAGATAGGCGCTCGACCTCACCCACGGCTCGAAGAACCAGGCGAGGCTCTCGCCCGTCTCCTGCTCGCAGGCCCGCTGGAGATCACGCCACCCGAGCCGCTTCCCGCCGTATGCACGGGCGACTTCCCTGTAGACGCGCTGGAACGCCGTGCACCCGAGCACCACCTCGAGGGCGCTCAGCAGGGCCGGCCCCTTGCTGTGGACCACGACGTTGTTGCGGTCGTACTGGATCCTCTCCTCGTCCGCCGGGGTGACCTCGAGCGGCGTCTCGTAGTAGGTCGCGATCCCCTGGAGGTAGTTCGCGCGCCACTTCACCCCCCGGTCCGGATCGAGCTTCCGGGCGGTCATGTACTCGGTGTCGGCGTAGATCCCCATGGCGATCCAGAGCCACTCGGGGCTGTCGCCGTCGAGGACCCACTCGCCCCAGTACTGGTGGCCGATCTCGTGGGACGTGATGTGCTGCCAGTGCTGAGGGGACTCCCCTTCGACGTACGTCTCGAGCCCGTGGATGGCCACGATGCCGGTCGCGACAGGATAGCCGCCCCATCGGCCTCCGGAACCGCCGGGGACGATGTTCAGGAACGGGTGAGGGTAGAAGCCGAGCCAGTCGCGGTAGAACCTCACGGCATCGACCGCCGTCTCGAGGCAGACCCTGGCCGCGCCGGCCTGCGTCTCGGTGAACAGAGCCATCACTCGTACGCCGTCCGCGTCGCGGCTCTCCAGCTTCATGCCCTTGCCGAGGTAGATGCCGAAAGAGCGGACGCCTTCGGCCTCGAAGCGGCCCGTCCGCTCGTCGAGGCGGCCGCTCGCCGCCAGTGCGTACCCGTCCGGCACGCCGAGCGCGACGGAGTACGAGTCGTGGTGCGCCAGGCCGTCCCACCAGAGACGGGGATACCAGTTCGTCGTGCTGAAGGAGGGCTCCTCCCCGGACACGTCCCAATGCCGGCGGAAACGGACGTCGAGGGCTAGCCGTCCCCCGGGCGGGACCGGGTCGGGCAGGGTCACCCAGACGGTCGCACTACCCTGCGGTCCGGCCGGCTCCGAGCGCAAAGCCAGCGCCTGGTCGCCGATCGAGACGTCGAGCGAGCCGCTGGCCGTCTCCTCCCAGTCGAGCGCCACAACCTCCAGCCGGATCGTCGAGCGGTTGTCGAGGGTGACCGTCTCGCGGCCCTCGACGACACCCTTCGAAGGATCGACTCGGGCGTCGATCGAGTAGTGGCTGGGGGGTGGATTGCTCGGAACCCGATAGCAGCTGCCGTTCGCCCCTGCGAGCGACAGGGCGCCGCGGAAGCCCAGGATGCCCAGAAGAAAAGCCGACGACAGCAGTCTCATTCCGATCATGCGTCGACTCGCTCGCGATGACCGAGGATGCTCGCGGGACCGCCCCCGGCCGAGGATGGTATCGGAACACCGGCACGGGTCAAGGGTTGTCGAGGGGATGAAGCGGGGCATTGCCGACGTAGACGAACTCGAGCCCCTCCTCCCGGCCGAGACGAAAGGCGCGCTCCAGGGTCGGGACGGGCGTGGGGGGCGCCGTGAACCGGTAGGCGGGGAGGTAGCCGGAGACGTGCCAGGGCGTCTGCGGCCCCAGCTCGTGGGCGATGCGGCGGGCCATCGAGGCGAGAGAGCCGTCGTCGTCGTTCACGCCCGGGATGACCAGGAGCGTGATCTCCAGGTGCAGGCCGAGCTCCCGTGCCTGCCGGCTCCGCGCCCAGACCTTCTCAGCGTCGATGCCGCGCCCGTACCTGCGGACCGCGGCCGCATCGCCCTTGATGTCCACGTTCATGGCGTCGAGGCCCGCCTCGGCGAGCTGCTCGAGGGCGGCGGCGGTCATGTAGCCGTTGGTGACGAACGTGTTGTAGAGGCCGCGAGCCCGCGCGAGCCGGAACACATCCAGCGACCACTCGAAGGACAGCGTCGGCTCGTTGAAGCTGACGGAGGTGCCGCGGCAGCCCAGGCGCACCGCCTCGAGGACGAAGGCCTCGGGCGGGAGGAAGCGGCCCCTCGCAGGTGGGACCGCCGTGCTGATGTCCCAGTTCTGACACCACGGACAGCCGAAGTTGCAGCTCCAGCTCCCGGCGGTCAGGGCGCGACTGCCCGGGTAGAAGGGGTAGAGGGGCTTCTTCTCGATGGGGTTGGCGGACAGGGACGAGACCGCTCCGTAGGTGAGCGTGTGGAGGGTGCCGTCGAGGTTGACCCGTGTCCGGCACCAGCCCTCTCCACCCCGGACCAGCAGGCAGCGCCGCTCGCAGACGAGGCAGCGCACCTTCTCCTCCGTCCTCTCCTGAAGCGCCGCCGTCCTCACGAACGGGCGGACCATGGTCGGCCGCCTACTCCGTGACGAGCTCGGGCGGCAGGACGCAGCGCACGCAGTAACCGTCAGGCTCGCGCTCGAGCGCCACGAGAGCGCCCATCCTGAATGCGAGGATCGGCCGCGCGGCGTCCCCGACCACGAGCAGCGAGGCCAGCCGGGCGAGATGCGGGAGGTGTCCCACGAGCAGCCGCGGCTCGCTGGCGTCCTGGAGCGCGCGAGCGAGGTCGCGGGGATCGTCGTTGGGAGCCAGGCCCGCGCGCTCCCGGACCGGGGGCCTCGGCTCGATGGCGGACGCCACGATCTCGGCCGTCTGGCGCGCGCGCAGCTTGCCCGAGTGCTCGACGAGGGCGATCCCGAGCCTCAGCCGCCCGGCGTGCCGTGCCACCCGCTCGACGTCCCGGCGGCCCCGCTCGGTCAAAGGCCGAGCGGGATCCTCGCCCTCGGCCTTCGCCTCGCCGTGCTGCATGAGATTGAGGTCCATGACGCCCACCACCCAGGATAGGCTTCCTGGCCGGTCCTCACCCACACGACGAGGGGTTAGACTTGGCCGTCAACGCGCCTCGCCCGTGAGTCACGACGTCCCACGGAGGCATCGATGAACCCAACGCTGACCTCGGCGGCGGAGTTCGCGGGCCGCGAGGTGGCCGGCCGGCCCAGCAGCGAGCGAACCGCCTTCCTCAAGAAGCGCTACCTCGAGGCGCCGCTCGTGGTCGACATCGAGTACCTGCGCCACCTGACCGCCTCGCACCGGCGGCCCGGGGGGATGGAGGGGCTCGAGCGGCGCGCCGCCGACCACGCCCACGCGCTCGAGAACCTCACCGCCGTGATCCACGCCCGCGACCGCATCGTGGGCAACAAGACGCGCTTCATCCGGGGCGCCGTGCCCTACGCGAACTACGCGGCGGGTCCCTTCCTGCGCGAGATGCGGAAGCAGGAGCAGGACGCGCAGCAGAAGCACGTCGACCAGGGGCACGGCGGCGGCATCGCCAGCAGCCGCCGGGAGGCTGCGCGCAGGGGCTACCAGGTGCTCTCCGGCAAGTTCCTGATCTCGTCGGAGGACCTCGCGGAGTTTCGCGCGCTGTGCGAGTACTGGGAGGACAAGTGCTTCATGGAGGTGGGCGAGCGCCTCTGGAAGCTCGAGTTCGCGGGGGCGAAGGCCATCGAGGACGGCTGGACCATCGGCCTGTACACCGCCCCGCACGAGCCTTGCCCCGAGGGCCGCCTGGTCCTCGACTACGAGACCGCCCTCGGGCGAGGCTACCGGGCCCTCCTGGCCGAGCTCGGTCAGAGGATCGCAGACGGCGAGCGGGAGGCGCATCCGGACGCGCTGTCGTTGCACTTCTGGAGGGCCGCGCGGCGCGTCCTGGAAGGCGCGCTCGTCTTCGCCGAGCGCTACGCCGACGAGGCCGACCGCCTGGCGAGCGAGGAGAAGGCCCGCGAACGCCAGCGCGAGCTCGCCGAGATCGCGGCCATCTGCCGCCGGGTGCCGGCCGAGCCTCCACGGAGCTTCCGCGAGGCGGTGCAGTCCTTCTGGTTCACCTACCTGCTCGGCCACCTCGAGGGCGCGCACCTGGGCTTCTCGCCGGGCCGGGTCGATCAGCTGCTCCATCCGTACTTCGAGACGGACCCAAAGATCGGCTTCGACGGGGCCGTCGAGCTCTTCGAAGAGCTGTTCGTCAAGATGACGCAGATCGAGTACGTGGCCTCGCTGTCCTGGCAGGGGTTGGGCCACGGCAACCTGTTCCAGAACCTGATCCTGGGCGGCGTCGACGAGAGCGGGGCCCCGGCCGACAACGAGGTCTCGCTGGCGATCCTGCAGGCCCAGATCAACATGCAGATGACGCAGCCGACGCTGTCGGTGTGGTACGACGACTCGCTCTCCGAGGAGTTCCTGCTCAAGGCCGTGGAGTGCGTCAAGGCCGGCGTCGGCTACCCCGCCTTCTTCAACCAGAAGACGTACGTCGAGCATGAGCGCAAAACCTCGGGCCTGCCCCTGGAGCTGATCCGCAAGCACGCGGCGATGGGTGGCTGCACCGAGCCGGTGCTGGGCGGACACTCCTACGGCGTGGTGCAGGCCGGCTTCGTCAACCACGGCAAGCTGCTCGACCTCGTGATGACGGACGGCGTCGACCCCGTCACCGGTCTCCGCATGTTCGAGCCGCGCCACCCGGCGACCTACGAGGAGATCGTCGACTCGTTCAAGGACAAGATGCACCAGGCGGTGCGCAACTGGCAGCAGTACTGGAACCACGTCATGGTGGCGCACCGCCAGACGGTGCCTTTGGT
>Ga0316628_100005698_pt1 | contig 10056 bp, 7 predicted proteins | sample OWC_Aug_M2_C1_D5_FD_207648 | JGI IMG/M metagenome (GOLD analysis project Ga0316628, IMG submission 207648) | Wetland soil microbial communities from Old Woman Creek delta, Ohio, United States - OWC_Aug_M2_C1_D5_C | ecosystem: Environmental > Terrestrial > Soil > Wetlands | place: USA: Ohio... | reverse complement strand
GAAGTCGGCCGAAGGGGTCGCCCGGCCAACCATGAACGCTTCCCGCTTCTCGTCCTTCTGGATCATGACCAGGTAAGGACTCCATTCCCAGACCTTGACCTCCGCCTGGATACCCACGGCACGAAGATAGCCTTGAACGGCTTCCGTCACTTCCCGGTCCTTCATGTACCGACCATTGGGAGAATTGAGAGTGAGCTTGAAACCGTTTGGATACCCGGCATCGGCCAGCATCTTCTTCGCCCGCGCCGGGTCGTACCGATAGGGCTCAAACGTCGCGCGGAAATTGATGCCCGGCCCGAAGGGCGAGACCATCGGAGCACCCAACCCCATGAGGATGGTCTTGACGATGGCTTCCTTGTCGACCGCATAGTTCAGCGCCTGCCGCACCAGTTTCTTGCTGAGCGGCGGGTTATCCATGGTGTTGTTGAGCTCGTACGAGATCTGATACATGCTGTCCAGCTTCAGAAGACTCACGCCGGGGTCGCGTTCCAGATTTGCGATTTCCTCGGGAGGAATCTTGACAGCGATGTCGGCCTCCCCGGTTCGAAGCATGGCGGCTCGCGCTGCCCCCTCGGGCACGGGCTTGTACGTGATGGAGTCCACCCGAGGGGCCGGCCCCCAATAATTCGGATTGCGCACGAACACCACTCGGTCACCCGAGACCCACTCCTTGAGCATGAAGGGGCCGGTGCCGATCGGGTTGCGCGCGTAGTCCTTCACCGAGTACTTCTTGGTGTGCGCAGGGTCATATGCCAGGAAGTTGGGTTGCGCCAGATTGCGCAAGAGATCGGGGAAGGGATACTTGGTGACAAAGCGCACCGTGAGATCGTCCGGCGTTTCCACGCGGTCCACGGCAACGTACTGGGAACGGGCGGGGGAGGCAGTGGCCTGATCCGTCATCCGCTCGAAAACGAACTGCACGCTTTTCGCGTTGAAGGGGGCGCCGTTCGAAAACTTGACGTTCGGCCGCAAAGAGAAGGTCCAGCTCTTCTGGTCCGGGCTGATCGTCCACTTGGTCGCCAGAACCGGCACGATCTGCATGTCTTTGTCAAAGGCGACCAACCCGTCGTACACGAGCAGGTTTGGCGCATTGCTCGGCGTATCCGTCACCATCATGGGATCCAACACGGTGATGTCGGTGCCTTCCACGAAGATCAGATCTTTCTTCGCGGTCGCGGCCCGCGCCCGCGCGGGCCAGGTCCAAGTCATGCTCCCCGCTGCGGCGGCAAGGCCAGCGCTCTTGAGTAGCTCGCGTCGCGTCATCTTGCCATTTGTACGCATGGTCCCCTCCTTTTCTCGTGTGTAGTCCTCGGTTCGTTACTGTTTCAATCGAGGGTCGAGGGCGTCGCGGAGCCCATCGCCCAGCAGGTTGAACCCCAGCACGGCCAGCACCACGGCGATCCCGGGCGAGGTCCCGACGTGAGGCCGGCTGGTCAGATAGGTTCGTCCGCTGCTGAGCATGGCGCCCCATTCAGGAGTCGGGGGCTGGGCCCCGAGCCCCAGGAAGGATAGGCTGGACGCGGTGAGGATCGCGGTCGCCATCAGGAGTGTGCACTGCACCAAGAGCGGCGCCAGGATATTGGGGAGAATATGATTGGCCAGGATGCGGCGCTCCGGCATCCCCAACGCGCGGGCCGCCTGAATGTACTCGTTTTCCTTGACCGTGAGTGTCGCCGCTCGGGACAGGCGGGCAAACACCGGAATCCCGCTGATGGCAATCGCGACGACCACGTTGATCAGGCCCACCCCCAGCACTGCGATGATCGTGATGGCGAGCAGGATACCGGGCAAGGCCAGGAGCACGTCGATGGTGCGCATGATCACCTGATCGAGCCGGCCGCCGAAATACCCTGCCACTCCACCCAAGAATGTCCCCACAATGGAGGCGGCGGCGACCGCTGCCACACTCATGAGCAACGATACCCGGGCCCCCATGATTATGCGACTGAGAATGTCACGTCCCAGCTCGTCGGTGCCGAGGAGATACGCACCTCCCGGCGACCGGAGCGCCACGGCGAGATTCTGCTTCACGGGATCATGAAGAACCAGACTCTCGGCCAGGATCGCGACCAGGATGAACCCGCCGACGATCAGCAGGCCCGCCACGCCCCCGCGGTTCCGCCGGAACTGCCGCAGGATGACCCAGAAGCGTTCCCAACGTGCGGACCGCGACGAGGAATGGTTGGGCGTCGCCACACGACCCTGAGGAGAGGCGATATCCATCATTGGTACTTGATCCTCGGGTCCAGGTATCCGTACAACACGTCGACGGCGAGGTTCACCGTCGAGAAGATCAGCGCCAGCCAGAGGATCGTGGCTTGCACAACCGGAAAGTCCCGGAACTTGATTGCATCCACCAGCAGACGGCCGACCCCGGGCCACGCGAACACCGTTTCCGTCACCACGGCGCCGGCCAGGAGATATCCGAATTGCAGGCCGATGATGGTGACAGCCGGAATCAAGGCATTGGTCAGCGCGTGGCGCAAAATCACCTTGCGGGGCTTCAAACCTTTCGCTCGGGCCGTGCGGACGTAGTCTTGCCGCAGCACCTCCAGCATGGCGGAGCGGACCTGCCTGGCAATGATGGCGGCGGACGCGGCGCCGAGGGTGAGCGCGGGGAGGACGAGGTGGAGCGCCGTCCCCGTTCCCGCCGTCGGGAACCAGCGCAACTGCACGGCGAACAGGAGCATCAACATGAGACCCAGCCAGAAAATCGGCACAGAGATGCCGAGCATGGCTGTCGCCATGGCGAGGTTATCCCAGAGGCTATACTGGCGGACGGCCGCCAGGATTCCAAGGCCGGTTCCCAGCAGAATGGCGAAGATCATCGCGACAGCCGTCAGGACCACCGTATTGGGAATCCGGGACCACATCTCCTCAAGGACGGGGCGGTTGCTGCGAATCGACTTCCCGAAGTCTCCGCGCAGCGCATTCCCGACGAAATACAGGTATTGCACGTGGACGGGTCGATCCAATCCCAACTGTTGCCGAATTGCGGCCAAGTCTTCGGGTGATGCATCGAGGCCGCCCACCTGGAGGGCGGGATCCCCTGGAACGAACTTCAAGATCGAGAACACGATCACCGACACCCCGAACAGGACGGGAATCAGGGTCGCCATTCTGTTAAGGATATAACGCGTCATTCCGAAACCCCAGGCGCTGCGTCCGACCCTAAAGGAACCAGGAGAGAGAAGCCAGCTTGCTCAATACTTGATCAAACCCCCGGTCAAGGCAGGGTATTCCGCCGACGGCGTCTGAAATTCGCGAATCTGAGCCGGATCCATCTGCGCAAACCGTCGAAGGTTCAGGAGATCGAGCGAGAGCGCACTCTTCCCCGTCGCAATAATCTGAGCGAGCAGCGTCCCGACCGCGGGAGCGAGGGCGAAGCCGTGCCCCGAAAACCCAACGGCCAACAAGTAACCCTCAACCCCGTCGACGGTTCCCAGTATGGGAATGACATCGGGCGCATGCCCTTCCAGGCTGTTCCACACCCGCAACACGAGGAGGCCCGTCGTGGCAGGGAGCACCGCGGTCACCTGCTCCGCGCTTCCGTTCGGACTCCCCACCTTGGGCCACCCGCGATCCGCCGCCATGTCCACGACGCCAGGCCATCCACCCCCGATCACGAATTGACCTTGGGGCATCTGCTTCAAGCTGAGCCCCCTCCCCATGCATCCCAGGACCGGTTTGAGCATATGAGGAGCTTTCTCGGTCACCATCATCTGGTGAGCCTTCGGCTTGACGGGAAGCTCGACCCCGATCGTCGACGAGATGCCAGGCGCCCACGCCCCGGCGGCGTTGATGACCCAGCGCGTGGAGACCATTCCCCGCGAGGTCTCAACCCCTGCTATTCGGCCCCCTTCCTGTCGAAGGCGCTGGACCACGGTGTTCGTATAGATGCGGACGCCGTGCCGGCGGGCGGCCGCGGCGAACGCCTTGGTCACCAGCATCGGGTTGGCGAACCCATCACCGGGGGTATAGCTACCGGCAATGACCTGAGGGGCGACGGCAGGCACCAACTCCCGCAACTCTTTCCCGTAAACCATGCGGATGTCGAGTCCTCGCGCCTGCTGCTGTGCCACGGATGCTTCAAGGGTGGGAAGTTGGTCGTCACGCTCGACCAGATTGAATTGGCCCCACCGTCGGTACTCGACCTCCGCGCCCAGATCCTCTTCGAGTGTCTTCCACAAAGGGTTCGCGAGCATGGCGATGGGGAGCTCTGCCGGGTCTCGGTTTTGCTGGCGCACACCCCCCGCACTCCCGCCGGACGCACCAGAGGCGATCTCGCCTTTTTCGAACAACGCGACGCGTGCGCCGGCACGTGCCAGATAATACGCGCAGGCACCCCCCGTAACCCCTCCACCAATCACGACAACATCAGCGGTTTCCACAGGGCCCTCCTGCCCGAGAAACATGGTATCGCGTACTGTAGCTCAATGGGCGCCATCAGCCCGCTCGGCCGTGGGGACGGTACCGGCAGAGCGCCCACCCCTTGGGCCGACCGAATCACGCAAATGCGTAGCGACCCCCCAATCCCTTTTCCAGCGCCCGGCGATATGCGACGGTCGCGACCGCGATGTCGAGCGCCCCCGTTCCGATGGGGATACAGACGATCCGTTCGGTGGCAGAAGTCCGGCCGGGCTTCTTTCCGGCTACCACCTCGCCAATCGTCGCATAGATGTTCTTCTCGTCGATCCTTCCGGCTTCGTTCAACTCCCGCAGCGCTCCGCGGTGCAGGCATTGGCCGACGTGATCCACGATGATCTTGTCCGCCCGCAGGATGACCTCGTCTTCGCATTCTTGATAGGAGCCCATGGGAAACAGCACTGCCCCCGGTTTCAACCAGGCCTGCTTGACGAACTTGTCCTTGGATTGCGTGACGCAGATCACGGCGTCTCCCGCGGTCGCCGCCTGCGCCGGGGAGTCCGCGATGACGATCCGCCCCTTGACCACGGGCCGCATCTCGGCTGCAAACCGCTCTGCGGCCTCCCGGCGGATGTCGAACACCGTCAAGAGCTCGATGTCGAACACCTCCGCCACCGCCCGAGTCTGCGTGCGCCCCTGCGCCCCAGCGCCAAAGAGCCCCAAGCGGATCGTCGGACCGCTCAGGAAACGTTTGAGGGGCACCGCGGACTGCGCGCCTGTGCGGAGATTGGTAATGAGGGCGCCGTCCAAGACGGCCCGGAACTGACCGGTCTTCGGGTCGATCAGCAGTATGAGCGAGCTGATGTACGGAAGTCCGAGTGCCGCGTTTCCGAGAAAACCGCCTGCCCACTTGATTCCGGCGGTATCGAGCCAGCCGACATAGGCGGGCATAGCGTTCATGAACCCCTTGTATGGCGGCCACGCCGCGGCCTCGCCGAGATCCAAGCCGACCTTTGTGGGATTCACGACCGTGCCTTCCCCCATCCCCTGGAAGGTCTTCTCAACAATGTCGACCACCTCCTTCATTGAAAGGAGGCCGTCGATCTCTTTTTGACTCAGGAGCAATGTCTCCATGCGCCCTCCATCGGAAAAGCTACCGCCACGATGACCGACGATCTTCGAGTGGCCACCGGGTGGCGCCTCACAACACCCTCCGCCTCTCGTCGCGCCTCATTCCATGAACACGCGGCGGATCTCGTCTGGCGACTTCCGCTCCAGCCCTAGCTTTTCGAGAGTACGGCCCTCCCGCCAGAAGTCGCGCCCCAGAAGAGCACCGCCAAGCGTCACGACCGCTTGCATCGTTGGCGTCGGCACTCCCACGGCGCTTCCCAGGCACGCCAGAGGCACGAGCCCGGTCGGGATGTCCTCGAAGAGATACCTCGTATTCAGGGTTGTCGGCCCCTTGATCCCGTCGTAGGCCCGCACTTGCTGGATCTGCTCGTGGAGGTTCTGTCCCTGCACACCGTAGGACTTCCGGTAGAACTCCTGAATCGAGGGAACCTCGACGCCCAGGGCCCGCGCCACCGCGAGCCGCTCGGCATCGATGCGCTCCACCACGCGTGCAAGCGAGGGCGTTACACCGTCCGAGTAGTAGTCAAAAGGCGATTGTGACTCGATCCGCCCCGCATTGAGCAGGGTGGGCGCCGGGTGGACCATGGCGTTTGGATTACACAGGCTGGTGACGAGGACGCTCGATATGGCGCGAAATTGAGGGAAGACCGTATTCAGCACAGCGGCGACCTGGTGCACGCGGGAGCCGGGGAGCGTGGCAACCCCGACATTCTCCTTTACGCCGTGGACGACGACCTCGCCCGGGCGAGGGCTGCGACACGCATAAAGCAGCGTGTCCGTCTCCGCCACGGTCACCTCTGCGGGGGCCCCGTGGCGCCGTAACGTGTTCCGGACCTCCAGGGCGCCGCCCGTGGCCCCGGGGTTCAGGATGACTGTCTGCGTCGAGGTGAGATGGCGAGCCATCGCTTCGGCGATCGATCCCTGGTAGACGGTCGGGATCACGACCATCACGATATCGCTTCCCCGAACCGCTTCGCCGAGGTCCCCGGTGACGACCGGGATCTCCGCCTCCCCCTTCAGGGCGCCCTCAAGCCGGATACGGCGCACTTGGCGCAACGCTGCCACCTTCTCCGGTTCTATGTCGTACAGATGGACATGGCAGCCCAGCAACCCGAGGTGCGCCGCGAAGGCTTGCCCGCCATTCCCCGCGCCGATGATCGCAAAACGTCGTTTGCCCACGGCTTGCCTCCAGGTTTGCCGTCACGATGGCCCCGGCGAGTGACGGTCATTCCCTCACGGGGACGACAGATGCCCTCTTTGATTCAACTCGACATAACGAGAGCGTCCGCAGTAACCGGTCACCGCGCGATCTTCCCGATGGCAAAGGCGTAGTGGCCGAGCTGTTCGGACTTCGCGAGCTTCCCGCCGGCCACCGCGAGTATTTCGTCCAATAGGCGTTTCCCGCATTCCTGGATCGTCTCCTCGCCGCGCAGCACGGGGGACGCGTCGAAGTCGATGATCTCGCGCAGGGACTGGGCAGTCGCGGCCGTCGCCGTGATCTTGATGACGGGCCCCAGGGGAGAGCCCAAAGGATTCCCCCTGCCCGTGGTATACGCGAGGATCTGCGCACCTCCCACCAGCATGTCGGACATCGCGCAGGCCCCGATTCCCACGCTGGTATCCATGACCCAGAGCCCTTTGCCTGTCACCCGTTCTCCCGGCTGCACCACGCCCTGAATCAGGCTTGTCCCGGCTTTTCGAACACCGCCCAGCGCCTTTTCGACCAGCGTGGTGAGCCCGCCGGCGAGATTGCCTGGGGTCGGATTCGCTTCCTTGATGCTCTTGCCGAGCCGCTGAGAATGCCGCTCGATGGCGTCGGTGATCTCGAGGATCCGTTTCGCGACGTCCGGCGTCGCCGCGCGTCTGGTGAGGAATCCGGCCGCTCCGTACAATCCGCCCGTCTCGCCGAGGATGACCGTACCCCCGCCCGCAACAATGAGATCCGCCGCGGCGCCGAGGCCGGGATTGGAAGCCAATCCCGAGCCCGTGTCCGATCCGCCGCATTGCGTGGCCAGGACCATGTCCGCGAGGCTGGCCGGTTGCCGATCGGCGTTGGCAATCTTCGCGGCCAATTCGCGAACCATCTCGGTCCCCAAACGGACGGACGCGCTCGGCCCTCCGCATTCCTGAATGCTGAGAAACCGGACGGGCTTATCCGCCACGGCTGCCGCTTTCGCGAGCCGTTCCGGCTCGATCTGCTCACACCCCAAGCCGACGATCAGGGCCGCTCCGACATTTGGGTGGCGCAGGACTCCTCGCAACATGCGCTCGGTATGCTCCTTCTCTGCTCCAAGCTCTCCGCAGCCTCCCTCGTGCGTGATCGCCATGGCGCTCGTCGCGCGGGCAATGTCGCGCGTGACTTCGGAGCTGCAGAGGACCGTAGAAACGACCACGACATGGTTGCGGACGCCTACGCTCCCGTCCGTGCGTCGATACCCGTGAAATCGCATCGGTCGCCCCCTATTTTTTTCGGACTTCGTCGACGATGTCCTCGACGTTGTGGACATGCACGTGGTCGCCCTGCGAGATGGGCGCGGTCGCCCGTCCGATCTGCGCTCCGTATTTGACGATGTACTCCCCCTTGGGGATCTCCCGAAGGGCGAATTTGTGTCCGTACGGGATCGCCTGCCTCATGACGATCTTCCCACCGTCGGTCTCCACCGCATCCCCGCACGGGAGATCGCGAACGACGGTGGCGACGTTGTCCTGCTCGTCAAGGATGATGTAGGACCGCTTTGCAGACATGCCATCCTCCATTTCCGGCGTCATCCGCATCCGATGGCGAGGCGGGTACGGGGCCGCTCCGCAGGTCACCCAGTGTGTCGCAGGATACCTCCGGTGCGACTTCCCCGATGCCGCCATGGCGAGCGCCCACCGCGCCAACGATGTGGCGTGTGGGCCGTCGCGGCCGGATGGCCGGCCCGCGACGGCCCCGTGGCGCCGCCCCGATGGCGCAGACCGCCTGGCGCGCAGGGAATCAGTACTTGTATCCCGCCTTTTCCATGAACTTCTTCGCCAGCTCCAGGTCGTACGGGATCGGCTTATTGATGTTCTGGTCGTATTCCGGCGACGACAGGGGAATGGGAACCGTTCCTGGGACCCCCGCACCGGCGACGATTTCCTTCACCATCTGCTCGCGCGGCATGACGTGGCTCATGGCCAAGCGCACATAGGCCGCCGCCTCGGCAGCCCGCGCGGGGTTCCGTTTGCCCAGAGGCGTCTCCTTCCCGGTTCCGAACACGGGGTGCCGCAGATTGAAGCAGACGTGCTGCCACTTGTAGGAATCGAACTTCAGCACCTTTCCCCATTTTGGATCGATGGTGGAGGCCATGCTCTCGACCCCGTACATCGGGTCGTGGGCATCGATCTCTCCCGCCTTCAACGCGCTCAGCACCGCATCGGTCCCCTGGATGTTGACCACGTAGAAGGTCTTCACGTTCCCCGGCGTCTTCTTCCAGTAGTTGGGGTTCTTCTCCAGCTTGTACGCCTTCTTGGCTGGATCGAGACCCATGGCGATCCACGGACCGGTCCCGATGCCCCCGCGGGCCGTGTACTCTTTTCCATCCGACGTCTTCACGGTGTAACTCCCAAGCCAGGTGGCGGCGACGTGACTGGCCAGCGACTCGGGCTTGACATCCTTGAAGACATGCGCGGGCATGATGGCGACCGCGGCCATGACGAAGTCCCGGAACAGGATGTTGTATTTCGGGAGATCCACGGTGATCTCGTATTTCCCCGTCACCTTGTACGCATCGGGCGAACCGAAGACGTTCTGCAGGTTGGACGTGACGATGCTCGCATACCGCTTGTCCAGGATGGCGTCCCAGTACCACTTGACGTCCTGGGCCGTGAACTCCTCGCCGCTGTGCCACTTGACGCCCTGGCGCAGCTTGAGCACCCAGTGCTTCCCATCTGGAGACATGGTGTAGCTCTCGCACAGCGCCGGCACCAGTTTCTTGCTCTGCCAACTGTCGTATTCGAGGAGCGTGTCGTACACCGGCCCCAAGATGTTCGAGCAGTTGTAGCCAGTGGCGTAGATGGGAAGGAGGTTTTCGGGGGGGGCCCAGGACGCGAACGCGGCGGTTGCATTATCCCCAGCTCCTTCAATGGTCCAGTTCTCTGGGCGTGGGAAGAAGACCGGGTGAAACGTGGTCCCCTCAAACCCCTTGAGCTTCGGGTTGATGGCGATCACGTCCTCCGGATAGAAGAGGATCAGCATGGGCTGGGTGTCCATCCAGCGCTTCTGGAACCGGCGGATAGCCTCCGTGTGCTTCGCTTCGGTCAGGGCGCCGGCGTAGTCGTCGAGCGCCTTGTCGATGACCGGGTCCTCGACGTGGTAGTAGTTCATGCCGTGAGGCGGTACGGTGGAGCTGTGGAAGAGCGTGTTGGGCAGGGGAAGAATCGAATAGTAGTAGAACCGCTCCAGGTAGGCGTCCCACCCGCCGTCGACGTGCGTCTTCCCCTCACCGCTCGTCCGCCGGGGAATGATGACGCTGAAGGGAACGAAACTGGTGACCACCTCGATATTGAGTCTTTGAATCTGTTGTGCGGCGAGCGTAC
>Ga0316628_100005697_pt1 | contig 10056 bp, 4 predicted proteins | sample OWC_Aug_M2_C1_D5_FD_207648 | JGI IMG/M metagenome (GOLD analysis project Ga0316628, IMG submission 207648) | Wetland soil microbial communities from Old Woman Creek delta, Ohio, United States - OWC_Aug_M2_C1_D5_C | ecosystem: Environmental > Terrestrial > Soil > Wetlands | place: USA: Ohio... | reverse complement strand
TGAAAAGAAGGCCGGACCGAACGAGCGGTCGCTCTGCGGCGCGGTGGACCTCTCTCCGCGCGGCATCCCGGAATGGGACTGGGGGAAGTACTATCCGGGAGGTACGGTTCAGGCCAAAGCGATGGACAGCTCCATGGCGGCCAAGCTGCAGCTATGGGCCGCGATGGGCCATCCCTGCGCACCGGACTTCATTGCCGCCGATTTTCTCCAGCGACATCCCGAGTACGATTGGATGCGCGGCCTTCTGCGCGACATGAAAACGCAGCCATGGACGCTGTTTTCGTCGGGGATGAAGAAATCTATATGACGACATAAATCGTGATCCATTTTTGAACCACAAAGACCGCGAAGACCTCGAAGGATCTGAGGCCGGGCAACAGGGCGTATCCCGCAACGGCCGAAATGCAGCCGCTCTTCGCGACAGTTTTCATTGCGGTCTTTGAGGTCTTAGCGGTTCACGCTTTTCTTGTCGCTCACTTATGTTGCTATGTATGGAAACAACCGCAAAGGCACCGGGGCACCAAACGACGATATGTCCAACGAGACCTTCAGCAGGAGAGAGTTTCTGGCGGCTTCGATTGCCGCGGGCGCGGCGGCCGGCCGGCTTCCCGCGCCGGAAGAGAGCGGACAGGCGGGTACCGGCTGGTTCGGCCGGCCGCTTCGCTGGGCGCAGTTGACGCTGGTAGAAAACGACCCGGGACAGTATGATCCCGGCTTCTGGCTCGACTACTTCAAGAGGATACACGCCGATGCCGCATGCCTGAGCGCCGGCGGTTGCGTGGCCTATTACCCGACGAAAATCCCGCTGCACCACCGAAGCGCCTGGATGGAAGATTCCGATCCTTTTGGCCAGCTCTTTGCAGGCTGCCGCAAGCTGGGGATGAACATAATCGCCCGGACCGATCCTCACGCCGCACACCAGGATCTCTACGAGGCGCACCCCGATTGGGTCGCCGTCGATGCCGAAGGGAAGAGGAGGCGCCACTGGGCGACGCCTTCTCTCTGGGTCACGTGCGCGCTGGGACCCTACAATTTCGAGTTCATGACGCAGGTCACGAAGGAGATCGTGACCATGTACAGAGTCGATGGCGTTTTCAGCAACCGCTGGAGCGGTTCGGGCATGTGTTACTGCGACCACTGCCGAAGCAATTTCAAGGAAGCGTACGGCATGGAACTTCCCCGCTCGATGGACCCCCAGGATCGCGGGCGGCGCAACTACCTCCTCTGGCGGCAGGACAGGCTGTTTGAGCTCTGGAAGCTGTGGGATTCCGAAATCAGGAAGATCAACCCGGAAGCCCGTTACATTCCGAACACCGGTGGGGGAGCGCTCAGCGAGCTCGACATGAAGCGCGTCGGCGAGAAAGCGGACATCCTGTTTGCCGACAGGCAGGCCCGCCGGGGACTGGCTGCGCCCTGGGCCAACGGGAAGAACGCCAAGGAGTACCGCGCGGCGATGGGGGACAAGCCGGTAGGAGGCATTTTCAGCGTCGGCCTGGAAGAGCCTTATCGATGGAAGGATTCCGTGCAATCGGATGCCGAAATCCGCATCTGGGCCGTCGATGGAATCGCCAACGGCCTTCGCCCGTGGTTCACCAAGTTTTCCGGGACACTGCGCGACCACCGGTGGCTCAGGGTTGTGGAGGAACTATACGGCTGGCACTTCCGCTCGGAACGGTATCTGCGCAACGAGCGTTCGCTCGCGCGCGTGGCGCTTGTGTACTCCCAGCAGACGGCCGCGTATTACGGCGGATCACGAGCCGCTCAAAAGGTCGAGGACCATACGCTGGGCTTCTATCACGCGCTGATCGAGGCGCGCATCCCTTTCGAGATGGTTCACGACCGGATGCTCGAACCCTCCAACGTCGATCGGTTCAGAGTCCTGGTGCTGCCGAACATCGCAGCGCTCTCGAACGCCCAGTGCGAACAGCTGCGCGGCTTTCTCGCGCGAGGAGGGAGCCTGGTCGCCACCTTCGAAACTTCGCTCTATGACGAGTGGGGCGTGCGGAGGCCGGACTTCGGACTGGCCGACGTTTTTGGCGTTCGATTCGGAGGGTCTGTCGAGGGTCCCATGCAGAATTCCTACTTGACCGTCGAAAAGGAGCCCGGCACCGGAAGGCATCATCCGACGCTCGCAGGGCTGGAACAGGCGGAGCGGATCATCAACGGAGTCTACCGGGTCGGCGTCGAACCCCTGCGCAAGGCGACCTACGTTCCGCTCACGCTGGTCCCTTCGTATCCCGACCTCCCGATGGAGGAGGTGTATCCGCGGCGGCCACACACGGACATACCGGCGATCTACATCTCCGAAAACGGCAAAAGCCGGGTAGTGTATTTCCCGTGGGACGTTGACCGGGTCTTCTGGGAAGTAATGTGCGTCGATCACGGCAAGCTGCTGTGCAATGCGGTCGATTGGGCCGGCGATGAGGAGCGGCCGGTCGTGGTGCGCGGCCCGGGTGTGCTCGACGTTACGGTCTGGAGCCAGAAGGATTCGCTGACCGTTCACATGGTGAACCTTACCAATCCCATGATGATGAAAGGCCCGTTTCGAGAATTGATTCCCGTGGGCGAGCAGCGGGTGCGAGTGCGGCTGCCTGAAGGGAAAAGGGCCCGCAAAGTACAGTTCCTGGTTTCCGGAAAGGTGCCCTCCGTCAGCGCGAGCTCCGGCCGCCTCGAGGTTTTCGTGCCCTCGATCCTGCTGCACGAGGTCCTGGCGATAGACCTCCAGTGAACCACGAAAACCCCGCCGCTGGGACGCTGAAAACGGGGAGCTCATATTTTTTGTTTTTCTCATCGTACTTTGCGTCCTTGCGGTGAGAAGATCCATCCGGAATTTGCGCAAGATCCGTCGGAATTCGCCGATCTGTAACCTGGGATTTGTGTATCCTGCAGATCCGTGTGTGTGCCGACGATGCGCACGGGAGGAGCGTGACAGCTTCATGACTGTTGCGGGCGAGGGCAATCGATCGTCAGAAGCTCCATCACCCCGGCTGGAGCACCCGGGCTACCGCATATTTCTCTTATCGGTCGCGGTTCTCGGCTGCGCCGTCACGGTGACGATGCTCTATAGGATCCTGGCCGGCGGCTTTTCCTATCACTGGGTTATCCTCACAACCCTGGCGGTATTTGCCGGCGCCGCCACAGTAAAGATCCCCGGTACTCAGTCGAAAGCCTCCATCTCCGAGACGGTGGTATTTCTCAGCCTGATTCTATGCGGAACGCCGGCAGGAACGATTACGGCGGCGGTTGACGGGATCATGGGGTCCCTGCGGGCCAAAACCGTCTCGCGCCGGCTTGAATACGGGCTGTTCAACACCGCAACGATGGTCCTTTCCGCGAGCCTGTCGGGCGAGGTGTTCTTCATGCTGATCGGGCGGGGTCCCCTGATTTCGGGCCCCAAAGAGGAGCTGGGCCGACTCCTCCTGCCTCTGCTCGCGATGGCGCTGGTCTACTACCTGGTGAACTCCGGCTGTGTCGCGGTCATTCTTGCGCTGGACTCCCGCTCGAGGATGTGGCCCATCTGGCGCCGGAACTTCATGTGGGCCTCGCTGCTTTACCTGTGCGGCGCTTGCGTGGCGGGCTTCATCGCGCTCAACGATCCATTCAGTTCTGCATGGGTCGGATATGTGCTGCCCTTCCTTCTGGTCACGTATTTCGCCTACAGAACCTACAGGGAAAAGGCGCTCGAAGACATCCACATCCAGGAGATCGATCAGCTTTACCTGAGCACGATCGGGGCGCTGGCGATGGCCATCGACGCGAAAGACCACGCCACCCAGGGGCACACCAACAGAGTGCTTGTTTACGCGCGCGGGTTGGCGCGCGCCGTGGGAATAAAAGATCAACCCACCTTGCGGGGGATCGAGGCGGCTTCGCTCCTGCACGACATCGGCAACCTCGCGGTGCCGGAATTCATACTCAACAAACCCGGAAAGCTGACCCCAAGCGAGTTCGAGAAGGTCAAAGCGCACCCCATCGTCGGCGCCAACATTCTTGGCACGATCAAATTTCCCTATCCGGTCGCGGAGTATGTCCGGCACCACCACGAGCACTGGGACGGGTCGGGGTATCCCGACGGCCTGAAGGGCGAAGAAATCCCCCTGGGATCCCGCATCCTGGCCGTCGTCGACGGGTATGAGGCGCTGACCTGCGATCGCACCTACCAGCAGGCACGCAGTCGCGAGGCGGCTTTGCAGGTGATCTGCTCCCTGGCCGGGAAGAGGTATGACCCTCAGATCGTGGCCAGGTTCGAAGAAAACCTCGACCGTTTTCTAGCCGATGCCGGCGGGCCGGAGCCTCACGAGCAGGAGTCGCAGAGGCTGTTCGACGCGGTCGAAGAACCCGCGCCGGCCGACCTGCGGGCGCGGCTCCAGGCCCGGGACTTCCGCCCGTTTCAGGCGATCTCCTCGTCTCAAAAGGAGGTCTCCGCACTGTTCGAACTCGCCAGGACCCTGGGGACGACCCTCAACCTGCAGGAAACTCTGACCATCGTTTCCAGCAAGATCTCCAAGATTGTTCCGTTCACTACGTGTGTCATCTACATCTGCTCGCAGGACCGGGCGTCGCTGCGTGCGGAGTTTGTTTCGGGCGAGAACCAGCAGGCATTCCGCGACTACTCGATGCCGCTGGGCGAGCGTCTCAGCGGGTGGGTAGCGGCGCAGAAGGAGCCGGCCGTCAACGCCGATCCGGATGCGGATTTGCAGCCGATTCTCGACAAGCTCGCCGTTCCGCTGGAGCACGCGCTGGTTTACCCGCTCGTGGTCGATGAGGTTTCTTTTGGCGCCATCAGCCTCTATGCGGCCAGGGGGAAGGAATTCCGCTACGGCCACTTCCACGTCATGGAAATCGTCTCACAGCAGGCCGCAAGGGCGGTGTTCAACGCCCTCACCTTCGAAGGCACACGCGAGGACGCGCTGACCGATGCCCTGACCTCGCTGCCGAATTTCCGGTTTCTCCAGCTGTATCTCGACCAGGAACTGAACAAGATGCGGCGCTATGGAACGCCGTTTTGCCTCCTCGTAATGGACCTGGACGGGTTCAAATCCATCAATGACACTTACGGACATCAGACGGGCGACAGGGTGCTGGTGGAGGTGTCCGGCGTCCTGAAGAGTGAAATGAGAGAAAGCGACGTCATCGCCCGATACGGCGGCGACGAATTCGTGGCCGTTCTGCCCGGAGCCACCCAAAAGGATGCCGCCGCGCTTACCGAGCGCGTTCTCTCCGCGATGCAGGACTTCAGATTCGTTGTAGGGCCCGGGGAAGTGCTCCCCGTAGGCATTTCCCTCGGATGGGCGTGTTGCCCCGAGGACGGCGACGATTCAGAGCGCCTGTTGAAGACCGCCGACCAGGCCATGTACCGCGACAAGGCCGCCCACCGGCCTTCAGGCGCAACCGTCCAGAACCCCTCCTGAAATCCACCGCAGAGACGTAATGCAGCCCGTGGCCGCGACCCAAAAATGGGACGCGGATTTGCACGGATAAATGCGGATTCTTCAAGTCTTTCTTCTGCCTGATCCTCGTTCATCCGCGTAAATCCGCGTCCAATAGAAAGCCTCCGCAAGAACCAAGAAGCTGCAAATTGGATATATAGAGGACGCGGGGGTTTTATCGACTCTTTTTTGGCGAACTCCGCGCCTCGGCGGCGAGGGCAATCCGTTCATGGGGTTGGCTCGACCGCCCATGAGACTTTTCCGCCACTGGTGAGACGCCGCTTGATCCCAAGAAGGCCACTGTCTTAGGCTAGGTTCGAACGACTATGGCCGCGACATCCAGGACGCTGACCTCGAAGATCGAAAAGACGGCGACAACTGCAAGCCTGAAGTACTTTCGCCTCTGGGCCGCGCTCCTGTTCATCATCAGCTTTGCCCTTGGACCGCTCGTGCTGTTCACCTTCGGGTTCTTTTGTTTCGCCATACTGTCGGTATTCTGGGTGTCGGAGCCCCCGAAAACGACGAACCTTGCTTTGGACAGGGTGAACGGAGTCATCCTGATCATCGCCGCGGTCTGGTTCCTGTACAACCTGATCCTGGAGATCGGGCTCGTGTACACGCCAGAGCCCCGCCTGGCGCCTTACCTGCCCCTCATGTCGCTCGCATTCCTTTTTCCGCCGCTGATCATGCACGCGGCCTATGCCGAGCACTCGGCAGGGATGACTACCGGGCCGCGTTGGAAGCTGCCGTATCGTGCCGCGTACCCGGTGAGTTTTGGCTTTGCTCTCGCGTCCCTGGCGACTGCCTTCGTCGCGGAGTCCCCGTTCATTTTCCGGATCCTGGTCCTGCTTCAGCTTGCCAATTTCTCGCTGTTCTTTGCGACCGGCGTTTACGGCGTGATCCTTTCCCGGAAGTTCTCCCGCCGGCTCCGGCACAAAACTCGGGAATGGGGGCGCTGGAACCTGTTCCTTTACAGCCTGGCCACCATACTGTTTTTGGGGCTGATCACCGCCGTCCTGTTGCGCAGCGACCTGTCGGCCGGCGGGACCCGGCTGGTGAACATGCTTTCCATTTTTGCCCGGTCGCTTCCGCTGTGCTTCTTTTTCATCGGGTCTTACTATGAAAATCGGTTCACTTTCTTCGACGTCTTCATAAAACGAGGAACGTTTCTCTTCCTCCTCTTCATATTGCTGGTGGCGTGCCTGAGCGTTGTGATGCCTTTTCTCGGCCGGGCGCCCGCGTCTTTCTCCAAGCCGCGTCTCCTGGCCCTCTTCCTTTTGCCCGTCATGCTCACCCTGCCCGCGCTCTATCGACTGCTGGAGCGCTTCCTGGATCGAGCCTGGCTTGGGCGCAGCTATTCGGCAGTCGACGCCGTGAAGCGTTTCCTTAACGGATTGCAGGACGCGACGAGCGAAGCTCAGATGATCGAGCGGGCGCAGGAACGGTTATCGGAGATCTTCCAGGCCGAGGCGCGCGTGATCCTGGATACCGGGGCGGACACCTCCGGGCCGATTTCCGAAGGGATGCGGAGTGTGCTCCTGCGGGGAGAGCGGGCGGGAGAGATCCGGATGGGCCGCCGGACGAACGACACGCCGTATTTCAGCGCCGACCTGGCGCTCCTGAGTTCCCTTGCCGACGTTCTCTCGTCGCTGCTCGAAAATGCGCGACTGCAGCAGAGAAAACGGGAACAGGAGAAGAAGGAGCAGGCGCTGATGCTTCACGCCAGCCAATCCGAGCTGAAAGCGCTGCGCGCGCAGATCAATCCCCATTTTCTTTTCAACGCGCTGAACGCAATCGCGGGATTGATTCCCAAGGATCCCGGGCGCGCGGAAGAGACGGTGGAGCAGCTGGCGGAGGTGTTCCGCTACACGTTGAGGCGTTCCGAAAACGAAACCGCGCGTCTCGAAGAGGAGCTGGACTTCGTACGATCCTATCTCGAGATCGAGCAGGCGCGCTTCGGCGAACGGCTGCGGGTGAGTTTTGATGTTGTGGACTCGGTGAAGGGATCCGTTATTCCGACGATGATGATTCAGACGCTGGTCGAAAACGCGATCAAACACGGCGTGGCATCCACGCGCGGTGCGGGGATTGTTGCAGTCCGCGCCTCCGCCGAGGGCGGGCTCATCCGCATCGAAGTTCGGGACAACGGCCCGGGATTTCGACTCGACGAAGCCCTGTCCGATGTCCCCGGACGGTCCGGGTATGGCCTGCGAAACCTCGTGCAGCGTCTGAACGCCCATTACGGTGCGGCTGCGGAGCTCGATGTGGGACGTGATGAGGCGGCGGGAGAGACGATCGTCACCGTTCTCCTGCCGGCAAAATTCTGAGTCCTTATCCAAGCGCCATTCCAGCCTGTCCCCGGAACTCAAAAAGGAGCCATCGTATGATTCGCGTGCTGCTGGTCGATGATGAACAGCTGGCCAAGGATCGCCTGCGCCAGCTTCTACGGCCCTTCGAGGACGTCGAGGTCGTAGGCGAGGCGGAAGACGGCGAACAGGCGGTCGAGAAGGCGCTCGAACTGCGGCCGGATGTCATCTTTCTGGACATCCAGATGCCGGGCTGCAGCGGGATCGACGTCGCGGCGTCCCTGCCGTCACCTCGTCCTCGGATCATTTTCTGCACGGCTTACGACCAGTATGCCATCGACGCCTTCGAACTCCACGCGGTCGATTATCTGCTCAAGCCGGTGACCCGGGCCAGACTCTGCAAAGCCCTGGAGCGCGTCCGGACCTCGGCGTCCGGACAGGGGAGTCCGGAAGCCGCCGCAACCGGCCGATTCGGGGGAAGGCCGGCGGCCCGCTTTCTCGCAAAGCGCGCCAACAAATACCGTGTCGTGCCGCAGGAAGAAGTGCAGTGCTTCCTTTCGGAGGAAGGCCTCACCAAATTGTGCACTCGCGACAGTGCCTACTGGATGCAGCCCACGCTCGCCGACCTCGAAAAGGAGCTGGATGCCTCCGTCTTTTTCAGGATTTCGCGGGCCGCAGTAGTCAATTTGAACGCTGTCGAGGAGGTCGTGCCCCTGGTGGGCGGTTACGGACAGGTGGCCATGAAAAACGGCGCACACCTCGAAGTGAGCCGGCGCAGAATGAGCGGGCTCCTCGACGCCCTCCAGGGCAAGCAACCGAACGCCCTCTGATTTCACCACCGAGACTCCGAGAACGCAGAAAAGAACTCCGATTTTTTCGGGGTCTCTACGGTGAGTTTTTGGGGTTGTCTGTGTTATGTGCTTTAATGACACCCTGCTTGATCTCACAGGGAGGGTGGAGAGCATGAACCATGGCGGAATGTACCTGATCTTTGCAGTGAGCCTGTTGTGCGTGGCGGGATGCGGGGTCAAAGACCGAGCTCCGGAATGGGGCCCGCGCCCACCCTATCCCGAATCGCGTCGCGACGATGTGAAGGATGTCCTGCACGGCGTCGAAGTCGTCGACCCCTATCGCTGGCTCGAAGACGCTTCGAAGCCCGAGGTGCAGGCCTGGATGAAAGCTCAGGACGGTCTCGCCCGCGACTATCTGAAGTCTCTTCCCGGCCGCACCGCGATTGCCGAACGCCTGAAATCCCTCTTTTATGCGGACGAGCTCTCTCCTCCCGTTCACCGCGGCAACCGCTATTTTTACGGCAGGCGACACGTTTCCAAGGAGAAGACGGTCTACTATTGGAAGGAAGGCAGGGAAGGCGGAGAGAAAGTCCTTTTCGATCCCAATACCTGGTCTACAGACGGAAGCGTCTCCCTCGGGAACTACTCGCTCAGCGAGGATGGTCGGACCGTCGCGTATACGGTTCACAAAAACAACTCCGATGAAGCGACGATGTCCGTCATGGACGTGGCCACGGGCAAAAGATCCGCGATCGACGAAATCGAGGGTGCGAAGTACGCCGAGGCCTCGTGGACGCCCGACGGAAGGGGCTTTTACTACACCTGGCTTCCGACCGACCCCGGTATCCCGGTCTCAGACCGGCCGGGCTATGCGGAGGTACGATATCACTCGCTGGGTGACAAACCGGCCAACGACAGGATCGTCCATGCCCGGACAGACGACCCCACTTCGTTTATCAATGCGAATGTCTCTCGCGACGGCCATTGGCTCCTCCTTCAGATCCAGCACGGCTGGCTATCCAACGACGTCTGGTTCCGGGACTCGGGCGCCGGCGGGAATGAGTGGACGCCTCTCGTGACCGGCACGCGCGCGCTCTACAACGTCGCGGTGTGGAAGGACTTCTTCTACGTTCAAACCAATGAGGGGGCGCCCCGCTACCGGATTTTCCGGGTCGATCCCCGGAAACCCGCCCGGGCGTCGTGGATTGAAATCGTTCCGGAGCGAAGCGACGCGACGCTCGAAGGCATGAGCATCGTCGGAGAGCATCTCGCGCTCAACTACCTGAGGAATGCGGCGAGCCTGCTGGAAGTCCGGACTCTGGGCGGAGAGTTCGTACGTGAAGTGCATCTTCCCGGCACCGGCACGGCGCGTGGATTGATCGGCAACGAAGATGAAGACGAAGCATATTTCAGCTTCCAGTCCTATACCATCCCCCGGGAGATCCATGTGACCGGCGTCAGGGGCGGCGAATCCCGGTTGTGGAGCAGGCTGAATCTGCCCGTCGACCCATCGGCATACACGGTCGAGCT
>Ga0316628_100005696_pt1 | contig 10056 bp, 10 predicted proteins | sample OWC_Aug_M2_C1_D5_FD_207648 | JGI IMG/M metagenome (GOLD analysis project Ga0316628, IMG submission 207648) | Wetland soil microbial communities from Old Woman Creek delta, Ohio, United States - OWC_Aug_M2_C1_D5_C | ecosystem: Environmental > Terrestrial > Soil > Wetlands | place: USA: Ohio... | reverse complement strand
CACGCGGGATTCACCGGTACCTCGCTGTGGGTGGACCCCGTCAACGAAGTGTACGTGGTTCTGCTGACCAACCGCGTGCATCCGTCACGCGACAACGACCTGATCAGCCAGGTGCGGCCCGCGTTTCACGATGCGATCATGGGAGCAATCTTGAGTGGTGAGTAGCGAGTAGCGGCGAGTAGCGAGTCGTGAGTCGGGATCACTACGGCTGGCCGCCGCGTCCGCGCCCGCGGCCACCGCCCGGCGGCGGGACTTGAGTGGGATCGAAAGTGCCCTGGCCCGGCCCGAAGCCGCCGCGGCCCCGCCCGCCACGGCCCCCTCCCGGCCCGAAGATGTCGCCGCCCTGGCCGCCCTGACCCTGGCCGCCGCGTCCTCGGCCCTGCCCGCCAACGCCGCCCTGCCCGACCCTCGCCGAGGAGACGAACAGCCACTCGTTGTAGTGATCCCGGCCGTTGTAGAGCTTGATCGATTCGTCCGGGCTCTTGCTGACGACACCGATCAGCCCGCCCACGACGGTCGTCTGGCCCGCGAAGCCGCTCCGTGACGTGGTAAACGTCGTGGAGCCGCCGCGCCCCGCCGTTTGCCCCCGTCCCGCCGTCGTCGTCGAGAGCGACACGCCGGCCTGTCCCGCCTGCATCGCGCCGGCCGGAATCAGCTGGAACTCCCCGTCCTCGACCATCGGGTCCTTGTACTTCTTGCGCAGGAACTTCTGCTGCACCAAGACGTCGACGCTCGCCGGGAAGCCGCCCGCGAACTTGCGTTGATACAACCCGACCGCCCGGGCGTACTGCGTTCCGCGGAAGATGAGCTCTTCTTCCTTCTCACGCTGCATCATCTGGTGCCATACTGGCATGGCGACGGTCAGCATGATCATCATCATGCCGATGGCCACGATCAGGACGGCCATCGCGTAGCCGGAACTCGCGCGGGCTCGGCGCCAGCGCGCCCTCAGGGGCGTCGGCGAGGTTTGGGAACCGTCGTTCAGGGAGTTCCTGGTCCGATGCATCTTCCTTCGATTCACCCTTCGCGCGCCCGCATTCCGCTCGTGGGCCTCGGGCTGATCTGGCTGGCCCTGGCGCTCGCCTGCAAGGGCTCCGTCGTCGCGCCCGCCCAATCATCGATCACGCTGCGAACGGCAAACGACGTGATCTCGCTGAACGGCTCGACTACCATCACCGCGTTCGTGGGCGACGCGTCCGGCAACCCGGTCCAGGACGGCACGGTCCTGAACTTCCAGACAACGCTAGGGACCGTGCAACCATCGCAGACGCGCACGAACAAGGGACAGGCGACGGCGACGCTCGGCGGCGCCAGGCAGGCGGGAAGCGCCACGGTGACTGCGTCGTCGGGCGATATCGTGTCTCCGCCAATCACGGTGACAGTGATCAACCCGATCGGCGTCACCATCACCCCGAGCCCGACGACCGCCACGGTCAACACCGTGGTGACGTTCACGGCGACCGTGGCGCCCGCCGCCGACCGGCCGGCGATCGACCACTTCACGTGGGACTTCGGCGACTCGAAGACGGCGACGACGAGCACGGGAACGACGAGCCACGTCTACGCGACAGCGGGAACGATGGTCGTCAAGGTCACCGCGTCCGTCGTGGACGGCAGCACCGCGGTCGGCCAGATCGAGATCATCATCAGTTCGTAGCTGGCCTGCCGGTGCCTGGCCAGCCGCGAACGAGAGCCGCCGCTACCATTCTGAGTACTTCGAGCCGTCGGCCGCGTTCTGCTCCGACCCGCTCTTCACGTCGTAGATGCCGGGCTGCGCGGCCGGGTTCGCCGGGTCGGGCTCGGAAGGCACCGTCTGCCATGAATCGGCCGACTTCGTGAACGGGTCTTTCGGCACCTGCCTCAAGTACCCTTCGCTCACCAGCGCGCTGAGGTCGGGGGGGTACTGCCCCTTGTCCGCGTAGTACTGGTCGATCGCCTCGCGCATGCGGAAAAGGTCTTCCTTCAAGACCGCTTCCTGCGCCAGCGTCGCGCCGTGCTTGTACTGCGCGATCGACAAGCCGGCGAGAAGGCTGATCAGGGACACCACGATGAGCATCTCGATCAGCGTGAACCCCGCGGCGGATCGTGAAGCATGCTTCATGGGTGTCACCAATCCCGATACGTCGTTCCGTCCAGCGCCTTGCCTTCGCTCTTCGTGTAGACGTCGAAGACGTTCTGCCCGCCCCAGTTCTTCGAGTCCGGGGAGTCCTGGTACGACCGCAGGCCCCAGTCGGTCGTGTGGGTGATCGGGTCCATCGGAATGCGCCGCAGGAACTTCAGCTTGATCCCGGAGGCGTCGCCCGCCTTGTTGACGCCCTCCACGAGCGTGTCGAGGTCGGGCGGATAGCCCTCGCTCCCGGTCTTCACGTCGGTGCCCGCGATGAGCCCGGCGTCCACCGCGTCCTTGTACCTGTCGATGGCCGTTCGCATCTCTCGCAGCGTCCGGCGCAACTCGATCTCGCGCTGGCGCTGCATGGTGACCTTCGCCATCGGCATGGCGGCGGACGCCAGCACGAGGATGATCAGGCAGACGATCAGCAGTTCGACGAAGGAGAATCCCGATGCCGATCGCAGCGCCTGGCGCAGGGGCCTTACGACCATTCCTTCCAACCCCCTATCGAACGGTAATCGTCGCCGGCGCGAACTGCAGCGGGATGGCGGCGCCCGTTGGTCCCGACGCGACGCCGCTGACCGCCACCGTCGTGCTGCCGGCGGCGATGGGATCGAGCAGGAGCGCGGCCAGCAATCCGCCCCCGGACGCGCCGGTGGCATCGCCGGCCCGGTTGAACGTGATGTCGACTCGCCCGCCGGCCGCGTCCACCTGCTGCGAGAAGCCCGAGGCGAGGTTGCCTTGCCGCATGAAGCTGCCGTCCTGCACACCGCGGACACGAACGACGGCCGGGTTGTACCTGACGGTCACCGTCATCGCGGTCACGCCGGTCGCGCCGCTGACCATGATGGGCACGGTGTACGGCCCGCCGCCCACGCGGAAGTCCGGCCCGGAAATGCCGACGGCCACGAGCGCGGCGCCGGCCGGCGCGGTGGCGGCTTGTTGCCCGGGGGGCGGCACCGTCGCCGCCGCCTGGCCGGGCGGCGTGCCCGGCTCGGCAGGCCTCGCCGGAGAGGGCGGCGTTCCCGGCGCAGCGGGGGGCTGGGCGCCGACCGTCCCTGCGGCTCCGGCTCCCGGCGGCTGCACGCCGGCGGGCGCTCCTGGTTGGACCGTCGCGGGCGGCGCCACGCCGGCAGCCGCCGGAGGCTGCTCACCGCCGGCCGGCGGCTGCGGAGGCGGCGGAGCGGCAATCAGCGGAGGGGCGCCCGTCAAGCCCATGTTCGTCGCGGTGCCGATGTAGACCGGATTCACGTCCTCCTGCGTCAGCTCGTGGCTGCGGATGACGTGCGGCGTCAGGAGCATGACGATGTCGGTCTGCGTCGAGTTGTTGGTGTTCGACGAGAAGATCTGCTTGAAGAACGGCAGGCGGACGAGTCCCGGGAAGCCCGTGACCGTCTTGCTGTCGTTGGTCTGCAGCAATCCGGCGAGGAGGTTCGTCTCGCCGTCGCGCAGGCGCAGGCGCGTCGAGACCTTGCGCTGCCCGAACGACGGGAGGTTCTGCCCGGCGGTCTGGATGTTGCCGAGGAACGTGCTGTTCTCGAGTTCCAGCGTCAGGATGATGTCGTTCTCCCACGTGACGCGCGGCTGGATCGAGAAATTGAGCCCGACGTCCTTCAGCGTGAACGACGAGATCGGAATCGTGTTGATCCCGCCCGCGCCGACGGCGCCGAACGTCGTGCTTGGGACGGGAATCTGCGAGCCCAGGTTCAACGTCAGCTTCTCGCCCTCGCTGCCGCGCAGCTGCGGCTTGGCCACCAGCTTCGTGTCGCTGTCGGTTTCGAGCAGGCGGATGATGGCGGCAGGCACCGACAGGTAGAAGTCGCCCTTGTTGAGCCCCGACAGCGAGTTCAGGTTGAACAGGTTCGTGTGCGTGACGCCCGTGGCGGTCGACGCCGTCGTTCCTCCCGTCGTATCGGTGCCCGTCGTGGTCGAGGTGCCCGGGACCACCTCGGGCGAGAACACCAGGTTCGCCGAGTAGTCGTTCAGGTCGAGGCCGTACTGCGACGCGCGGGTGCGGTTGACTTCCAGGATCTCGACGTCGATGACCAGTTCCGCCCTCGGCTTGTCGTTGGCCTTGATCACCTGCTCGATGATCCTGGCCACCGGCGCGGTCGCGCGGACGGTGATCGTGTTGGCGGTCTTGTTGACCTGGACCGACGGTATGTTGGACGCGCCGGGCGGTCTGATGATCTGGGTCAACACGGCCGACAGGTCGGCGGCGTCCGCGTGTGAGATGAAGAACGTCTGGATCACCTGCTCTTCGTACTGCTGGCGTTTCTGCGGTGTGTCCGAGACGACGATGATCGTGTGCGGATCGATGACCTTGTAGAAGAGCTGGTTCGCCGTCATGATCTGGTTGAGCGCCTGCTCGAGCGTCACGCCGTGGAGTTCGACGGTGTAGTCGCGATCGACCTGGGTGGCGGCGTCGCGGTCGTAGGTGACGTTGATGCCCGTCGTCTGCGCGATGAAGTCGAGAATCGCGCGGACGCGCGCGTTGTTGAACCTGATGTCGAGCGGCTGGCGGGACGCGGGGTTGAGCGCGGGCTCCGCGGCCGTCTGCCTCGCCTGCTCGCGCAGCTGTTCGATGCGCGGCTTCGGCCGCGCCGCCTCGATGCGCTCGGCGATCTTGCGCTGCACCCGGGCGACGTTCGCCGCCAGTTCCCCGTTCATCGCGTCGTAGTCGGCCGCCCGGCGGTACTCGCGCAACGCCTCGTCGAGCTGCTCCCTGGCCTCGGCGATGCGCCCCTTCTCCAGGTGGGTGACGGCGGCGTTCTCGAGCGCGCGTTGCAGCGCGACCCGGTACTCGGGCCGATCCGGCGACGCCTGCGCCGCGCGGGTGAAGTAGGCGACCGCCGAGTCCCAATCGCCCGCCTGCGCGGCGTGCTCGCCGCGCGAGTATGCGCGCCCGGAGGCGCACGCGCCGGCGACGAGCGCCAGCATCAGGACAGCGGCCAGGGGGGCGGGCCTGGGGGTCCGCCCCGGCAACAGTGCGGTAAGAGGTGCCGTCACGCGTCGGCCTCCATCGCGGGGATCTCGGCGCCCCGCCGCGCCGCGCCCCGGTCGTCTCGTTGGGGACTACGAACCGGTCAACCTGATCGTCTGCCGGCCTCGCCCGTCGACATACGCCATCTCGATCGATTCCACGCCAATCCGCAGGATCCGGTAGCGTCCGTCGATGACCTCCCCTTCACGCCCGTAGAAGACGTCGCGCGTCGAGACGTCGGTCAGGACCGCTATCTTCTTGTCCGGCGCCTGGACGATCCCGATGAACTTGTACGGGATCGGCGGAGGCGGCGGGGGTGGAGGCGGCGTCAGGTTCTCCGCCCCGGCTGGGGACGCTGCCCTCGCCATGGCGGCCGGCGGCGGCGCCACCTTCGGCTGAAACTGGAACAGGTTCCTTCCAGTCACCGGCGGTGCCGGCTCGGAACGCGCTGCCGCGAGCGCGTCGAGGCGGACCTGCGGCACCGGCGCCAGGTCCTGCGCCGACGACCGGCGCGCCGCGCCGGCCGTGGCCGGGGAGGCGGCCGCCGCCGTGAGGCCGCTGTCGGCCGCCCTCGACCGCTGGTAGTAGACGACCGCGGCGAGCACCGCCAGGGCGAGGGCGAGCACAATCCACTGGGTTCTACGCGACATTGCCGGCCGTCCAGTAATAGGTTGACACCGTGAGCGTCAGGGTGAGCGGCGTGTTCGGTTCGTTGCGGGTGGTCAGCGCCATGTTGTCGATGACCAGAAACTCGGGCGCGGTTTCGACCGAGTGGATGAACCGGCGAATCTCCTGGTACCCGCCCTCGAGCACGATGGTCAGCCGCAGCTTCGTCAGGTGGCTGTTCTTGTCGCGCTCTTCTTCCGCCCTCTGGCCCTGGTAGCGCAGGTTCGATTCGGCCGCCAGCTGGGCGAGCCTGACGTAGGCGGCCCTGCGTGCGGTGGCCAGGTTGTCCGGCAGCACCTGGTGGTAGAACTTCTGCAGCTGGACCTCGGAGGACTGCTTGCCGGTCTGCGTGGCGCGCGCCGTTGCCAGCTGGCGCTCCGCGATCCGCTGAGCCTCCGCGACCGAGCGGGCGCGCGCTTCGCCGCTCGCCACCCGCGTCTGAAGCGGGTGCACGACGAAGGCATAGGCGACGAGGTTGGCGGCAATCGCCACCGCCAGCGGCACCAGCACCGCACGTCTCTCCGCGATCACGCGACCGAGCAGGCTCACGATCTTCGTCCCTTCACTTCGACCGCCGGGCGGCGGTGCCCACGTAGCGGCCGCTGAGCGTCGTTTCCCTCAGGCCTTCGGGGTTGACCGTCTCGTCGCTCCACGTGACGTCGGCGAATGCGCCTCGCGCTTCCAGTTTCTCGGCGAACTCGTTGATGTCCTCGGCCCGCCGCCCGACGACGTAGATGGCCACGAACAGGCGGCCCTCCCGATCCATGCGGGGCGCGACGCCGGTGACGCGCACGTCGGCGGGCAGCGTCCGCTCGAACTCCGACAGGAGCTGCGTCCATGAGAACGTCCGCTCCCCGATCAGGCCGTTCGCCTCGGTGGCCGCCGCGGTCACGGCGTTCAGCTCGGCCGGGTTGATGCCCTGGCGGATGCGCTGCGCCGCGCGCCTCGCTTCGTCGGTCCTCTGCTCCGCGCGCGCGGTTTGCGCGCGCTGCTCGGCGTCCCTGCGCGACAGCGTCGCGAACGCCCACGCGTTCAGCGCCGTGATGGCGAGGACGGCGGCGCCGATGGCCACCAGGACCAGGCGCACGAGGCGTTCGTTGTAGAACGGGCGCGTCGAGAGGTTGGTCGAAATCATCGCTGCAACAGCCCGATCAGCGGCGAGTACAGGTCGAAGGACGCCTGATCCACGCTGATCCGATCGGCGAACCGAATGGCGTCCGGTTTCATGATCTGGACCGTCGTCCGCAGCCGGTCCTCGAGGCTGCGCCGCAGCCAGTCGCCCGATTCCATGCCCGCGTACGCGGCGGCGGCGCCGACCAGGACGACACGCGAGAAGCCCTTGCCGCCCAGGCGGTCCTCGTAATACATCGCCGTCTGGTGGACGAGGTCCGCCAGGTTTCCTTCCGCCTCCTCGCCGCGGCTGCGGTAGAAGATCAGGTCGCCGCCGCGCAGGATGGCCATCGTGGCGCAGTAGGAGGTGACGTGCACGAGCAGCCAGTCGCCCTCCGGCCGCGCGCGGCCCGCGACGACCGCGTTGATCACGTTGAGGCTCGCCAGGTCCGCCAGCCCGGCATGCGCGCCCGCGGCCTCGCACGCCGCTTCGTACTCTCGCACCACGTCGCGCCTGGTCACGACGACGACGAATTCGCGCCCGCCGCCGTCGATCGGCGCTCCGGCACTGTAGGCGACCTGCGCGTCCTCGAGGCGGAAGGGCGCGGCCTTCCGCATCTGGAAGCGGATCAGCTGGTCCAGGTCCTCCGCCCGCGCCGGCACCTTCTCGAACCGCAGCAGCGACACCTTGCCGATGGTGTCGGGCAGCGCGAGCGCCACGCGCCGGGGCCGTTGCCCCAGGCGATCGAACAGGTGTCGCACCGTCGAGGCGAGGCCGGCGGGGTCCGCCACGTTCGCGGCGTTCAGCGCCGCGCTGACCGTGCGGGGCGGAAGGGATTCCGACGCGTGCGCGGTGATCGTCGGCCTGCCGCCGGTCCGGGAGACCGCGATGGCGGTGACACGGTCCGGCGCGATGCCGAGGGCGACCTGCGGACGCGAGCTGGCGACGAGCGAGCGTGGGTTCATTCGACGAACGTCACCTTGTTGATTTCGCGGAGCGTGGTGACCCCGGCGAACACCTTCTGGACGGCCGATTCGCGCAGGAACGTCATCCCCTCTTCGCGCGCCGCCTTCTTGATCTCGGAGGTCGGCTTCTGGTCGAGGATCATCTCCCGGATCCGGTCGGAAAGGTCCAGCAATTCGCAGATCGCGGTCCGCCCCTTGTACCCGGTGCCGCCGCACTCGATGCACCCCGCGCCCTCGTAGAAGGTGTGCACGCGTACCGCGTCCGCGTCGAGGCCCGACTCGTCGAGGAGCGCCCGCCGAGGCGACATCGGCCGCTTGCAGTGCGGGCAGATGACGCGCACGAGCCGCTGCGCGAGCACGCAGTTCAGGGCCGAGACGAACTGGTAGGCCTCGACGCCCATGTTGAGGAACCGTCCCAGCACGTCGACGACGTTGTTCGCGTGCACCGTGGTGAACACCAGGTGCCCCGTCAGCGCGGACTGAATCGCGATCTGCGCCGTCTCCGGGTCGCGGATCTCGCCCACCATGATCTTGTCGGGGTCGTGCCGCAGGATCGACCGGAGGCCGCGGGCGAACGTCAGGCCCTTCTTCTCGTTGATGGGGATCTGCGTGATCCCCTTCAACTGGTACTCGACCGGGTCCTCGATCGTGATGATCTTGTCCTCGGGCGACTTGATCTCGGACAGCGCCGCGTAGAGCGTCGTCGTCTTGCCGCTCCCGGTCGGGCCGGTCACCAGGACCATGCCGTACGGCTCGGCGATGTACTTGCGGAAGCGGCGCAGCTCGGACTCGGGGAACCCCAGGATGTCGAGCCGGAGCTCGCTGAACTGTTCGCTGATCGACTCCTTGTCGAGGATGCGGATGACCGCGTCCTCCCCGTGCACGCTCGGCATGATCGAGACGCGGAAGTCGATGGTCTTGCCCGGCAGCCGCAGCTTGAACCGCCCGTCCTGCGGGACACGCTTCTCGGCGATGTCGAGCTCCGACATGACCTTGATGCGCGAGATGATCGAGCTGTGGTGCTGCTTGGCGATCGGCCGCATCGCGGGCTGCAGCACGCCGTCGATCCGGTACTTCACGTAGACGGCGTCGTCCTGCGTCTCGATGTGGATGTCGCTCGCCCGCCGCTGGATCGCGGTGAAGATCGTCGAGTCCACCAGCTTGATGATCGGGCTGATGTCGCTCGTCAGCCGCTCGACGGTGAGGCTCTCCTCGCCGTTCTCCTCTTCCTTGAGCAGCTGCATCTGGAAGCTCTCGGTCGCCTCCTCGAGCACCCGCTGCGAGCTCTCGCTCTTCTTCAGGATCGACTCGATCGACGACCGCGGGCCGACCGTCACCCGGATGGAGGTGGCCAGCAGCACCGCGAGCTCGTCGATCATCGGCAGGTCGCTGGGATCGGAGACGACGATGACCAGGGAGCGGCCGTCCCGACGGTACGGCACGAAGCCGTAGCGCAGCATCAGGTCCGCGGGGATCGAGCGGAACAGCTCGTGATCGATGCGGAACTGCTCGAGATCGACGAACTCGAGCCCGTACCGCTCGGCCAGGTGACGGGCCTGCGCCACCTCCGCCAACCGGTCCTCGGTCGGCGGCTCGACGCCCTCGGCGTACAACTGTGGATGATCGAGGTGAGGACCGATCACCGGGCTCCCAGGTTCCAACGGATGCTCCTTATTGAGTGACAACGCCCGACAGCTGGAACAGCGGCATGTAGAGCGCCAGCAGCAGGCTGGCGATGACCACGCCCATGATGACCAGCAGCAGGGGCTCGACCAGCGTCACGAACCGGCTGAGATCGGTCTCGATTTCCTCGTCATAGAAGTCGGCCAGCGAGTTGAGCATCTCGCCGAGCGCGCCGGTCGATTCGCCGACCTCGGCCATCTTCACGGCCACGGGCGGGAACACCGCCTCTTCCTCGAGCGCCGCGGCGAAGGCCTCGCCCTCGCGCACCTTCTGGCCGACGACCCCGAAATGCCGCGCCATGTGGCGGTTGCCGATCGACCGCCCGGTGATCTCGATCGCGTTCACCAGCGGAATGCCGCCGCCGAGCAGCGTCGCGAGCGTGCGCGCCATCTGCGAGGTGACGAACTTGCGCGCCGTGGAACCGATCGCCGGGATGCGCAGCAGCAGCCGGTCGAACCGCTGGCGCTGTCCCGGCTGCTTCAGCCAGGTGACGACGCCGGCGACCACCAGCGCGATCGCGACGAAGATCAGCAGGAAC
>Ga0316628_100005694_pt1 | contig 10056 bp, 7 predicted proteins | sample OWC_Aug_M2_C1_D5_FD_207648 | JGI IMG/M metagenome (GOLD analysis project Ga0316628, IMG submission 207648) | Wetland soil microbial communities from Old Woman Creek delta, Ohio, United States - OWC_Aug_M2_C1_D5_C | ecosystem: Environmental > Terrestrial > Soil > Wetlands | place: USA: Ohio... | reverse complement strand
TCCGTATATCCCAGCATGGCGCCCAGGGGCGTGCGCAACTCGTGCGACATCGTCCCGAGAAACTCCGACTTGAGCTGGTTGGCCCGCCGCAACGCCTCGACCAGCCGCGCGTTTTCCACCGCCACGGCCGCTTGGGCCGCGATTCCCTCGGCGATGCGCCGTTCGCGTTGCGAGAACGTCCCGCGGCGCTCGCGATAGCCGACGATCAACGCCCCGACGACGCGGCCGGCCCGGTGCATTGGAACCAGCAGCATCGAGCTGATCTGCCAGCGCCGGTAGAGCGCTTCGCGCCGGCCACGCGGTTCGGTCAACTCCACCGTCTCGCGAGCGAGAAGCCGCCCCACCACCGGCAAGCTGCCGACGCCGAATTCGAGCGACTGCACCTCCTGCGCCAATTCCGAGGGCCACCCGTCGACCGCCGTCAGCCGGAAGGCTTCCTTCACCGGATACCACAGCGACACCGCCGACCAGTCGCAGTCGAGCGCCTCGCGAGTACTGCGTGCAATCTGGGGCGGCACCTCCGCCTCCTGCAGTGATTCGCGAATGGCCCGGGTGACGCGCAGCAACGACGCGGAGACCCGCCCTTCATCTTCCTCGCGCTCGCGCGCCAGGGCCGACTCGATGGCCACACCCGCCTGCGCGCCGAAGATCATCGCCCGGTCGCCGAGCGCGGGGGTGAAACGCTGCGGGTTGCTGTAGTCCGCAAACACCAGCAAGCCGATCGCGCGCGGCTCACGCCGCAGTGGCAGCACCATGGCCGACTGCAGGCCGGCGGCTCGAGCCACCTCGTTCATGTAGCGCGACTGCGGAAAGTCGTTGAGCAGCACGACTCCGGTGGTACGGTCGACCTCGTCCACCAGGTCCTGGCCGAACGGAAGTCGGGCGCCCGCGAACAGCTCGGCGCCAAAGCCGGCCGCCGCGCAGCCGATCAGATCCTCGCCGCGGCGCAGCCAGAGATAAACCCCGTCCGCCTCGAGCACCCGACGCGCCTCCTGGCAGATCGTGGTTCCCAGCTCATCGAGGCTCTGGGCGGTCAACAGTGCCTGCGCCACCTGCAGCAGACTGCCGCGAAAGGCCACCGCGTCCTTGCGCTCGGTGATGTCGCGGCCAATCGTCTGGAGCAAGGCCGGTTGCCCCTCCTGCGGCAGAACATTGCTGCGCAGCTCGAGCACCCGACGGCTACCATCGCGGAGCTGCACCTCGCGCTCGTACGCTTCCGGAATCGGCAGCCCCGCCAGGGCCCGTTCGGTCACCACCATCGCCGCCTCGTACTCGGCTGGCGACAGCAGCTCGCGCAGAGTCACCCCGCGCTCGACGTCCTCGAGCGTGTATCCACCGAACTCGCGCGCCATACGGTTGGCAGCGACGATCACGCCATCTCGGTCGTTGACGACGATGATGTCGTTGGCGTCCTCGAACAGCGCGTTGAAGAGCGGATCGGCCGTTCCAACGATGCTGCGGGCACGCGGGTTCTGGCGCAGTGAATTGCTCCGCAAACTCATCCAGCCCAGTGTAGTATGCTCCGGAAACGCCGGAAAGGGTGTATTTGGAGCGGCTGCACGGGGCGGCGTCCCGGCCCTCTCTTCCCGTGCCGGCAAAGGGAATGGCAGGCGGTCTCGAAACCGCCTGCGACGGCGCCCCCCTCGGTTGCCACGTCACCTTTGAGCCGCCATGATGTTTCGCATGTGGCTGGTGTGGGCCGAGTTCCTCGCCTGCGTGATCGCCATCTGGTTCGCCGGCGTTCGCCTGTCGCGCTACGGCGACGTCATCGCCGAGAAAACCGGGATGAGCCGGACCTGGATCGGCGTGATCCTTGTCGCAACGGTGACCTCGCTGCCCGAGCTGGTGACGGGCGTCAGTGCCGTCACGGTGGTGGGCGTGCCCAACATCGCTCTCGGCGACGCCTTGGGGAGCTGCGTCTTCAACCTGATGATCATCACCGTGCTCGATTTTTTCCGGCGTGGCGAGTCGGTGTTCACGCGCGCCAGCCAGGGCCACATCCTGTCCGCCGGCTTCGGCGTCATGCTGATCGGATTCGTCGGTTTCACCCTGCTCCTCGGCAATCACGGACTGGCGCCCGCCGTCGGCCACGTCGGGCTGTCGAGCCTGTTCATTGCTCTGCTGTACGGCGTGGCCATGCGCAGCGTGTTCCGTTACGAACGGCGACAGCGCGCCGCTTACACGGAAGAGGCCGTCGAGCAGTATCCCGACGTCACGCTGCGCCAGGCGGCCGTACGCTATGTGTTGGCCGCGATCGTCGTCGTCGCCACCGGCACCCTGCTGCCCTTCGTCGGCAACACGATGGCCACCATCATGGGTTGGCAGAAGACCTTCGTCGGCACCATCTTCGTCGCCTCCGCCACGTCGGTGCCGGAGTTGGTCGTCACCATCGCCGCCTTGCGCATCGACGCCATCGACATGGCCATCGGCAATCTGTTTGGCAGCAACCTGTTCGACATTCTGATCATCGCCATCGACGACGTCTGCTACCTCCGCGGCCCGCTGCTTCAGCAGGTCTCGTCGCTCCACGCCGTGTCGGCTCTGTCGGCGGTGATGATGACCGGGCTGACCATCGTCGGTTTGCTCTACCGTCCGCGAACCCGCCTCTTCCAAGCGGTGGGCTGGACCAGCCTGCTGCTTTTCTCGCTCTATCTGCTCAACACGTACGCGCTCTACCTCTACGGGGAGTGAACAAGTGGGCACGGAAACGGTCACAGGCGGGCCCGAGCCGGCTTGGCACACCATCGACCCGCAGAGAGTTGCCGAGCGACTCGAGGTCGACCTCGACGGCGGCCTCGACCCCTCCGAGATCGAGCGGCGCACGGCGCGCCACGGCCGCAACGAGATCCGCGAGCAGCGCCGGCGCAGCCCCGCGCGCATGCTGCTCGATCAGTTCAGCGACTTCATGATCCTGGTGCTGATCGCCGCCGCGATCATCTCGGGATTCGTCGGCGAGGTCGAGGACAGCGCCGCCATCGTCGTCATCGTCCTCATCAACGGGATCATCGGTTTCGTCCAGGAGTATCGGGCGGAACGCGCCGTGGCGGCGCTCAAGATGCTGGCGGCTCCGAGCGCCACCGTGCGGCGCGCGGGGCAGGTGACGACCGTGGCGGCACCCGATCTGGTGCCGGGCGACATCGTCCTGCTGGAGGCCGGCAACGTCGTCCCCGCCGACCTGCGAGTGTTCGAGACCGCGCAGCTCAAGGTGGACGAAGCCGCACTGACGGGCGAGTCGGTCCCGGTCGAGAAGCGGACCGGCGCCCTCGCCGACCCCGCGCTGCCGATCGGGGACCGGTTGAACATGGCCTACAAGGGCACGGTGGTCACCTACGGCCGCGGCAGCGGTGTCGTGACCGCCACCGGCATGCAAACCGAGCTCGGCAACATCGCCACCCTGCTCGGTGCGGAGGGAGAGAGCAAGACTCCGCTGCAGAAACGGCTGGCGAAGTTCGGACAGCGGCTGGCGCTTGCCGCCATCGCCATCTGCGTCATCGTGTTCGTCGTCGGTCTGCTGCGCGGCGAGCCCCTGGTATTGATGTTCCTCACCGCCGTCAGTCTCGCGGTCGCCGCCATCCCGGAAGCCCTGCCGGCGGTGGTCACGGTGTCCCTGGCGTTGGGGGCTCGGCGCATGGTCCAGAAGAACGCCCTGATTCGGCGCCTTCCTGCGGTCGAGACCCTGGGATCGGTCACCTACGTCTGCTCGGACAAGACCGGCACGCTGACCGAGAACAAGATGCGCGTCGAGCGGCTGTGCGCCGGAGACGCGCTGGCCGAAGCGGCATCACTACCCGACGGCAGCGAGCCAAAGGAGCTCCTCTACCGCGCCCTGGCGCTGAGCAACGACGCCGCTCGCACCGAGAGCGGCGAGATCATCGGCGACCCGACCGAGAGCGCGCTCTACGTGGCCGCCTTGCAAGCGGGCTGGGACAAGGTTGCCCTGCAAGCGGCCGCGCCGCGGCTGGCCGAGATTCCTTTTGACTCCGAGCGCAAGCGGATGGCCACGCTACACCGCAGCGCCGGCGGCGTGATCGCCTTCGTCAAGGGAGCTCCCGAGGCTGTGGTGCAGCAATGCGACCACGCCCTGAGCGAGTCCGGAACCGTTCCGATTCGAGCGCGGGTTGTGCTGGAGCGAGCTGAAGGTATGGCCGATGCCGGGTTGCGTGTCCTCGCCGTCGCCTTCCGGCAATGGCAACAGCTTCCGGAAGAGATGAACCCCGAGCAGGTGGAGACCGGGCTCACCTTTCTCGGTTTGGTCGGCCTGCTCGATCCGCCGCGCGAAGAGGCCCGCCAGGCCGTCTCCGAATGCCGGTCGGCCGGCATCACCCCGGTCATGATCACCGGGGATCATCCGGCCACGGCGCGCGCCATCGCTGCCCGCCTCGGCATCGCCGACGACGGCACGGTGGTCGTCACCGGCCCCGAGCTCGCCGCCATGCCCTTGGAGGAGCTCGAAGACCGCATCCGCCGTATTCGAATCTACGCGCGCGTGGCGCCCGAGCAGAAGATCAAGATCGTGCGTGCCCTCCAAGAATGCGGCGAGTTCGTCGCCATGACCGGCGATGGCGTCAACGACGCGCCGGCGCTCAAGCGCGCCGACATCGGCGTGGCCATGGGCATCACCGGCACCGACGTGGCGCGCGAGGCCGCGCACATGATCCTGCTCGACGACAACTTCGCCACCATCGTCAGCGCCGTGCGCGAGGGGCGTCGCATCTTCGACAACACGCGGAAGTTCATCCGTTACGCGGTGACCTGCAATTCGGGCGAGATCTGGACCATCTTTCTGGCCCCCTTCCTGGGGTTACCGATCCCGCTGCTGCCGATCCACATTCTATGGATCAACCTGGTCACCGACGGCCTGCCGGGCCTGGCACTGGCCGTCGAGCCCGCCGAGCGCGGCATCATGCAACGGCCGCCGCGCCCGCCCCAGGAGAGCGTCTTCGCCAACGGCATGTGGCAGCACATCGTCGTCATCGGCCTTCTCATGGGCGCGGTTTCCCTCTTCACCCAAGCCTGGGCCTACTACACCGGGTCGGCGCATTGGCAGACCATGGTGTTCACCGTCCTCGCCTTGTCGCAGATGGGACATGTGCTGGCGATCCGCTCGGAACACGAATCCCTTTTCCAGCAAGGCCTGTTGTCGAACAGGCCGCTACTCGGGGCAGTCGTGCTGACCACCGCGCTCCAGGTGGGCACCATCTACGTTCCCGGCGCCGACGATGTGTTCAAGACCGTCCCCCTCTCTGCGGGAGAGTTGGTCGCCTGCCTCGCCCTCTCGTCGGTGGTCTTCGTGGCCGTGGAGATCGAGAAGTGGCTGATCCGGCGCGGCTGGCTCTACCGCACCGCCAACCCGCTCCGCGGCTACGATCGGCCCGAACGGAAAGGAGAAACTGCCGCAGACGTCGCCCAGTAGCATGGTTGCGGGGCAACCCTCGGACTTCGCCCTTTTCCCAGCATCCCACCAGATTTTCGCGCCACTCCTCGCAAAGCTGAGAAAGGTGGTCGCGCGGGGCAAGCGACGCGGGCAGCAGGGGCAACACCCTCGGCTGGCAGGAATCTTGCGCTACGTCGCCGTCAGGGAGGTAATCGCCGTGCTAATCGACACCTGGATGACCCGCCACGTGCACGTGGTCAAACCGCTCGACTCGATTTTGCACGCGCGCGAAGTGATGGCGCAATTTCGCATCAACCAACTGCCGGTGGTAGTGGACGGCCAGCTTCTCGGCATCATCACCGACCGCGATCTACGCGACGCCTTCCCCTCCGTGTTCGAGGCGATGCGCGGCAGCGGTAAGGGGAAGAAGTCCGAGCCCAAGGACATTCCGGTCGAGTCCGTCATGACCTCCCAGGTCGTGACCTTGACCCCGAAGCACACGGTCGTGGAGGCGGCCCGCCTCATGCGCCAGGAGCGCGTTGGGGCGATTCCGATCGTCGAGGGCAACCGCCTTATCGGCATGCTGACCCGCAGCGACGTCTTGGACGCGTTCATGGCGCTCAACGAACCCGAGGCGCCGACTGCCGATCCCGCCCCGAGCAAGAAAAGGCAGGAAGGCGAACACCGCAGGAGGCATCCGCATGGCTAAGCTACCGGTTCGGAGAAGAACCAAGGCACCCCCGGCCAAGGTAATCCCGGCTCGACCCGTTTCGCCGCTCAGCGCCTGGGAACGCGACATCGATCGGTTCTTCGAAGACGCGCGGCGCTTTCCCTGGCCGAGCCTGTGGCACCCCGAGCGCTGGTGGCCGAGGCATACCGTGGACATCCACGTTCCTGCGATCGATGTCTACGAGGAGAAGGAAGACGTGGTGGTGAAAGCGGAGCTGCCGGGAATGACCAAGGACGACATCGAGGTCAACCTGACGGGCTCGACCCTGACGATCAAGGGGGAGAAGAAGAAGGAAGAGGAGATCAAGGACCACGACTACTACCGCTGCGAGCGCTCCTACGGCTCCTTCACGCGCAGCTTCGAGCTCCCCACCGAGATCAAGGGCGATGCGGTCATGGCGTCGTTCAAGGACGGGGTGCTCGAGATCAGGCTGCCCAAGAGCGAAGAGGGCAAGAAAAAGCAGGTCAAGGTCGAGGTGAAGTGACAGAACGGAACCGAGCCTCGGCACACTGAAGCTGATACTTCACGCCTTCGCCCCCTCGAACCCTGCCACCAGCACCCGCAGTCGCTCCCTGGCGCCGCCGAGGATCGGCGCGCCGTCCCCGACCAGCAACGTGTCGAAGTCGAGAGCGAGCAGTCGTCGCACGCTCGCTCGCAGCAGCGCCGGATCGTCCATGACCGTCTCGGGGAGCAGAGAGCATTGCCCGGGCGGGTTGCCGATGACCGAGTCCCCGACGATCAGCAGGCGACGCTCGCGCCAATGCAAGGCGACTTCTCCCGGTGACTTGCCGGCAGCGCCCACGACCACCAGCGGTCCCACCTCTTCTCCGAGCTGCAACTCGTCGTCCAGCTCCGCCCCTTGAGCGCACGCGTGCGCAGCGTCCTCCGGGTGAATGGCCGTGCGCGCGCCCGTCCGTGCCCGCAGCGCGTTGGCCGCGCGCACGTGGTTGCGGTTGGTCAGCAGGATGCGCGTTACCCCGAGGCGGCAGATCTCGTCGAGCGTGGCTGCGTCCGGCTCGGGCGGATCGATGCAGATGTTGCCGCCCGCAGCCCGCACCAGGTAGCCGTTGAAGTTGTAGCCGTGACGTTCGGAGAACCACGGCCACGTGAGGATTCCCGACACGATCTCGTGCATGGGGAGAGTAGAACGCAAAACCCCGAACGTAGGCAAGAGCCCTCGCCGGTTGTGCGCTTCTTTCCTGCGCCTGATCCCTTCCCGTTTCAATCCGGACCGGTTGCGCCGCCCCATCCTCTCGGGTATCCGCTCTCCCGACCCCAGAGGAGCAGATGACGTGAGACGAGGGTTATCGCAGGCGGCGGTGGTATGGCTGGGAGTGTTCGTCGCGAGCGCAGCGGCTCAGGAAACCCACGTCGAGTCGACCGAGCAGCTCCCCGAGGTCGTGGTAACCGCCACCCGCACCCGTTTGAGCTCCGAGGACGTGACTTCTTCGGTCACGGTCGTCAACAGCCAGGACATCGAGCAACACGACCACGCCACCGTGGCCGAAGCGTTGCGCGGCACTCCGGGGCTGGATCTCACCGAGTTCGGCTCCACGGGTCACAGCTCCTTCGCCTCGATACGCGGCGCCGCCCCCGATCAGGTGCTCGTCTTGCTCGACGGCGTCGAAGTCAACACCGCCACCGTCGGCCAGTTCGACTTCGCCAACCTCACCACCGACAACGTCGACCGCATCGAGATCGTGCGTGGCGGGGGTGGCACGCTTTACGGATCGAACGCCATCGGCGGCGTGATCAACGTTCTCTCCCGCCGCGGCGAAGGACCTTTTCATCTGACGACCACCGGCGAGGCCGGCAGCGCCGCCACGCACCACGAGACCGTCGGGGTCAGCGGCGCTCGCGGACCATTTGCCCTTTCCGGCACGACCTCGTTCCTGGCGTCGGACGGCTTTCGCTCGATCAACGACGACTACCGCAACTTCTCGACCTCCTGGCGTGCCGACGCCGATCCCTTCCCCAACGCCAGCCTGCGCGGCTTCCTGCGTTATTCCAATTCCCGCACCGGCCTGGTCAACTTCAACGTCGCCGACGGCGTGCTCGATCCCGACGCCCGCAGCCGTGACGACTTCTTCCTGGCCAAAGGCGAGTGGGAGCACCGGCTGCAGAACGGCCTTAACTACCGCGCGTCGGCATCGTACGTGAGCGACAACCAGCGCTTCCACGACGACGAGCTGGACAGCGAGGGCGAGGTCGAGCCAACCGCCAGCGGGCACTTCCCCAACCAGATCATCGCCGCCGACACCCAGCTCGACTACCTCTGGCGCGACCTCGCCCTCACCACGGTGGGCCTCGAGTTCAAGGAGCGTTCGGCACGGGTCTTCGGTCAGCAGACCGAGGAGGAGGGCGACGGCCAGGTCGATCAGGAGACCGAGCAGTTCAACGCCAACCGCTCGAATGTCGCGGTCTACGGTCAGGAACAGCTCAGTCTGCTCGACGACACGGTCCGAGGCGTCGGCGGACTGCGCTACGATCACTACGATGGGTTCAGCGATCAGGTGACGGCGTCGGGCTCGGGCTCCTATCTGGTGCGGCCGACTCACACCCGGCTGCGACTCGGGTATGCCGAAGGCTTTCGCGCCCCGACATTCGACGAGCTGTTCCAGCCCACGCTCGGCAACCCCAACCTGCAGGCCGAGACCAGCTGGGAGATCGATGCCGGGGCGATTCAGGAATTCTTCGACGGCCGACTGCGCTTCGAGCCGACCTACTTCTATCGCGAGGTGAAGAACCTGATCGAGGAGGTTGCCGACCAGCTACCGGGGCCGATCGCCGGGGTCCCAGAAGGAGAAGGGGCGCGCAACGTCAACGCACGTTTCCAGGGAGTCGAGTTGATCACGCGCACGCAACCGGTGACGTGGCTGACCCTTTCGGCGACCTACACCTATCTCAACTTCGATAGCCCGCAAGGGTCGCTGCTCAACCGCCCGCGTCACCGCGGCTCCTTTAGCGCCAGCACGCAGCGCAACGGCATGATTCAGTCCGGCGACCGCGCCACCGCGGCCGTGCAGGTTTTTGCCGTCGGCGCGCGCGACAGCGCCGACCCGACCCAGGACTTCGAGGCAGGTCGCATCGGCGGCTACGGCCGCACCGATCTGGCCCTGTCCTATCGCCTCGACCCGAGCGTCGCCCCGCTCATCCTCACCGCAACGGTCCGCAACCTCTTCAACCGTGACTACTCCGAGTCGATCGACTTCCCCGCTCCTCCGGCGCGCTTCCTGGTCGGGTTTCGCTACCGGCTCTGAGGTAGTCATGTCCGCGAAACGTGCGGAGCTGGACGACCGCTGGACATCCGCACGACCCGGGTAATCGGTTGCCTCCGGACCCTCCCTGTGGTTTGAGCAGTCGCGTGTATCGCACATTGCTCGTAGGGGTTGGCGGCCTGTTCGGGTCGGTGGCGCGCTATTGGGTCGCGGGTGTCGTGCAACGCCTCGACGGCTCGACGTTCCCCGTGGGAACGCTGTCCGTCAACGTGCTCGGCAGCTTCATCCTCGGCCTGCTCATGGCGCTGTCGCTCGACCGCGGACTGATCAACGCCGATACCCGGTTGCTGCTGGCCACGGGCTTCTGCGGTGGCTTCACCACCATGTCGACGTTCAGCTACGAAACCGTGGCGTTGCTGCGCGACGGCAGCGCCGCCGCGGCCGCCGGCAACGTCGGCATCACGCTCGTCGCTTGCCTGGCGGCGGTGGCGCTCGGCGACCTGGCGGCTCGACTGCTGTAGAGGTGCTCTCATGAAGATCACCGGTGACGCCAAGCTGTTGCGTATCTTCGTCGGCGAGTCCGACCGCTATCATGGCCAGCCGCTCTACGAGGCCATCGTCCACAAGGCCCACGAGCTGGGCCTGGCCGGCGCCACGGTCTGGCGCGGCATCGAGGGCTACGGCGCCCGCAGCCGCATCCACACCGCCAAGATCCTGCGCCTGTCGGAAGACCT
>Ga0316628_100005693_pt1 | contig 10057 bp, 7 predicted proteins | sample OWC_Aug_M2_C1_D5_FD_207648 | JGI IMG/M metagenome (GOLD analysis project Ga0316628, IMG submission 207648) | Wetland soil microbial communities from Old Woman Creek delta, Ohio, United States - OWC_Aug_M2_C1_D5_C | ecosystem: Environmental > Terrestrial > Soil > Wetlands | place: USA: Ohio... | reverse complement strand
TCTCCCCGCGCGACGCGCGTAATACCGCCCGCCATCGTTTTCATGGCCACGATCCCGAGGCCGGCCTTTCGGGCCGTTCGAATGGCCTGCGTCATATCCGTTTTCGGAGCGTCAGGATTGGCGTTCTGGCCGGCATCAACCGACCGCATCGCGAAGTTATAAGTGGTCAGCACGACATCGGTCTGCCCGAGCGGGGCAAGATGCGCGAGCATTTTGTCCATGTTAAAGTGCGTGCTGACTCCGGCAAACCGGATCTTCCCGCTCTGTTTTGCGATCCGCTGGGCCTCCAGCAGGTCGTCGGTCACCTCGCCCGGCTCGTTCTTGTTGTGCAGGTACCAGATATCGAGGTACTCGGTCCCGAGCAAGCGGAGGCTCGTGTCGAGATCCTTGAGCAGGGCCTCTTTCGTCCGGCCCATGCTCTTGCTGGATATCATCACGTTCGGACGCGCCTTCTTCAGCGCGGCGCCGACCATCCTTTCGTTATTCCCGTTTTGATATCCGCGGGCGGTATCGAACAGATTGATCCCGAAATCGGCCGCCCGCTCGATCACCGATTGATCCGAAGTCGTCATGCAGCCGAACGAGAGAGAAGTCACCTTCAGGCCGGTCTTGCCCAAGGTCCGGTAAGTCAGCTTGATCGGTTCGGGCCGGACTTGGGTAAAAAAGGCCCCGGCTCGAACCCCGGTCGCGGAGAGCAACAGGCCGGCGCCAAGAAAACGGCGTCTGGTAAAAGTGGATTTCATCGATTTTTCCATTTTCAAATCGAAAGATAGTTTGGGGAGAGAATTAGACTTCGCCCGACAGCTCTTGTCAAGTCGACTTTTGGCGGGACATCCGCCGGCGAAGCCGCGTGGTCGGCGTTTTTCCCTCGGTCGAGTCCGATGTCCGGCTGACGATCTGCCACTTGGTCGAATATGCGGAAGACTGGAGCGGGGAGCGAAGCTACATACGGGAGGACAAGATCATCGGATCTTTAGAAAAGTTCCACGAACTGACGAGTCAAATCGCGTGCTGAAGAGAGTTACGATGGCCACCAAATTTCGAACTCATGTTGACATGGCCTATTGGAATCATTTATCCAAAATGAATTATTATTAGAAATCGTCGTCATCTTCCGGTTTCCAGGGTTCTTGTGGTCTATCGAGCAGCCAATTCGTGACGTATCTATTAAATCTTTCCTCACGGGAAGGTAAGTGTACTGGCGAAAAGCAAAAGTCTAAGAACTCCTCACTGAACGGACTAACAGATACACTAGCCTTGACTATTGCCGCCGCGCCGGGTGCGGGCTAGAATCTCCACGACAATATCCACTGAAAACGCGTGAAGCCGCCACTGTGCACGCACGGAGCGCGGTCGGCTCCAATGGATGTTAGCCCGCCTGAAGCAGAAATACCAGTTTACTTCATCTCAAGAATAATTACTCCGTCCAGGATGGCGACATCTGCTCTGGGGTTACGCGCCAGCCCATCTCCTAACTTGTAATATCCAGTCGCAACAACCGGCAATTGTGGATAGAAAGCGGCCAGGGGATTGGAGCCAACAGTGATGCGTCCATGTTCGATTTTCTCAATATGGACATAGTCGTGAGAGACTCCCGATCCAGACCTGGGCGCTGGGTCGTGTACTATCAACACATTTGGGTCTTCCCTTCCATGTTCATCTACGCCATAACCTACCAACGTCACGTAATGATGTGAGATAATTTGATATTCGTCCTTCTGCTCATCAAATCGGTAGAAGCCGACAAATAGCCACACTGCGCCATTGCCAATAATGCCCTTCTTAACTGCATTTATGTTCGGAATGCTTGTCCCTTTAAAACCCCTTGGATGTGACCAACCTTGAAACTCAAGCCGGTAGTCATTATCTGTGTAACCTTGCTCTGAAAGATAACGTTCAACGCCTTTCAAGAATGATGGCGGCAAAGCACCTCTGTTAGTAGCGAGGCGCAAAACACGATCCATTGCCTGAGCCGTCTTGGCATAACTCACGCTGCCATCTTTGTCTCTGAGCACCATGTTTTCAAAGCCATTATCAGCCAACCACGCGAAACTGTTGGTAACTGACACGGAACCGCAAGACATCACTCCACCTTCTATCAAACGCAAGGCCGGATCAGTCTGCACAAGATCGGGGATTGACTCGACTTTCTCCACATACTTGGCAGGGAGAATACCTTCTTTTTCCTGCATGGCAACGCAATAAACTGACAGCCATACGACAATTGCTATGATGAATATCCGACATTTCATTCTTTCAGCTCCTTACAAATAGGGGTATGGGCTAACGCCCCGGTCTGTTGCTTGGCGTCCCTGCGCGGAACGCGCACGGGAACTGGCGCGTGTTTTTACGTAAGCAAAAACCGTGACAATAGCCAAGTCTGCAGCACCGGGATGTTATGCGCCAATTAAATTGTTTTTTACATTATTTTCATCATTTTAAAATTCTAACATATATTTTAATAGCTTTCTCTTCCTTTTCTATTATGTTATACACTTCAAGCTAGTGTACAGTGACGTTCGCAATTTGAGATAGGAAAGATGGGCCTCACTCGAAAACTGGTCCGTCCAGAAATGGAGTTTTTTGACCGACCTAAAATCCTCCAGGGCGATTTAACGGCTGCGAAAAGTTGCAGATAGAGTGAGCGAGAAACGAGGAGTAGGTCAGCGTTCCGTCTACGTCTTTGTTTTTAACCGCAGCTTCCAAGATAATTGAGATGGGGTCCGGGGTAAGAGCCTCGATTCCTCTCTCTACCGGGCGTACAATGCTCGGGGGGATGTTAGGGAAATGCGGACTCTTCCTCTAGAGATGAATCGTAATTTTGCCGCCCAAGCCAAAGCCTCCAGACTCGGCCCTCTTTCTCGGAAAATCTACGACCACATATTCGCTTGTCCCATAAACTCGGAGCTGGAACGGAGTGATCGTATAGGGGACATATTTATAATCCACTTGAAAGCCGAGACTTAAGTTCCTGAATAGCCAGAAACAGAGTTCTGATCCAACGATGAGGCTTGGCGAGTTTTTAGAAAAAGCCTGCTCAGCCGAAAAAAGATCAACAGAATTAAGACCGGTGATGCCTATGGTAAAACTATATGGCTGAGGATAAGAGCCAACAAAAGAATAGTGAATATTGCTTAAGCCGAATCCGGCTTCCACATTTAAGGATATTCCATTGATGATATCCTTAGGGATCGGGGTCCAAACCAGAGCAATATAATAGGCCTCGCCTCTGAAATCCCCCACAATGTAGGAGCCGATCGTTCTATAAGTATTCCACGCGCCTCTGCCTACCCCAAGAATTTTGAATCCGTCACATGCCCAGGTTCCAAGATGCGTATAAATAAGACTCAGGGCAATGTTCCGGCTCAGGGAATATCCTATTTGGAAGCTTTTTTTTGAAAAATACGGTCGCCCATCACTTCGGCGAGGGTAGGGCTGGCTGGAATACGACGGCCATTTGGAAAAAATATTTTCAAAATTAAACATTTCTTCCCTATCCCCGAATCCTATTTGGCGATAAATATTCGCCACGTCCGTGCTCCCTCGGGAATAGAAGAATCCAGTCTCAAAGGCGAAATGAATCCTCGTGAGCTTGTTAGCTTCAGAACGATGATTGAGGTCTTGCTCCTTCATGAAATCAAATTTTGCTTTTTGATTTTCAGAACAACGCAAACTATTGTCCGAGGGCCATAATAAAGTGGCTGACGGCCTAAGGCTCTGCCTGGCACTGGCCCGGTCATTTGAACCACTGGCCTTTTGGGCGACTATCAAATTGCCCATTCCAAGCAAAAGCAAGAGGAAGACTGAGCCCTTCGGCAGGAAGTCGCGCTTTTTCGAGGAGCACTCTGATTGGCTAATCTTTATCTTCATCTAAAGCCTCCTTTGATCTAAAAATCTATTTTAATAATAGGTCATCCTTTTTTATAAGTTGTTAAAAATTAGCTAAGATTTTGTTAATAATCCTTTAAGGCGCGAGAACGCTAAGATCATGCCCTGATAAGATTGTCTTAATTGCGAATCTTGTAGGATGCAAGTAAAATACTAAATAGTAGGCCCAAGATCGCACGTTTTTCAAAGGGGACGCGAGTCATGAAATCGACGCGGCCGTTCTCGATTTTCGCGCTCCTTGTTCTTGCGGTTTGCCTTGTCGCGGAGAGGGGATATTCCCAAGACGATCAGGATCTCCTCATCAGGACCTATCTCTTCAAAGCCGACTCCGAGGGGGCCACGCTCTCTCAAGCGGACCTCGCGGCGTTCCTCGCTTCGCCGCCGCTCCTGTCGCTGCGCCGAGGTCCCGGCGGCGGGGGCCAGGGCTCTTACGAGGCGCCGGGGAAGCTAATCGGCTCGCTCTATCGGGTTCCAAACATCGTTTTCCTGACCTCGGCGGACATGCGTTGGGATGGTTCGCGAGAGAATCTCAACGAAACCATCCTCGACGCGAACGATATATATCCTATCCAGCTCTATCGAAGAAGCATTTCGCCGGAGTCGGTCTGGCTGAAGGTGGAAGCTCTTCGATTCGAGTTCGCCGAGTTGTTCATCACCGGGACTCGATCGCATATCAATCGCGTAATTGGCGCGGAGCGCCGCTATCAGGTTTTCGGCGACACCGAAAGGATCGCCGATTCCGTCGGTGGGATCAAATGGCTTGACGCGGAGGTCTCCATTCCAATCGGTTCGTTCCTGGTTTTTGCCCTGCCCACCGACGACCGGTCGATCTTTTGCGCCTTGAATGTGACGCGGGCGAACGCCAAAAATATGGAGATCGGATTCCTCTCAGAAAAAATCATCTCCGTCGCCATCGGCGGAACCGATCCCGTATGCGGCAAATCGGTTATGAAGGGAAACAAACGGAAAAACGCGATCGAGCTCCAGGCTTCCCTCGTTTACAAGGGAGAGTCCTATTTCTTTTGCTCTGAAGAATGCCGGGCCAAGTTCGAGGCGGATCCGGATCGCTACTTGAAGAAAGCCAGCTTTCCCAGGAAAGTCGTCGCCCTTTCCCCCGGAATCATAGCGCCCAGGCCGAAACTTGCCGTCGTGCCTGAACTGCCTCCCTCGGATCATAGCGGTCCTCAGACGGAGGTCGGCAAGGCGCAATTCGACCTCGACGAGCAAGGCCGGATCGTATCCGTCCTGGCCGGGCGCCCCGACGGAACGCTGCTTAATCACGCCGTTTGCGAGGCTCTCGATCAATGGATGTTCGACCCCAAGACGGAGAACGGAAAGCCCGCGGCTTCGAAGTACGCGGCGAACATTTCCGTTTCCGCCGGCGCCGAGGCCAAGGAGACCGTTGTCGCAAATCGGCCTGACCTCGACTTGAAACAGCCCGATCTCCTCTCCGAAGCAGAGGAATATTGCCGCAAGCTGGAGAACGCCGCGTTCTACTTCGTTTGCCGAGAAAGGATCCTCGAAACCATCTATCCCAACGATGAATTGCATATTATTCAATATGTCCTATCTGATCGTATTAAAGGCGGTTTCGGATACGTGGGCAGCAAGAGTGCTCCCAGCGGTGATAGCACATTCGCCTATGATTACCAGCTCATTCGTAAGGACGGACCCATTCGGGAAAAGCGAATTCTCATCGAAGAGAATGGGAAAAATCCGACGGGCAGCCAGGTCTATCCGAAAACGCGCCGATTTTTTATCGACCGGGCTGTTTTGGGCCCGGTCGGGCTTTTCGGCCGGGAGGCGCGGTCCAGGTTCCGGTACCAGGTTCTCAAGGAAACGCGCTTGGACGGCAAGCCGGTCGGCGTAGTCGAGGTCACTCCCATGGGCGGCTCGCCCGGCGAATCTGTGTTCGGCAAAGCGTGGCTCGACGAGGCGACGGGCGCTGTCCTGAAGATGGAGATCGATGTCAAATCTTTCTCCGGATACGAACGGATTTGGGCCGAATATACCAGCCAAGGATTTAATCCGTCGGTCTCGTTCGAGATCGCTTATGGCTACGAAAACGGCGGCTTGTTTTACCCCAGCCGTATCCGCCTTAAGGAATCCAAGTACGGCGTCAACATTTCCGAATTGATCATCGAATATGATCGGTATAAATTCTTCTCCGTCGGAACGGACGTGAAGATCAAATGAAACGGCCGGCAGTCGGGGCCGGGCCAAGAAAGTCCCCAGGATCCGATTCTGCTGGAAATCGAAAAGGAGAGTTTCCGATATATTTCCTGAGAGATCCGGTTTTATGCCTGGTCGTTGGAGTTCCGGCCAGCGGTAAGACGTCCTTGGCCCAGGCCTTGGCCGAAAAAATAGCGAACGCGGCCTATCTCTCGAAGGATTTGATCGAAACGCCGTTTACCGACTCGGAACGAGTCTCCGGCGACATCTACGAGATGGTCCGGGGTCCCGCCTTCAAAATCCTGGTCGATTACGCGGACATTCAACTGGCCCTCTGTAAAATCCCGATTATCGACGCCCCCTTCTCGATCAATCATTGGAGAAACGACGAATATCGGGATTGGATTCCGCCCTTCAAAAGAGCGGCCGAAAAGAACCGGGCGAGACTGGCCATCATCCGCTGCATTCCCCCGAGCGAAGAAATCCTGAAAAAGAGGATCGCGGGCAGGCTCCGGCGGAAAGAATCGAAATGGGACCAATGGAAGCTCGACCATTGGGAGGAATTCATGGAGCGGGAGCCGATCCGTTTCCCCATCGCCCACGACGACGTTTTCGAGTTCGTGAGCGACGAGTTTTTTGAGGAGGGCGTAAAAAACGTCCTCCGCCGTTTCCTAAAAGCCGAAGAGATCGCGATCGGCCCGTTATTTCAATAGGCCCGCTGGAACGTTCTTCAAGGCATATTCGACGTAAAAGTGCTCCCCCGCCTCTTCATCGAGCACCAATCCGGCCAGCCGGTTTCCCAGGAGACGCGGCTCCGTGAGGATTCGCATGGAATCCGGAAATTGGAGCGTCGCCTGCCACCGGCCCCGCGGATCGAAAAGGTCGGCCTCGAACCTTCCCTCGGCGTCCTTTAAGACGAAGACGCAAAGGGATCCGTTCTCCAGGAACTGGACATTGATCATAGGATTCAAATGGTCCCAGGGCTGATTCACGTCCATCATTTTTTCGAAATCCTCTCCGTTTTGTTTCGTTATCTTGGAGAGTCTCTGAAGGTCGGGCGAGGCCATGATCGTTCGGCGCATATCGCTGGAGATCTTCCGCGGGATAAAGTTCCTGCGGATTGTAAGAAGGGCTTTTCCGCTTACGTCTTTGATGAAAAGAACATAATCGTCGCTCACACCGTAGACAATCTTCTTATCCCGGACCTCATAATCGAAAAGGATCAATGGAGTTATCCGGTAATCCTTGACGTCTCTCACCCAACCGTTGCCCCATCCCCCGGTCTTATCGCTGCTGAAGAAAGGGACAGGCGATTTTCCTTCCCAATTTTCCGACTGGAACCGCTGGGTATTGCCCGCGGCGCGAATCGGGTCGGGAGCGGGACGGAATTCGTCCGTGATCGCTAAAAACGATTCGGAAGTGATTCCTTGAATCCGGTAATAGTCGCGGTCCTTGGTTTTTTCCCGGATCACCTTCCCCTGAGGGTCGAAAAGCGCGATTTTCTCATAATCTTCAACCCACAGGCCTTCTTCGCGCGGATAAGCCCTGTGCGAAAGAGGCATACCGGAGGCGAATTCGCCGGGGCCTTGCCCTTTTTTAATCCGGATGACGCGGAGATGTTTGCCGGCGGCATCAAACACATGGAGGGCGAAGTCCTTGGCGTCCAGTAAATAGATACTCCCGTCCAGCGGGGAAAGGGAATATTGATCGATGGCGAAATAAGCATCCTTCCCCAGGGCACCCGGCCGGATGACGAGCTTCTCCGCCGCCTCGACCGTGATGCGGCCCTGAAGCGGTTTATCGGGATTCATGACGTTTTGGGCCTCTTGACCATAAAATACCGAAACGGTCAAGACCAGGAACCCGAAAAAGCGGAAAATCCGTTTTGTTTTCATTTTCATCCTCCTACAAGAGCTTGTATTCATTTTATTCTGTATCACTGTATTAGATTATTAATACACTATATGAAATTTGTCAAGCGATTTTTTTAAGGGAGATTCGCGTGTCCGCTTCGCGGACATAAAATCCCGCCTGACATCCGAAGAAATCAACAACATCGATAGACAGTCCGTCTATCTTATAGAATATCAAGGGATTGAGGACTCATGCTTGACAATAGCCATTTCGTGATTTAACTTCCTTTTAGCGGGAATTCTTTTCAAAGGGAGGTCCGTTTCCATGATGATTCAAATTCCAGACGTTCACCTGTCTACTTTTGCTAAGGCAAAGGGAAGGGCGAAAGTCTTAATCAGAAGCCGTACAGATCCGCGTCATACGGGAGAGTTTTCCGTTGCCATCGATATGAAATTCGATCCGGCGACGGATCAATATCCAAATGGAACACTCGAAATCGACATCAATCTTTCGGACTCGGTGTTCGGCAGGGTTACCTCTACGACTGTCGAACAGTTGAGTTATACAGGGAAGCATAATCCAACAGTCTTTGCGACCGGCCGCTGCCATGTCCAATCCCGCGAAGTGGACGCCTTGTCTACCGAATGCCGCTATTGGCTGATGATGGCCAATAACAAGGAGCGGGAACAGAATCTCCGTTCGGGAACGCCCGACATCATCAGCTTCCTGATATATGACCGGGCAGGGATAGTAATTGCATACGGAACGGGTCCGGCTCTAGAGGGAGATATCGAAGTTACGGCCCGCTAGTCGGGGAAAATTATCTCTTTGAAGTCATTAGAATACAATTCATTCAATCTCTTCGAGGATATTTTATCTCCTTCGTTATGAGGATCGTGAGAAGAGCCGGCCGCAAGATTCAATAATCCCAGGAAACGCATTTCGTCATCACAAAAAAAGTCTTTCGACGTCGGCCGCCGATTTCTTCTAACTTACACAAATCAGCCTCCGCCCAAGTGTCATTCGGTCCGTCTTAGCAGGGCGGGCCCCGCCTGAAACATTCCTCCCCTTATCTCCGACTATTAAATTGACGGTGACGTTTTAACTCAAGGAGTGCTTCGTGTATAAGCAAACCGTTCTCTTTCTGATCGGGATATTGAGCCTCTCCCTGCCGCCAGCCTTTTCCCAAAACGAACAAACGATCCGCCGCGAAATCCTCGATTGGTCGAAATGCAATCCCCGCGTCGTCCAGATCGAATTCGTCGACAAACTCGAAGCCGGCGGGCAAACGCTCAGCGCCGGCCGCCGAGATGCCGTCCTGGCCCTGGTCAAAATCGAGGGCAAAGCCCCGATGAAAGGAAGCCTGGCGGTAGCTCCCGGTTCGTTCGGGGCGGTTTTCGACTATCGGGGCGCGACGCGAATCGAGCTCTCCAAGGCCTGGGGCATCAAAGGGAAGAACGTCGATACGGGAAAAACCGTCGAAACCTGGGTTTCGGATCCCAATACAAGGATGAGCGTCGGGGCCGAAGCGGGCGACGCGGTGGGAGTCTGGTTTGCCGTTGCGGTTCCTAAAGAGGTTAAATCGTTTTACGTCATCATCCCCAGCCTGCTCAAGGCCGACGTAGTCGTAGAAAAATGAAGATCGCGGCGATCACGGCGGCTATCTGTGTCCTCGTTGCGCCCGCTGGTTCCCTATCCAGAAACGCTCCAGGATCTCCTCCCCTCGTCCTCAAGGGAGGAACTCTCATCGACGGAAACGGCGGCCCCGTCCTTCCCGGACGGACGATTGTCATCGAGAACGGGCTGATCGCCGATATTTACCGCGACGGCGAAAAACCGGCTCCCGCCGGGGCGGACATCCGCGACGTCTCCGGCCATTTCATCCTGCCGGGATTTATCGAATCCCACGCCCATATCGGGGGCAGCCCCGACGAATGCCTGACCTGGGCCTTGGAGGGCGGTGTCACCATCCTCAGGGAGATGGCGGGCGACGGCGCATATCTCCGGGACCTTCAACAAGCCGTTGTGCGGGGAGAATTGGCCGCGCCCGACATTTATTTTTCGGCGGTCATGGGAGGTCCGGAGCTCATCCAGAAAGACGCCCGGGCCCGGATGGCCACGCCGCCATCTTATCTTCTCGGAA
>Ga0316628_100005692_pt1 | contig 10057 bp, 4 predicted proteins | sample OWC_Aug_M2_C1_D5_FD_207648 | JGI IMG/M metagenome (GOLD analysis project Ga0316628, IMG submission 207648) | Wetland soil microbial communities from Old Woman Creek delta, Ohio, United States - OWC_Aug_M2_C1_D5_C | ecosystem: Environmental > Terrestrial > Soil > Wetlands | place: USA: Ohio... | reverse complement strand
GGAAGAGCCGCCGCTCCGGCGGTCGCGGTCGGCGGCGGCAGCGGTTCGACCCGGACCTCGATGTTGGCGAATGCGCCGGTGCGGTAGAGGTTGTCCATACTCACGCGGACCTTCTTGAAATCGAACGGATCCCCTCGGCGGAGAACGACCAGAGGGCGGAACTCGGATTGCGTGATCCAGGCGCGATCGCGCTCGGCGACGAGACGCACATCGCTGACGGTGTACTCCCGCCAGTCGGCCGCACCGAGCCAGACGGCCAGCAGAGCGATTCCCCAGCAGGCGACACGCGCCGGCGGCGAGCCGGGCCGCCGCTTAGCTCCGCTGGCGGAAACGGATGTCGAAACTGAAACGGCCGTTTTCATTGCGCATTCCGATGAGGGCGATCGCGGGCGATAGTTGGTATTGCAGGTACAGGATCTCCTGGCGGGACGTCGCCAGATTAGTGGAATAAATGACGATTAGATCCTTGGAAATGGACTTCCCAATGGTCAGCCGGGTGGAACTCAACGTCGTCTCCCCGCTGAGAAACGGATCGATCCGTAACACGTCGATCCCCAGCAGCTTGTTTACCCGGCGCTTGACCTCTTCGGTCAGTTTGGTGCTGAGGAGAGAGGTAGTGCCGATCTGGGAACTGAGCTCGGTGGAAGTGGGTCGGCGGAAGAGCTCCCCCAGCGAGATGAGGGCCAGGATATCCTGCGGGGGCAGCGGCGGCGAGGAAACGAGTTCCGGTTTGGGATGAGAGGCCGTTCCCGTTATCGAGAAGCGGATACCGTAATTGCCGATCACGCTCTCCGATTCGATGGCAATCAGCGGGTTGACGGAGAAGCGGTTGTTGAAAATGAGCCGCGCCCGGGTGACGGCGAATTTGCGATCGGAAAAATAGACATCCCCGCTGGAGCTTTCGATCGTGCCCAGGATAACCGGGAAATGGGCGGTGCCCACCAGCTGCAGGTTGAGCCGGCTGTCGAAGCGGCCGAAGGAGTTGTTGACCGTGATGTTGCGGTCGCCGGAAATCTTCAGGTCGAAGTGGAGCACGTCGAGCATCTTGGATTCGGCCGCCGACAATTCGGGTCGCGTGTAAAAAGATATCGGTTCGGTGATCTCCCGTTCCCAAAGGGCGGAGAGGATGTGCGCGGTGCCCTGCAGCAGCAACTGGCCGCCCGCATATTTCAGCGCCACGTCGACGTCGGCCTTGCAGGTCGCCCGGTCCATCGGATAAAGCGTTATACCCTGGCCGTTTAAATTCAGGGTCATCTCTTTGAGACCCTGAGCTCCGGCATTGACCCAGCCGTTGCCCTGCAGACGGCCTTTCCCCATTTCGCCGGTCAGTGAATGGAGAGAAAAATTCAGGTCCTGGAAAGTGACGAATCCCTGAAAACGGTTCAAGGAATGGGAGAAATTGGGAAAGGAAAGCACCGGCCCCTGGAAGACGGCGAAGCCTTCGGTATGGAGGTCCCCCCGGGCATCGCTGAAGAGGCGGCCCTGCAGCCGCATTTCCCCCTGATTGTTCGTCCAGGGGATGAGCAGGTTAAGATCGTTCAGTTGGACGTCGAAGCTGCCGTTGAGGGATTCCCCTTTCTGGGCCAAGATGAATTTCCATGGCGAGTGGCTGGTATCGGTGAACCAATCACCTTCGCTGGTCAAGGCGAAGTCGGAAAGATCGGTCCGCAGTTCGCCCGTGCCCGCCACTTGAAATTTACGTCCGCGATAGTAAAAGCCGTCGCTCAACTTGAGCGTCACCTGGATGGGGTCTTGCAGGAAGATCCCTTGCCCAGAAAGAGCGAGGTCGAGCCGGCCGTTGAAATCGGGACTCATGCGGTGGAGGTCGATGGCCGATATTCCCCCATCGATCTTCAGGAATTTTTTCGGGTAATCGATGAGGATATCGGCCGTTCCCGCGCCCCCGTGATAGAGAAAAGTCATCGGCTTCAGTTCAACGGAATCCAGGTCGGTGCGCAGGGCGCAGGCAAACTGGTCGGCGACAAACACGTCGCGCCATACCAGCCGCGGGCTGCGAAAACGCCCTTGGATCACGGGCAGTTCTTGCCCCTCCTCCTTGCGGTAGACGAAATCGCCTTGAATGTCGCCTTTCACCGCCAGGTCGAGCTTTAATATCTTGAGCATCTTGACGCCATCGCCGCGGATGTCGCGGAAATCGATGGTGGTCACCGGACCTTGGTGCTGTAAAATGGCTTGGCCGTTCAAGTCGCTTGAGCGGACCGTGAATTCGCCGCGGGTCAGCCCCTGGGCGACCGTGACGGTACCCTCCAGAGCGGCGAGGGGCTGGCCGTTGGCCAGAATCTGGTTCAAGCCGAAACGAGCGGCGAGCGACTTCTCCCGGCCCCGACGTTGGATGGTGAGCGTCATGACGCCTCGGCCGCGGCTCGGATTCCAATATCCCAGGTCGAGGTCGGCATAATATAAAAGGACGGGCAGGCCGTTTTCCATGTCGTGGATGTCTCCCGTCAAGGAAAAATCGGACGTGTGCTGCGCACCGTCGATGGTACCGTCAATGGCGAACGTCCCGAACGAGGCGACACCGCGGCGGATCTGGAAACGCTTGCGCTTCAACGGGCGCTCGTACGTGTAATGGACGTCGCATTCGGCCTGGATGAACGCCTGCCTCTGCAAAGCGGCTTGCGCATCATGCTCAAGGGTGGCGGTCGCCCGGACGCCCTCTTTGTCGAGTACGATTTCCCCGCGGCGGAGAATACCGGCCAGCGGCGCATCGCCGCTGATTTCCAGCAGGTGGGTCACGGCGGCCGCGTCCACATTGCTCAGGCTCAGAGTCGTCCGGCCGCCGACCGTATCCACGCCGAGCTCGGCGCGGCGGCCCGCCGAAAGGAAACGCGCATTCAGGAGTACGCGGCGGTTCAGGTCGTCCCAATAAACGCTCCCGGAGAGTTGCTGCTGGTCGACCTCCTTGATCCGGAAAGCGGGAGCGCTGATATCGCCGCGGATCATCAGCGGCTGGCCGTCACCGCCACTGACCCGGCAGCTGGCGCTGACTCGACCGTGGACGACGAACTCATTTAAGATGGGAGCGAGGAGCGGCTCGCTCATCCCCTCCAGGTTCGTCTGGAAAATGAAGGAGCCGGATTTGAAAACCTTGCCGTTCAAACGCAGCAGCAAATTTTCGGTGCGCCAGATGAAATCATTGACTCGCAAGTGGTCTCCATCCTCGCGGGCTTCGGCTTCCAGATTGCCCGCCAGGGTGACCAAGGCCTTTTTCACCGGCAGAATCAAGCGCAGATGCGGCGACGTCAGGCGGAAGGAATGGTGGCCTGAGCGGGCGCTGGTGCGCAAGGTGAGATGGAGGAGCGTCGCCTGCATGTCCCCGGATCGGAAATGGACTTCCCCGTCGATGACATCGATCTCCTGCAGCGAAAAACGTCTGCTGCTGAGCGGTTGGCGGCGGTTACGCCACAGGGAATCGCTGAAGACGATTTTCGGGCGGTATACCGTAATGCCAATTTTCTTCCGCCGGGCGAATAGCTGCGAGAGCGGCAGGCGCACGGAAACCGAAGCGAACGACACCAGGCTGTCGCTCTGAATCGGAAAATCGCGGATATTGCGGACCGTCACTTCTAAGGGAACGAGCGAGAGGCTCAGGTGGGAAAAGGGGAAATGGATTTTGGTTTGGCTGACGATCTGGCGGTACACGTACCACTTGGCCCCCATAAAGAGGCCGATCAACAAAATGAGGCTAAAAAAAAAGCGAGAAAAATTTTCAGCCGCCGATTCATCACTTCTGGACGCCCTCCCAATCCTTGAGAAAGCGTTGGATGCCGGTATCGGTGAGCGGGTGGCGCAGCAGCTGGGTCAGGGTGGCGAAGGGGATGGTGGCGATGTCGGCGCCGATTTTGGCCGCCTGGACGAAATGGAGCGGATGGCGGACCGAGGCGACGATGATTTCGGTCTCGATCCCGTAATTGTCGAAGATGAGGTCGATGTCTTCGACCAGTTCCATGCCGTCGTGGGATACGTCATCGAGGCGGCCGATGAAGGGAGAGACGAAGCTGGCGCCGGCCTTGGCCGCGAGCAGCGCCTGCGAGGGCGAGAATACGAGGGTGACGTTGGTGCGGATGCCGAGGCGGCTGAGACTCCGGACCGCCTTCAGGCCTTCCAGGTTGACGGGTACCTTGATGACCACGTTGGCGGCGATGGCCGCGTAACGTTTGCCTTCCTCGATCATCGTCGCAGCGTCGCTGGCGGTGACCTCCACCGATACCGGCCCCGAAACCAGGGCGGTGATTTCCTTGATCAACGGCAGAAACTCCTTTTTTTCCTTGTGAATCAGCGTCGGATTGGTGGTCACGCCGTCGATGATGCCGTACTCCAGGCCCTGGCGGATTTCAGCGACGCTGGCCGTGTCGAGAAAGATTCGCATTCCCGGCCTCCTCTCATTCGGGTTGTCATTATATCAGATGATAAAGAATAAATAAAGGCGCTTCGTTATTTTGGACCGGCGATTCAAAAAAGCGAATCGCCTCCTCGGCCGGAGCCCGGAAACGCCCGTGGGCAAATGATATGCTGTTTGGCAAGGTTCATGCATAAATATAGATGCAAACCAAACCTACAAAGGAGGTTTTGATGAAAAAACTGTTTCTAGTACTCGCAGCCGTGGCACTGCTTTGCACAGTGTCCCCGGCCCAGGTTCCCCTCCCCGACATCTACGGAACCGTCGTCCTCCCCGATGGATCGCCCATCCCGGGCGTGACCGTCACCCTCACCGGTGACGTCGTCGGCAAGATGACCGCCGTGACCTCGGAAGAAGGGAACTTCCGTTTTCTGAAGCTCAGCCCGGGAAACTTCGAGCTCATGTTCGAGCTTGAAGGTTTCAAGACGGTCATCCGCAAGGGCCTCCGTCTCTACCTGGGCAAGAACGTCACCCTGACCATCCAGATGGAGACCTCTCCGATCAAGGAAGAGGTCGTGGTCACGGCCAAGGCCGGCGTGGTGGACACCCGCAAGACCACCGTGGGCGTCAACCTCACCAAGGAAGAGATCAACCTGCTGCCCCAGGCCCGCAACCCCTGGTCCGTGTTCAACCTCATCCCCGGCATGCAGGTCGACCGTGAAGATGTCGGCGGCAACGAATCGGGCCAGCAGTCGAACTTCTACCAGGGCGGCACCGACAAGACCGACGTGGCCTGGAACATCGACGGCTCGAACATCACCGACGTCAGCGCCTTCGGCGCTCCCTCCTATCTGGATGTGAACGCCTACGACGAAATCCAGGTGCAGGTCGGCTCCAACGACATCATGAACCAGGTCGGCGGCGCGGTCATCAACTTCGTGTCCAAGCGCGGCGGCAACAAGGTCACCGGCGACTTCCACCTGTACGCCGAGGACGGCCGCTGGGAAATGACGCCCAAGATCAAGGAAGGACTGCCCGCTGGTTACATCTCTCCAGGCATCAACCGCACCTACCAGTACGGCTTCAACATCGGCGGTCCGATCGTCAAGGACAAGGTGTTCTGGACCGGTTCCTGGTCCATGCAGGACATCCGCTCCCGCACCATCACCAACACCGAGGACGCCACCATGCTGAACTCGGCCTACGGCAAGATCAACGCCCAGTTCGGCAACACCCAGCTCGAATTCAACCTCTCGCACAACAACAAGACCAAGGAAAACCGTCCCGACTGGGGCCCCGAGTACCAGGAGCAGACCGCGCTGTGGGCGCAGAGAGGCCCCGGCTATTCCTACCTCGGCACCATCCAGCAGATGTTCGGCAACCTGATGGTCAGCGTGCGCTACAACTGGACCACCAACCCCTTCAACCTGCACCCCTACGGCAATACTCTTTCCGCCAGCGGCGACAACATGTTTGAGACCGGCGACGACATGGTCGTCACCTTCGACAATCCCACCGGCTTCTTCGTCAGCGGCGGCTACCAGTGGCAGGACATCAACCGCAGGACCCAGAACCTCATCCTGGACGCCAACTACTTCGCCGAGAACGTGCTGGGCGGAGACCACGAAATCCGTTTCGGCGGCGAATACTTCTCCAACCACACCTGGACTGACGTCTATTTCCCCAACCAGCGGATACTGCTCCAAACCAGCGACTTCAACGCCATGTACCCGGTCTCGGGCTACACGTATCCCGACACCATCATGGCCATGACCAACGGCCCGGTCGACACCACCACCTTCCGCGCGGCCGGCTGGCTGGCCGACACCGTGAACTGGAACAAGCTGACCCTCAACATCGGCGTGCGCTACGACTACGAGTGGGGCGTGCTGAACGAAAAAACGGCTCCGGGCTTCACCATCAACGGCGCGACCGTGCCGGCCTGGGAGCCCTACATCGGCCCCAAGACCTCCCCTAAAACCGACTCGCCGGCCAAGTGGAAGACTTTCTCGCCTCGCATCTCCTTCACCTACGACCTCACCGGCGACGGCAAGAACGTGGTCAAGCTCTCGCTGGCCCGTTACAGCCGCCCGGCCGGCACCCAGTTGGCCACCTTCCTGTGGACCCTCGGGTTCCGCTGGATCCGCGCGCCCTGGGCTGACGCCAACGGCGACGGCGTGCCGCAGGTCGACGAAATCACCGCCATGACCCCCCCCGAGATCATCGCTTGGCAGGAAGCAAACCCCGGCTACGGCGACACCTGGCCCAATGACATCTACGATCCCCTGTACAGCTTCTACGGCACCACCTATCCAGTTTTCTGCTTCGGCGGCTTCGACTACACCGACCCGATGAAAGTGACCAGCTCCAGCAGATTCGATCCCAACTACAAATCTTCCCTGATGGACGAAATCGTGCTGCAGTACGAGCGCGAGCTCGGCGAAGACATGGCCATTTCGCTCCAGGGCATCTACAAGAAGAACACCAAGCTACGGCGTTTGCTCGCTATCCGCTCCGACAACAGCCTCAACAGCGCCGACAATTACTATGTGTCCTTCACCGATCCGGTCACCGGCCAGGATAACTGGTCCGCGGCCTCCAGGGACTTCATCGGCACCTACATCACCAACTACGATAAGCGCTACTACGACTACAAGGCCGTGCAGGTCATCTTCACCAAGAAGCTCTCTGCCAAGTGGATGGCCAACGCCTCCTTCACCTATGGAGACTGGCTGGCCCACTATGACTTCGACGAGGAATTCGACGCCCGCACCAACTTCGACTTCTTCGACGGCGGCGTGCGCGCCCCGGCGGCCGCCGGTTCCGGTATGACCGGCGTTTTGACCAACTCCCGCTACATGTTCAAGCTCAACGGCCTCTACCAGCTGCCCTGGGACATCAACGTATCGGGCGTGTTCACCCTCAGAGAAGGCTACCCGGTCAGAATCGCCGACAACTCCTACCGCGGCGTCCTGTTCTACAGCAAGGACAAGAAGCTGGGCGTCGACAGACTGCCCGACCTCTGGACCCTGAACCTGAGCGTGCAGAAAGAGTTTAAGATTTCCGACACCACCCGCGCCGTGTTCCACGTGGACGGCTACAACATCACCAACAACAACACCACCCTGAACCTGGTAACCCGTTTCGGTTCCTCCTCCCTCAGAGCTCCCACCCGCATCCTCAACCCCGGCGTCTTCATGTTCGGAATCAACGTCTACTTTTAAGCTCGAGTAGACTCTAAAAAAAGGGGCCTCTCCCGCGAGGGAGAGGCCCTTTTTTTTACCCCCGAAATGGTGTAAAATCGAAGCGGAATTCCGCCCATGAAAAAAAAGACGATGCTCATTTCCACAGCGGCTTTGCTCATGCTGGCGGGCGGTCTATATATCTATTTCCATAAAAAAACAGGCCGCGTCGTGCCGACAAACCTGCTAGTGATCACCCTGGACACGATGCGTGCCGACCGCATCGGTTTTTTCGGCGACGCCAAAGCCAAGACCCCCAACCTCGATTTTCTGGCGCGCGCAGGCGTCGCCTTCCTGAACTGCTACACCTCCGTGCCCCTGACCCTTCCTTCCCACTGCTCGATCTTCACCGGCCAGCTGCCCATCGCCCACGGCGTACGCAACAACGGCTTTTATTATTTGGACAAGGGCGCGTTCACCATGGCCCGTCTGCTCAAGGAGCAACGCGGCATGGAAACGGCGGCCGCCGTTTCCGCCTACGTGTTGCTTGCAAAATTCGGCTTAAACAACGGGTTCGACACCTATGACGACTCCCTGCGCAGCGACGAGATGACCAGCGACTTCGAGTCCGAGATCCCCGCCGACCAGGTCTACGAGAAGTACCTTTATCTGTTCGGCGACAAGAGGAAAAAAGAATTTTTTTACTGGCTGCATTTCTACGATCCTCACAAGCCGTACCTGCCGCCGCCCGAGTACGGCAAGATGTTTCCCGGCGATCCCTATCGCGGCGAGATCGCCTTCATGGACTCATGTATCGGGAAAATTCTCGAGCATTTGCGCGACAACAACCTGCTCGACAGCACGTTGATCGTCGTGGCCGGCGATCACGGCGAGGCCTTCGGCGAGCATCAGGAGAAGGGCCACGGGGTCTTCTGCTACCAGGAAACCCTGAAAGTGCCGCTCATTTTTTTCAATCCCAAGTTTTTCGCCGAAAAGAAGGCTATCGCGACCCCGGTGGAACTCATCGACGTGCTGCCCACCGTCTGCGATATCTTCGGCCTGACCGGCGCCGCCTCTATGCAGGGAACGTCCCTCCTGCCCCTGATCGCGGACCGCAAAGAGAAAAAGAGGCGGGAAATTTATTTCGAGAGCATGTACGGCAAGGAGGAAAACGACTGGGCGCCGCTGGCCGGCATCCTGACCGACAGCCACAAGTTCATCTCTCTGCCGGAGGCGGAACTCTACGATCTGGGCGCCGATCCCCGCGAGCAGTCCAACCTCATACGGCAAAAAAACCGCCTGGCCCGGGAGATGGACCTGCGGCTGGCCAAGCTGGTGCGCACCCATGCAATCGCCGGAGCCTCAAAAAAAGTGGCACTGGGGGCCGACGATCTGCGCAACCTGCAAGCGCTGGGCTATGTTTCCTCTTTTTCCGCCAAGAGCACGGGGGAAAAACTCATCGATCCCAAGCACGGCATCGAAGAGATGAACGTTTTGGAAGATCTGCGGGAAAGGACCTGGAAGGATGGCGAGCGGGAAGCGGTCAAGCGCAAGATCGAATCCATGCTGGAAAAGGATGGAGCGCGGATTCCCATTCTGTATTCGCTGCTGATCAAGATCTATCGCGCCGAAAAGGACCTGCCCAATCTGATCACCCACCTGAAGCGTGCCGTTGGACTCTTCAAGGGGACGTGGGCCGAGGATCACTTCCGCATCAACCTGGCGGTCACGTACCTGCGCGCCAGCCGCCTGAGCGATTCCCTGGTCCTGGTTGAAGAGGTGCTGCGTCATAATCCGAAAAACGCCAACGCCTTCAACCTGCGGGGACAAATCGCCGAGTTGCAGAATGACCTACCGGCGGCCATCGCCTACTACGAAAAGGCGGAGGCGATCGAAGCCAACAACGTCGCCATCAAGAAAAAACTGGCCGAACTGCACCTGAAGCTCAACCAATTCCCGGAGACGCTGGCGATCTATCAAAAGCTCCTCGAGTTCCGCAATTCCCGGCGCAATCCCGACCTGCTGTTCAATCTGGCCATCCTGAACCTGCGCATGGGCAACCCTCCCGAAGCCGAGCGTTGGATACGGGAAGCCATCGACGCCCAGCCGAACGGGAAATATTACTTCAACTACGCCCTGATCCTATCCAAGAACGGCAAGGCCGAAGAGGCGTTGACCCAGTTGAATACCGCCCTGGAAAAGTATCGTTCAGACCTTTCCGCCGCGGAGATCCGCAGCGCCGAGAGGCTTCTCGACATCGCCGCCAAAGCCGCGCGCGATTCCGGATCCTGAACTCCGGCCACTCCCGTCCAAGAAAGCGAACGATTTATTTATGGAATTGAATTTCCGTAGAAATCCAATCCGTTTTTAGCTTATCCCGTCCTCCGCTCCAGTTGTTTCGTCACCCATCGCAAGCCATCCGCCCCATTTTTTCTCTCTTGAGCAATAATCATGACACCTGGCAAGCCGCATGTTTACTATACGTATAGATCAAAAGCCAAAGGAGGTTTTGATG
>Ga0316628_100005691_pt1 | contig 10059 bp, 8 predicted proteins | sample OWC_Aug_M2_C1_D5_FD_207648 | JGI IMG/M metagenome (GOLD analysis project Ga0316628, IMG submission 207648) | Wetland soil microbial communities from Old Woman Creek delta, Ohio, United States - OWC_Aug_M2_C1_D5_C | ecosystem: Environmental > Terrestrial > Soil > Wetlands | place: USA: Ohio... | reverse complement strand
GTCCCCGAACTCATTTTCGGAAACGCGGCCAAAGACAGGCTGGCGGACGTCTGGCTGAAGAACCCCGTCCTGTTAGAAATCCGGGAAGGTTTGCCCCGAAAACTGGAGGGTGTCTGCGGCGAATGTCTGATGAAAGACCTCTGCCTGGGAAGCTGCATCGCCCAGAACTATTACAGCCAAAAGAAGCTCTTCGCTCCCTTCTGGTACTGCGACGAAGCGTTCAAGATGGGGCTTTTCCCCGCCAGCCGCCTGAAAAAAAAGAATGGCGTCTAAGCCCACCGCCCGGCGGAAACAGGCTGGCCCCCGCCCGGAAGTCGCCTCCACCGCCAACCCCAATGCTTCCGTCTTGCCGGCCGAGTCGGGCTTCCGGCTGAGGCTGGGCCGGACGGTGTGGCGTCTGATCGGGACCGAAGGGACGGAAGGCTGGTTGGCGGAATTCGCCCGCATCCTTGAGTTGGAACCTTGGAGACCGGGCCGGGGGAAGGGCGGCCGGGCGCGAAAGATGATCTTCTGGAACACCTTGAAGCCGGCCTCGGAAGCAACCCGCAATCTTCTTCCCTGGGCCGGGAGCGCGGGGCCCGAATCCTGCGGCTGGACGGGCCAATGGACAAACCCCGTTGGCATATGGACGCATCCCGGCAGTCCGGATATTGTCCTGCAAATTCGCTCCCTGGACAATCGCCTGCTGGCCGTGGAGAACATGGTCAAATCCTGCTATGCTTTTTTCCCGCCGATCATCTCCGAGGGGGGTTCCGTTCTGCATGCCGCCCTCGTCGAAAAAAACGGACGGGGAGTTGTCTTGGCGGCCTCGGGCGGAGTGGGAAAATCCACCTGCGCCCGCCGCATCCCGCCGCCCTGGAAAGCGCTGTGCGACGACACCTGCCTGGTCCTGCCCGATGGCCGGGGCGGCTTCCAGGTCCACCCCTTCGCCACCTGGAGCGACTATCTCTGGGAACGTTCCCGGGGGACATGGAAGGTGGAAAGTCCCGTGCCCCTTCAAGCCGTCTTCTTCCTTAAACATTCCGAAGAAGACAACGCCCAGCCTTTGGGGCAGGGCGAATCCGCGATCCATCTCAGCCGTTCCAGCCACGAACTCCTCGCTGCTTTCCTAGAGTCCATGGACCGGGACCGGGCCAGGTCTTTTCGACAGGACATATTCGACAACGCCTGTGCCCTCAGCCGGAAGGTCACGGCCTATTGGCTGGAGGTCAACCTTGAGGGCCGGTTCTGGACAAAAATCGATAAAGCGCTCGATGAACGCCTTTTTTAAGAAAACATCCGTCCGTCCCGAAGAGTGATGGTCCGCTGAGCCAGGCGGGCCAAGGCCGGATTGTGGGTGACCAGCAGGATGGTCAGGCCTTCCTGCCGGTTCAAACGCTTGAGGACCTGGCCGATCTCTTCGCTCCGTTTGGAGTCGAGGTTGCCGGTGGGCTCGTCCGCGAGCAAAATCTCGGGTTTGTTGACCAGGGCCCGGGCAATGGCTACCCTCTGCATCTCTCCCCCGGAGAGTTCCGCGGGACGATGACCGGTTCTCTTCTCCAGCCCCAGGGATTTCAAAAGGCTCATGATGCTCGACGGCGAGCCGGGCTTCTTGAAAAAGGCGAAGGGCAGGAGGACGTTCTCCTCGACGGTCAGGGTGGGGACGAGGTAAAATTTTTGAAAAATATAGCCGAAGACCTGGCGGCGGATGCGGGTCAGTTCGCTCTCGGAAAGGCCTTTCCGGCCGTCGAAAATCGCTCGGCCCCCGACCTGGAGCCGGCCCGCCGTGGCGTTGTCCAAACAGCCCAGGATGTTGATCAGGGTCGTTTTGCCCGACCCTGAAGGACCGACGAAAGAAATAAACTCCCCCCGCCGAACGGTCAGCGAAACATCGTCCAAGGCCAGGATCTGCTCGCTGCCCCGACGATAGATTTTGGTCAAGTTCTGTGCTTCGAGGACCGTGGTCTGGGGAGGCATGCTATTCTCCTTCGCTGCGAATGGATTCCAGGGGCCGGACACGGGCGGCACGCCAGGCCGGATAAACGCCGCTGACCAGCCCGATTCCCAGAATGACGACCAGAGTCAGGAGGGCCAGGCCGGAATCGATGGCCACCAGGCTGCCCGTGGGGGTGTAGGGCAAAAGCCTGCGGATGAGAACGTCCGTGACCTTGGACAGGGCCGCCGAAAGTCCGATACCCACCCCGCCTCCCAGCAAACAGAGGATGACCGTCTCGGTCCAAATCATGCGGAAGACGTCCCAGGGCATGGCCCCCATGCTTTTGACGATGCCGATCTCCTGGGTGCGCTCGATGACCGACATGAGAATGGTGTTGACCACGCCCAGCATAGCGATCAGGATGGCGATCAGGGCGATGGACAGGACCATGACTTTGGCCGTGGAGACCAGGCTCATGATGGTCTCCTTGACCTGGGCCATGGACACCACCTGGACATCGGGCAGGTCATAGAGCCTGTTTTCCAGGGCGGTGATATCGGCCCGGCGGTCGACCTTGATGCCGATCCCCGTCACCCGCCCTTCCTGGCCGAATTCCTTCTGCAGCATCCGCAGGGGGACGAAGATGGTGCCGTCATCCTGGGTGCCCGAACGCGCCAGAATCCCCACCACCTTGAGCTCGATGTTTTTTTCGGGGATGAGGAGCAGGTCCCCCACCTCGCGCTGCTCAAGCTCGGCGGCCTCATAGCCCAAAACGGCCTCATGGGAACGGGTGTCGGTGAACCAGGCTCCCTGCTTGAACTTGAGGTAGGATTTGAGAGCGGGGAAGGTCGCCGGGTCCACTCCCAGGTAGGCGCTCAGCCCGCCGCTCTCTCCCTTGTTCGGGTCAAAAACGGCCTGCATAAGCATGGGCGTGACCTTCTCCACTTCGGGATGGCGGAGAATATCGCGGATGACGGACTCGTTCATATAGCGCAGGCCGGTGCCCCCTTTGAGCATCAAGGTCGCGGCTTCATAAGGGCAGCCCTTGGCCGCCACCAGGACCTGGAAGCCCATGTTGTCGATGTCCTTGTTGAGGGCCGCCTCATAGCCGCGGTTGAACCCCAGCAGGCTGAGCAGCACCCAGGCCGAAAGGCCGATGCCCAGCACGGTCAGGGCGCTGCGATTTTTTTTGCGAAGAAGGTTCTTGGCCGCAACCTGATAGACGCTTATTTTTTGGCGCATGATTCTCCTTGTTTTCTAGGGCTGAGCACCGTCCTTCAAGTATTGGTTCCCCAGGAGGAATTCATCCACCAGAATGAGGTTCTTTTTGACGGCCCGTAGCGCGGCCCGGAAATCGTCCTCGGCCTGGGGCGCTGGGTTGCGGATGGCCGCCACGCGACCTCCCTCCCGGCTGGCGCCCGTGGTCACATCGTAGGCGTTGAAATCCTTCAGGTTCAGCCCCTCAAACTGCCGTCCGAAGGAGGGGTCGCGGAGCAGCTTGGCATATTGAGAGGTCAATTTTTGAAAATAGAAGGACCGGATGTTGCCCTGCAGGTCAAGGGCTAGGAACACTTGAAGGCCTCCGTAGCGGCCCTTTTGATTGACTCCATGGATATAGCCGATGAGGTTTTTGCTTTTATAGACCAAGTACAGGGTGTAGGGCACATCGGCCGTCTCATACAGCCCTTTAAACCTATCCCCCAACCTGGCTTCGATTCGGCGCAGGAGTGGCGCGCCCCCCTTTTCAGTCACGGAGACATAAAGGGTCTTGTAGCTCGTAGCCCCGGGGAAGAGCCGCTTCACATCCCGGTCCGGGTCATTGAGGTCGCAGCCGACGGCGGGAAAGAGGCGTGCGGCCAGCAGCACGGACAGGACGAGGGCGAAGGTCGAGCGGCGCAGCAAATTTCCGGCGTGGTTCAAAACCGTATCCCCTTATAATAATAGACCTGGAAAACGTAGAGCCTATCCCCCGTTTCCCGGTTGAAATGGACCATTCCACGCAAAGTCCAGTCGGCCCCGGCCAGAAAGCTCACCCCGGCCGAAAGAAGAACCTGTGTCCGGCCTTCTTTCCTCAGGACCACAGGCTGGATCTCGATCTTGAGCCGGTTTTCTTCGAAGAAACCAACGCCCGCCCTCCAGAAAAGGGCGTAAGCCGGCTGGCCGGCCATCTTGCCGGCCAGAACCTCCAGGCGGCTCTCCAGGTTGTTCCACAGGCGGGTGAAATCAAGCCCGGCAGCGGCGAAGGGCCGGGGTGTGTCCGACATCAAATGGGTGCCCATGACCTCCAGGATCCTTCCCCAGCCCACCGAAAATCCAAGGCTCAGGTTGTCCCTGGCAAGAACGCCCCGCGTGATTCGGCCGGCGATGAAATAATTTCCCTTGAGATGCAAAGGCATTCCGGAGCCGGAGGTCAAAGACAACCCGCCCTGGCCCCAGGAAAAATCCCGCTCCAGGCCCAATCCCCAATCGCGGTCGAACCCAAATCCGTTCATGGGCAAAGGCTGCAGAAGCAGCGAGTGGCTGTCGAGGTCCGCCGCCAGCCCAAAACGGGGCCGATTGTGGCCAGCCCACAGGGCGACAAACCCAAGCTTCAATCTCAAAAAGGCGTTATAAACCTGCGGCTCCAGGGTCGGCTTCGGCCCGGCATTAATCGCCAGGCGGAACTGGACGGCCAAGACGGCCCAGTCGCCGTATTCGCCCGAAAATCGCTGAACATAGTCGAACCCCAGGCTCGGCTTCTGCATGGCCTCCTCCGGGCTTTGCGAGTAGAAAATGGTCTTGGAGGCGGAAGCCGAATACCCGGCGACTCCTTGGGCTTCCAGGTAAAAAAGGTGGTTTGAGGCGGCCAAGGGGGAGCCGGCCAAAGTCAGGAGCAAGCCCAACACCCCGAGCCGGAAGCGCTTAGACATGAAAGGTCAGGCTGGCGTAGAAAATGGGCTTTTGATCCCTAGTGAATGTCAGACGGACCTCCCAATCCCCGGGCATGACAATGTTCAAAGGCAATAAATAGTCATTTCGCCGGCTGAGCTTGAAGTCCATATCTCCGGAGTCGTGGGCGCCCCTCATGGAGGGCATATCCGACCGGCCTTGGATGGCAAAAGGCGCTATTTTATCCCCCTTCTTGGTGAAGACCTGGAGCTTCAAAATGACCATGCCCATCTTCGGTTTCTCGTTGAATTCATAGGTGAAATAGGTGGTGTCATCGATCCGGTTTTTTTTCTTGGGCCCGGGCAGGGGGCGGAAAACCGGAGTTTCCTCGGCCGAGACCGCCGGCCCCAAGGTTCTGGCTTCAACCGGTGCAGGACTGCCGGGAGCGGGCCAGGTCAGCCCCGATAAAATCAGCATCAAGACAGACAGCAGCCGCCCGGCCGAAAATGACGATAATTGTTTAGACCTCATTTTAAATCCTACTATTCCTATATATTAATATAAGATTAAATCCTTTCCCTGTCAAATGGGTTTCATGTCCCTCCTGCGCTTGAGGTTCCCGGGCCTGGGGATAGATCCGCTTCCTATTTTTTGGCTAGGACTAAATGAGATCTCGGGACGTGTCAAGAAGGGCCAGGCGACGTGAGGGGCCTGATAGGCATTATCTGCCATCGCTCCGAAAGGCCAACCCGCGGCAGCCTGGTAGCCGGCCGCAACTTGCTCTAAAGGCCATAATTTGGTAAAATGCGCCCTCGTGTTTAAGAGGTTTTTCGGCGCAGGCGTGCCAGCCAAAACGGCTATCCGGAACAAGAGACGGTTTTCCTGAAAGGAGACATGATGGACCTTTTTGATAAGTGCGCGGGCTTTTATTCCGACCCGAAGGTCGCCCAGAAGTACGGCTATCCGACCAATCCCCGGACGGTCCAACAAATGGGCATGTTCCCCTACTTCATCCCCATCGAGCAGGCCGAGGGGCCGGAAGTCGTCATCCATGGCAAGCGGTTGATCATGATCGGCTCGAACAACTACCTGGGCCTGACCAACCACCCCAAGGTCAAAGAAGCGGCCATAGAGGCCATCCGCAAGTTCGGCACGAGTTGCACCGGGTCGCGGTTTCTCAACGGAACGCTGCAGATGCACGTCGACCTCGAGGAGCGGCTGGCCAAATTCGTCGGGATGGAAGCCGCCCTGGTGTACAGCACCGGCTTCCAGGTGAGCTTGGGCACCATCCCGGCCATCATGGACACAAACGACATCATCATCACCGACAAAGAGGTCCACGCCAGCATCGTGGACGGCGTGCGCATGGCCAAGGTCCAGAAAAAAGCCCACGTCCGGCACTTCAAGCACAATGACTCGGCCGACCTGGAGCAGATCCTCAAGTCTCTCCCGCCCGAGCCAGCCAAGCTGGTGGTCGTGGACGGCGTGTTCAGCATGGGCGGCGACATCGCCCCCCTGCCGGAGATCGTCCCCCTCTGCAAAAAGTATGGAGCCCGGCTGATGGTCGATGACGCCCACTCCCTGGGCGTGCTGGGCGGCGGCCGGGGGACGGCCCACCACTTCAACCTGACTCAGGGCGTGGATATGATCATGGGCACTTTCAGCAAGTCCTTCGCCGCCATCGGCGGATTCATCGCCGGCCGGAAGGATGTCATCCACTGGGTCCAGATCTTCTCCCGGCCGTTCATTTTCAGCGCCAGCCTGGCGCCGTCCATGGTGGCCACCGTCCTGGCCTGCCTGGACGTCATCGAGCAGGAGCCGGAGCGCGTGACCCGCGTCAACCGCATCGGGGAAACGATCCGGCGCGAGCTCAAGGGCATGGGCTACAATACCCTGGACTCCCAGACGCCCATTGTGCCCATCGTCATCGGCGACATGATGAAAACCCTGCAAGCCTGGAAGATTCTCATGGAGTCGGGCATTTATACCAACGTGGCCCTGCCGCCGGCCGTCCCGCCCAACATGTCCCTGCTGCGGACGAGCTACATGGCCTCCCACACCGACGCCCATGTCGACCAAATTTTGGCCACCTTCAAAAAGGTCAAGCACCTGCTAGAAGCCGGAAACTGAGCGGGCCGGCGCGGAAAAAGCCCTCAGGGCGCGTTTAAGACGTCTTCTTGCAGAACCTCTTCGAATTTCTCCAGGAAAGTGTCCGCATTGTCTTGAGTATAAACCAGCGGCGGTTTGATCTTGATGACATTGTGCCAAAGGCCGTCGGTGCTGGCCAGAACCCTTTTGTCCCGTAGCCGCTCGACGATATAGGACGCCTCCGCGTCGGCCGGCTCGAGGGTTCGGCTGTCCCGAACGAGTTCGACCCCGAGGAATAGGCCCAGGCCCCGGACATCGCCCAGGAGAGGATACCGGGCCTTCAGCCTCTCCAAGCCGGTCCGAAGATATGTCCCCACGGCCAGAGCGTTGGCCTGCAAATGTTCATCCCGGAGAACATCCAGCACGGCCAGCCCCGCGGCGCAGGACACGGGGTTTCCTCCGTAGGTGTTGAAGTATTCCATGCCGGTGCGAAAAGAGGCGGCGACCTGGGGCGTGGTGATCACCGCGCCCAGCGGATGGCCGTTGCCCATGGGCTTGCCCAGGGTGACAATATCGGGAACCACTCCCTGGGTCTCAAATCCCCAAAAATGGCTGCCCGCTCGGCCGAACCCGACCTGGACCTCGTCGGCGATGCACAGGCCGCCGGCGGCCCGCGCTAGCCGATAAGCGGACCGGAGATAGCCGGCAGGCAGGACGATCTGACCGGCGCAGCTCATCAGGGACTCGGCTATAAAGGCCGCCGGCAACCGGCCTTGGGAGCGGAGTTCTTCGATGACCTGTTCCACGGACCGGGCGTATTTCTCGCCGGCCTGGGAATCGGGCCTCCGGTGGGGCCCGCGAAACACATCGGGCAGGGCGGCTTTTCGGACATGGTCTGGCGCGCCCTTGCCCCCCGGCCCATCAAACTTGTAGGGACTGATTTCGATTAGTGAGCTCAGGTTGCCGTGGTAAGCGCCCTCCAGAACAATCATCTCCCGGCGGCCGGTGTGCGCCCGGGCCAGCCGCAGGGCCAGGTCGTTGGCCTCGCTCCCGCTGTTAACGAAGAAGAACACCTGAAGGGGCGGGGGCAACGTCCGGCTCAAACGCTGGGCATACTCCACGATATTGTCGTGCAGGTAGCGGGTGTTGGTGTTGAGCACGGCCGCCTGATTCTGGATGGCCCGGACAACCCGGGGATGATTGTGCCCCACGTGGGGCACGTTATTCACGCTGTCGAGATACGCCTGCCCGTCCTGGTCGAAGAGATATTGGCCGAAGCCACGGACCATCTTCAACGGCCGGCGGTAGGAGATGCTCAGGGACGGGCCCAGCCAGGCCTGCCGCTGTCGGACAATTTCTTCCGGGCTGCGGGAACGGTTCGGAAATTCGCTCTCCGCAATCCTGAGAATGAGGTTGGGATCAAGGACGATTCCCAGCCAGAGCGGCCTCCGGCTGGGAAGGGCCACGCCCGGAAATTCTCCCCGCTTGTCGAGCAGGTCGGCCATGACCTGGAAATGGAGATGAGGCGGCCAGCCGCCGTTCTCCGTTGTCTGTCCGACCTCGGCGATCTTGTCGCCCCGACGAACCGGCGCCCCCTCCTTGAGCCCGCGGAGTGAACCGCGGCTCAAGTGCCCGTACAGGGTGAAAAAGCCGGGCCCGTCGGGGGGGCGATGCTCCAGGATGATCGTCGGCCCATAGTCCTGGGGGGAGGCGTTGTCCCGGAAGCTATGGACCAGGCCGTCCAGGGGGGCCAGCACGGTGGAGCCCGGGGGCAGGAATAGGTCAATGCCCAAGTGCACGGACCTCATTTCGGTTCCCTCGTTGGTTTTCACCTCAAAAGCCTTTCCGGAATAGGCCGTCCGCGCTTCATCGTATCGTCCCACAGCCACCTTTTTCCCGGCGTCTTTCAGGCGCGAGGCGATCAAGGTTTCGACGGCTTCCGGGTCGTCCGAATAGGACAACGGCCCCAGGTCGAGGCTTCCCACGCTGAAATCCATGACAACCTGAGGCGGAGTCCTCAGGTCATGTTCAATGATCGGACCGATCCGGTCGTCGTTTTCTCTCAGCCAGCGGACGATGGCGGCCGAATGCGGACAGGATAGCCAGCCGCAAGCGGCCCGGAAGGCGTAATGGGCCAAGCGCGGGTTCGTATCCCGCAGCAGGGCCAGAAGCTCCCAGGCGGATTTTTCGCTGATGCGGAGATAGGCGTTGTCCTGCTCCCGGGAGTGCTGCTCCGCCGAGATGACAACACTCAGGCACAGCCTCAGAGTGATAAAGCCAAAAAGGCAGGCCACCTCGTCCTCGGTCAGAGGCAGGGCCTCATGGAAGCCGGCCACAACCTGGCCGGCCGCTTCCAGGGGGTCGTCCTTGCCCATCATGGCATATGTCGCGGCTACGGCCGGCTCCACCGCCAGCCAACCGGAAACCATATCCCCGAAGTCGATGAGGCCGGCCGCCTTTAGCCAACGGCCGAAAAGGTCGGCGGAGGCGTGTCCGACCAGAACGTTATGGTCATTGGCATCGTTGTAAATAAGGCCGGTTCGCAACGTGGCCAGCAGAGGCGCCACATCCTTTTCATATCGGTCCAGAAAAAACCCGATCAACGCCTGTTTTTGGGCGTCTTGGACAAAAGGCAGCAGGCGACGCACTGTCTCCGGTCCGCGGCGCATATCCCATTTGAGCTCCCGAGTGGGAAGGGGGCGGCCGAAATCGGCCAGAGCTTTATCCAGCTCCCCCAAAAAACGCCCGAGGTCTTTCAGGAGCTCCGGCCGATGGGGTTTCACCTCGGCCAGGAATCGGCCGGGGAGAAAGCTCAAGAGGCGGACATAGTGTTCCTGGCCGGTGTCCCGGCGGACAGGGCTGAGGAGCCCTCCGGAAACCTGGGCCGAAACCCGCGGAACGGCCAGGGACGGGTTCTTTTTTGATATATGAACGAGAACATCATTTTGAAAATCGAGAAATTCTTTTTTCTCGGCGGCGTTGGAAATCTTGAGAACATGATCCGTGCCGCCGGCGGACCAAACATGGAAATTCTGGTCCCTTTCGCTGGGAAGCTCTTGGGCCTCACCATCCAGGCCATAAAGCCGGCGAAGGAGGTCGCGGGCTTCCTCGCGGGAAAAATTGGGACGCGGGGCGGTCATGGACTTTATCCGCGGTGATGAATTATACCATTTCCTGGCCGGAGGGGG
>Ga0316628_100005690_pt1 | contig 10059 bp, 9 predicted proteins | sample OWC_Aug_M2_C1_D5_FD_207648 | JGI IMG/M metagenome (GOLD analysis project Ga0316628, IMG submission 207648) | Wetland soil microbial communities from Old Woman Creek delta, Ohio, United States - OWC_Aug_M2_C1_D5_C | ecosystem: Environmental > Terrestrial > Soil > Wetlands | place: USA: Ohio... | reverse complement strand
TGACGAGCTCATCTCGAGCTGGAGAGGCGCATCCTCTGGCCCTTTTGCAGGGCAGCCGCTGCTGATGGACTCGGCGACCGCCGCGGCCTTGACCGCTGTCTGGGGCAAACCCGCCGCGGGCGCGGTGCGGATCGTTGCCTCGGATGAGCTGGTGGACACCGCATGGGAGCAGCGGCCCTCCTGGGCCATCGTTCCGTTTGAGGAGCTTAACCCGCGCTGGAAGGTGTTGTCGATCGACGGACAGTCGCCCGTGCATAAAGATTTCCAGCTCGAGGGCCAACAGGGGCAGCAATCCTCGCCGGGCTATCCGCTGCGGGTGAGCTTCCGAGTGGTGTGTACACAGGCTTGCGAGAAGACCGTATTGCCAGCCTTGCCTGCCAGCAACCGCGATCCAAAGCACCTGACCACGGTCGTGATGACCGGCGTCACCGCGCTGGTACGCGCTACTGCTTTCATCATGGATACCAAGGGGATCACATACCCAGGGCGCGACATTCACGACTGGCTGGCGGGGGCAGACATCACGCACATCAGCAACGAGGTGCCGTTTGCCAACGATTGTCCCAATCCCGATCCAGCCTACCCCAAGCTTGTCTTCTGCAGCGACCCGCACTACATCGAATTACTGCGCTCGGTCGGGACCGATGTCGTCGAGCTGACCGGCAACCACTACGCAGATTTTGGCCCGGAGGCCATGCTGCTCACGCTGAAGATCTACGGCCAGAACAATATGGCTCATTACGGGGGCGGCGCCGACCTGCAGGATGCCCGCAAGCCGCTGCTGCTGGAAGATCACGGCAACAAGATCGCCTTCATCGGCTGTAACTCGCCCGATGTGGGCAAGTCGCCGACCGCCACGACCTCGCGGCCGGGTGCAGCGCCCTGCGATTACGACTATATGACCAGCCAGATCCGGCAGCTGCGCAGCCAGGGTTACCTCGTCATTGCCACCTTCCAATACTACGAGAGCTACTCGCCGACGCCCTTCGAGGCCCAGGTACACGACTTCCAGCTGATGGCGGATGCGGGAGCGGTGATCGTGCAGGGCAGCCAGGCGCACAATCCGCAGAGCCTGGCCTTTGACGGCAATGCCCTGATCCACTACGGGCTTGGCAACCTATTCTTCGACCAGATGGGCGATGCCAGTAATCCGACGCGCCAGGAATTCATCGACCGGCATGTGTTCTACGAGGGTCGCTACATCAGCACGGAGCTGCTGAGCGCCGAGCTGGAGGATTATGCGCGGCCGCGGCCCATGACGCCCGCCGAACGCGAGGTCTTTCTCTCCAAGTACTTCGCGGCAAGTGGCTGGTAAGCTATAATCCATTTCCGTGACCAGGTCATGGATTCTTCTTGCGCTGGGTGCGCTGCTTGCCAGTTGCGCACCGACTGCAGGCGCGCCAGCTGCGCTCCCAACTGAAAGTCCCACCGCAATACAGGCACCTGCCACCGCGACGATCCCAGCCCCGCCCGCCGTGCATGCCTTATGGATCGGTCCGGGTGTGCCTGAACCGCTGCGCGCGGCCGCCGAGGCGTGGGGCATCCCTCTCACGCCGAATGCCGGTCAGGCGTCTGTCATCCTGGACGCGAGTCCAGACACGGGCAACAGCGGTTCGCAGTGGATCTACGCGCTGGTCACCCCATTTCCCACCGTCATGGATGGCGTCACAACCGACCAGCTGCGGGCCGTGTGGAAGGGCAGCTCCAATGAAGGATTCGGCAAATGGCCATTGTTGATGACCGCGGCCACGCTGGCAGCCTTTAGCGATGCGTGGGGCACGCCGGGCATCCAGGTGCAGGTTCTGGATGACGACAAGTTGGTGGATGCGGCCTGGGCGCAATTGCCGTCCTGGGCGATCGTTCCGTTCGAGACGCTTGGACCGCGCTGGAAGGTGCTGACGGTGGATGGTCAGTCTCCGCTGCGGAAGGACTTCGACGCTTCCAAGTACTCGCTGGAGCTGCGCTTTGCGCCCGAATCCAGCAGCGAGGACGTGAGCGCTTACAAAATGCCGGCCTCCAACCGGGACCCCGACAAGCTCGCGACGGTCATCATGACCGGGACGTCGGCGCTCGTGAGGGAGATCGCCTACCAGATGGAGGTCAAAGGCCTCGACTATCCCGGGCAGGGTATGGGGGACATCCTGCGTCAAGCCGATGTCTTGCACGTCAGCAACGAGGTATCGTTCGACCCGAGCTGCCCGCCTCCCAACCCGGATAAGAACCGCTTTTACTGCAGCGACCCGCGCTACATCGAGCTCTTTGACAAGATCGGGGTAGACATCGTCGAGCAGACCGGCAACCACATCCTGGATAACGGCGCGCGCTCGATGCTCTACAGCCTGGACCTGTACACGCAGCATCGCATCTCCTATTTCGGCGGCGGCGCCAACCTCGAGGATGCCCGCAAGGTGCTCGCCATCGAGTATCACGGGAACAAGCTGGCGTTCCTGGGCTGCTTCGCGGGCGAGCCGCCCGAGCCGATCGCCACGGGGACGAGCCCGGGCGCGAATCCGTGTAACTATCCGCTGATCACCTCGCAGATCAGGCAGCTGCGGCTGCAGGGCTACCTGCCGATCGTGACCCTGCAATACAAGGAGGGCTACTCACCCAAGGTGATGCCCTGGCAGGAGCTCGACTTCCGCAAGATGGCGGCTGCGGGCGCAGTCGTGGTGAGCGGAAGCCAATCGCATGTGCCCATGGAAATGGAGTTCTATAACGACACCTTCATCCACTATGGCCTGGGCAATTTTCTGTTTGGACAGATGGGGAACCAGCCGCCCGGACCAGGGTTGCCGCTGCAGCCATCGGAGCGCTACGAATTTCTAGACCGCCACGTCTTCTATGACGGTCGCTACATCGGCACCGAGATACTGACTGCCATGCTCGAGGACTACGCGCGCCCGCGTCCTATGACCCCCGATGAGCGAGCGTTCTTCCTGAAGACCTACTTTGGCTACAGCGGCTGGCTGCCTCTTATCCCGACGCCCGCGCCCGCGGTGACCCCCACCCGTTACCCGCTGCTGGAGTTCTCGCCGCTGCCAACGCACACCCCGCTGCCAGCCGCAACCCCCACTCCCTGACCGCACCGCCCGTCCTGCGGCGGGTCTGCCAGCCCTATTGAGCTTGCTCGTCGAAATAGATGCTCAGGTCTGAGCAATCAAAGCGGCTGCCGCAGTTCGGGCAGATCACCTTGCAGCTCAGCTCAAACATCTCGGACCCGCACCGGTCGCACATATAGACCGGGTGCTTCTCCCGCCCTGCGGCGGCCTTTGGGGGGCGGCTTGCGCTCCCGACCGCGTCGACCCGCAATCTCCAGCTTTGTTCGTCAACTCTATTCATCCGTATCTTCCTGCCAGACCAGGGGTTTGAGCAAGCCCCGGTCGAAATCGGACGCGCCTGCTTCTCTCACTCGCTGCATCTCTTCGATGGCGGCGGCCAGGTCGCGGCGGAGCTGCCCCACTTCGATGCCGCGGCACTGCTCGGGCCAATCTTTCAGCCAGCGCATGCTGCGCCCGTAGACTTTCACGGCCCCGGCGTAGTTGCCGCGGGTGATGTGCAGGTACGTGACGGCGGCCTCCAGGATGCCCTGGTACAGCTGGCGGATCCTGCCCTTCTCCTCACGCCATGCCGCTTCCAGCTCCTCGTGGGCATCGAAGTAGCGTCCCTCATTGAACAGGAGGATGCCCTGGCGGGCGCGGGCGTGCAGGCTTCCGTCGCAATCGGCCATATGGGCGGCAGTATATCATGTGCCCCGGAATGCAGGTGGTAAAATCCCCTCAGCATGGTCCGAAAGCGCTGGCTGCTGCTGATCATTTCGGTTCTCATCCTGGCGGCCCTGGTGGTGCTCGCCTCGAGCCTGCACGACGTACACTTCGAGCCGGGCAGGCCTCTCTCGATGCGCGGCAGCTCGTCTCCGCCTCTGGAGATACCGCTGACAGAGACGGTATCCAAGACACCGCTCTGGAAGATCCTGCTACTGTGGCTGGCGTTCGTCGTCAACATGGTGCTCTTCTTCCTGCTGCTGCCTCCCGAGGTGCGGAAGAAGATCCTGCGGCAGGTGATCAGTTTTGCCCTCGGCGTGCTGGCGATCGTGCTGGCGCTGCGTTACAACCTGATCAAGCTGCCCGTGCTGGAAGCACCTCTGGCAGAGGAGCAGAATTTCGGGACGGGCGGCGCTGGCGGCGACTCACCCCTCGTGGGCTTCGAGCCGCCTGCCATGACGCAATGGTGGCTATTCCTCGTCAGCTTCCTCGTGCTGGCCGCCTTCCTGGCGCTGCTCTGGGCGGCGTACCGCTGGTGGGCGGGCAGTGCCACGAGAAAACTCTCCGAGCTGGGCGAGATCGGGGCGATCGCCCAGGCCTCGCTGAATGACATCGCTGCCGGGCGCGAATGGACGGATGTGATCATTCAGTCCTATGCGCGGATGAACGAGACTGTCAGCCGGTGGCGCGGCTTGCAGCGCCATTGGGCGGCCACACCGCGCGAGTTTGCCGAACGTCTCGAACAGGCCGGTCTGCCGGTGCAAGCGGTGGGGCGCCTGACGCGTCTCTTTGAATCGGCGCGCTATGGCGTCCGGCCTTCCAGCCAGTCTGACATCAATGAAGCGATCGCCTGTCTGAACTCGATCCTGCAGGCCTGTGGGCAGGCGGAATGAACCGCCCGCGTTGGTTGCTGGTGTTGGGCATCCTCGTCATATCGGGGGTGTTCGGCTACCTGCTGCGCGATGTGATCTATCAGGTGATCATCGTGCCGCTGGCCTACGCGCTCTGGCTCCTGAACTTCTATTACTCGGCTCTACCGCAGTGGCTGGTATGGGTCATTGTGCTGACGCTGTTGTTCCTGGCGGCGGTGTGGAACCTGGTGCCCGAGATGCGCCCTGCGAGCCGCAAGGAAGTGGTCCGCCACCGGATGCGGGGTGAGGTGGAAGCGCTTGCCATCTGGATCGCCAAGTCGCAGCAGGGCAACTACTTCAAGTGGCAGCTTGCCAACCGGCTGGGCCGCATTGCCCGCCGGCTGGATGAGCTGGGAGGCGCGGGTGGGCGCCTCCCCAGCACCGATAAAGACGTGGAACGATACATCGATGCCGGGCTGAACTATTCGTTCGTCGATTTTCCGACCGCGCGCAATCCTCTCGAGCGCGGCCGGCGCACAGCTATCGATCTCGATCCGCGTCGAGCTGCGGACTATCTTGAGTCTCAAATGGAGAACACAGGTGAGCGCAGTCGATGAAGTCTCCTCATTAAGCAGGAAAGTGATCGCCGAAGTGGAACGCGCCGTGGTCGGCAAGCGGTCGGTGCTCGAGATGGTCATGGCTACGGCCCTGGCGGGCGGGCACGTGTTGTTCGAGGACTTCCCGGGTCTGGGCAAGACGCTGATCGCGCGCAGCTTCGCAACAGCGCTGGGCCTGAGCTTCAAGCGCATTCAGTTCACCCCCGACCTGCTGCCGGGCGATATCACCGGCGGCTATGTCTTCAACCGCAACAAGAACACCTTCGAGCTGCGGAAGGGTCCAATCTTTACGAACATCCTGCTGGCAGATGAGATCAACCGTGCTTCGCCGAAGACCCAATCTGCCCTGCTGGAGGCCATGCAGGAGGGACAGGTCACGATCGAGGGCGAGAGCTTGCACCTGCCCGAGCCATTCCTGGTGCTGGCGACGCAGAATCCAATCGAGTATGAGGGCACGTTCCCGCTGCCGGAAGCCCAACTGGATCGTTTCATGGTCAAGTTGGGCGTCGGCTATCCCAATATCGAAGAAGAGAAGGAGATCCTGCGGCGCCGGCGCGCACGCATGCAGGACGAGCTGGTCCTCTACCAGGTCATGAAGCCGAAGCAGGTAGCTGCGCTGCGCGAAGCAGTGGAGAGCGTACACGTGGACGCGGACCTCGAAGACTACATCGCCTCGCTGGTGCACGCCACGCGCGCCGACCGGCGTGTGGCGGTGGGCGCCTCGCCGCGCGGCTCGCTGGCGTTCCTCAAACTGTCCCGTGCCAACGCCGCCATGGACGGCCGCGACTACGTCATCCCGGACGATGTCAAGCGCTATGCCGTGGCGGTCTTGAGCCACCGCCTGATCCTGCAGCCCGAATACTGGATGTCCCAGGCTGTCAACGGGGAAGTGATCCAGGATGTGGTGAACAAGACGGCGGTGCCCGTCATCTCCTGAAGGCGCCGCCTGCGCGGCGTCCTCCGAATTCTCCTCAGCCATGTCACGCGCCGTTTTGCTGGGTTCCCTGATCCTGATACTGGTCCTGGCCGGATTGGCTACGCTGCGCGGCGCCTTCGTTGCACTGAGCATGCCGCTGCTGGTCTACGTGCTCTACGGCTTCTGGCTCTCTCCGGACCGGATCGAGTTGCAGGCTCAGCGAGAGATCGGCGCCGAGCGGGTGCCCGTACAGACGCCTGTGAAGATTCGCGTGACGATCACGAACATGGGCCCCGGCCTGGAAGAGCTTGCGCTGCAGGACGCGCTGGTCGCGGGCCTATCCATCACCGACGGCTGCAACCACCACCTGATCTCGCTGGCGCGCGGGGGGACCTTCAGCTTTGAATACACGGTGAGCGGGCCGCGCGGATCGTTTCCCTTCGAGGGAATCCATATCGAGGGCGGCGACACTCTCGGATTGATACGGCTGCCGCAGAACCTGCCGGTCGGCGGGCAGCTCTTCGTCTTGCCCGACGTGACACGCGTCCGGCAGGTCTATATCCGTCCAAGGCGCACGCGTGCCTACGCAGGCACCATCCCGGCGCGCGTGGGCGGTCCGGGCGTGGAGTTCTTCGGCGTCCGGGACTACGAGCCGGGAGATTCGCCGCGCCAGATCAACTGGCGAGTGAGCGCCCGCCACCCGGAAAACCTATATTCCAACGAGTATCAGCAGGAGCGCGTGGCTGACGTTGGGATCGTGCTGGATGGCCGCGAGCGGTCGAACCTGTTCGGCGGCTACTCCTTGTTCGAGCACTCGGTGGAGGCCGCCGGGGCGCTGGCTGATACGTTCCTGGCGCAGGGCAACCGGGTGGGGCTGCTGGTCTACAGCCAGTACGTGCAGTGGACCCTGCCCGGTTATGGCAAGCTGCAGCGTGAGCGCATCCTGCACGCCCTGGCTGGCGCTCGCACCGGTGCGAGTCAGGTCTTTGACGGCTTGCAGTACCTGCCCACGCGCATGTTCCCCAGCGAGTCACAGATCGTACTGGTCAGCCCGCTGGTCGAGGATGACTACTCGACGCTGATCCAGCTGCGGGCGCGCGGCTACCAAGTGCTGGTGATCACTCCCGATCCGGTCTCGTTCGAGCAGGCGCACCTCCTGCGCGGGCGCAAGGGCTATGGCGCCGCCGATGTCGAGCTCGCGACGCGTATCGTGCGTATGGAGCGCAGGTTAATGCTCGGGCGGCTTCAGCGGGCAGGGCTGCAGGTCGTGGAATGGGACGTTGCCAGGCCGTTCGAGCAAGCCGTGCGGGGGTCACTCCGCAGACAGCGGCAGGGAACAAGACGATGATGGCCCTCATTGCATTGCTATTGAGCATTGTGCTCGGGATCGGCTCGCTGGCGTGGGGCTACTTGCAGGTCGGCCTGCCTGACTTCGCGCGCTGGATCGTCTTCGCCGGCGTGCTCTGGCTCATTGCGGTGTGGCAGCGCTGGCGCTGGTTCGCGACCATAGGGTTGATCTTCAGCTTCGCGGCTGCCGCCCTCGGATTGTGGTTCCTCAACTTCACGCCGGGCTGGATGTTCGCCGGTGCGATCGGCGGGCTGCTTGCGTGGGACCTGACATTCTTCCGCGAGCGCCTGCGCTTTGTGGCCTCCGATGAGGAACGCCAGGGCATGGAGGGCCGTCACCTCGTGCGCATCGCGGCCCTGGCACTGATCGGCTTCCTGCTGGCGAGCGTGGCCATGGCCGTCAAGTTCCAGTTCAACTTCCAGTGGGCCGTCCTGCTCGCCGTGGTTGCCATCCTCGGAGTGATCCAATTGATCGCGTGGTTTCGCAAGCGAGGCAGCTGATCGAGCTTGTGCCAACTCATGCGACGTCCCAAACATCAAGGAATCAAAAGTCCCCTGCAAAGGGGACTGTTTGTTGTTCGCCTATAAGGACAGAGATCGCCTACTGCCTGATGATGTGCGCTTTCGCCTTGACATAGCCGAGGGTGGGCGAGTAAGGCCTGGCGATTATGAACAGCCGTCCCCAAGAAGGCTCATTGCCGCTTGCGATGCAGGTCTGGAATACAACCATGCCTGCATGCCCATAGGCGGCGTTGAAGACATCGGTGGAAGACATCGAACGACCCGTGCTGAGGTCGATGAACTCACTGTATGGGCTCGCGGGCTGAAGGGCTTGGTACTGCTGCACCTCGGTCACGACAAAGGATGCCAGCCTGCCATCGCCGTAGACCAGGTAGACGACCTGGCCCATCTTCATTTGCGGGAACTGGGCACCGGCCAGGAAATTGTGAGCGAGCAGACCCGTCGAGCCGAGCGAAGAGGCTGCTCCGAACTGCGTAATGATGCCCTGGCGGGGCGATACGAATGTAGCCTGGCTGGTGGGCTGCTGCACCACACCATCTGCCAGGATGTTGGGCACATACACGCCGCGCAGCTGTCCGGTCTGACCGTTGTTCAACAGGCTGGCAAAGCTCGCCAGGCTGGGGAGGGCGCTGTTGGGCAGCGTGATATCTGCGGCATAGGCGGGTGAAGCGGGCAGAGCCGCCAAGGCGGTCACGATAAAAGGCAGGATGAAGATCGAGCGAATTAGTTTGGGCGCCATATCTTTCTCCCCGATAAAGGCGCCCGGAAAAGGGGCAAACCCGGAACGATGCAAATACCTTCGGTAGCCTGGCGGTCATCACCGATTGCTCAGTATCAGATCCATGGCTTTGCGTCCCCGGTTTTCACCGGGTTTGCCTTTATCGAGTATTCGATTGTTAATTGTGCCTACCGCTTCATCTCTTAAGGTTCAGGCGAAGACCCGATCGGTAGAGATGCTCGCCGTACGCTAAAAACATTATAGGGGGAGTCACCACGATTCTCGTTTTCAGGTTTGTTATCTCCGCTTTACAGAACGGCAAGCGCCAGGCGGCTTACAGTTTGGATAGGTCGCTCCGCGGATGCCTCCAACCCTGATTCGCCGCGATTTCTTAAGGTTGGTGGACTCGGCTGGGAGACTCCAGTTCATCCGCCGGTCCAGCGCATTCGCCCTGCGCGATTCTCGAGACTCGTAACACAAGGTTCGCTTCGTCGTGGACGGAGCCCTGCATGCCTGGCTGACAGGCGGGAAATCACCCGGAAAACAAGGGTCTTCCGGCTTGCAGAGAGCCAGATGGAGATGCGCGGCACGCCAAATACATGTAAAATCCTATTGAGTAATGCTTAAATTTTGATAAAGTTGGCATAATTCCTTTCAATTCTGTAAGGTGGCGACAGCCTTTCTCTACGGCTCCGTCCTGATGGTAATGATGGGTTATTTGACCCCCTTAGGGCGATTTTCCACCCTATAGGCAGAGGGTGGGAACCATCTGCAGGTTCATTCTGTTCTTTGGGCTCATTGAAGGAGATGTTTTATGAAGGGTAACAGGAAGTTTGCCTGGTTCTCTGCACTTGTTCTATTGTCCGTGCTTCTCATGCTCATCTTCCCGGTGAGCGCTCTGGCGGATGACTCCACACCTCCGCCAGACTCTCCGACCTCGGCACCGACCGATGCCGTTGCGCCCACAGACGCCCCGACCGACGCGCCTGCTCCTACTGACGCCCCGACCGATGCCGTTGCGCCCACAGACGCCCCGACGGATGCTGTGGCCCCCACCGATGCCCCGACTCTGGCCGATACACCCGCGCCGACCGAGAGCCCGACTGACGCGGCCACGGAAGCGCCGACCCTGGCTGCAACCGCCACGCCAACCGATAACACCACCGACCTGACCGCCGCCATCGCGACGGCTGCGGCGAACGATGTCACGCTGGCGGATAGCGGCGGGCAGCCGTTGATGCTGGGCACGCAAGATGCTGCCACGACGCTGGCTTCAGGAGACCCTTACTTCACCCGCGGCGGTGTTATCTACTATTTCCGCTTCCCC
>Ga0316628_100005689_pt1 | contig 10061 bp, 6 predicted proteins | sample OWC_Aug_M2_C1_D5_FD_207648 | JGI IMG/M metagenome (GOLD analysis project Ga0316628, IMG submission 207648) | Wetland soil microbial communities from Old Woman Creek delta, Ohio, United States - OWC_Aug_M2_C1_D5_C | ecosystem: Environmental > Terrestrial > Soil > Wetlands | place: USA: Ohio... | reverse complement strand
TGGCCGCCGAGCTCACCCGCAGCCAGCAGGCGCTGCGCCTCAAGGACGACGCGGGCCCGTACTTCATCGCCTACCAGCTCAAGGACTTCGACCAGCGGGAGGTCACCGCCCGCTACGGCGCGCTGTTCGCCGACAGCGCGTTCCGCGAGCGCAAGCTGTCGGTGGACGTGCGGGTGGGCTCCTACGCCTTCGACAGCTCGGTGGGCGAGGAGCGCGACTTCGGCTACTCCACCCGGGGCACCAGCCACCTGGCGCACAAGTCCGGCCCGGTGGACGACTCGCCGGCGGCGCTGCGCACCGCGCTGTGGCTGCTCACCGACGAGAAGTACAAGGCCGCGCTGTTCAACTTCCTCAAGAAGAAGGGAGAGGACGTCTACGCGGTCGACGACCCGAAGCGCGCGCCGTCGTTCGCCAAGGAGCCGCCGCACGCCTTCGTCGGCCCCGCGGTGCCGTTCCCCTTCGCGCACGACCGCTGGGCCGCCTTCGCCCGCGAGCTGTCGCAGCGGCTGGCGGCGCAGCCCGAGCTGTTCGACTCGGAGGTGCGGGTCACCGCGGACAAGGTGGTGCGCTGGTTCGTCTCCACCGAGGGCTCGCGCATCGTCACCGAGGACACGCTGTACGCGGTGCACGTGGCGGCCTTCACCCGCGCCGGCGACGGGCAGCTGCTCGACGACTCGCGCGACTGGTACGCGCCCTCCGAGGCGCAGCTGCCGGGCCTCGAGGAGCTGCGCGCGCAGACCGAGCGGATGGTGGCCGACCTGAAGGCGCTGCGCGAGGCGCCGGCGCTCGATCCGTACACCGGGCCCGCGATCCTCGCGCCGGAGGCCGCCGGGGTGCTGTTCCACGAGGCGGTGGGGCACCGGCTGGAGGGCGATCGGCAGGAGAAGGACTCCGACGGCAAGACCTTCCGCGGGCAGGTGGGCAAGCCGGTGCTGCCGGCGTTCCTCTCGATCTCCGACGACCCGACCGCGCGCGAGCGGGGCGGGGTGCCGCTGAACGGCGCCTACGCCTTCGACGAGGAGGGCGTGCCGGCGCAGAAGGTGGCGCTGGTGAAGGATGGCGTGCTGACCGGCTTCCTGCTGTCGCGGCGGCCGCTCGACGGGTTCGTCACCTCGAACGGGCACGGCCGCGCGCAGGGCAACCGCCGGCCGGTGGCGCGCATGGCGAACCTGATCGTGGACTCGAAGAAGCAGGTGGGCGACGCGGAGCTCAAGCGGCTGCTGCTCGCGGAGGCGAAGCGCCAGGGCAAGCCGTACGGCCTGCTGATCCGCGACATCACCGGCGGCAACACCAGCACCCAGAGCTTCGGCTACCAGGCGTTCAAGGGCCTGCCGCGCATGGTCTACCGGGTGGACGCGCGCGACGGGAAGGAGACCCTGGTGCGCGGGGTGGAGATCGTCGGCACGCCGCTGTCGTCGATCAACCGGGTGCTGGCGACCGGCGCGGTGCAGGGCGTGTTCAACGGGTACTGCGGCGCGGAGAGCGGGATGGTGCCGGTGTCCGCCGTCGCGCCGGCGATGCTGCTGCAGGAGGTGGAGCTGCAGCGCTCGCAGGACGGCAAGGACCGCCCGCCGGTGCTGCCGCCGCCGATGCTCCCTCTCCCCGCAACGCCGGGGAGAGGGCCGGGGTGAGGGGCCTGGCTCACCTGCCCGCGCCGCGGAACTTGCCCAGCCGCACGAAGTCGACGAACTCCTTCACGAACGCCGGCAGCGGCTGGCCCACCGCCGCGCCGAACGCCGTGGAGAAGTTCTGCCCGCCGTTCATCTGCGCCATGGTCGCCTTCACCGACGCCTCGCCGTGGTGCTGCACCAGGTACGCGAAGGCGTGGAAGGCCGCGGCGTACACCTCGGCAAAGGCGTCGCGCGAGAGCCGCTCGCCGTCGCCGAACGGGTCGAGCTCGGGGTGCGCCAGCAGCCAGCGCGAGAGGTCGTCGAGGCTGGGGAACCGGTAGCCCTGGCCCGCGGTCCAGGTGGCCATGCCCTCGCGGAACCACAGCGGGATCTCGCGCTCCAGCCAGGTGTCGCGCGTGGCGCTGCGCTGGAAGAGCAGGCAGTGCGTGACCTCGTGCAGCACCAGCTCGTCGACGTCGGCGTCGTTCGCGCCCACCGCGCTCCAGGTGCGCGGCGACTGCAGCACCACGTCGTCGTAGCGGGCCCAGGCGCGCAGCCAGCCGAAGCCGGGGCGGCGCACGGCGACCTCGAGGTCGGCGTGGGTCGGCACCAGGTTGATGGTGACCGGCTCGCGCAGGCCGCCCCAGCGCTCGAGGCCCGGCGCGGCGCGCTCCAGCGCCCGGGACACGCGCAGCTGCTCGGCGTCGTCGCCGTCCGACCAGCGCAGCGCGTAGCTGGCAGAGCCGGCGGTGAGCTGCCGCGAGGACCTGAGCGCCGCCAGCGGGCTGACGCAGCCGGCGAGGGCCAGCGCTGTCAGCGAGAGCGCGAGCACGCCCACGGGCTCGGGGAGAGGGGGTGCTTCGCGATGGCGCTGTGCCGTCATCTTCCGGGGCGCAGCGTAGCAGATGGCTCCAGCGTGACAGGGCCTCGGGGCGGCGCCTGCGCAGCTTCCCTCTCCCCGGGCTCGGGGAGAGGGTCAGGGGGGTCAGGGTGAGGGGTGGCGCGGAATTCCTGGTCTGGTCGGCTCTCGCGGCGAGCACGGCTGCTCCAGGCCCCACGCCGACGACCCCTCACCCCGGGCCTCTCCCCGAGTCCGGGGAGAGGGTGGGGAGGAGGAGGTCGAGCACCGCTCGCCCGACGTCGGCCACCGTGTGCAGCGGCGCGAGCTGCGCGGGGCCGAAGGACAGCACCGGCACCGGGTTCCGCGTGTGGCTGCGCGTCGACAGATCCTCCACGTTGCCGTGATCGCTGCAGATCAGCACCTGCGCGTCGGCCGGGCGCTGCGCGATGACCGCGCGGGCGAAGCGGTCGAAGGTGCCGAGCGCCGCCACGGCCTGCGCCTCGTCCTGCAGGTGGCCGGCCTCGTCGGCCAGGTAGTGCTCGAAGAGCGTGAAGTCCTCCGCCAGGCGCCAGAACACCGCCGCGGCGTCCTCCGGGGTTCGCTGGGGCAGCTCGAAGCGCCGGCGCGCGGCCAGCGAGCCGTCGATGTCGTGGGTGAGCCCCGCGTCGGCGCGCGCGTCGTCGAAGGTGCGCAGCGCCACGCCGCCGGCGGCCATCGCCAGCGTGCTCGCCGAGGCCTTCACCTTGCGCCGGAATCGCTCCGGGAGCTCGAGCTGCGTCCCAACCGACGGGCGCCGCGCCAGCCCCAGCGCGTCGAGGTACTCGGCCGGGTAGGCGTTGGCGAACGTCGCCCGGCGCTGCGCCTGGGCGAGCGTCCTCACGATGGAGTGCGCCTCGAGCAGCGCCCGCAGCGGCGGGTTGGGAAACCCGAGCACGTGCCGCCCCAGCAGCGCCGGCGCCGGCCGGGTGGTGAAGATCGCCGTCTGGTTGGTCGCCGACTGCGGCCGCCCCTGGACGCCGAAGGTCGCGTCCACCAGGTGCAGGCGGCCGCCGGGCAGCGGCGTGCCGGCGCGGTCGTCGAACTGCGAGAGCAGGAACTCGCCGCGGGTGAGCGGGTTGTGCGCCGCGGCCGGGCCCACGCCCACGCCGTCGATGAAGAGGAGCGCCACGCGCACGCTCCCACTGTAGCGGCCACCCGCGCCGTTCGCAGGCTGGCTGCCCGGGGAACCTGGGGTATCGTCCGCGGGGCAAATGGCGCTCCACGGCGATCTCTCCACGTTTCCGCTCCCGGAGCTGCTGCAGTGGCTCGACGCCTCCCGCAAGACCGGCGCGCTGCAGCTCACCTGGGAGGGCTCGGAGCGGAAGGTGTTCATCCTCTCCGGGCAGCTGGTGGCCACCGCCAGCCCCGGCCTGTGGGAGCGCCTCGCGCGGGTGCTGAACCAGGGCCGCGAGGCGACCGGCGCCGAGGTGATGGCCGGCCTCAAGTCGGGCGCCTTCCCCGAGAAGGTGGACGCCGCGCTGCGCCAGTGCGCGGAGGAGGAGCTGCTCGGCGCGCTGCTGGACCTCACCCAGGCGCAGAACGGGCGCTTCCACTGGTCGGAGGACCCGGACCGCGGCGACGACGAGTGGGTCGACATCTCGCTGCCGCTGCGGCACGCGCTGTTCGAGTCGCTGCGCCGCCTCGACGAGGCGTCGGACGTCGAGCGGGTGCTGCCCCAGGACACCCTGGTGGTGCGCGCGACGGCGCAGCAGGCGCCGCCGGCCAACGCGCTGCACCGCATCGTGGCCACCATCGTCGCGCAGGAGGGCGGCGTCACGCTGGGCCGGCTGTGGCTGCTGCTCGGGCTGTCCCGCAGCGTCGTGCTGCGCGCGGTCTACGAGCTGCTGCGCGCGCACAAGGTCGAGGTCGACGGCGCGCAGCGCATCGAGGAGGACCCGGTCGCCGACATGCTGGAGAAGGGGGCGATCCTGCTCCGCGAGCGGCAGTTCGACGCGGCGAGCCTGGTCTTCACCGCGCTGTTGCGCAGCGACCCCAGCGATCGCCGGGTGCGCGAGTTCGCCCGCATGGTGGAGCGCGAGCACTCCGCGGCGCTGTACCGCGAGCTGCCGCCGGTGCAGCGCTTCACCGTCGCGCCCGACCCCTCGCTGCTCTCCGCGCTGCGCTCCGAGGAGCGCCAGCTCGTCACCGAGCTCGAGGCCGGCTGGGACGTCTCGGCCATCGTGCTGGCCAGCCCCCAGCGGGAAGTCGACACGCTCAAGGTGCTGCAGAAGCTGGTGCGCATGGGCATCGCCGTGCCAAAGCCGTAGCGTGCTCCACTCGCCCATTCCTCGGGTGGTTCTGGCGGTCTGTGGACTCGCCCTCGTTGGTTGTCGAACCGAGACCGCATCCAGGCCGTTGAAGGAGGCCGATGCTCCCGTGGCCTGGGCTCATTGCCGAAGCGCGCTCGAGCGTGGGGGCGAATGGGCGCTCGACTCCCGGATTGACGGTCTTGCCGGCGCTGGAAACGGCTGGGAGGTTCGATGGGCCGCGGGCGGGCTGAAGTACTGGTACGGCTGGTCAATGCAGTACGCGAAGGAGCCCGGCCGCGTGCGCGTGACCGGTTCGACCTGGAGCGCGGCGAGTGGGTCTTTGCTGGGGCTTCTTGGGGACGCGTTGGTTTGGGTGGGTCCCGGTTCATTGAGTGCGGAGGATGTGTCGGCGGCGCTGGCGCGACCCGTCGACTACACGACCGTTCTGCTTCCAATGATCGATCGCGGGGACGGCTTTCGCATCGCGGAGCTGGGCGTGGGTCTGGCGCTCTCTCCTGAGAAGGCGGAGCGCGGACGTACGGCGACGCCCGAGACGCGCCCGCCCAAGACCGTCGGTGGCACCTTCAACCTCGTCGTCCTCTCCGCCACGCTGAGAATCCCGCTGTACTGCACGGCCGTCACCGCTCCAGGCGAGTCCGAAGCAGCGCCTCGCCAGCAGTGAGCGGAGCCCCGCGCAGCGACGCCGGCGCCTACAGGTCCACCTGCATGCCCAGCTCCACCACCCGCCCCGGCGGCAGCCCGAAGTAGTTCGTCGCCGACAGCGCGTTGCGCGAGACGAACGCGAACAGCGCCTTGCGCCAGCGCATCATCTTCGAGCGCCCGCTGGTGAGCAGCGTCTCGCGGCCCAGGTAGTAGCTGGTGGTCGACGGCTCGCAGACCAGCCCGTGCTCCCGCGCCCGCACCAGGATCCGCGGGACGTTCGGCGTCTCCATGAAGCCGGTGGCCCAGGTCACGCGGATGAAGCCCTGGCCGAGCTCTTTCACCGTGATCTGCTCCTCCTTCGGCACCAGCGGCACCGCCCGGGGGAGGATCGACAGCAGCACCACCTGGCGGTGCAGCGCCTGGTTGTGCTTCAGGTGGTGCAGCAGCACCGGCGGCGTGCCGTCGGGGTTGCCGGACATGAACACCGCCGTCCCGCGCACCCGGTGCTGCGGGTTCCGCTCCAGGTCGGTGAGCAGCTGCTCGAGCGGCATCGCCGACTGGTTGAAGCGCTCCGAAAGCTCGGTGCGGCCGCGCTTCCAGGTCGTCATCAGCGTGAACATGCCCAGGCCCAGCGCGATCGGCAGGTAGCCGCCGTCGATGAACTTGAGCAGGTTCGCCGAGAAGAACGGAATGTCGAACACCAGGAACAGCGCCAGCAGCGGCAGCGCCCGCCGCAGCTTCCAGCCCCAGCGCTGCGTCACCACCACGTAGTAGACCACCGAGGTGATGCCCATCGTGCCGGTCACCGCGATGCCGTAGGCCGCCGCCAGCGCGCTGGACTGCTTGAACGCGAACACCAGGCTCAGGCAGGCCACCGCCAGCGCCGCGTTCACCTCCGGCACGAAGATCTGCCCCTCGTGCTGCGCGCTGGTGTGCACGATGGTGACCCGCGGCAGGTAGCCCAGCTGCACCGCCTGGCGGGTGAGCGAGAAGGCGCCGGAGATCAGCGCCTGCGAGGCGATCACCGTGGCCACCGTGGCCAGCCCCACCATCGGGTACAGCAGCACGTCCCTGGGCAGCGAGCTCGACGGGTCCAGGCGCGGCACCAGCTCGTAGAACGGGTTCTCCACCCAGCCGCGCTCCAGCAGCAGCGCCCCCTGCCCGAAGTAGTTGAGCAGCAGCGCGGGGAAGACGAAGAGGAACCACGAGAGGCGAATCGGGCGGGCCCCGAAGTGGCCCATGTCGGCGTACAGCGCCTCGCCGCCGGTGATGCACAGCACCACCGCGCCCAGCACCCCGAAGGCCCGCAAGGGCTCCTCGGCGAACAGCCGCCAGGCGTGCACCGGGTTCACCGCCGCCAGCACCGCCGGGTGGTGGATGATGGAGTTCACGCCCAGCGCCGCGATGGCCGCGAACCACAGCACCATCACCGGGCCGAACACCCGCCCGATGCCGCCGGTGCCGCGCTTCTGCACCATGAACAGCAGCGCGAGGATCAGCAGGGTGATCCACACCACGTAGCGATCGGCGGCGTGGGTGGCGACGCCCAGGCCCTCCACCGCCGAGAGCACCGAGATGGCCGGAGTGATCACCCCGTCGCCGTACAACAGCGCCGCGCCGAACAGCGCCGCCAGCACCACGATCACCCGCGCCCTCGAGCCGCCGGTGGGGGGCACCAGCGCCAGCAGGGCGAAGATGCCGCCCTCGCCCTTGTTGTCGGCGCGCATGATGAAGGCCAGGTACTTCACCGACACCACCATCGTCAGCGCCCACACCACCAGCGAGAGGATGCCCAGCACGTTGTCGTGCGTGACGGCCAGCGCGTGCGTGGCGGGCACCACCACGCCGTTCTTCAGCTCCGCCGCGAAGCAGGTCTGGACCGCGTACAGCGGGCTGGTGCCGATGTCGCCGTACACGATGCCCAGCGCCCCCAGCGCCAGCGGCAGCAGCTTCTTGCCGGGCCCGTGCGCGTCGGGGCCGTGCTCCGCGACCGGCGGCGCGGGCGGGGGGACTGCTGGCCTGGAGCCCGAGGTGCTTCCGGGGCCGGCGGCTCGCCCGTCAGTCATAGGCCGGGCCTCATAGCTGGAAAGCAGGCCAAAGCCCAAAGCCCAAAGCCGCCCCGGGTCCGCCGCTCAATGCTGCGGGCTGGGCAGCCCGGCGTCGGACAGCCGCACCAGGGCCTGCATCAGCACGTACAGCGCGAAGGCGGCGTCGTCGATGCGCGCGCCGCCGTGCGCCGCCCGGGTCTCGAGCTGCAGCACGTCGCGGCCGTCGAGGCCCAGCAGGAACGCCTGCGCGCCCGGCGGCCCCTCGCCGGCGAAGGCCAGCGCGCGGCGCACCGCCTCCAGGCTCGCGCGCACGCAGCCGTCGTAGTCGGCCGCCGAGAAGCAGCTCTCCGCCACCCGGGTCGGGTCCAGCAGGGCCTCCGGCGCCAGCGCCGCCGCGGGGCCCAGCGCGACGTGCGGCGCCGGGGCGGCCTCGGCGGTGTCGGACTTCGCGGCCGGCGGCTTACGGCCGGTGAGGTGCTCGCGCAGCTGCTCCTCGAGGCCGGCCGGCTCGGGTCGCGCCACCGCGGGCACCGCCTTCGACTTCGGCGGCGGCACCACCTTGCGCGCGCGCAGCTCCTTGATGACGGCGCGGATCATCGCCTTCATCACGTCCAGCACGCCCATGCCGCTGGTGGCGCAGGTCTCGAAGTCCGGCACGCCGCGTGGGTTGAGCGCCGCGCGCATCGCCTCCACGCTCATCGCGTTGGCCAGGTCGCGCTTGTTGTAGGCCACCACCAGGGGGAACTGCGGCAGGCGAATGCCCTGCTCGGCGAGGTTCTCCTCGAGGTTGGCCATCGACTCGCGGTTGGCGTCCTCCGCGCCGGGGTTGGAGTCGGCCACGAACACCACCCCGTCGGCGCCCTGCAGCACCAGCTTGCGGGTGGCGTTGTAGAAGACCTGGCCGGGCACCGTGTACAGCGCCAGCCGCACCGAGTACTCGCCCACCCGCTCCACCTTCACCGGGAGGAAGTCGAAGAACAGCGTGCGGTCGGCCTCGGTGGGCAGCGACATCAGCTCGCCGCGCAGCGAGGGCTTCACCGACTCGAAGATGCGCTTGAGGGTGGTGGTCTTGCCCGACAGGCCCGGCCCGTAGAACACGATCTTCGCCGCCACCTCTCGCGCCATCACGTTGACGGTGCTCATTCGCTCCCTCTTACTTCAGCGGATCGCTCTTGCGGATGGCCTTCTCCACGCGCCCGGCGACGCGGAGCGCGGTCAGCACCTCGCCCTCCAGCCCCAGGCCCGGCAGCACCTGCCGGCCGGCGAAGGCGAGGTGGCCCCACGGCGCGGCGACCGGGAGGCCGGTGAGGCCCGCCACCGAGCCCTCCGGCAGGGTGAACAGCGGGTGCGGCTCGAAGGCGCCGTCGGCTACCCGCGGCGCGTCCTTCCACGGGGTGGACTCCAGCAGCGCGTGGGCGCGGGTGAAGGGCATCACCGGCTCCAGCTGGCCCCACAGCCGATCGGCGAGGGCCTTCGCGGCGGGGGCGCCCCCGGCGCGCAGCGCGGCCGGCACCACCGCGGAGATGGTCAGCACCCGCTCCGGCGAGTCCGTGTCCTGGCCCGACTTGCGCGCCGGCGTCACCTGCAGGTGCAGCGCGCCCAGCTCGGCGTCGGCGCTCTCCAGCAGCGCCAGCTCGCCCAGCCCGCGCGGCAGCGCCGCCTCGGGCAGCACCGCGTGGTGGGTGAACAGCAGCCGCGCCGCCGGCAGGGTGGCGGTGACCTTGCCCAGCGCCTTCTGCCGCGGCTCGCCGAGCAGCCCGGCGAGCGCGGACGCGTCCGCGGCGGCCACCACGAAGCCGGCGCGGTACACCTGCTCGGCGCGGGTGAGCTGCACGCCGACCGCCTTCGAGCCCTCGAAGACCACCGAGTGCGCGTGCTCCTCGCCGTCCACCACGTCGGCGCCCAGCTCCCGCGCCCGCTCGGCGAAGACGTTCGCCAGGCCCTCGCGGCCGCCGGGCAGCAGGGTGGGGCCCGACAGCAGCCGCCCCAGCAGCCGCGCGCGGCCCACCGGGCCGGTGACCTCGGCGAAGGACAGCAGCGGCAGCAGCGCCAGCAGCAGCTTCGAGAGGGGCTGCTGGTCGGAGAGCGGCGTGTCGGTGTCCAGCCCGGTGAAGCGGTTGAGCAGGCCGCCCAGGCGCCAGCGGGCGAAGAGGCCCTCGGGGGGGATCTCCGGGCGGGCGGCGACGAAGGCCTCGCTCGCGTCGGCGGCGGCGACGGCGGCCGCCAGCTGCGCCTCCAGCGCCGCGGCGCCGGGCTTGCCCAGCACCCGCACCAGCTCCTTCTGCCGGCGCTCGGGGTCGGCGTGGAGGTCGAGCCACTGCCGCTCGCGCAGCAGCTGCAGGCCCGGCTGCGGCGAGCGCACCAGCCGGTGGACGCTGGTGCTGAGGCTGAGCTCCTGCAGCGCGGCCTCCAGCGCCGCGCAGCCCTTGAGCGGCGGCATCACGAAGGGCGCGTGCGGCAGCCGCCACTCGCCGTGCACGTAGCCCAGCGTGCCGCCGTCGTGCTCGACGTAGAGCACCTGCAGGCCGCGGCGGGCGAGCAGCGCGGCGCACAGCGCGCCACCCACCTGCCCGCCGAGGACGATGGCGTCGTAGACGTGGCGGCCGGGCGA
>Ga0316628_100005688_pt1 | contig 10062 bp, 8 predicted proteins | sample OWC_Aug_M2_C1_D5_FD_207648 | JGI IMG/M metagenome (GOLD analysis project Ga0316628, IMG submission 207648) | Wetland soil microbial communities from Old Woman Creek delta, Ohio, United States - OWC_Aug_M2_C1_D5_C | ecosystem: Environmental > Terrestrial > Soil > Wetlands | place: USA: Ohio... | reverse complement strand
CGCCGCTCCGTAGCCGGAGCCGTTGACGATCTGGCCGTAGATCTCACCCATCTTGTTCGGCAACGTCACGATGCCGCCCACGCCCGCGTCCGACGACGGGAAATAGCCGAGGCGGTCGGTGATGGTCGTCCCGATCCAGCGCGGCCAGAAGCCTTCCTCGTAGTCGATGAACGAGTTGGGCATCATGCCGACGCGCGCGTGGACGTTCGATCCGGCGCCGAACGCATCCTTCGCAAAGACGTACTCGAGCAGCGCGTACTTGAGGCGAATCGTCCAGCCGGGGTAATAGGCGTTCGTCGACGCATTCGTGTTGTTGAACACGTCGGTCGTCACGCGGATCGAAGCGTTGTCGCCGACCGGCATTCTAAAGTTCAAATACACGCGCTCGATGTCGAACTTGTTCGGGCGCGAGCCGCCATTCGCCGCCTTGCGCGCCGAGTCGGTGAGAAACTGGTAATTGCCGTAGATCACCCCGGAGAAGTCGAACGCCGGAGTCTTGACCGTCGGGGACGCCTGCTGCGCGCGGCCGACGCCCGGTGCGAGCGTCACGGCGACGGCGCCGATCCAACCGATCCGTCGGAGGGAGCGAGAGGTCATGGATGAGATCTTCTTGGGATGGTGGGGGGGAGGAAGTTCGTGACTCGGTGGTTGCGGCGTCTGTCACGCCGGACGGAACTGTGCTCACGTTCGGCGGCGTGATCTTCACGAGCGCGTAACGACGAGGTAAAGGGCATCGGGTTTCCGCGGAACGATCTCGAACGACCTCGACGCACGCCGGCCGGCTGAACGCACGACGCCCCGGACCGGCCTGTGGACCGGATCCGGGGCGCCGGCGGTCATGAGATCGCGGATCGAGTCGCTCAGTTGCCGGCGACGCGCACGTCGCTCAGCCGCCGGTTCAGCGCCTTGATCATGCTCGTCGGCAGCGGCGCGTAGTCGAGCGAGCCCGCGACGGATTCGCCATTCGAGTACGCCCAGCGCAGGAAGTCGACCAGCATCTTGCCCTTGGCGGGGTTGTGCGGGTGGGTGTACACGAGAATCCACGTGAACGAGGAGATCGGATACACGCCCTTGCCCGGGGGGTTCACGATGGAGATGCGGTAGTCGGTGTTCGCTCGCAGCTTGGCGGCGGCGCCGGCGGCGGCCGCGGTAACGCTCTCGAGCGTGGGCGTCACCCACTCGCCCGCGGCGTTTCGAATGAGCGCCGACGGAAGCTTGTTCTGCTTGGCGTACGACAGCTCTACATAGCCGATGGCGCCTGGGGTCTGCTGCACGAGGCCGGAGACTCCTTCGCTGCCCTTACCGCCCAGTCCGACCGGCCAGTTGATGACCTGGGCTCTGCTCGGGCCCTTCGCCCACTCCGGGCTGACGGCCGACAGATAGTCGGTGAAGATGTAGGTCGTGCCGCTCCCATCGGTGCGGTGCGTGACCGCGATGTCGAGATTTGGAAGCGCGACGCCCGGATTGAGGGCCGCGATGGCCCTGTCGTTCCACTTCGTGATCTTGCCGAGGTAGATCTCCGCGAGGACGGGCCCGGTGATCTTGAGCGGCTGCTTGACCTGGGGAACGTTGTAGGTGATCGACACGCCGCCGAGCACCGTGGGAAAGTGGAGAATGGCGCCGCCCTTCGCCGCGGCGAGCTGTTCGTCCGTCATCGGTCCGTCGGACGCGCCGAAATCGACGACCTGTTCCGACAACTGCTTGATGCCGGCGCCGGACCCGACGGACTGATAATTGATCTTCACGCCGGTCTTCGCGGCATACATGTCCGCCCACTTCTGATAGATCGGCCGCGCGAAGCTCGAGCCGGCGCCCGTGAGATCCTGTCCAAACGCTGGTGCGGCGGCCAGGGACACGCCGACGGCCGCAAAGCCGACGAGTCTCGAAACGCGTGCGTTCACGTGTTGCTCCTTTTGAGGTGGTGTTGGGGATCGCCTTGAACCTCCGCGAGACGCGTAAAGGCGGTGCCCAACTCCCGTAACGCTTGTGTCACCGAGGTCCGGTTTTCGGGCGCGCCCGGTGACGAGGGCGTCGTTACATGGCCGTTACATGACGTTACCGAGACGGTTGCACTTTGCGGTGACCGTTCGACTCAACACCACTCTCATCTCCATCACCGTGAAGCGTTTCGTGAATCGCTGGTTCGCCGGACTCGTGGTGATCGCCTCCGTGGCGTGCGGCTCGCGCGACTCGGGCCGGGCGGGCGCCGACAGCGGCGGCTCGCCGGCCCCGCGCGGCGGCGCCGATCTGACCGGGGCCGGCGCGACGTTCCCGAATCCCATCTACTCGAAGTGGTTCGCCGAGTACGCGGCCAAGACTGGCATCCGGATCAATTACCAGCCGATCGGATCCGGCGGCGGCATCAGGCAGCTCTCGGAGCGGACGGTAGACTTCGGCGCGTCCGACGCGCCGATGAGCGACGCCGAGATGGCCGGCGCCAAGGGCGGCCCGATCCTGCATGTGCCGACGGTGGTCGGTGTCGTGGCGATCGCCTACAATCTTCCCTCGCTCGCGCAGCCGATTCGGCTCACCGGGCCGTTGGTCGCCGACATCTTCCTGGGCAGGATCACCAAGTGGAATGACTCGCGGATCGCCGCCGTCAACCCGGGGGTGAATCTGCCCGCGCAGGACGTTCTCGTGGCGCACCGGACCGATGGAAGCGGCACGACCTACATCTTCACCGACTACCTCGCGTCGGTGAGTCCGCTGTGGAAGTCCGGGCCGGGAATGGGCAAGGAGGTCCAGTGGCCGGTCGGACTCGGTGGCAAGGGCAACGACGGCGTGGCGGGGCTGATCAAGGCGACTCCGGGCGCCGTTGGATACGTCGAGCTCGCGTACGTCAAGCAGAACGATCTCGCGGCGGCGTTGCTGCAGAACGCCGCGGGCCAGTTCGTTCCGCCATCCGCCGCATCGGCCACGGCCGCCGCGGAGGGCGCGGTGGCCAAGGCGCCGGCGAACACGGACTTCCGGCTGTCGATCGTGAATTCGCCCGGTGCGCAGACCTACCCGATCGTGTCGTTCACGTGGCTCCTGCTGTACAGGACCCAGCCCGACACGGCGAAGGCGCGCAAGCTGACCGATTTCGTGCGGTGGGCACTCACTGACGGCGAGCGGGATGCCACCGCCCTCGACTACGCGCCACTACCGGCGGCGCTCGTGTCCGCGTTGGAGCGCCGCCTCGACTCGATCGCTCCGCCGAGGGTGGCGCGATGATGGATGGGTCGGCGACGCCGCCGGCAAGCGCCGCCGCCGCGCCGGGCGGAGTTCGGATCGACGGTGCGCAGGTCGCGGACCGCGCCTACCGGTGGGTGACGACCGCATTCGCGCTGGTCGTGCCGCTGTTGCTCTGCCTGATCGCGTGGGAGGTTTTCGCCGCTGGATGGCCCGCGCTCTCGAAGTTCGGGCTGGGCTTCTTCACCGAGAGCGACTGGGATGCGGTGAACGGCCGGTTCGGCGCCGCGCCGGCGATCTTCGGCACGATCGTCTCGTCCGTCATCGCGCTGATCATCGCGACGCCGCTGTCGCTCGGCATCGCGATCTTCCTCTCCGAGTTCGCGCCGCGGTGGGTGCGCCAGCCAATCGCGTTCCTCGTCGATCTGCTCGCGGCCATCCCGAGCGTGGTCTACGGCCTGTGGGGCGTGCTCGTACTGGTACCGCTGCTGCGCTCGTTCGTGATGCCGTTCTTCAAGGACACGCTGCATCTCGGCGACTTCGCCCTGTTCTCCGGCCCGGCGTACGGCCCGAGCATGCTCGCGGCCGGAGTGATCCTCGCCATCATGGTGCTGCCGTACATCTCGGCGGTCACGCGCGAGGTGCTCCTCGCCGTGCCGCGCTCGCAACGCGAAGCGGCGCTCGCGCTGGGCGCCACGCGCTGGGAGATGATCTGGGACGCGGTGCTGCCTTATGCGCGGAGCGGGATCATCGGGGGCGTGGTGCTCGGTCTGGGCAGGGCGCTGGGCGAGACGATGGCCGTCACGATGGTCATCGGAAACCGTCCGGAGATCTCGGCGTCGCTGTTCGCGCCGGGCTACACGATGGCGTCGCTCATCGCCAACGAGTTCAGCGAGGCGACGAGCGATCTGCACGTCTCGGCGCTGATGGCCGTGGGCGCGGCGCTCTTCATCGTGACGGTGATCGTCAACGCGATCGCGCGGTGGCTCGTGTGGCGCACCGCCCGGACCGCCGCATGAGCGCGGCGATGCAGGCACCCCCTCTGTCGCCGCCCCGGCAACCCGGAGGCCGATCGTACCGCGAAGCCCTGGCCGCGAGCACGGCGCGCACGCTCCGGCGCCGGCGCATCACGAACTACGTCATGCTGGGTCTGACGAGCGCCGCGGCGCTCGTCGCGACGCTGCCGCTGCTGTTCATCCTCGCGCACCTCGTGGCGAAAGGCGGATCGTCGCTCACCTGGGGGTTCTTCACGCGCATGCCGAAGCCGCCAGGCGAGGCCGGCGGCGGCATGGCGAACGCGATCGTCGGCACGGGCATGCTCATCCTGATCGCGTCCGCGCTTGGACTGCCGATCGGCATCGGCGCCGGATTGTTTCTCGCCGAGCGGCGCGACAGCAAGCTCGCCACCACCGTGCGCTTCCTCTCGGACGTCTTGAACGGCCTGCCGTCGATCGTGCTCGGCATCTTCGCGTGGCAACTGCTCGTGCGCCCGTTCAGGCACTTTTCCGCGCTCGCCGGCGGGATCGCGCTCGCCGCGATGATGATTCCGCTCGTGACGCGCGCGACCGAGGAGATGATACGCCTCGTGCCCGTATCGCTCCGTGAGGCGGCGCTCGCGCTCGGCTACCCGCGCTGGCGGACGTCGCTCGGGGTGGTGCTGCGGACGGCGCTGCCGGGCATCATGACGGGGGCACTGGTCGCGGTGGCGCGCATCGCCGGCGAGACCGCGCCGCTCATCTTCACCGCGTTCGGCAATCAGTTCTGGTCGTTGTCGCCGCTGCAGCCGATCGCCGCGCTTCCCATGCAGATCTACAACTATGCGTCCACTCCCTATGACGATTGGCGGGCCCAAGCCTGGGCGGGCGCGCTCGTCCTCCTCGTCCTCGTCCTCATCATCAGTCTTGCCGCCCGATTCGCGACACGGTCCCGGTTCGGACTCGGCGGCGATTGAGCGGCAAGTGCTGCTTTCGCCGACGGCGGCCGACGACGTCGCGATCCGGCCGCCGCGCGAGGCGGCCGCGGAATCGGCGGCCGACGCGATGACGCCGCGCCTCGAAGCAGAGGGCGGGGCGCGCGACGTCTGTCTCGCGACGGAATCGCTCGACGCCTACTTCGGCGCGGTGCGAGCCGTGCGCGACGTGTCGCTCGACGTGGAGGCTGGCCGTGTGACCGCCATCATCGGCCCGTCGGGCTGCGGCAAGTCCACGCTCCTCCGCTGCATCAACCGCATGCACGAGACCGTGCCGGGGGCGCGCGTCGAAGGGGAAGTGCGCTTCAACGGACGGGACATCTACGACCGCTCGGTGAGCGCGATCAGCGTGCGCCGGCACATCGGCATGGTCTTTCAGCGGCCGACGCCCTTTCCAACGATGTCCATTCGCGACAACGTCGCGGCGGGACTCAAGATCCTGCCGCGCGGCGCGCGGCCGTCGCGCCGCGAGACCGACGCGATCGTGGAGCATGCCCTCCGCCGCACCGCGCTCTGGGACGAGGTGAGCGACCGGCTGAGTGCCAGCGCCGTCGCGCTCTCCGGCGGGCAGCAGCAACGGCTCTGCATCGCCCGCGCGCTGGCGACGTCGCCCACCGTGCTTCTCCTCGACGAGCCGACGGCGTCGCTCGACCCGCTCAGCACGCAGCGCGTGGAGGAGCTCGTGTACGAGCTGCGCGAGCAGGTGACGATCCTCATCGTGACGCACAACATGCAGCAGGCGGCGCGGATGTCCGACCGCACGGCGTTCATGCTGTCCGGCGAGCTGATCGAGGCCGGGCCGACCAACACGATGTTCACCGCGCCTCGTGATCCGCGCACCGAGGCCTACATCACGGGGCGGTTCGGATGACCGCGGCAGCGACGTCCGCCGTGGAGCGCGAGGCCCCAGCGGAACGCGGCTCGGTGAGCGCGGACCGCTTCTCGTTCTGGTACGGCGAGAAACAGGCGCTGTTCGACATCAGCGTCTCGGTCGCGCCGCGGAGCGTCACGGCGCTCATCGGTCCGTCGGGATGCGGCAAGTCGACGTTCCTGCGCTCGATCAACCGCATGAACGCGCTGCTCCCCGGCGTGCGCCACGAGGGCGCGATCTTGCTCGACGGCGTGGACGTCTACAGCCGCGAGATGGATCCCGTGTCACTCCGCCGCCGCGTGGGCATGGTCTTCCAGCGGTGGAACCCGTTCCCCAAGTCCGTCTACGACAACGTGGCGTACGGCCCGCGAGTGAACGGCGTGAAGCGGCGCGCCGACCTGGACGAGATCGTCGAATGGGCGCTGCGGCGCTCCGCGCTCTGGGACGAGGTGAAGGACCGCCTGCGCCACAGCGCGCTCACGCTCTCGGGCGGCCAACAGCAGCGTCTGTGCATCGCCCGGGCCCTGGCGAACGAGCCCGAGGTGCTGTTGCTCGACGAGCCGGCGAGCGCGCTCGATCCGATCGCGACGCAGAAGGTGGAAGAGCTGCTCTACGAGCTGAAACGCGAGTTGACGATCATCATCGTGACGCACAATCTGCAGCAGGCGGCCCGCGTGTCGGACACCACGGCCTTCTTCTATCTCGGCCGGCTGGTCGAGGTCGGCTCGACCGATCGCATGTTCACGAGCCCGGCCAACGAGCGCACCGAGGCGTACATCACCGGGAGGTTCGGATGAGCCCTGCCGACAGCGCGGCGGTTGGCTTTCGCCATTTCCACGACCAGCTCGCGCAGTTGAAGCAGCGGCTGCTCGACATGTCGGATCTCGCGACGTCGCTGCTCGATCTCTCGGTGGACGCGCTCCTGAGCCGCGACGCCAACATGGCCGAGGCGGTGATCACCGGCGACCGTGAGCTCGACGCGCTCGAGCTCGAGGTCGAGGATCAGGCGATCGGCCTGCTCGCCCTGCAGCAGCCGATGGCGCGCGACCTTCGCTTCATCATCGCGGCGATCAAGGTCTCGAACGATCTGGAGCGGGTGGGCGACCACGCGGTGAACATCGCCCAGTGCGCGATCAGGCTCGCGTCCACGAGCACCGTCATCACCCCGGATCCCGAGATCGCCGACATGGCGCGGCGCGCGCGACAGATGCTGCGGGACGCGCTCACGGCATTCGTCCGCGCCGATGGGGTGTTGGGCCGCGAGGTGTGCCGCGCCGACGACGAGGTGGACGCGATGCACAATTCCGTGTTTCGCATCCTCGTGACGCACATGATGGAGGACGCGCGCACGATCACGCCGTCGCTCGAGCTGCTGCTCGTGAGCCGGAACCTCGAGCGCGTGGCCGATCTGGCGACGAACATCGGCGAGGACGCGGTGTTCCTTGCGGAGGGGAAGCAGATCAAGCATCACGCCGAAGAGCAGGCCCCGGCTGCGCCCGTTCGCTCCTGATGGGTCCGCCGCCGGGTGGCCGGCTCCCACTTCAAACGTTCCCGTTTCAAACGTTCCCGTCGTCCACCCCGTCCCCGCGGCGTTACAAACGGTCGTGACCGCCTCGTGACGCGAGTGTCACAAAGAGGCTCTGGCCCGGGAGCCTCGATCGCTGGTATTACTCTGAGGTCGGCCCCGCGCCGCCCCGAACGTCGTCCCATCCTGTCCTCGTCATGCCCGACCCACAGATGGCGCCCGATCTGTACTTCAATCGGGAGCTGAGCTGGCTCGCCTTCAACGGCCGCGTGCTCGCCGAAGCCTGCGACCCGCGCGTGCCGCTGCTGGAGCGGGTGAAATTCCTGTCGATCTTCGCCGCCAACCTGGACGAGTTCTACATGGTGCGGATCGCGGGCCTCAGGCGGCAGGTCGCGGCGGGCGTGGTGCAGCGGCCACCCGACGGTCTGACGCCCCAGGAGCAGCTCGACGCGATCGACGCCGAGGTCACGCGGTTGGTGAAGCGCCAGCGCGAGTGTCTGGAGGAGTTGCTCATGGAGCTCGCGCCGCACGGCGTGAGACTGCTGTCCGTGCGCGACTTGCGGCCGAGCGAGTGGACGGCGATCGACGAGTACTTCGAGTCGCAGGTCTTTCCGGTGCTCACGCCGCTGGCCGTCGATCCCGGGCATCCGTTTCCCTACATCTCGAACCTCTCGATCTCGCTGGCCGCCGAGATCCGCGATCCCGAGACCGGCGCCGTTCGGTTCGCGCGCGTCAAGGTGCCGCGAAGCCTGCCGCGGTGGGTGCCCGTGGAAGGACGCCCGTTCCACATGGTGCCGCTCGAGCAGGTGATCGGCGCGAACCTCGGCTCGCTGTTTCCGGGCATGGAGGTGGCCGCGTGGTACGCCTTCAGGATCACGCGCTACTCCGACCTCGACATCCCCATCGAAGAGCCCGAGGATCTGCTCGCGACCATCGAGGAGCAGGTGTTCAAGCGCCGATTCGGCGAGGTCGTGCGCCTGGAAGTGCAGGACGACATGCCGGCGCACCTCCGGGCGTTGTTGCTGGAGGAACTGCGCGCGGACGACGTGCCGGAGAGCGGCCGGCTGGGCGAGCGCGACATCCAGGATGCCGGCACTCTGCTCGACCTGAGCGATCTGGCCGGTCTGGCGGCGCTCGATATTCCGGCGATCAAGGACCCGCCGTTCACGCCCACCATCCCGTCGGAGCTGCGCGACGCGACGAGCATGTTCGACCTGATCCGTGAGGCCGACGTCCTCGTGCACCATCCGTTCGACTCGTTCACCGGGTCGGTGGAGCGGTTCCTCGAGGAGGCGGCGCGCGACGAGCATGTGCTGGCGATCAAGCTGACGCTGTACCGGACGAGCGGCGACACGGCGCTCGTGGACGCCCTCGTGGATGCGGCGCAGCTCGGCAAGCAGGTGGCGGTGATCGTGGAGCTCAAGGCGCGGTTCGACGAGGCGAACAACATCATCTGGGCGCGCCAGCTCGAGGACGCCGGGGTGCACGTGGCCTTCGGCTCGGCCACGCTCAAGACGCACGCCAAGACGGCGCTCGTCGTGCGGCGCGAGAGCGACGGCATCCGCCGCTACGTCCACCTCGGGAGCGGCAACTACAACTCCAGGACGGCGCGCCTGTACACCGACGTGGGACTGTTCACGTGCAGCCCGTCCATCGGCGCCGACGTGAGCGATCTCTTCAACTCGCTGACCGGCTATTCGCGACAGCGCATCTACCGCAAGCTGCTCGTGGCGCCGGTCAATCTCCGCGCGCGGTTCATCGAGCTGATCGATCGCGAGTCGGCGCACGCGAGTGCCGGACGGCCGGCGCGAATCGTGGGGAAGATGAACGCGCTCGTGGACGCCGACGTGATCGACGCGCTGTACCGCGCGTCGCAGGCGGGCGTGGAGATCGACCTGATCGTGCGCGGCATCTGCTGCCTGCGCCCGGGACTCACCGGAGTGAGCGAACGGATTCGCGTGACCAGCATCGTCGGCCGGTTCCTCGAGCACTCGCGGCTGTGGCTGTTCCACAACGGCGGCGACGAGGAGTTCTACCTCGGTTCGTCGGACTGGATGCCGCGCAACTTCGATCGCCGCGTGGAAGCCGTGGCGCCGGTGGAGAAACCCGCGCTGCACGAGCGACTGCGGTCGCTCCTCGCGACCTACCTCGCGGATAACCGCCAGGCGTGGGAGCTGCGCGCCGACGGGCGCTGGGCGCGGCGCGCTCCCGACGGCGCGCCGCGGTCGTCGCACGAGATGTTGCAGCGCCACTCGTGGGGCACGGCGCTGGAGCTGCCGCCGCCGGGCGGTCGCGAGCCAGTTCCGCCGCCGCCGCGCATCGCCGCCGCCGGCGACTGAGCGCCGGGGCTACTCGATCTCGTCGTCCTCGATCGCGTTGGACGACATCGCGCGGCCGTCGGGCGCAACGATTTCCACCGGCAGGCCGGCGACTTTAGCCAGGAGCGCGGACTTCCGGTTCGCGCCCCACATCTCGAGGCGCATCGGCACGCGAGGGCTCGACGGCACCGGCGTGATGCGGAGCGCG
>Ga0316628_100005687_pt1 | contig 10062 bp, 6 predicted proteins | sample OWC_Aug_M2_C1_D5_FD_207648 | JGI IMG/M metagenome (GOLD analysis project Ga0316628, IMG submission 207648) | Wetland soil microbial communities from Old Woman Creek delta, Ohio, United States - OWC_Aug_M2_C1_D5_C | ecosystem: Environmental > Terrestrial > Soil > Wetlands | place: USA: Ohio... | reverse complement strand
CATCCAACATCAGCAGGATAACACTGTAAGGCTGCAGCACAAAATCATCAGCCAGCCGATGCTCACTCACAGGCGGTAATCCAGGCGGCTCGGTCGGGCGCGGCCCGGCGAGCAGTTGGCCGATGAGCGTGGACTTGCCCACACCCGCATCACCGACGACAGCCACATGCAGCGGCCACTCGGCCTGGCTGCGAATCGCATTGAGGTCTACCTCACGCAGCGTCTTGAACCCACTGGCAAGATCAGGAAGATTCGGCATGGTGCCCTCCTCGCTTAACGCATCTCGCTCATCAAGATGTTGGCTCCCAGCCCAGAATTGATCTCCAGGATGCTTTGACGTTGCCGATGCTCAGAATCCATCACCATCCCGAATGCTCACTCCGCGGACCCTGGCGAGCAGTGCCAGGGTTCGCGGAAAGAGTTGTAAGCACTCAACGGCGCTATCGAATGTACATGAAATGCTGGCCATCGGCAACCCAGCGAACGGCTGCTCCAGTCGCAGTGGTAACGCACCACAAGCTGCGGCCATCTTGCTCTGTGTACAGGTTATAGCGGCCAAGCGGATCGCGATACAGCGGCGCGGGCGACAGGTGCGGGCCAGGGCCGGGCGTGACAGTTGGCGTTGCCCTGGGCGTGGGGGTTGGAAGTGGGACTTTGTCCCACGGCAACAATTCGCCCGTGCGCCAGTTCAGCGCCAAGCGATCCACAGGGTCAGAGCACTTGTCACCAAGCAAAAGACAATCCCAGACACGTGGGGGCAAGTCGGGACTTGGATATTCCTGAGGATGAAAAGGAACCCGACGCACCTGAACCCAATCGCCCTCCCAACGACAATCCCTAAATGCGGCACCTAGGTGATAGTCATATCGAGGATCACTTACAAGCACACGTTCCTGGCCGCTCATAGCATCTACAACACGAATTTCGCTCGCGCCGAACGTCGTTGAGACGACGATGCCTGGCCGCCCAGATTCGATATTCTTCTGAGCCCTGTGCTGATAGAGAAGGCGAACGCCATCCGGCATCCAAAGTGGTTGATCGTTGACCTGCCATTCTTCATGAAGAAACAAACGTCCTGTTGCCACGTTGTACCCCCACACGGCCCAGGTCCAACCAGGATAGTCCGACGTGCTTACCGCAAAAGCCGTGCCGCCAGCGTTCCAAATCAATCCCCCCTCTCCTCCTCCGCCTTCCACACCCAGTTGCCGTAATGCTTGCGCATCAAGATCCAATAAGCTGACGGCTCCTCCTTCACAATGCCCAGTCGCCACGAGCATCTGCCCATTCGGGAGAAAACGGAACCAGTGTATGCCTCTCTTGAGGCCGCCAGGATCAATTTGCGCTTGGCCTGTTAGGAGATTCTTGAGAGCCAGGCGACGGCCACAGACATCTGGCCCCCAAGAGAAAGCTGCCCATCGCCCGTCAGGCGAAAACTTGTAGTCCCGACAAGGTAGCCAAGGCTCGCCTGCAGGTGTCCCAGCAGGCGAATCACATTCCGGTGGCAGAGGGATTTGGCGCACACGTTTGTCGTCCAACAGCAACTGGTTTGTGGAGAGTATTGTTACAGCGGGAAATTCCCCAGGAGAGACGTAAACTCCAGCGCCGCCAGCATCGTTGGTTAGGCGACCAGCGCGTCGCCCGTCGGGAGAGACTGCCCACAACTGCGCTACAGGCGGACTACCGCCAAAAGCCGGGGCCGCCAAGTGACCACCGCTGCCCTGCGTCAGCTTGTCTGCCGCGCTGACAAAGAGAATGGCGTCATGTATTGGCTCAGACACAGCGAAGGTGGCACGTGGAGAAAATGCACACACCGACACTGGCGTTGGTGTTGGCGTCGGCGTGGACGTAGGTAGGGGCGGCGAAGACGTCGGCGTGGACGTAGGGGGAAGCGGCGAAGACGTCGGCATAGACGTGGGTGGAAGTGGAGAAGACATCAGCATAGATGTGGGTAGAAGTGGAGACGCCGTCAGCGTCGGCAGAAAAGCCACCGGCATAGACGTGGATGTTGGAGCGAGCGCAGGCGACATATTGCAAGCCAATGTGAGCAAGACCAGCAGCGCAATGCAACCTACGACCAATTTCGTTGTCTCCGAAGGAGTTTTACGCGCCAGCATATTCGTCATTGCAGCAGTCAAAATGCCGAACGCGGCAGTCGCCCGCACGGTTCACGCTTCATGCACCTCACCCATGTGCGTCGCATCATAGCCTGGCAACTCGGCCACAACCCGACGGAACTCCGGCCCACGAATCAGGTCGAGCAACGGGCGCAGCAAGTCGCTTTCATAGTGTGCGCGCGGGATGACCAGGTCGTAGCGTTCCTGCTCGAGCGGAATGAAATCAAGCTTGAGTGCGCGCGCTGCGGCGGCGATGCCCAGCCCGCAATCGGCCACACCCGATTGAACCGCCACGGCAACAGCCAGGTGAGTATACTCTTCCCGCGCGTAACCGCCAACTTGCGCCGGCTCAATGCCCAGTTGTCCCAGGCGATAGTCCAACAAGACGCGCGTGCCAGCGCCGCGCTGACGATTGACATAGCGCACGTCAGGCCGCGTCAAATCCGCCAAGCCCTTGATGCCCTTGGGGTTGCCCGGCGCGACGATCAGCCCTTGCTCGCGATAGACGAACGTCACCAGGATGACCGGCACGTCCGGAAGATATTGCTTCACATACGACACATTGTACTCGCCCGTTTGTGGATCGAGCAGGTGCGACCCAGCCAGGTGCGCTTCGCCGCGCCGCAAGGCCACCAGCCCGCCCAGACTGCCCGCGTTCGCACTCGTCAAACGACGGCCCGAATCCGCAAGGGATTGGGCCAGCAAATCCAGGCATAGGTCGTGGCTGCCGATATGGACGATCGTGCGCTCGATTTCGGATGGGTCGCGGTACAGTTCCACCGTCACGCTCTGCCCGGCATCTACCCCCTCCGAAAAGCGCGGGATGCGCACGATGCCATCGGCGCGGACGAGCGACGTGATAACACCCGCGCCGCGCGAAAGCGGAGCCGCCACGATGTGTTCCCCCACTCGCCCAACAGTCACACGCACCCATTCATCTTCGCCCATGGGCGAAAGCAACTTGCGGGTGATGGTCGCTTCCACCTTGGACTTCTGGCGGGGCGGCAATCCCAGCCAGCGCGAAAGGATCGGCTCGACGAAAATCTCGCCTGTCAGCGCGCAGGAGACGGGATAGCCGGGGACGCCGATGATGGGGATCGGAGATTGGGGATTAGGAATTGGAGATGAGAGATCGGGACTGCGACGCTCCACCATTCCGAGAATCACCGGGTGCCCCGGACGCACAGCCACACCATGAACGAGCAGCTTGCCCAATTCCTCAACTACACGCGCGGTAAAATCTTCACTTCCAGCCGAGGATCCGGCATTGACTAGAATCAGATCGTGGCCGGCGGTTGCCTCGCGGATGGTTGCCTTGATGCGCTCATAGTCATCGGGAATGATGGGCAAGCGATGAGGCTCACCACCCCATTCACGCACCTCGGCGGCCAGCACCAGTGAGTTGTACTCGATGATGTCACCCGGCTTCAGACCTTTCTGATTGACTTGCTCGACCGTCACCAGTTCTGTGCCGGTGGGGATGATGGCAACCAGCGGTTTGCGGCGCACATTGACTGTGGTATACCCGCACCCGGCGATCGCACCCAGATCCACGGGTGTCAAGATGTGATTGGCTGGCAGCACGAGTTCCGTGGCAACCATGTCCTCACCCATCGGGCGCACCGAAGTCCACGGCGCAACGCTGGCCTGAATCTCGATATACTCCTCGCCGATGGCCCCATCACTGATGGGCTGCGCCTGCTCGATCATGATCACGGCATCGGCCCAGGGGGGAAGAGGATCACCTGTGTCCACGTATTGCGCCTGTCCACTAGGACCAAGCCTGAGTCGCACGGGCGAGGTCTCCGTCGCGCCAAGCGTGTCCGTCGAGCGCACGGCATATCCGTCCATCGCGCTGGCGTGATAGCCCGGCGAAGAAAGTGCTGCCCACACCGGCTTGGCCGTAATGCGGCCCAATGCCGCGTCAAGTGGAACGTCCTCGCCGGGCAGCACAGTCCACATGCCGGCGCTCTCCATCGCGGCGATAAACCGTCGCCAGGCTTCATCCAACGGGATGTCATCGAGATAGACTTGACGTTTGCTCATAAGCTTCCAATTCTAGACGAAGACTCTGCCGACAGCCTTCCGACATCTGCCTCTAAAACAGTTGCACCTCGACCGACTCGCCCTCATGCAATCCATTCGAGTCTGGCGGCACGCGCAACAAGCCATCCGCCTTGACCAGTGTATAGATCAAGTTGGACTTGCCAAAGACTGGGTCAGCCCAAAGCTGGCCTTCCCGCTCGACAACCTTGACCTGTACATAATCTTCGCGCCCCGGTGCAGAGGCGACATTGTGCGCAAGTCTGGCCTCTACGCGAAGGTGCTCAGGCGGAGAGGCCACGCCTTGGAGCCGCCACACCACCGGCACGACAAACAGGCCCGCCACCACCATCGCGCTGACGGGGTTGCCCGGCAAACCGATCACCGGCTTGCCATCACACACGCCCAGAATCGTCGGCTTGCCCGGTTTGACCGAAACACCGTGCACCAGCACGCCGGGTTGGCCTAACCGATTCACAACGTGGGCAGTCAGGTCGCGTGTGGAAACGGACGACCCGGCTGAAATCACCAGCACATCGGCAGCATCCAGCCCAGTCCGCGCAGCAGCCAGGAGATCATCGAAATCATCGCCGACAATACCTTGTGGCAAAGGGAGGCCGCCCGCGCGCGCCACCAACCCGGTCACGGTGTAGGTGTTCACGTCGCGAACCTGGCCCGGCCCGGGCTGCACCTCTGGTGGCACGACTTCATCGCCGGTGGAGACAATCGCCACGCGAGGCCGTGGCGCAACGGTCAGGCGCGTGATACCCAGCGCCATCAGCCCGCCGAGGTCTTGCGGACGAAGCATGTGCCCTGGCCCCAACAGCGGCTCACCTTCTTTCACGTCCTCGCCAATGTTGATGACGTTTTCACCCGGCGCGACGGTCCGCAACACTTCGATGTTGTCGGCGTCGAGTTTTTGTGTCCGTTCAATCATCACTACGGCGTCAGCTCCTGGCGGAATCATCCCACCGGTGTAGACGACCGCGGCCTGCGCTGGACCGACCGTCACTTGAGGCGCACGGCCCATTGGCGACTCGCCCACGAGCGACAGGTAGGCCGGCAAAGATTCGGTCGCGCCAAATGTGTCCGCCGCGCGGACCGCATAACCATCCATCGTGCTGCGCGGGAACGCTGGCAGTGACGCTGGCGCAACCAGTGATTCCGCGAGCACACGGCCGAGCGCGTCGGCAGTGGGAATACCCTCAGCATGGACGCGCTCTGGCAGATGATCCAGCAAAATCCGTAGCGCATCGGCTGGCGGAAGGACTCGCAGCATTTCAGGCATTTGATCTCCACTAGCCGTTCAGTTGGTATCTGGCCTTACACAGTCACCTTGATTATAACCCGCCGCTCGCCTATGTCAACCTCCGCCTACGCTGATCCCGGTTGAGCGCAATAAACTCGTTTGTCAACCCGAATATGTCGCCGCAGAGGGTTATGGATTCCGCATGTGGCGCTCTCATTGGCATCGCCCCCCATATATGGCGGTTTGTCAGCCACTTTCTTGCCTGGCATCACGCAACTCAAGTTGACACCGCCAACACAAGCCTATAGAATAGAGCCCGATGAAAGACACGATTGCAAGCTGGATTGGCAAACTGCTGACCGTTCAGTCCGTCGATGCGGAATTGGTGCGCCGTGGGCGGCTGCTCGGTATAATGTTGCTTGGCACGATTTCCGCGACGGTTGTCGTCTCTATCGTACACGGCTTCGATTTCGTTCTAAGCGGATTTTCCGGGGCCGCCACAATCCACCTGCTGCTTGACTTGGTGTTATTTGCCGTGCTTGTGGGAATGTTGCGCCTGAACCAGATCGGGCGGACTACGTTGGCCAGTTACGCGGCCCTCATTTTGCTGATTGCCGGCTCGCCTGTGTTTGAATTCAGGGATCTCAATCGGCTGGCCCTCTTGTACATTATAGCGACCGGAGCTGCCAGCTTTTTTATCCAGCCTCGTGCCTCGTTTGTGTGCGCCGTGTTGTCGGGTTTGAGCTATACTCTTGTCTTTTTCGCAACGCAGAAAACTGGCTACAATTACTTTCTGGTTGTCGGCCTGTTTATGCTGGCACTGGGCACCTGGCTGGCAGCCACAAGCCTGGAGAACGCCCTGCGCCAGAGCCACCAGCGTGCCGAAGAACTTGACCGGCGCGTTACGGAGCGCACGCGCGACCTGACCGAAACGCTTCAACGTGAACATGCCGAGGCCGCTACGACCCAAGCCATTCTCACCAGTGTCGGCGACGGTGTGATAGTCTTTGACCATACCTGGCGTGCCGTCGTCGTCAACCCGGCCGCGTGCTCGATCATCGAGCGTCATGAAGTGGACGTATTGGGCAAGAATGTGGTCAGGATCATGGGCGCAGCCGTCAGCCCCGACGATCAGTCCGTCATCTGCTCGCTGATAGACGGCAGAGGCTCAGTGCACGCCACGCTCAAGATTGCCTGGGGCAACAAGACCGTATCGCTCGGTTTTGCGCCCATCAAGCTGCCCGCGACCAACCGGCGTGGCACTGTCGTCGCACTGCGCGATGTCACTCGAGAAGCCGAAGTGGATCAGATGAAAAGCGAATTCGTGTCCATTGTCTCGCACGAACTTCGCACTCCGATGACGGCGATCAAAGGCTATGTGGATTTGCTCTCCACAGGATCGGCCGGCGACGTCACCGATATGCAACGCAACTTTCTGAGCATCATCAAAACCAACACGGACCGGTTGAGTGAGATGGTGGCTGAGTTGCTGGACCTATCGCACATCGAAGCCGGCAAGATGCAAATGCACTACGAGCCCGTCACTGTAAGCCAGGTCATCCGCGACGTCGGCGCCATGCTCGAAAAAGGCTTTGATGATCGTGGAATTTGTCTGCAGCTCGATATTCCCGACATGCTGCCAGACGTGCTATCGGATCCCGGCCGGCTGGCCCAGATCATTACCAATCTACTGGCCAACGCGCTCAAGTACACTTTTGAGGGCCGCGTAGATGTGACGGCGCGACAGGTTGGCAACTATGTGCAGGTAGATGTCACAGACACCGGCATCGGGATAACAGAACAGGATCAGGCCAAACTGTTCACCCGCTTCTTTCGTGCCTCCACGGCCCGCGCGCGCGAAATTCCCGGAACAGGGCTAGGGCTTGCTATCACGCGCTCTCTGGTCCAGATGCATGGTGGACGCATCTGGGTCCACAGTGTCGTGGGCCAGGGCAGCACCTTCAGTTTCACATTACCTGCTTTGCCTGGCTCTCTGGCCGGCATGGCCCCAGTCACGCTGCCCTCGGAAGCATCCCAGTCAACCACGCCACCCAAGATTTTGATTGTAGAAGACGAGCTGCACATCGCCCAATTGTTCCGCCACCAGCTCGAAATGGACGGCTACACGGTGAGCATTGTCACTCGCGGTGCGGAGGTGCTGGCGAAAGCTCGATGCGAGCGGCCCGACCTGATCTCCCTCGATGTGATGCTGCCCGACGTCAACGGCTTTGAGGTGCTGCGCCAACTCAAGGCAGACCCGAAAACAAAAGACATCCCCATCGTCATCACATCCATCGTCGCGGATCAGGAAAAGGGATTTGCCCTGGGCGCGTCCGACTATATCACCAAGCCACTGGACAGGCTCCAACTGCTGACCAGCGTACGGCGCATCCTGGCGCAGCAAGACGACCACCACCGTTGGTCCATACTGGTGGTAGAGGATGACCCTGACGTGCGCAAAGGTCTATCGCTGGCGCTTTCCCTTCGGGGCTTTTCGGTCACCGAAGCCCAGGACGGCGCTGAAGCGTTGGCAGCCGTCGCGTCGCAGACTCCACACTTGATCCTACTCGACTTGATGATGCCTCGGTTGGATGGCTGGACGGTGATTCGGAAACTCAAAGAGAACCCGCAGACGGCCAGTATCCCCGTGATCGTGCTGACCGGCAAGCCGGTGGATCCACAGCGTGACAAGACACGAGTGTTCGGGATGGGCGTCCGGCAGGTTCTGACCAAGCCGATTTCAGTAGAGATGCTCGTCGGCGAAATCCGTAAGCAACTTACCTCGTAATTTGTACGTCGAGCCAATGAACCTCGCCCGCAATGTGATGGACGCGATTGCGACTTTTTCACTCGAGAGACAGGAGGCCGGCATCGCCATACTCACCCCGATGTGAGAGCGCGGGGAACTTGGAGGCATAAAACCATGCCAACGCTTTTGCAGGTCAAACAAGCCAGACTTGAGCTGGTGCAGGGCGACATCACCCATCAGGACACCGACGCCATCGTGAACGCAGCCAATACGTCACTCCTGGGCGGCGGCGGTGTGGATGGCGCGATCCATCGCGCGGCGGGCCCCGAGCTATTGGCCGAGTGTCGGACGCTCGGCGGTTGCCCGACCGGAGATGCCAAGATCACCAAGGGGTATCGGCTCAAGGCACATCACATCATCCACACTGTCGGGCCGGTATATCGCGGCTCGCCGCACGACGCCGAATTACTTGCCAGTTGCTACCGATGCAGTCTGTCCCTGGCTGCTCTGAACCGCTTGCACAGCGTGGCCTTTCCCTCCGTCAGCACCGGCGTGTACGGGTATCCTGTAGATGAGGCCGCGCCCATCGCACTCAAAACGGTAGCCGAATTCCTCAATACTCCCTCCAGCATCGAGTTGGTGCGCTTTGTCCTGTACGATTCGCACACCTTCCAGGCATATGCGCAGGCATTGGAGCGCCTGGACTCTTAAACCGTCCGCAAGCGACGAGACGAGGCCATCTCTACAGAGGTGGCCTCTTTTCTTGGAGACTGACGCCCGCAGGAACGTTTGACCAATCAAGTAACACTGGTATACTTGCGCCATCTTACCGAGGAGCAGTCCTATGAGAGTCTTGATCACAGGCGGCGCGGGATTCTTGGGTTCACACTTGTGCGACCGTTTCCTGGCCGAAGGTCACACCGTCATCGCCATGGACAACCTCATCACCGGCTCGACACGCAACATCGAGCACCTGGCTGGCCGCGACGATTTTCTATTCGTCAAGCACGACGTGACGAACTATATTTACGTCGAAGGTCATCTGGATGCTGTGCTACACTTTGCCAGCCCCGCCAGCCCGATTGACTACCTCGAGTTGCCCATCCAGACGCTCAAAGTGGGCGCGCTGGGCACGCACAAAGCGTTGGGGTTGGCCAAGTCGAAAGAAGCGCGTTTCTTGTTGGCGTCTACCAGCGAAGTCTACGGTGATCCCCAAGTGCACCCGCAGCCGGAGACATATTGGGGGCACGTCAACCCCATCGGCCCGCGCGGCGTGTACGACGAAGCTAAACGTTTTGCCGAGGCGATAGCGATGGCGTATCACCGCTATCACGGCGTGGACACCCGCATCGTGCGCATCTTTAATACCTACGGCCCGCGCATGCGCCTGAACGATGGGCGTGTGGTGCCTAACTTTGTCTCGCAAGCGCTGCGCCATCAACCCTTGACGGTATACGGCGGTGGCCAACAGACGCGCAGTTTCTGCTACGTCAGCGACCTTGTCGAAGGTATCTATCGTCTGCTGACGACTCCTGAAAGTGATATCGCCGACGTCCATGAGCCGGTCAACATCGGCAACCCTGAAGAATATTCAATCTTGGAATTCGCAGAGATTATCAACCGGCTGACAGATAACACGGCCGGAATTGTGCAAGAGGCCAAGCGCATCAAAGACGACCCCGAAACCCGTAAGCCCAATATTACACGTGCCCAAGAGCTCCTGAATTGGGAGCCGCGTGTGAAACTTGAAGAAGGGCTGACTCGAACGATCGAGTGGTTCAGAGGTCGAGTGTAGCGGGAAACGGGGAGAGCAACACGTGGAGCGTGGAGTGGGAAGCGCCGAACGACAGGCGACGCTTGACGACCGCCATTGGTTTAGTGTCGTCCTCATCGCCGCCGCAATCATC
>Ga0316628_100005686_pt1 | contig 10062 bp, 11 predicted proteins | sample OWC_Aug_M2_C1_D5_FD_207648 | JGI IMG/M metagenome (GOLD analysis project Ga0316628, IMG submission 207648) | Wetland soil microbial communities from Old Woman Creek delta, Ohio, United States - OWC_Aug_M2_C1_D5_C | ecosystem: Environmental > Terrestrial > Soil > Wetlands | place: USA: Ohio... | reverse complement strand
CGCTGTTCGCCCTCGGCGGCGGCATGCCGACGCGTGTGACGATTCCGGAGCAGAAGCTCGACGCCGTGATCGCGAAGATCAACGAGGCTCCCGAGCCCACCCCCCGGTGATCCGTGCCTATTGTCCCCTTGCCGGCCGGGCGCTCGTCCGCTATAACGGCCGCCAGGAACACTATCACGGAGGAACGCCATGGCTCTTCAGCTCGGAGATACCGCACCCGATTTCACGGCCGAGACGACCGACGGCCCGATCAGCTTCCACCAGTGGCTCGGCAGCAGCTGGGGCGTGCTGTTCTCGCACCCGAAGGACTTCACGCCGGTGTGCACGACCGAGCTCGGCCGCGTCTCCGCGCTCAAGGGCGAGTTCGACAAGCGCGGCGTCAAGGTCGCGGGCCTCTCGGTCGATTCGCTGCAGTCGCACAAGGACTGGATCGGCGACATCAAGGAGACCCAGGGCCACGCGCTCAACTTCCCGCTGATCGCCGACCCCGACAAGAAGGTCGCGAACCTCTACGGGATGATCCACCCGAACGCGAGCGACACCGCGACCGTGCGCTCGGTGTTCGTGATCGGCCCCGACAAGAAGATCAAGCTGACGCTGACGTATCCGGCGTCGACCGGCCGCAACTTCGACGAGCTGCTGCGGGTGATCGACTCGCTCCAGCTGACCGCGAAGCACAAGGTCGCGACGCCGGTGGACTGGAAGCACGGCGGCGACGTGATCATCGTCCCGTCGATCTCCGACGCCGATGCGAAGGCGCAGTTCGGCAGCTTCAAGACGCTCAAGCCGTACCTGCGCATCATCCCGCAGCCGAAGTGACGCGCGTAGCGCTCGTCGCGGTCCAGCTCGAGGTGACACCCGGCGTGCTCGCCTCGACCGAGGCGTACCAGCATCACCTCGAGGCGCAGGTCGCGCGCGCCGTGGATGCGTCGGGTCCCGCCGACGCGCGGCTCGTCGTGCTGCCCGAGGTTGCCGGGCACCTCGCGATCCTCGCGCTCGCCGGGCCGCGTGCACGCAAGGCGAAGACGCTCGCCGGTGCGATCGCGCAGGCGGCGGTGCGGCGGCCGCTCGACGTGCTGCGCGGCATGGTCACCGCGAGCGTGCTGGAGCCGAAGCACGCGGTGCTCGCCGCGCTCGCGCCCGACGCCGAGCGCTGGTGGAAGAGCGTGTTCGGTCCGCTCGCGAAGCAGCACCGCGCGTGGATGGTCGCCGGCTCGCACTTCCGGCTGTCGCCCTCGGGCGAGCTGACCAACGCGTCGCTGACGTTCGACCCGAGCGGCCGGCTCGTCGCGACGACCGACAAGGTCAACCTCGTCCCCGGCATCGAGGACGGCGCGAAGGGCGGGCTCGGGTTGTGCCGCGGCAGCGCCGACGCGGTGCCGATCCTCGACACGCCGTTCGGCACGCTGTGCACGCTGATCTGCTACGACGGCTTCTACAAGCCGCACACGCCGGTCGAGCGGTTCGAGCCGGTCGCGGCGCGGCTCGCAGCGCGCGGCGGCGTCGACGTCGTCGCGAACCCCGCGGCGAATCCGTGGCCGTGGCGCGAGCGCTGGCCGTTCGACGACCGCGTGCGCGTCGATCAGTGGGAGGCGGACGGGCTGCCGGGGACGCTGCGCGCGATTCCGTTCGCGCGCTTCGGCGTGACGGCGCACCTGGTCGGCGAGGTGCTCGACCTCCACTTCGACGGCGTGAGCGAGATCCTCGCCGCCGATGGCACGAAGCTCGCGCGGGCCGAGGCGCCCGATCGCGGCGGCCACGTCGCCGCGACCGTTACGTGCTAGTTCTTGGGACATGTCGACCGAAAGGCGTCCGCTCCGGGTCTCTGGGGAGGCCCGCGATCCGCTCGACACGGTGACCGACGAGCTGCTCGACGCCTACCTCGATCCGGCGGCCAAGGAGATGCAGCACATCGGGAGCTACGAGCTCCCGAGCGAGGGCCAGGTCGAGCGCGTGACCGAGATGTGCCGCGCGCTGCTGTTCCCGGGCTACGCGGGGCCCGACGTCGCGCGCCTCGACGAGCGCGAGCTGCGCGACCTGGTCCGGCTCCGGCTGCAAGAGTTGCGCGTCGCGCTGCAGCGCCAGCTCTACCGGGCGAGCCACCACAAGCGGCAGCAGGCGCTCGGCAAGAACGAGCTCGAGTGCGCCGACTGCACGCGCACGGCAAACGACGTCACCGACCGCTTCCTCGCCAGGCTGCCGGAGCTGCGCGACGCCGTGCGCCAGGACCTCGAATTCGGCTTCGAGAGCGACCCGGCGGCGAGCGGCGTCGACGAGATCCTGCTCACGTATCCGGGCACCTACGCGATCTCGGTGTACCGGATCGCCCACGTGCTGCAGCAAGAGGGAGCGGTGGTGATTCCGCGCATGATGACCGAGCTGGCGCACCGTCGCACCGGCATCGACATCCACCCCGGCGCCCAGATCGGGGTGCCGTTCTTCATCGACCACGGCACGGGCGTCGTGATCGGCGAGACCACGCTGATCGGCAGGCGCGTCCGCATCTACCAGGGCGTGACCCTGGGCGCGCTGACCGTCCCCCAGGGGGCGACCCGGCCGGAGACGGGCACGCGCCGCCACCCAACGCTCGAGGACGAGGTCGTCATCTACGCCAACGCGACCATCCTCGGCGGGGACACCGTCATCGGGACGGGAGCCGTCATCGGCGGAAACGCGTTCATCACCGCGTCGGTGCCGGCCGGTACGAAGATCTCCGGTTCGAGCCGCACGCAGAAATAGGCTAAAATACTCGCGGGTCGATGTCGCAAGACGTGCAAGACCAAGCGCGGTCGCGTACCAACACGCGCCTGAAAGCCGAAGCGCCTCCGGGCATGGGCCTGGCCTCCGGCGAGGAGGGGCGCAAGTCGATCGGTCGCTACGAGGTGATCAAGACGATCGGCAAGGGCGCGATGGGCGTCGTCTACAAGGCGCGCGACCCGCTGCTCGATCGCGTGGTCGCGGTGAAGACGATCATGTCGCCGCAGCAGCAGGGCCGGCGCGTGCGCAGCGCGTTCCTCGAGAGGTTCCAGCGCGAGGCCAAGGCCGCCGCGAAGATGTCCCACCCGGCGATCGTCACGATCTTCGACGTCGGTGTCGACGAGGACTCGGGCGCGCCGTTCATGGTGCTCGAGTACCTGCCGGGCGAGTCGCTGGCCGACCGCCTCGATCGCGTGCGGCTGCCGCTCGCGCGGTGCGTGCAGATCGGGCTCGATCTCGCGAGCGCGCTGTCGTTCGCGCACCGCCAGCGGATCGTCCACCGCGACGTCAAGCCGGCCAACGTGCTCCACGCCGGCGACAACCGCTGGAAGCTGGCCGACTTCGGCATCGCGCGCCTGCCCGACAGCGACCTCACGCAGGTCGGCATCTTCATGGGCACGCCCGGCTACTCGCCGCCCGAGGCGATCAAGGAGGGCCGCTACACGCCCCAGGCCGACGTGTTCGCGTGGGGCGCGGTGATGTACGAGCTGATGAGCGGCCGCATCCCGTACGAAGGCCCGGACACCAAGACGACGAACGGCTACGTCGTCCAGGGCAACGCGCCGCCGCCGACGCGCCACGATCCGTCGATCCCGGGGCCGCTCGCGCAGGTCACGATGACCGCGCTGCAGCCGAGCGACAAGTCGCGGTTCAAGGACGCGAGCGAGGCGGAGCAGGCGCTGCGCGAGGCGTGGGACGTGTGCCTCACGCAGGGCATCGTCCACCCCGCGGTGCTCGCGATGGACGAGATCGCCCACGACAAGGCGCCGGCGCGCATGCACGAGCCGAAGGCCGGCACCCCGCGCCCGATCAGCGCGTTCTCCGAGTCACAGCAGCTGACCGCGATCGATCCGGTGCCGCCGGGCGTCAAGCACGCGGTCGAGCCGATGATCGTCGAGAGCGTCAAGAAGCGCGTCGGCGACGACGATCCGACGCTGATGATGGTGCGCGAGCAGGAGGCGAAGGCGAAGCCCGACGCCACGGCCAAGGGCGTCGCGCCGAGCGGCGCAAACAAGGCGCCGCCTCCCGCGAAGGACACGATCGACGACAAGGCGACCAATCCGGTCCCGCAGGTCACCGACAAGGTGCGGGCGACCAAGCAGTCCGGGCTGCCGGTCCCGGTGATGATCGCGATCGCGGTGCTGCTGCTCGCGGCCGCCACGGTCGGCGGGCTGTATCTCGGCGGCATCGTCGGGTAACCCCGGGTAGACGGCGCCGCGCTCGCAAGTGCGTGAAGCCACGGCGGAGGGGCAGGGCACATCGGGTGCACTGACGTCGCGCATGGCCAACATCCCGAAGTACGTGATCGCGGTGTGCGGGGTCGGTGCGCTCGTGGGGCTGGTCGCGCACGGGCCGCTCAGTGTCACCGCGGCGGCGGTCGCGGCGGTCGCGATCGTGATCGGCGCGGCGCGGTCGATCAGCCGCTGACGAGCTTCGCGACGTCCTCGGCGCAGCCGCGGCACAGCGTGAAGCCGGCGCCGCCGTGGCCGTAGTTGTGGATCACGCGGCCGGCGCGCTCGAGCCGGACCTCGAGCCGGTACGGGCGCAGGCCGACGCGCTCGCGCAGCACCTCGCCGATCGGAATCTGCAGGCGCGCCGCGTGCGCGAGGATGCGGTCCTTGATCGCGCGATCGAGCTCGGGCGTGGCGCCCGGTGGGAAAGGCAGCGAGCAGCCGCCGAGGACGAGCTCGTCGCGGCGCGGGATGATGTAGAAGAAGCTGTCCGGATCGCGGTCGTCGGTGATCGTGGTCGTCAGATCGGCGCCGCCGCAGCCGGCGATCACGAGCTGGCCGAGCAGCGGATACATCGTGTCGTCGCCGGCGAGCTCGCGCGCGGCCATGCCGGTGCAGTTGACGACGACGTCGCCGGGCTCGCCGGCGAGGTCGGTCACGGTGCGGCGCTCGATGCGGGCGCGCAGCTTGCTCTCGAGCCATGGCAGGAACAGCGACGGCTGGGCGCGCGGCGCGGTGAACTTCCACGCCATCGGCGCACCCGGCACCGGCGCCGGCGCGCGTGCGAGCTCGGGCAGGCCGCTGCCCCACCACGGCCAGCTGTCGTCGCGGGTGATCTCGTAGCCGGTGAGGACATCGACGCCGGCCTCGGGCGTGGTGCGCGCCAGCTCGTCGAGCCAGCGGCGCGTGTGAACGGCCCACGCGGCGACGCGCGCGGGCGGCCCCGCTTTGTAGGGGAACCACACCGCGCCGGCGACGGACGAGGTCGTGGCGGCGCCGGTCTCGGCGGCGCGGTTGCGGACGGTGGGGCCTCGCTCCTCGAGCACGAGCGCGGTCGTCAGGCCGATCACGCCTGCACCGACGACGGTGATCTGCACGGCGACAGCATAGCTGGTACCGTGCGCACGTGCCCGTCACGACGATCGTGCTGCTCGCGTTCACCGCGCTGGGCGCCGGGATCGTCGACGCGATCGCCGGAGGCGGCGGGCTGATCACCGTGCCGGCGCTGCTCGCGACCGGGCTGCCTCCTCACATCGCGCTCGGCACGAACAAGGGCCAGTCGGTGTGGGGCTCGGGCGCGGCGATGGTGGCGTTCTGGCGAGCAGGGCGGGTCGATCGCAAGCAGGCGGCGTATGCGTTCCCGCTCGCCTTCGTCGGCTCGTGTGTGGGCGCCACGGTGGTGTCGGGGATCTCGAAGGACGCGCTGCGCCCGATCGTCATCTGCATGCTGATCGGCGCCGCGGTGCTCCTGCTCGTCAAGAAGCCGACGCGCGACGCGGATGCGCCGACCTCGCGCTGGTGGGCCGCCGCGCTCCTCGCGCTGGTGATCGGCGCCTACGACGGGTTCTTCGGCCCGGGCACCGGCACGTTCCTGATCGTCGGGTTCGTCGCGCTGTGCGGGCGCAGCCTCGTTCACGCGAGCGCCGACGCCAAGGTCGTCAATTTCGCGTCGAACCTCGCCGCCGTCGCGATCTTCTCGCAGCGCGGCAGCATCCTGTGGCAGGTGTCGCTGCCGATGGCGGTCGGCCAGCTGACCGGCGGCGTGATCGGCGCGCACCTCGCGATGAAGGGCGGCGCGCGAGTCGTGCGGATGTTCGTGCTGCTCGTGTCGGCGGCGCTGATTCTCAAGCTGATCTATGACGTGATACGCTGAGCGTTGGTGGGGCAGACGGAGCTGCAGGAGAGTGTCGAAGCGCTGCTCGAGCTGTTACCCGAGCCGCTGGTCGTCCACGACCAGGGCGTGATCCTCGCCGCGAACCGGGCGTTCCAGACGCTGCTCGGGCGCAGCCTCGAGGAGCTGCAGCGCGGCACCGCGATCGACTTCGTGCACCCCGACGATCGCGCGCAGATCGTCGCGCGGCTCGCGTCGACCGCGCGCAACCGCCGCACGCCCGAGCACCGGCTCGTCCACGCCGACGGCAGCGTGATCCACGTCGAGGTCACCGGCGTGCCGTTCCCGTACCGCGGCAAGGCGGCGGCGCTCGCGATCGTCCACGACCAGCGCGACCGCAAGCGCGCCGAGAGCGAGCTGGCGCTGACCGAGCGGATGGCATCTCTCGGGCGGCTCGCCTCGACGGTCGGCCACGAGATCAATAACCCACTGACCTACGTGATCGGCGCGCTCGACCTGCTGGCGCGCGACCTCAAGAAGCTCGCGCCGGAGGTCTCGCTGCCGCTGCTCGAGCGCGTCGAACAGGCGCGCGAAGGCGCGGATCGCGTGCGCGAGATCGTTCGCGACCTCAAGGAGCTGACTATGCCGGTCGAGTCGGCGGCCGGCGTCGCGAGCGTGACGCGTGCGCTCGATGTCGCCGTCGCGACGGCTTCGCACGAGATCGTGCATCGCGCCCGCCTCGTGCGCGCCGATCGCGAGATGCCGCCTGTGGCCGCGAGCGAGAGCCGCCTCGTGCAGGTGTTCGTCAACCTGCTCGTCAACGCCGCGCATGCGATCGGCGACGGTGACGCCGCCGCCAACGAGATCCTCATCACGACTCACACCGACGGCGGTCGCGTTGCCGTCGAGATCCTCGACACCGGCTGTGGTTTCACCGCCGAGGAAGCCGCGCGCCTGTTCGAGCCGTTCTACACGACGAAGCAGGGCTCGGGCTCGGGTATCGGCCTTTCGATCTCGCGACGCATCGTCGAGGCGTTCGGCGGCACCCTGACGGCCGAGGCGCGCGTGCCGCGCGGTGCCTGCTTCCGCGTCGAGCTCCGCATGACGACCCGCCGGTCGTTTCCCGCCGTGACGCCGACGCTGCATTCGCTGCCGGTGGCTCAGGGCCGCGTGCTGTTCGCCGACGACGAGCCGCTGATCCGCAACCTCGCGGCGCCGGCGCTCGAGCCGTTCGACGTCGTCACTGCCGCGAGTGGGCGCGAGGTGATCGGCCTGCTCGCGCGCGGCGAGGCGTTCGACGCGATCGTCTGTGACCTCCAGATGCCGGATCTCGGAGGCGTCGACGTCTACGAGTGGATCGCGACGAACCGGCCCGAGCTGGTGACCCGGATCGTGTTCATCACCGGCGGCGCGTTCACCGAGCGCGGCCGCGAACTGCTCGATCGCACGCAGCGCCCGTGCATCTTCAAGCCGTTCGAGCTCGAACAGCTGCACGCCGCGGTCGTCCGCCTGCTCAGCTGAACGCGTGAAGGGCGCGTGAACCGCAGCCCGAGGCCTACGCATGCCGGCGATGCTGCACCTCATGACGCTCCTGCAACGCGCTGCGCTCGTCCTGTGCATGAGCGGATGTTCGTTCTTCTTCGCCGAAGGCCCGAGGGGCTCGGGAAGCAAGCAGACCTGCACCGACACGTACGGGCTTCCGATCATGGATCTCTTGTTCGCCGGAGCTGTCGGCGGTGCCGCCATCGGAGTCTCCGCGAGCGCGGATCAGAGCGCGCTCTCGGGGTTGGTGAATCTCGAGGCCGCCATCATCGGCGTCGTCGCGCTCACCGAGGGTGTCTCAGCGCTGTACGGCTACAGCAAGGTCAGCAGCTGTCGCGACGCGATCGCCGCGGCTGGGTCGGCTAGGTGACCGGCGCCAGGCCCTTGGCCGCGCGCAGGTCGCGCACCAGCTTGGCCTGACCGTCGGCGTGGTAGCTCGAGCGAACGAGCGGGCCCGACACGACGTGCGTGATGCCGGCGTCGCGTGCGAACTGCTCGAGCTCGGCGAACTCGGTCGGGTGGACGTAGCGCTCGATCGCCAGGTGCTGCTTGCTCGGCGACAGGTACTGGCCGAGGGTGACGATGTCGACGCCGAGGCCGGCCAGCTCCTTCAGCACCTCGCGCACCTCGTCGAGCGTCTCGCCGAGGCCGAGCATCAGGCCCGTCTTGGTGACCGCGCCGCGCTTGCGCGCGTGCTCGAGGATCTTGTAGCTCCGCGGGTAGCTCGCCTGCACGCGCACCTGGCGCGAGAGGCGCGGCACGGTCTCGAGGTTGTGCGCGAACACATCGGGGTCGGCGTCGAGCACGATGTCGGCGAGCTCGGTCTTGCCCTTGAAGTCGCCGGCGAGCACCTCGAGGGTCATCGAGGGGCAGGCGTCCTTGACGCGGCGGATCGTCTCGGCCCAGTGCGCGGCGCCGAAGTCGGCCAGGTCGTCGCGATCGACGCAGGTGATGACCGTGTGCTCGAGGCTGAGGCGGCCGAGCATCTCGGCGACGCGGCGCGGCTCGTCGGGATCGGGCGGCAGCGGCCGGCCGGTCGTGACATCGCAAAACCTGCAAGAGCGGGTGCAGATGTCGCCGAGGATCATGATCGTCAGCGCGCGGCGCGTCCAGCACTCGCCGATGTTCGGGCAACTCGCGCTCTCGCAGACCGTGTGGAGCTGCAGCTCCTTGACCATCGCGCGGAGCTCGAAGTATTCGGGCTTGCTCGGCAGCACCGCCCGGATCCACTCGGGATGGCGACGGCGCGGTGCGGCCTGGCCGTCGACTACCGGCAGGTGCAAGCGATCGTTCGCCATCGCTGTTCTCTACCCCAGCGGCGGCGAAATGGCGAGTGGCGTATGCTCCGGCGCCCGTGGAGACGGTCGTCCACCTCATCCGACACGGCAAGGTCGAGAACCCGACCAACGTCCGCTACGGACACGCCCCGGGCTTTCACCTGTCGGAGCTGGGGCGCGCGCAGGCGAAGGCGGCGGGCGTGCGGCTGCGCGAGCTCGGCCAGCCGCTGGCGGCACTCGTGACCAGCCCGCTCGAGCGCGCGGTCGAGACCGCCGAGATCATCGGCGGCGAGCTCGCCATGGCGATCACGAAGGCCGACGAGCGCGTGACCGAGGCGCAGAACCAGCTCGCGGGACTGCACCGCTACGCGTTCCTGTACCCGTGGCAGTGGTGGCGGCTGTACAACCCGATCAAGCCGTCGTGGGGCGAGCCGTTCGCGGACGTAGCCGCGCGCATGCGGGCCGCGATCGACGAGCTGCGCGCGCACCACGCCGGCGCGGCCGTCGCGGTCGTCTCGCACCAGGCGCCGATCTGGATCATGCGCGAGGCGGTGGAGCATCCGGGGCGCATCCCGTGGCTCGGCGCGGTGCGCTGCACCCAGGCGTCGGTCACGACGCTGCGCTTCGATGGTGAGCGCTATCTAGGGCACACGTACTGGGCACCACCCGCGCTATGATGAACGCAGCGTGATCGGGGAGACGCTCGGCAGTTACCGAATCGTCGGCACGCTCGGCCGCGGGGGCATGGGCGCCGTGTACGAGGCGGAGCACGTGCTGATCGGCCGCAAGGCGGCGGTCAAGGTGCTGCTCCCCGAGCTGTCGCGCGATCCGGAGCTGGTCGAGCGGTTCTTCAACGAAGCGCGCGCGGCGGCGGTGATCCAGCACCCCGGGCTCGTCGAGGTGTTCGACTTCGGTCACCACGCCGACGGCAGCGCCTACATCGTGATGGAGCTGCTGGTCGGTGAGCCGCTGGCCACGCGGATGAAGCGAGACCGCAAGCTCGCGCCGGCGACCGCCCTCGCGATCACGCGCCAGGTCGCGGGTGCGCTGCAGGCGGCGCACGACCAGGGCATCGTGCATCGCGACCTCAAGCCCGAGAACCTGTTCCTGCTCGCCGACACCGATGCGCCGAGCGGCGTGCGCGCGAAGGTGCTCGACTTCGGGATCGCGAAGCTCGTCCGCGACGAGGAGCGCCGCTCGGTGA
>Ga0316628_100005684_pt1 | contig 10062 bp, 9 predicted proteins | sample OWC_Aug_M2_C1_D5_FD_207648 | JGI IMG/M metagenome (GOLD analysis project Ga0316628, IMG submission 207648) | Wetland soil microbial communities from Old Woman Creek delta, Ohio, United States - OWC_Aug_M2_C1_D5_C | ecosystem: Environmental > Terrestrial > Soil > Wetlands | place: USA: Ohio... | reverse complement strand
GCGCAGATCGACCTCCGCGCCGATTTTCATGCGGCGTGTGTGCAGGCGCAGGATCGCCGTGCGAGCGGCCAGGTCCGGCTTGTCGACGACGATCTGCCGGTCGAACCGGCCGGCACGCAACAAGGCCTTGTCCAGGATCTCGGGCCGGTTGGTCGCGGCCATGACGACGACGCCGGTGGACGGGTCGAAGCCGTCCATCTCCGACAAAAGCTGATTCAAGGTCTGTTCGCGCTCGTCGTGTCCGCCGAATCGCGGGCCGACCCCGCGAGCGCCGCCGACCGCGTCCAGTTCGTCGATGAAAATGATGCACGGCGCCTTTTGGCGCGCCTGCTCGAACAACTCGCGGACGCGCGCCGCGCCGACGCCGACGAACAACTCGATGAACTCCGAGCCGCTGATGCTGAAGAACGGCACGCCGGATTCGCCGGCGACGGCCCGCGCCAACAAGGTCTTGCCGGTGCCCGGCGGTCCGACGAGTAGCGCGCCTTTGACCATGTGGCCGCCCAGGCTCTGAATGCGCGTGGGATCCTTCAGAAAGTCTATGACCTCTTTCAGCTCCTCTTTCGCCTCCTCCGCTCCCGCGACGTCGTCGAAGGTCACGCGCACGCCGGTTTCCGCATGGATGTGGATCCGGTTGGCGCCGAGGTTGAGGAGGCCGCGGCTGCCGCCGCCCATGCGCCGTGCAAACCAATTCCACAACAGGAACACGGCGCCGAATGGCAATACCCAGTTCAGCAGGAGGTTGACCAGCCAAGGGCTCTGGCGCGCGGCCGAGAACTTGACGCCATGCGCGGCGAGGGACTGCGCCAAAGCGTCGTCGTTCGGCCGTTCGGTCACGAACTCGCGCGGCCGATTCGTCTTCGGATCGGTCACGGTCAATGTGCCGCTGATGATTTGGTCGCCGAGCGTCGCCTCTTTGATTTCGCCGGCATTCAGGCGCTGAAGGAACTCGCTGTACGGAATTTGCACCTCGGCCGAGCGCTGCGCCGCCTCCCACAGCCACATCGATCCCAGCATCGCGATCAAATATATCCACCACAGATTCCGCGGCTGCCGCCAGAACCGCCGCGGCTCCGGCTTGTTGATCTCGAGCTCCGGTTTCTTCGGGCCGATACCGAGTGCGGACTTGCGTACATCAGCCACGCCTAAGCCTCCGAACGATGACCAGCGCCAGTGCCTGGACGCTCATCATGCACGAGCCGGATGGCGCGTCCATCCGTATATTCCGCGGGCGCCTCGGGCGGCGCCGGCAGCGCGCCGGCGAACCGCTCTGGATCGCCGGCCTAGAGCGCGTTGAAGATGCTGCCGACCAGATCGCTCGCGAGCCCGAAGCCCGCGCCGAGGCCGAGGCCCGACATGACGTTGCCCATGAAGCCGCCGCCGCTCGCAGCGTAGGGCTGACTGGCCCAGCCGCGCGGCTGAAAACTCGGCGGCTGCACGGAACTTGCGTGCGTCTCGAGCGCGTGAATGTATTGCGCCATTTGCTCAACGAGCATCAGGGTCGTCTGATTCTGTTTCTGGACGGCGAGAGCCGCCTCCCGCAAGTCGAGCACGAGTTCGCGCGCCAGCCCCGGGTCCGCGACCTTCGCCTGCAATTTGTCGGCGAGGGCCTTGATTCCCAGCGCCACCTGGTCGGCCTGGGATTGCAGTTGAACGGCTTGGTTTTCGGCGGTCTGGTAGTCCATGGCGCGATGCTCTCCGTTGTTTGTGGAATCCGATCGTTTCGATCGATTCTGGCTCCATTGGTTCCGGGCGGCCGGGCGGCTTCCGCTTCGCGCTCGCGTGCTATGATTTTGCGCGCATCCGCTATGCCCTTGGTCGTCAGTCCTACATCATAATAAGCAGGGGGAGAGATCATGAAATTCGGCGACGCCGTCAAGCTGTGCTTCACCAAATATGCGGATTTCAACGGCCGGGCAAGACGTCCGGAGTTTTGGTGGTACGCGCTGTTCATCATTCTCGCGAGCTTTGCGGCCGGCGTCCTCGGCAAGTCCGCCGCGACGCTGGTCTCGCTCGTGACACTGGTGCCTTCCCTGGCCGTCGGCGCGCGCCGCCTGCATGACACGAACCGCAGCGGCTGGTGGCAGCTGCTCGGTCTCATTCCGCTGATCGGCTGGGTCATCCTGATCATCTTCCTGGCGCAAGAAGGGTATGCCGCGGAAAACCGCTACGGCAGTCCGCCCGCCAATTAGCCAATGACCCCTGAACTCACCCGTTGGCGCAAGGCTGAGCGCGAGGCCTTGCTCGCGCGTCGCCTCGCCGCGTCCCCGGCCGATCACGCGCGCTGGAGCGAGGCAATCGCCGCACAACTGCGCGCGGCATTCTCTTTCGGCGCCGGTTGGGTCGTGGGACTATGCTGGCCGTTCCAGGCCGAGTTCGACGCGCGGCCGGTAGCGGCCGGGTTTCGCGCGAGCGGCGCAACCCTGGCGCTGCCGGTGGTCATCGCGAAGGGACAGCCGCTCGAGTTCCGCCAATGGTGGCCGGGGGCCGCGATGACCACAGGCGTTTACGATCTGCCGGTCCCGGTCGGCACCGCGGCGGTCGTGCCGGACGCGCTGCTCGTGCCGCCGGTCGGGATCGGCGGCCGCGGCGACCGCCTCGGCTACGGCGGCGGGTTCTTCGACCGGACGCTGGCGGCGCTCACGCCCCGCCCGCTCGCGATTGCGCACGCCTTCGAACTGTCGCGCATTCCGACGACGCACCCACAACCGCATGACATGCTGATGGACTTCGTGGTCACCGAGGCCGGCATCGAGGCGGCGGTGCCCGGCGGGCTCGAGCGGGTTTCGGTCGAGGAATGCCGGCGCCGGGCCGAACGACTGGCCGCGGAGCGCGGACTGCCGCGCAGAGTGCCGCTCGGCTGATTTTCGTGTCACCATTGCCGCTGTGCCGCCCGGTACACGCTAACGAAGACGCTCGACCATCACGGGCCTGACGGGAGATGCCACATGCTGTCAGATATCGAGATCGCGCAACGCGCCACGCTGAAGCCCATCACCGATATCGCCTCCAGGCTCGGCATTCCACATGAGGCGCTCGATCTCTACGGCCGCTACAAGGCGAAGGTCGCGCTCGAATACACCGACAGTCTCGCGCCGCGGCCGAACGGCAAATTGATCCTGGTGTCCGCGATCAGCCCGACGCCGGCCGGCGAGGGCAAGACGACGACGACGGTCGGGCTCGGCGACGCGCTCAACCGAGTCGGCAAGAAAGCGGTGATCTGCCTCAGGGAGCCGAGCTTGGGGCCGGTGTTCGGCATGAAAGGCGGCGCCGCCGGGGGCGGATATGCGCAGGTCGTGCCGATGGAGGACATCAACCTGCATTTCACCGGCGACTTCAATGCGATCGCGCTCGCGAACAACCTGCTGGCGGCGCTGATCGACAACCACATTCACCATGGCAACGAGCTCGACATCGACGAACGGCGCATCAGCTGGAAGCGCGTCATGGACATGAACGACCGCGCGCTGCGCGAGATCGTCAACTCGCTTGGCGGACCGGGCAACGGCTACCCGCGCCAGGACGGCTTCGACATCGTGGTCGCCTCCGAGGTCATGGCCATCTTCTGCCTCGCGACCGGCCTCCAGGATCTCAAGGGGCGGCTCGGCAACATCGTGATCGGCTACACGCGCGACCAGAAGCCGGTGCGCGCACGCGACCTCAACGCGCATGGCGCGATGACCGTGCTGCTGCGCGAGGCGCTGAAGCCGAACCTCGTGCAGACCCTGGAAAACAACCCCGCGTTCATCCACGGCGGCCCGTTCGCGAACATTGCGCACGGCTGCAACTCGGTGCTCGCGACCCGCACGGCGCTCAAGCTCGCCGAATACGTGGTGACCGAGGCGGGCTTCGGCGCGGATCTCGGCGCCGAGAAGTTCGTCGACATCAAGTGCCGCAAGGCCTCGCTCAAGCCGGCGGCGGCGGTGCTGGTCGCGACGATCCGCGCGCTCAAGTACCACGGCGGCTGCGAGCTCAAGGAGTGCGATCGCGAGAACCTGCCGGCGCTCGAGAAGGGGATCGCGAACCTCGAGCGGCACGTCAACAACGTGCGCAGCCACTACGGATTGCCGTGCATCGTCTCGGTGAACCACTTTACGTTCGACACGCCGGCGGAGTTCGAGCTGCTGAAGAAGCGGCTGTCGTACCTGCAGGTACCGGTGATCCTGGCGCGCCACTGGGCCGATGGCGGCGCCGGCGCCGAGCAGGTCGCGCGCGCCGTGGTCGATCTCGCCGAGAGTCAGCACGACGGTTTCAAGTTCGTCTACGAGGACGCGCTGCCGTTGTGGGACAAGATGCGCGCCGTCGCGACCAAGATCTACGGCGCGAGCGACATCACCGCCGACAGCAAGGTGCGCGCGCGGATCAAGCGGCTGCAGGAGGAGGGCTACGGCCATTACCCCATATGCGTGGCGAAGACGCAGTACTCGTTCTCGACCGACCCGCAGCTGCGCGGCGCGCCGTCCGGGCACATCGTGAACGTGCGCGAGGTCCGGCTCGCCGCCGGTGCCGAGTTCATCGTCATGATCTGCGGCGACATCATGACGATGCCGGGCCTGCCGAAGACACCCTCCGCCAACCACATCGACATCGACGATCAAGGACGGGTGATAGGGCTGTTCTGAAGATGCGTACACCCGGTAATCCTGCATGAGGACGCGACGCGAGGCCGCATTCTATCGGCCGGAACTCGACATTCTCCGTTTCTGCGCATTCCTCGGCGTGTACGCCGTCCATGCGGTGAGCATCCCGCAACGGACCTTGACGGATCACCACATCCCGACGTTGATCGGCGAAGCGATGACATCGCTGGTCAGGGCGGGTTCATATGGGGTCGACCTGTTCTTCGTGCTCAGCGCCTACTTGATCACGGAACTCCTGGAACGGGAAAAGGCCGCCACCCGGACGATCAGCCTAAAGTCGTTCTACATTCGCCGAATACTGCGTATCTGGCCGCTGTACTATTTCTTTCTCGCGCTGGCGGCGGCCGTCCCGTTCTTGAACCCGGGCCGCGAATTCAGCTCGCCGCAGGTGCTGCTGTTCGCCGTATTCCTCGGCAACTGGAGCTTCTATTTCCTCGGCTGGGCGGGATACGTCGCGATACCCCTGTGGAGCTTGTCCGTGGAGGAACAGTTCTATCTGTTCTGGCCGCCTCTCATGAAGCGCCTGCCGCGACGCGGCCTGATCGCGGTGGCGATCGGCCTCATCGTCATCGCGAACCTCTCGCGTTACCTCGCCCTTTGGCGTCACGATGGGACCCGGCATATCTGGACCAGCACGTTCGCCCACCTCGATTCCATCGGCGCCGGGGTGCTCGTTTCAATGTGGCTGAAGGGCAGGACGCCCAATTTGCATGTCGCGACCCGCATCGCCATGTTGCTCGCGGCGGTCGCCGCGTTCGCGGTGCGCGGACATTCGGTCGGCCTGGAGCCGGCCGACCGGCTCTATCCCTGGGAAACCATCATCCAGTATCCGCTGGTGGTGGTCGCGTGCGCCGCGACCCTGGTCGCCTTCCTCGGCATGCCCGTCCGCGCGCCCGCGCTCGTGTACCTGGGCAGAATATCCTATGGTTTGTACGTTTATCACCTCACCTGCATTTTCATCACCGACCGGCTGCTGCGGGGCGACCCGGGCATCCTGCACGCGTCGTTGCGCATCGTCGTCTCCCTGGGGATGACGATCGCAATATCCGCGTTTTCATACGCTTTTCTCGAAAAGCCGTTTCTCAGGATAAAACGGCGCTTTACGATCATCGAATCGCGCCCCGACGGCGCCGCTGCCTCACTCCCGCTGCAACCGGTCACCTGAGCGGGCGGCTCGGCGGCACACCGGACCGCAACAAGGCCGCATCGAAAAAATCCGTGACGCGACTCGCATATTCGGACCTCGCCGCCTGCAGGTAGCGTCCGTGTTGCGCCCCCGGGACGATCCACAGGGATTTCGGTTCGCCCGCAGCCGAGTAAAGTTTGCGCACCAACACTGCCGGAACCTCGGTGTCGCGGTCGCCGCCGATCAGAAATACCGGTCGCGGCGCGACCTTGCCGATCACGCGGTCCGGAGCCAGCGCCTCGTCCAGCAAATCCGAATTGCTCAACGCCAGCCGCGCGGGCCACTCGCTCAACGGACCCCAACGCGTGTAATGATAGGCGACGTAGTCCTCGAAACTCGAAGGCGTCCCTTCGAGGACCACGGCGCGCACGCGTTGATCTGCCGATGCAAACCGCACGAGCATCACGCCGCCCATGGAAAAACCCAAGGCGCCGATTTTATCCGCGTCGACGTCGCTGCGCGCATCGAGCCAGCCCGCCGCCGCGGCCAGCGCGCTCTGCGCCCCGGAATCCCAGCGTATGGCGCCGCTGCTGGCGCCAAGCCCAGGCCAGTCGAAGGCGAGCACGCCGAAGCCTGCGCCCGCGAGCAAGCGCAACTCCGCGAGCATGCTCGAGCGATCGTCATTGGTCCCATGCGTGACGATGACCGCGGCTCGGTTTCTCGAACGCACGTACCATGCGCCGATCGTGTGTCCGTCTGCCGACGAGAACGAGACGTCCGTCAATCCTTGCACGCCGGTGGCTCTGGGGTGACGCAGGAGCGGGGAGGCGACGGCCGGCGCGAACATATCGTGCGCCGCCCTATAACTTCGTTCGGCGACGACCCCTGCCGGCAGCAGGATCGCCGCGAGCAGGGCCGCCAGCATCAATCGGCCAAGCTTGGCTTCGAACCGTTCGAAAAAGGACATCAGCCGCCGCGGGGGTCCGCGCTCCGGAGTCGTTCAATGCCGCCGATCTTCGCGCGCATGCCGCCAGGCGGCAATGCCCCCGGCCGCATCCGGTCGGATCGGGCGATGTATGACACAGGTCTTACTTCGGATGGGCCATTGCCAGTATAGTCTGAACACATCGAGACTGGAGTAGTTATGGACGCGGCAAGCGCTCGACGAGAGGACCTACACGCAAGCGCGCAGGAGCGCGTGCGAAGCGTATTGAATGCACACGGCCGCCTGGGGCGCCGCGTCGACGAACTGGCCGACGGGGACGATTTGTACGCGGCCGGGATGACCTCGCTCGCCAGCGTCAACGTCATGCTGGCCTTGGAGAGCGAGTTCGACATCGAGTTCCCGGATCAAATGCTGAATCGCTCGGTATTCGCCAGCATCGATGCGATAGCCGCCGCAATCGAACGAATCCAGAAGGCCTGAGCATGCCCCCGTTCATCGCCCGCATCCCGCGCGATGACACTTAGGGCTCATCGAGGAATTACGACGTGATGCAAGAATCAGCTGTGATCCCCGATCCGCGATCCGGGCTGCTCGACGACATTCGCACGAGCATCGTCGGCATCGCCGCGAAGCATGCCGAGGACGTGGACGCCCGCGCGCGGTTTCCGGAAGAGACTTTCGCCGCCCTGCGCGACTCCAAGGCCCTGTCGGCCGCGGTTCCGCGGGAACTAGGAGGCCGGGGTCTCGGGTTGCGCGAACTCTCCGCACATTGCGCGGCTCTCGCCCATGGCTGCAGTTCGAGCGCCATGATCCTTGCAATGCATCATATCCAGGTAGGCTGCATCGCGCGCCATGGAATGCATTCGGCGTACTTTCGCGATTTCTTGCGCCGCATTGATCGCGACCAGTTGCTCATCGGTTCGGTGACGTCCGAGGTAGGCACTTTCGGCGACACTCGCTCCAGCGTCACCTGCGTCGAACGGCAGGGTGAGCGTTTCAATTTGACGAAGGACGCGACGACGATATCGTACGGCAAGGAGGCCGATGCGCTGCTCGTCACCTGCCGCCGTGCCGAGGACTCGCCCGCGAGCGACCAAGTTCTGGTGCTGCTGCACAAGAGCGACTATCGGCTCCAACAAACCTCCGGCTGGGACACCCTTGGCATGCGCGGAACCTGCAGTCCGGGCTTCAAGATGACCTCGAGCGGATCGATCGACCAGATCCTCCCCGGTTCGTTCGCGGATTCGTCGGCCCAGACGATGGTTCCGTACTCGCACATCCTGTGGTCCTCGCTTTGGTACGGCATCGCGAGCGCCGCCGTGGCGCGTGCCGCGAGCCATGTGCGCGGCGAGGCGCGCAAGAGACCGGGCAGCGTTCCCGCATCGGCGACCCATCTCGCAAAGGTCGCGGCGCAACTGCAGTCCGTGCGCCACAACTGGCAGGCCGTGGCATCCGAATTCGATGCGCTCGGCGCGAGCGAGGCCGACATGCAGGCATTGCTCGGCATCGGCTGGGCGTTGAAACTCAACAATCTCAAGGTCGGCGTTTCCGAGAGCGCCGCGCAGATCGTGCATCAAGCGCTGCAGATCGCGGGAATACTCGGGTACAAGAACGATTCGCCGCTGAGTATCGGCCGATTCTATCGCGACGTGTTGTCGGCGGCGCTGATGATCTCGAACGAACGGATCGCGAGCAAGAGCGCGTCGATGCTGCTGGTGTTCAAAGACGATGCCTGACGAGAAAAACGGCGAATCGTCCGCGGTCGGCGCGGATTTTTACGCCGGACTGGTCGCCGCCGGCTTGATCGTGCCCGGCGGTGTCGACGGTGCCTTCGGTCGCAGCCATCGGTTCGAGGCCGTTCTCGACGCCGTCAACGGCTCGATCTCGCGCGCATCGGCGAGCGACGCTGCCGAGTATTGCGTCTTTCCGCCGGTCATCGACCGGCGGATCATCGAGCGTGTTCATTACATGGATTCCTTTCCGAATCTATGCGGCGCCGTTTGCAGCTTCTTCGGCAAGGATGCGCAGGCTCGCGCATTGTCCGAGCGCATTCACGCCGGCAAGCCCTGGGGCGACGCCCTGGAAATGACGCAGGTCGTGCTCAATCCGGCCGCCTGTTACCCGCTATATCCGACTTTGACGGGCACCGTCCCTCGCGGCGGACGCACCGTCACGATGCTCAACTGGGTATTCCGGCACGAGCCGTCGCGCGAACCGACCCGCATGCAGTCCTTCCGCGTCCGCGAGTTCGTGCGGATCGGCGAAATGGAAGAAGTGCTCGCATGGCGCGACATGTGGCTGGCCCGAGGTTTGGAGTTGTTGACCTCCCTGGGCCTGGACGCGACCCCGGACGTCGCCTCGGATCCTTTTTTCGGGCGCGGCGGCAAGATGATGGCCGTGAACCAGAAGGAGCAGAAACTCAAATACGAGGTGCTGGTGCCGGTCAATTCCGTCGATGCCCCGACCGCCGTTTCTTCCTTCAACTTTCACCAGCAGCATTTCGGCGAAACCTTCTCGATCCTCAATCCCGGCGGCGACCCCGCATATACGGCGTGTCTGGGTTTCGGCCTCGAGCGTGTCGTGATGGCCTTGTTCAAGGCGCACGGCTTCGACGCGGATCGTTGGCCCGCCGATGTGCGAAGACGCCTCTGGCCCTGACGGGAGTGCGAGGATGGAGTTGCGACGCGCCTCGGCGCTGAATGCGGATGCGGCCCAATATCGGCGGCACTCGCTGCATGCGCCCGATCGCGTGTGGGTGGAAAAGAATTGCTACGTCGACGTGTGGATCGAGTTGCTGCATGCGCTCGGGCTCGATCCCATGGCGATGCTGGCGTTCACCGTCGCCGTCGACTTCGAAGGCGACCAATGGACCTTCTTCAAGCCACCGCACGAGGACCTGCGCCACCTCTACGGCATCGACGTCCAGGAACTGTACGTTTGGCGTCCGTTGCTGGATCACGCGTTGGAGCACCTGGCCGCGGGAAAGTTCATCAGCACGGAGGCCGACGCGTTCTGGCTGCCCGACACCGCCGGCACGGACTATCGCCGCCAGCACACGAAGACGACGATCATCCTCGGCGCCGTCGATGCCGATGCGAAGCGCCTGAGCTATTTTCACAACGCGGCCTACCACACGCTCGAGGGCGAAGATTTCGCCGAGACGTTCCGCCTCGACGCGCTGCCGGATCCGGCGTGGATGCCGTTGTTCGCTGAAATCATACGACGCGATCGACTGCGCGAAGCTCCGCCCGAGGCGTTGCGCGAGCTCTCCGCGGCGCTGCTGCGCAAGCACGTAGCCTGGTTGCCCGCGGAAAATCCCGTGCGGCGCTTCCAGCGCCGCTTCGCCCTGG
>Ga0316628_100005683_pt1 | contig 10063 bp, 7 predicted proteins | sample OWC_Aug_M2_C1_D5_FD_207648 | JGI IMG/M metagenome (GOLD analysis project Ga0316628, IMG submission 207648) | Wetland soil microbial communities from Old Woman Creek delta, Ohio, United States - OWC_Aug_M2_C1_D5_C | ecosystem: Environmental > Terrestrial > Soil > Wetlands | place: USA: Ohio... | reverse complement strand
AGCGTTGAAGCGGGCCTGCCCCGCGTTGACCTGCGCCGGAAGAACTTCGGGCTCCTGATACTTGCCGTTGCGAAAACGCGATCGCAGGATGTGTTCAAGCCCCGATTTCTCGCGGCGGGTGAAATAGATCGTCCCGTCGCGAACGAGCGAGGGGAAAAACTCTCCGCCGCCGGAATTCACCGGCTCCCCCAAGTTATAGGGCTCGCTCCAGCCGACGCCGATGCGGTCCATCACCCAGATGTCGTCGTCGCCCTTGTCCTCGTTTTTCGCCTTGTCGGGCCGGTTGGAATAAAAGAACATTTTTCTCCCGTCGGCCGAGAGGTGCGGCTCTCCGTTCGTCACCCGGGGATCTTCCATATGTTCGAGGACTTCCGGCCGGCTCCAAACGCCGTTGATTTCCCGAGTGACCATGATGGCGGAAAAGGTGAAGCTGGCCGCATTGACGGAAAAAAAGATTTCCTTGCCGTCGGGCGTGACGGCGAAGTCCCGGGTATTCAGCTCGGTGGAAACGATCCCCGGAGCAAACAATTCCGGAGTCAGCCCCGGCGGCTTCTGGCCGAAGTAAGGACCTTGAAGGACCGGAAAAGCGTCGGGATTCTTACCGCAAGCGCAGAAGGAGACGAGACAGGCGATCAACCCGGCAAAACCGGCGAATTTATTCATGCTGTACTCCCTTGGCACACATCGCCCGGATTTCCCATTCATCCTTCGCCGCAAAGATTAAAACGACGAGTCGAGGTTGTCAAGAATTCGAATCGGAGGAACGCGCCGATTCATCCGGAATAAGAACCTCGTCTTCGGAACCGGCCCGGCCGGAATTGCGGAGAAGGTCCAGCGCGGCTCTCAGGCGGTCACAATGCGATCCTTTCCAATAGATCTTCCCGCAGGCACGACATTGGGTGAATTCGTGAAATTCGGATTTCGTTCCCGGGAGAAGCCGGTCTTCCACCTCGGATTTCGGGACGGCGGCCACCGACCCGTTGCAAAGCGGACATCGGGTGAACGGGCGCAGTTGACCGGCCAAGTCGAAACGATGGACGATTTCGCGGACCTGTTCGTTGACGCGGGCGGAGCGCACCCAATATCCCCGCTGGACGCCGCCGTGTTTGAGAAGACCCCGGTCCCTGGTCAGAATGATTCGGGATCCGCCCAGAGCCTGTTTGATCAGTTGTTCGTCCGTGAAATCATTCCGGTAAACCGCGTCGAATCCGAGAAATCTCAAGAGGCGGGCAAGTCTCCCCAGATGCACGTCCAGGATGAAGGCCGGATAATTCACGATGTTTATGGGATAACAGCGGCCTCTTTTCTCCGTCTTTATTTTCCGCCGTGTTTTCTCAAGACATCGGCGACATCCTTGTGATTGGCCTCCGTGGCCATCGCCAGCGGAGTCTTTCCGACGTAATTACTCGCATTCACGTCCGCGCCTTTGGAAAGGAGGAATTCGACCATCTCCGTTTGGCCATCTCTGGAAGCAATGTGGAGAGGGGTATTCCTCATCAAGCGATCCCTTGCGTCGACTGCGGCGCCGTTTTCGATTAAACATTTGGCCGTCTCCGTCCACCCTTCCCGGGCTGTTTTATGCAACGGCGTCTCTCCTCGTTCGTCCGTTGCCCTGACGTCCGCCCCTTTCGCAATCATCAATTTAACCAGTTTTGTGAAACCTTTACCGGCGGCGCTATGAAACGCTGTTTCGCCCCACGAGCCCGCCGCATTAAAATCCGCTCCCTTGGAAATCAACAGCTCGGCCAATGCTTGATTGTCATGCTCGACCGCTGCAGACAACGCCTGCTTCACCTCCGCTCCCTTGGCTATCAACAGCTCAGCGACTTCCGTGCCTCCCCAAGAAGCCGCGGTAATAAGGGGGGTCCCGCCCCATTTGTCTTTAGCCTCAATATCCGCGCCCATGGCGATCAATTTTTCAGCCGTTCCCTTCTCGCCGTCACGGGCGGCCTGATGCAGCAATGTCTGCCCGTCTTCATCTCTCTGCTTGACATCGGGCGAGGTGATAAGACTCTTCATTTTATCCGTGAGGCCGTTATTGACGTCCGCGCCCTTGGCGACCAGCATCTCGGCCATGGCCAGGTGCCGCAAAGCCGCGGCATGGAAGAGCGGCGTATTGCCTTTGTTGTCTTTGGCCTCGAGGTCGGCGCCCTTTACGATCAACACTTCGGCGACTTTTCGCTGTTCCAGACGTCCGACGTTAGCCGCAAAGTGAAGGGGCGTATACCCTTTTTCGTCCTTGGCCTTAACGTCCGCTCCCCGTCCGATTAGCGATTCGACCTGAGCCAGGTCGCCGTTGATTGCCGCGGTACGCAGCGAGGCATCGAGGAACGCGCTTTGCACTTTCGCGTCCGCGCTTCCTTTCTTCGCTCCTTTGGCCGATAACAACCTGATCGTCTCCGCCTGATTTTTTGTTTCGGCCCAGTCTAAGGGAGTGCGGCCATTCTTGTCCCTGGCGTTGACATCCGCGCCCTTGGAGATAAGAAGCTCGACCAGCTCTTTGAAGTCCTGGAGCACCGCAACATGCAGCGGCGTTTGACCGGCGTCATCCTTGGCCTCGATGTTGGCTCCGCGCGCGACCAACAAACCGGCCACCTCAACAAGTTCCTCTCTCACGGCATGATGAAGAGGAGTTTCGCCGTTCTCAGGAGCAAGATTGACGTCCGCGCCTTTATCGAGCAGCAGCTCCACGATCCCTTTTTTATTCGCCTCAATCGCGACGAACAGGGGCGTCTGGCCGAAGCCGTTTTTGATATTGATGTCGGCTCCCAATACAAGGAGAAGCTCAATCGTGCTTTTGGCCGCCATCTTCACGGGTTCGTCAAAGGATGTCCATCCGTGCGGGTCCTTGGCGTTGATTTCCGCCCCCTTGGAGATGAGAAGCGCGGCCGTGTCTTTTCGCCCGGCCAGGATGGTCCGGCGAAGAACGTCGTTTATCTCCGCCAAATCCGCCCCGCCGGCGATCAATAGCTCGACCATCTCGTTATATCCGGCCTCGGCCGCCAAGCAGAGAGGCGTGCCTCCGCTTCCGGTTTTCGCTTTCACATCCGCCCCTTTTTCCAACAACAGACCGGCAACGCCGATTTCCCCGTTTCGGGAAGCTTCGTGCAGCGGCGAATAACCATTATTGTCTTTGATCTCGATATCGGCTCCGCCGGCGATAAGCATCTCCGCCGTGTCTCTATCGCCCCGTTCGGCCGCCTGATGCAAAGGCGTGGCGCCGTATTTGTCTTTGACGTTGACATCCGCGCCTTGCGCAACCAGTTCCCTGACAATCCGCCGGAATTCGCCATCCGAAGCGGCTCTTTCGGCCGCCGCGAAGAGGGCCGTTTTCCCCGTGTCGTCGCGGGCGTTGACATCGGCGCCCTTGGCGATCATCAGCCGGGTCTGTTCCGCGCTTCCTGACATGCAGGCCCAAATCAACGGCGTCCAGCCGTGATCATTCTTGGCGTTGATGTCCACGGCCCCTCGGCCTGATTTCTCCGCCTTGTATTCGAGCTCGTTGATGATCTTTTTAGTCTCCTCGACGTCATCGGCATCCGGGGCCAGGGACAAATACCTTCGGAAGCTTCGGACCGCCTCGATAAAATATTCCATTTGTTCTTCCAGGAGACCCAGATTGTAGAAAGCGTCGGCCCAAGCCGGCGCCAGGATGACCGCCTGGGTAAACTCTTTGACCGCCGCCGCGTAATCCGCCTTGGATTTCGCCGTCTTCTGCGCCATGACCCCGCGGTCGAAGTGCCGCTTGGCCTCGTCGGAGACGTTTTGCCCGGTGTCCGGAAGGAAGCCGACGGCGATCAGGAAAGCCGACGCAAATCCCGCAACGCGATTGAACATGGTGGTCACCTGTTCCCCTTCACTTTTGACGTACCGGATGGGTGTCTTTCCGGACAAGCTCCAACGGAGTAATGAGAAAGGGCTGGCCGTCGCTGTAGAAATTGGCCGGTCCGAAGTAGATTCCCAGGAGCTTTTTGACGGGCGAATCGGTCTCACCGATTTCGAGCCCGGCCCGGACGAGGGCGAAACGGGAGACCTCCGAGCAGACCAGGTTGTCTTGGCCGTAAAGGCCGAAATTCGTCCCCACGTTCAACAGGCGGGACAGCTCGGGCCCTTTCAGCTTTTTCAAGTCGGCGGTGATCTGCTTGATCCCCAGCTCCCGGGCCGCCGCCCAGAGAGCGTCCGCGTCGATTTCGGATGTCGGTTGGGCGACATCGATGACGCGCAACCTGTACCTTTCCATGACCTGGTCCTCGGTCCAGATACGGGGGCCTTCCCCGGGTTGAGCGTCCAGGAAGAGCTTCACGCCCTTCACTTCCTTGACGAACATCAGGGTATGCGAGGCACGGGATTTCCATTCCCAGGAGGTCAACCGGTCGAAAAAGCGGAGATAATAATTGCCCCAGAGCTCGAGATTCAAGGTCAGGTTTTCGGCTCTCCCGATCAGCAGAACGTCTCCGGGCAGAAGCTCATCGAACTTCTTGGGCAAGGGCGGCGGGGCGTTGGTTTTCAACGTTCGAATGACGGCCTGGACCTGCGGATTGGCCGGGACCTTTCTCTGGACTATGGAGGCTTTAACGCCCTGGATCGCGGCCGGCTCCTGCCGTTCCAGAGCCATTTTCACGGCCGCAACGTCCGCGTCGGAGCTTCCGTCGGCAACAGAAACCGTTATCGTTCCTGTTTTGAGGCGGCCGGAAAGGTTCCGGTTGTCACCGTCGAACGAGCTCGTTTCGAGGCCGGATTTTAAACGATCAGCAAGTCGCGTGTTCTCGCTTTCGAAGGTATCCTGCCGGATGGCGCTTCCCGGAGGAGCGGATGGCTTGGAAGCGGGTTTTGCCGTCGGCGCCGGATCGTCAACATACCGGCCCGTGGGGACTTCTTTGATGTAAGAATTCGCCAGGAAGAAAGCCTTTCGTTCCGCTTCGTGGGTGGTTTCAATAGCCATTCCGCCGGAGACTCCCGAACGGTGGGTGCCGATATCCTCGGCGATTTTTCTTCTCGCTTCTTCGGCTGCCGCCCGGGTTTTGAACGCCTTTTCAATCCGCGGTTGCGGGAATCCCTCTCTGGCCGCGTCCGGCGTAAAATAAATATAGTATTCCATGATTTGCTTCCGCTGGAACGCCCGGCCGAATCCGGTCGTCAAGAAACCGAACGATACGGCAAAGACAAGAAGCGCGGCGCCGATATGACGAATGATCGGTTTCGATCTCATGGGTTCTTCCTCCTCAACACCGCTGACGATACCGCTTGTCGAAAAGGGCGGATTCGTGGAAACCAACTCTCTTTCTACCCTAAATCTCGGCTCGAAGGAAAGAAATGTCAACAAAGCAAGAGGAGCCCCTTGGTCACGGATTCTTTACGGATTCGGTCGATGAAGTTTTTCCAACCTCCGTATCAATCTCGTTCGAAAGAACAAGAATCGGTTACTTGGAAAAGAGGACGCCGGGCTTTTTTCTCCATTTTTTATCCGTTCCGTCCTTGATATAGGTTCGGACAAGGGATCCGCAATCCAGGCAAAGATCCGAATAAGCCTGGCAGACCCCCGTAATCAACCCCGTTTGATAAGCCGGCCCCACGTTTCCCGAATCCGCGCTTTTTCCCCAAGCGACGCCGGCTTCGATCCGCTCGCTTCCGCAGTAGGGGCACTTCACGCTGTTTTCCTTTTTCCTCTCGATCCCAACCTAACTTTGAAAACGAGGATAGCCGAGCGTTTGAGACATGTCAAGAACGTCTGAAACTGAAAGAGATCCTTTATGCGCCGGTCCTTTTTCTCCAGGCCGCCCTGAGGTTGAGGAAACGGGACTAGCTTTTGATCCCTTCCTTGACCCCTTGGGACTTCAGGTATTTTTCATAGACTTTTGCGCTGACGTCCGCCAGCGGGCCTTCCCTTTTTTGCCAATTCTTCCGGATCGCAGTGAGATCGGCTCTCATCCCTTCGGGAATCAAACCTCCCAGATCTTTTGCGGCCTCCCGATCCGTCCGCCCCAATTCACCGGCCGCGGTGATCCAATACGAGAGAAAGCCGGAATAACGAACCGCCGGAACGGCAGACGTCTCGCAGGCCAGAAGGGCGAAAAAGTTCGCCTCGCCCTCGGCCGTGATCCCGTAGCCGTGGGCCATCTCGTGGGCCATGGTGAAAGGAATTTCGGCCGGGGTGAGATTCGCGGAAACGTAGCTCTCTCCGAAGTACGGAAGATAGATTCCCGATCCGGAAAACCGCATCATCCATCCGCCTGGAATGAACCTCCGGACGCGAACCCGGCCGGGGGATGGATACGCCAAGTCCCGAAGCGCCCGGGTCAATCCGGCGCGGATTTCCGATTCCAGGCCGGGGGGAAGAAGATCCGGGGCCAAGGCCGAATCCGAAATTGCCCGCGGAATTTTAGCCCGGGAATCCGCCGCCGCCCGAACGGCCCATTCGGTTTCCGCGGCCACGACCGAGGACTCCAGGGCCCCCGCCTCCATGGACAGTCGTTTTTCGATCCCCGGCCGGTTGTAGTTATATCCCCAGAGAAGATAAAAAAAGACGACCAGCCCTCCCGCCCAAGCCGTCGCATCGAGCCCCAGGGAAGGGAGCTTTCTCCAGAACCGGCGATCCGGCTTGGGCCGCGGGACGGCTTTCCGGCGAAGACGCCGTCCGACGAGCAAGAGAAGAGCGGCGGCGAGGAAGAGATCAAGAAGGGGGACCGGCGAAAGCCCCAGCGTATAATCCCAAATCCAACGAAATCCCGCGAAGATCCCGCGGCCGTACACGATCTCGGCAACTTCGGAATCCTTCCCCAGAAGCCGGTGCAATCCGAAAGCCGCGGCGCCCGCGCAAATCCAAAAAACGGACCTTCGGACCCTTCTCTTCATTTGGACGGCGTCGCCTCTCTCTCCGGCGGCTGATTTCCGTCTTCGGCGACGGCCCGGCCGGGAACGCGGAGACGATTCAACGCGGACATCAGGCGGTCATAATGCGATCCTTTCCAATAGATCTTCCCGCAGACGCCGCACCGGGTGAATTCGTGAAATTCTGTTTTCGTTCTCGGCAGAAGCCGGTCTTCCACCTCGGCTTTCGGGACTTCGGCGACAGGACCGTTGCAGATCGGACACCGGGTGAACGGCCGCAATTGTCCGGCCAGGTCGAAACGGCGGACGACCTCCTGGATTTGTTCTCCGGGACTGAAGGAACGCACCCAGGAGCCGCGCTGAACGCGCCCATGTTTCAGGAGGCCCTTGTCCCGGGTCAGGATGATGCGGGTTTCCCGCTCGGCCAGGTCGATGAGTTGTTCGTCCGAGAAATCATTGCGGTAAGCCGCGTCGAATCCCAGAAATCGCAGCCGGCGGGCCAGTTTCCCCAGGTGGACGTCCAGGATGAACGCCGGATGGCGCAGCGGTTCCGGCCGCAGACGGATGAGGGGGGTGATATCCAGCGATTCGAAAACCGGATAAACGGAAACGCGATCCTCGTTCTCAAGACGATAATGAAAATCAACGGAGCGGCCGTTGACCAGGATCAAGTCCACCTCGGGATGCGGAACACCGATCGCTTCGATGGCATCCTTCACCGAGGGATGGCCTTGAAACGGATACGGGAAAAGGGTTTTCCGTTGTTCCGCCGGGAGGAAATCGTTCAATTCCTCATAGAAGCGGAACTGCGCCGTATGCGTCACCGCGGGCATGGAAACGGCATCATATAATGGCAAATTGTTTGATTTAATCTTACCGTTTTTTTATCCGATTGGATAGTCGACTCTTCTGGACAATCCTGGGGCCGTCTGCTACTATCGCGAAAGTGAATATGAATACGATGGCTCGGCTGGTTTTCTTGGGACTGTTCTCTTTTTTCTGCGCCGTTCTTTTCCCTCCCCTCGCGCCGGGGCCTCAATCGACCTCGTATTTAGGCCGGAAAACGCCGGGAATGACGCCTGAAGTATTTTCCCCGGGGATGATTTCACGCGGCGAGCATGAACACCGCCTCGCCGTATCGCCCGACGGCAACGAAATTTATTATTCGGGAACGAGCGCGCCCGGCGGCAAATTGCAAATTCTTTACACGCAATTGAAAAACGGATCCTGGACCGCGCCGGCGGTCGCCTCTTTTTCCGACAAGGGCTTGAATTTGCACCCGGCTTTTTCCCCGGAAGGAAAACGGCTCTTTTTTGTTTCCACCCGTCCATCGGCAGAACCGGGCGGGCCAAAGAAGAGAGCCGATCTCTGGTATGTCGAGCGGCAAGGCAGCGCGTGGTCGGTTCCCGTGGATATGGGAGATGCCGTCAATACGGAGAATAATGAATCCAGCCCCTCGGTCATGGCCGACGGAACGCTGTTTTTTGACAGGATCGTCGAGTCCAATAAGAGCGAAACGGGTATTTATCTCTCGCGCTTTAAAGACGGGGTCTATCAAAAGGCTGAAAGGCTGCCGTCTCCGATCAATACGGAAAATGAGAACTTGGGACCTTTCATCGCCCCGGACGGGCGATACCTTTTGTTCAATTCCGACCGGCCCGGCACGGTCGGAGAAGCAGATATTTATGTCGCTTTCAAAGACAAGGACGACGGCTGGCAAGAACCGGTCAACCTCGGGAACAAGGTCAATTCGAAACAATATGATTGGGCTCCCATGGTCACCCCGGATGGAGCCTATCTTGTTTTTTCCAGTTATCGCAATTCCGAGCCGGCCGTTCCCGATATGGGCAAAGGAACTTTATACTGGGTCAAGGCGAAAGCCATCAACTTTAAATAATAATAATGCTCCGCAACAGCTATATCCACAATGTATCAACGGGAGTAGAAATCAAGGTCTTGCGACTGCGCGATAAATAAGGAAAAATGAATGAAAAATGAAATTTCAATTGTTCCAAAAAATTCAGTTATTCTTATTATGGATAGAACTATAGGAGAAGTGCCGGAAACAATGAGTAATCAGTTAGTGGCATTTTCAACATCTTGTGTTGCAGTTGGCACTCTTTCCGAATACGATGGTGAGACTCAAATTTCACTTTCCGATAAGATTAACGAATCAAGTTCATGTAAAATTCTTGCTTTCGATGGAAATTTAGAAACACCTAGCAAAATGATTTCAATTTGTACTGTCCTGGATGAGCCTTTGATTGAGCACCAAGTATCAAAAAAGTTAACAAGAATTAAAATATATGTAAATGATAGAACGGAGCCAAACAAAATCCGAGTTATTATTGAAGAGAGACAAGAATAGGTTTGATTTTCTAAAATCATGTTGTGCGCGCCAAGAGAAGCTTGGGGATGGGGAGATGTGGAACATCCTGAAAGCGCCGATGAAATCCGTCATGAGGGATAGGAATTTCGTTTTTCGGCTGCCCCAACGAAAATCCCCGTCTCGTCGTGAAATCCCATCTTTCCCTCCAAAATGAGGATAATTGAGCGCGCGCGGCCTGTCAGCCCGATTGAAGGCGGACCGCGTCGGCCCGGGAGCTGGTCGAGACTACGAATGAGCCGAAAATCGGCCAAAACCTCGTCGACGAATTCATAGGCGAAGAGGAAATTCGGGCTGACTTCGGCGGCTTTGCCCTTCAGGTATTCCAGGACTTCCGGGATATGCCCCTCCCGGACCTTGACGAGAAGGTACGTGGCCGCGGCCGGCTTGTTCGTCTCCGCATTCCCGTGGATCTTAAGCCTTTCGGCTCCGGCGACTACATCCTTGAAGGCCGGACCTGGGTTTTATGGGCGTACGGCAAATAACGCCAGAGGCAGAGGACGCAACCGGATCTCCAAAAAGCCTTGTGGCGAGAACAGCCGACGTCCTCATTAGAAACCCGGATTCCCGGGCTCGCGGTCCGGTCGCGGCTCCGGCCGGGCGACCGTCAGTAAGAGGTTGACGAGCTGGACGCGGTTCTTGACGCGGAGCTTCAGGTAGATGTTGTATATATGGTGTTTGACCGTTTTCAAGGAGATAAAGAGAGCGGCTGCGATCTCCGCGTTCGTCTTGCCCATGAGGACGAGCTGGATGATATCGCCCTCCCGGGGCGTAACGCCGAGCCGGGCGAAGGCGTCCTTCAGATCGACCCGGGATTCTGGAGCGTTGCTCATCGCGGCCATTTCCTTC
>Ga0316628_100005682_pt1 | contig 10064 bp, 5 predicted proteins | sample OWC_Aug_M2_C1_D5_FD_207648 | JGI IMG/M metagenome (GOLD analysis project Ga0316628, IMG submission 207648) | Wetland soil microbial communities from Old Woman Creek delta, Ohio, United States - OWC_Aug_M2_C1_D5_C | ecosystem: Environmental > Terrestrial > Soil > Wetlands | place: USA: Ohio... | reverse complement strand
CGAAACCAGCTCCTTCAGCTGCACCTCGGGCATCTCGATGCCGTAGCTCTTCAGCTTGGCCTGGACGGCGTGCGTCCCGGTGTGCTTGCCGACCACGAGCGCTCTCTCCTTCCCGACCGATTCGGGGGAGATGGCCTCGTAAGTGAAAGCCTCCCTGAGCACCCCATGCACATGTATCCCGGACTCGTGGGCGAACGCGTTGTCGCCGACTATAGCCTTGTTCGGCTGCACCTGCACGCCCGTGAGGTGCGAGACAAGTCTCGAGACGTGCGCGAGCTTCCTTAAGTCGATGTTCGTCTTCACGCCGAAGAAAGTCGCCAGCCCCACGGCTACCTCCTCGAGGGCCGCGTTGCCCGCTCTCTCTCCGAGACCGTTGATCGTGCAGTGGACCTCCTCGGCCCCGGCCAAAACAGCCGCGAGCGAGTTCGACACCGAGAGGCCGAAGTCGTCGTGGCAGTGCACGGCGAGCGGCACCTTTGCCACGCTTCTCAATTCCGTTATGAGGTTGCCCATGGCCTGCGGTATCATCACTCCCACCGTATCGGGGATGTCAATCCTGTCCACCTTCGCTTCCTGCACAGCCTGGATGACCCTCTTCAGGAACGGGATGTCGCTCCTCGTTGCGTCCTCCGGGGAGAACTCGACGGTCATGCCGTGCGACTTCGCGTAGTCGACCGCCCAGACCGCCTTCTCCACCACCTGGTCTCTCGTCATCTTCAGCTTGTTCTGCATATGGATGTCGGAGGTCGCGATGAACACGTGGATGGACTTCAGACCGCAGTCTATCACCGCGTCTACGTCGTCCTTGCTCGATCTCGAGAGGCCGAGAACCTCGGACCTCAGCCCGAGCTTGCCGATCGTCCTGACAGCCTGCCTCTCGCCGTCCGATGATATGGGGAAGCCGGCCTCGATGATGTCGACTCCCAGGTCGTCCAGCGCCTGGGCTATCTTGACCTTGTCGTCGATGGAGAGGGCGACGTTGGGCGTCTGCTCCCCGTCGCGCAGCGTCGTGTCGAGGATCCTCACCTGGCTCGGATAGGCCTTGCCGCCGAGGGCCTTCCTTATGTTGTCTCCTATCTGTGCGACGGCCTTCTTTGTAGAGTCTTCACTGGCGTGGTCCCCGCCGCGGGGTTCATCTTCGTTTCTCTCAGGGGTATGCGTCATGCAAAACACACTCCTAAAATCCGTTGCACTGGTCTAGCCCAGCAGAAGAAGTAGCAAGCCATACTGACCGATCGAACCTTTCTGAGTCATTTGCTTACTTCCCAGTGCTTAGCGGGCTGTGTGTCGCCCGCGCAACCTTGGAATACTGTCTGTAATATAAATATTACGCTCCTGATACAAAAGTACGGCCAGTATGCGGGAACATGCCCTATCTAAGTATGACTCCGAGACGCACGCTCGAAAGGTTTATCCCTGACAGGCAGGTTTTACACTCTCGTTTCGCTCGAGGAGAACACAAATGAAAGTAGCCTTCCAAGGAGTGAGAGGAGCATATAGCGAGGACGCGTGCTACGCCTATTTCGGCAAGGACATAGAGGCGGTGCCGTTCCCCAGCTTCGCGGAGGTCTTCGAGGCGGCGGAGAAGGATGCAGTCGCATGCGCCGTGGTCCCGGTCGAGAACTCCTACGAGGGGAGCATCGCGCAGGTGAACGACCTGCTGCTCGAGAACGACCTTCTCATCTCCGGCGAGGCGGTACTCAGGATAAGGCACTGCCTCCTCGCGCTGACGGGCACGAAGATCGAGGACATAAAGCGCGTCTACAGCCACCCGCAGGCGCTGGGACAGTGCAACAGGTATCTTTCGCAGCATCCGCAGTGGCAGCTCATCTCTTCTTACGACACGGCGGGCAGCGCGGCCATCGTGAAGCAGAACGGGCGCAAGGACGAAGCGGCGATTGCGAGCGCCAGGGCCGCGGAGGTCTACGGGCTGGAGATCCTCAAGGAGGGGATCGAGAGCGACCCGCAGAACTTCACCAGGTTCTTTGTGATCGAGAAGCACCCCAAGAAGGGCGCGGACGCGAACAAGACCTCGATGGTCTTCGCCGCGAAGAACACTCCCGGGGCGCTGTACTCCTGCCTGAAGGAGTTCGCAGAGCGCGGCATCAACCTGACGAAGCTCGAGTCGAGGCCGCGGCGCAACAAGCCCTGGATGTACGTGTTCTATGTCGACATCGAGGGGAACTTGGACAACCCGAACATCAACGCGGCGATAGGCGCCCTGCTGAAGACTGCGGCGTTCGTCAAGGTGCTCGGGACTTACAAGAAGGCGGAGGAGCCGCACGACCCTAATGGCAGCAAGGGCTAGCCTACCCCCGCTCCCTGCGAAGCCGATTTGGTGAACTGTCTGTACCTGCTCAGCATGCCAGGCGCCGGCTTCTTCGGAGGCTCGAAGCTTTTAAGCCTCCTCTTGATCTCGGCCGCGGTGAGCTTGACGCTTATCATCCTCTTCGGCAGGTCGATCTCTACGAGGTCGCCGTTGCGGAGCGCGGCCAGCGGTCCGCCGACATAGGCCTCAGGGCATATGTGGCCGACGGAGAGCCCCCTCGTCCCGCCGGAGAACCTGCCGTCCGTGATTAGCGCCACGGACTCCCCCAGCCCCATGCCGGAGATCAGGCTGGTCGGGCCGAGCATCTCCGGCATCCCCGGAGCGCCCTTCGGCCCCTCGAACCTTATGACGACGACATCCCCGCTCTTTATCTTCCTGCTCTTGATCGCGGAAGTAGCCGACTGCTCCGAGTCGAACACCCGCGCCTTCCCGGAGAAATGCTTCATCTGGTACGAGACGGCGGACTGCTTCACGACCGCCCCTTCAGGAGCGAGGTTGCCCTTGAGCACGGCGATGCCCCCCTCCTTGTGGAAGGGCGAGCTCAGCGGCCTGATGATCTCCTCGTTCAGCACATTTGCCGCCGACGCTATCCTCTTGATCTTGACGCCGAACACGCTCTCCGTATCCTCGAGCGAATCCACTATCCGGTGCAGAATCGCGGGGACGCCGCCGGCCATCTCGAAGTCCATCAGGAAGTAGGGTCCGCCAGGCCTGAGGTTGATCAGGTGCGGTATCTTCCTAGAGATCTTGTCGAAGAGCGAGAGCGGGATGCTGACGCCGAACTCCGCGGCTATCGCGGGCAGGTGCAGGCAGGTGTTGGTGGAGCCTCCGATGGCCATGTCCGCCCTGATCGCGTTCCTGAAGCTTGCCGCCTTGACGTACTTCCGCGGGCAGCGCTGCTCCCTGACCAGGCGCACGATTTCTCGCCCGGTCTGCCTTGCGATCTTGACTTTCCTGTCGCTAAGCGCATGGGACGTGCCGCTGCCGGGCAGGCTCAGGCCAAGGACCTCGGTGAGGCAGGACATCGTGTTCGCGGTGAACAGTCCGGCGCAGGATCCCGGGCCGGGGCACGCGTGCCTCTCTATCTCAGCGACCTCCCTCTCCGCCATCTCTCCTGCGTCATGAGCGCCGAGCGCCTCGAATATCGATATGAGGTCGAGCCCCCTCTTCTTGAGCATCCCCGGCGCCATCGGGCCGCCCGTGACCATCGCCGCCGGTATGTCCATGCGGCCGGCGGCCATCAGCATGCCCGGGGTTATCTTGTCGCAGTTGGTCACACCGACCCAGCCGTCGAGCATGTGCGCCTCGATCATCAGCTCGACGGAGTCGGCGATCACCTCCCTCGACGGCAGCGAGTAGCGCATCCCCTCGTGCCCCATCGCGATGCCGTCGCAGATGCCCGGTATCCCGAAGGACAGCGGCACCCCGCCAGCCTCCCTGATGCCGTCAGCGACCTCCTGCGCGAGCTTGTTGAGGTGAATATGGCCGGGTATTATGGCATTCCAGCTGTTCGCGATGCCAATCATCGGCTTGTCGAAGTCCATGTCGTTCAGCCCGGTGGCCCGGTAGAGCCCCCTGGCCGGCGCCCTGTCTAATCCTCCGACCGCCTTCTTGGACCTCAGCTGCTTTGACACGTTCCGATCCCCCGTTCACTTGGACGCACTGCTCAGGCCGAAGTCGTCGTGCAGCGCCTGCACGGCCGCCCTCTCGTCCTTACTGTTGACCATGAATGAGATGTTGAGCTCGGACGAGCCCTGCGCAATGGTCCTTATGTTGATGCACCTGTCGGCCATCGACTTGAAGACCTTCGCAGCGACCCCTGGCGTGCCCCTCATCCCCCTGCCGACCGCAGCGACTATGCAGTAGCCCTCCTCCCCCTTGATCTCCCTGACGAGCTTGGATCCGAGCAGCGAGAGCTCGAGGGCGTTCATTGCAGCATCGGCGTCGGCCCCGGGGACGGCGATCGACATGTTCGCCTCCGAGGAGCTCTGGGATATCATCAGCACGTCGACGTTCTCGTTCGCCAACAGGTCCAGCACCCTCGCGGCGACGCTCGGCGTCCCCACTAGCCTCGCCCCCGAGATGTTTATCAGGTAGACCCTGTCGATGACGCTTATAGCCCTGATTGTCGCCCCTCCGCCTTCCTTCTCGTCGGCGGACCTGACGACGAGCGTACCGTCGTTCTCAGGATTCCATACGCTCTTGATCCTGTAAGTCAGATCGGATTCAAGGCCGACCTCGAGCGCGCGCGGGTGTATGACCCTGGCCCCGAAGTGCGCGATCTCTATCGCCTCGTCGAACGCTATCTTCGAGATGAGTCTGGAGTCGCTGCAAAGGGACGGGTCGGCCGTCATTATCCCCGGCACGTCCTTCCAGAACCACAGCTCGTCCGCTTTGAGCGAGAGCCCCATCACCGCAGCGGTGTAGTCAGACCCGCCCCTGCCCAGGGTCGTTATCACTCCCTGCTGCGTCATGCCGATGTAGCCCGCGATCACCGGCATAGTCCCCTCCGCCAGGAGCGGTTCGAGCACCTGCCCGGCCTGCATGGAAGTGACGTTCATCAGCGGCTCCGCTCCCCCGAAGTTCTCATCGGTGAGTATGCCCGCCTCGCCGCCGGTCAGCGGCTTCACGCGCAGCCCCTTCGCCTCGATTGCGGACGCTATTATCGGCGTCGACATCCTCTCCCCGAACGACAGCAGGAGGTCCTTCGACCGCGGGGTGAGCTCTCCGACATGTGTCATCCCCAGCACGACGTTCCTCAGATCGTCCAGCTGGGCACGCACAGTCTTCATCGCGCGCTGGGCTATCTTCTCGTCCGAGATCCCCTTTATCGCCCCGATATGGGTGGATGCGAGCGAGTCTATCGCGCCGTCTATCCAGCTCTTCCTGGCGCTGGTGATGCGCCCCATCATCTCGATCAGGTAGTCGGTGACGCCGCTCATCGCCGAGACCGTGACTATTATCTGGTACCCCTTGTCGGCGAATGACTTTGTGACCTTCGCGACCTGCTCGACGCCGGCCGCGTCCTTGAGCGCCCCTCCGCCGAACTTCATGATGATCCGCATCGCTCACTCCCTCCTCGGCACGAAGATCGGCGTCCTCGCCGCGTGCCTTGTGTAGATCTTGCGGATATCGATCATGTCCCTGAGCACGGCGCTCGCTGTTTCTATTCCGCCAGCCCCTTTCCCGACTATGGTTATCTCGTCTGCCAGATCCGTCGAGAAGGTAAGTGCGTTTGTCGTGCCGCCGACGTTGAGCGGGTGCTCCCTGAGGATGGCTCTCGGCGCCACCTCTATTCCGTCGTCGCCGCAGTATGCGATGAGCTTGAGGGCTTTTCCAGCCGCTTTGGCATCCGCTATCTTCTCCTTGGTCACGCCTCTTATCCCAGTGATCTTGACATCATTGATCGAGAGGCTCTTCCCCATCACCCAGTTGGCGAGGATTACGAGCTTTGCAGCCGGGTCCAAAGCATCGACGTCGTATGTCGGATCGGCCTCGGCATAACCTTTGACGCGTGCCTCATCGAGGGCAGCCTCGAAGGTCATCCCCTCCGAGTCCATCTTTGTGAGTATGTAATTGGTTGTGCCGTTCAGGATCCCCCGCATCGACTTTATCGCGAGGCCGTCCATGCACTTCTTCGCGAGGTCGAGCATCGGGGTGCCTCCGCCCACGGTGCCGCTGAACTTCAAAGAGACGCGGTTGTGCTCCGCAAGCTCGAGGAGCGCGGGCATCGCCAGCGCCAGCGGCCCCTTGTTCGTGGTGATCACGTGAGCGCCGTTCTTCATCGCCATCCTCAGGTGGTCCAGCCCGGGCTGGCCGGTCTTGAGGTTGGTCGGGGTGGTCTCTACCATCGCGTCGCACTCGAGCTCAGATAGCAAATCCTCGAGCTTCGCGTCCTTCCTGAACGTTTCGAACTGCTCGAAGCTGCTGCCCTTCTCGGTCGCCTTGAGCGCTTCGTCCAGCGGCATCCCCTTGGGGTCGACGAGTGCGCCGTTGATGTCGACTATCGCGACGATCTTCGGGTTCAGCCCGAACTTGCTGCGGAGCTGCTCCCGATGTTCGGCGAGCACCCTCACAGTGCTCTTGCCGACTACCCCGAATCCGACGATAATTATCCTCAACTTCCGCACCTCACGCCCCGAGGTTCGCCTTCAGGGATCTTATCGACGCCTCTATCTTGACGGGCTTCTTCGACACCCTTATCGCCCCATCGGGATCCTTCAGGCCGTGGCCTGTGGCAACGCAGACGATTCTCTCGCCCTTGTCAATGTCGCCCGCCTCTATCAACCTGACGAGCCCGGCGAAGCTCGCCGCCGCCGCGGGCTCGACGAACAGCCCCTCCATGCTCGCGATATTCTTCTGCGAATCGATTATTTCCTTGTCAGAGACCGCGATGCAGTCGCCTTTCGAGCCCCTGATCGCATTCATAGTCTTGAGCCAGTTGGCAGGGTTGCCGATCCTTATCGCTGTCGCAACAGTCTCCGGCTTCCTCACGGGGACTATCTTGTCCGCCCCCTTCCTGAACGCCTCGGCGACCGGCGCGGCGCCTTCGGCCTGAATGCCGAAGATCCTCGGCACCTTCTTCGCCAGTCCGAGCTCCTTGAACTCCGAGAAACCCTTCCAGTAGGCAGCGTTGTTGCCGCCGTTGCCGACGGGTATCACGAGCGAGTCGGGCGCCCCTCCGAGCTGGTCGACGATTTCGTAGGCCGCGGTCTTCTGCCCCTCCGGCCTGAACGGGTTGACGGAGTTCAGCACGTATAGCCCGAGCTCCCTGCTCGAGCTCATCACGAGTTCGAGCGCATCGTCGAAGTTGCCTTCGACCTCGAACACCTCGGCCCCGTGCATCATTGCCTGGCTTAGTTTGCCGAGGGCTATCGCCCCCGACGGGATCATGACGATACATCTGATGCCGGCGATGCCGGCGTATGCGGCCAGGGACGCCGACGTGTTGCCGGTGGAGGCGCAGACTACTGCCTTGACCCTTAGGTCCCTCGCCTTTGTTATGCCGACGGTCATCCCCCTGTCCTTGAAGGAGCCGGTGGGGTTCATGCCGTCGAACTTGATGTACAGGTTCCTGAGGCCGAGCTTCTCGCCGAGCCGCGAGCATCTGTGGAGAGGGGTCCCCCCCTCGTCCATCGAGATAGGCGCCTTTCCCTTGAAGTCCGGCAGCAGCTCCCTGTACCTCCAGACGCTCAGCGGGCGTTTGTCGAAGGAGCCGCGGAGCTCGTCAGGGTCGAGTTCGGAGATCGGGAGCACGACCTCCAGCAGATTGCCGCAGCTGGGGCACGCGTAGAGTATCTCCTTCTCGTTGAACTCCTTGTGGCACTTTATGCACCTTAGGAAACTACCGCTCATGTCCAATCATCACGACAGAACTCTGTAAAATATTCATGCGTATATTATATTATGCATAGAGGCCAGAGCGACTCCACTTCCGCCGGATTCATCATGGCTATGGATGCTCAGGGGGACGCGTCTTTCTCTCGCCCCTTCTCCTATTCATTACGAACAGTGCGAAGAACATCGCACCGATTATCGGGACCATCGCCGACTCGAACTCGGGGATGAAAGCCTCCGGACACGCCAACGATGAGATGTCGTTGACTCCTATGTTGCCCGTATATGTCCACGACACACCCCTGTCGGCGGATTTGTAGCAATAGCTCGTGTTGGTTATTGTCCAGAATGTCCCATTGACATCCCTGTCGATGGCAACATACCTGCTATAGGACGGGATCCCGTCCTCTCCGGGCGCGGGCAGATCGCCTCTTGCGGCCCAGTTAGCCCCGCCGTCGGAGGAGTACATCAGGCCGCCGTCCTCGCAAAGGACGAAGACCTCTTCATCGGAAGCGGTGCCTCCGTCGTCGCCTATGTTGTAGACATGCATCTGCGCGGAAGTGGAACCTGTGCTCGCGGTCGCGTTCCACTGCTGCCCAGGCTCCTTGTAGTACGCGGGGGTGTCGGCGCCGGACCGTATTGCCCAGTACCTCTCGCCCGTGGCGTTGTAGCAGACGTCCTTGAAGTCGTATGCGCCCTGTGCTATACTGGTTGTGCCGTTCGTCCAGCCCCTGGTGCTTCCCAGGGCCGCATTGGTCCACGTCCAGCCGTCGGCGTTGATTATCATGCATCCCCCTTCGCCTGTCTCGGTATTCGGAGCTATGCCGACCACGTCGGTCGCATTGCACGGGCCGGTAACTTCCGCACCCCAGGAAGTGTCGACATTGACCTCCCAATCGTGGACCCTTCCGCTGTTTGTAACCGCGAAGACGAAAGACCTGTCGAGGGAGTGCGCCAGAGCCACGACCGTCTCTCCCGATTCGAGCGATACAGAGCCGACATTGGCCCATGCCACACCATCGTTCGACCTGTAGGCCGCGGCGCTCGTCTCCGTCCCCCTGATCACCCATGGGTCAGCCAATGCGCCGCTGAGCCAGGCATGGTCGGATCTCGCCTTCCAGTCCGTGGTGTAGAATATCGTCTCCGATGCGATGAGGTTGCCCAGGAGCGTCTTGTTGACGGAGAACTCGACGCCGTTCTCGCCGATGCCGATCTTCTCTATGGCCCCTATGGTGCTCCATGCGTTGTTGGTCAAGGACCACATCTTGACGGAGCTGGAGGTCGCAATGCCGTCCCTGCCGTATATCTCGATCAAGAGGTCTGCCTCTATCGTAGCGTTCCCTGCGACTACCGTTTTCCCGATTCCGGCAACGGGATTGGTATCGATGAACGCCTGTAGCAGGTCCTCCCCGGTCTTCTTCAGCTTCGTTCCGGAGCCTCCGCCCGTCGAGGTGGCCTTGCTCTTCTGCTCGGGCACATCCGCCCCTTCGAAGGTCCTGCCGACAGTGCCGACGTACATGAGATGGCTGCCATTCTGCGTCACCGCGCCATATTCATCGATATCGATGCAAGGATTGCCTACGGCGGCGGCGTCTTGGTCGGCGACCTTCCACGCAGACCAGTCGGCGAACAGCCCATCAATCACTATCTGCGATGGGTATTGCATGTAGTAGCCGGTGCACGGCTCCCCGATCACATCCAGCGCTCCCTCGAAACCGGTCGATGAACCTCGGAATTGGAAGCTGAAACCCTCTCCCGGTTGCAGCGCCGAGATGTCAACGGTCAGGTCCTGTGTAGTCCAGCCGGTCGTGCTCACATTTATGTCGCTCATCGATATCGATTGGCCAGTCCTGTTGACAAGGGACGACTGCACCATGTAGCTTTGCTCGGGGACGCCCATCGCAATGAGGTCGACCCTCAGCACGGAGGGGTTCGCGGTCTGCGCGAGCGATCCGCTTATCAGCGGCTCCTGCTTCGCCAGTATTGTCCCGCTGGGCGACATTAAGGGACCGCGGTACTCAGTGCCTCCAATTGATGTCATGAATTGAACCACGGGCTCCGTGGGCGTCACGCTCATAGATATCTCAATCTCTTCGCCGGCGAAAGCATATCTCGCCCCAGCTTGCGATTGCCATGAGTTCCAATCATTGCGGTCCTGCGTCGATGTGAACTGCGCCTGCGATGACTGGTTTATAGCTCCGTTCCATCCGGTCAGCACTACCATTAGATCGGCGCCAAACGATTTGCTGGCGTTGTAGCCAGTTGTTGGGTCGGCATCCCTGTCGACGAATATGTACATCGTCGAGACATCGCTACCCGCGAACATGTTGCTATTCAGGTTCACATAAACGTAGAGCTTGCTGGTCGAAGTCCCCTCTCCGAGGCACACCTTCCCCAC
>Ga0316628_100005681_pt1 | contig 10064 bp, 3 predicted proteins | sample OWC_Aug_M2_C1_D5_FD_207648 | JGI IMG/M metagenome (GOLD analysis project Ga0316628, IMG submission 207648) | Wetland soil microbial communities from Old Woman Creek delta, Ohio, United States - OWC_Aug_M2_C1_D5_C | ecosystem: Environmental > Terrestrial > Soil > Wetlands | place: USA: Ohio... | reverse complement strand
TCCTTTCCTCGTTTGCAGAATCGCACAAACAGTATTTAACATCGCGGCGCACGTCAAAACAATCAATCGGGATCCAAAGGGTGGGCGAAAATCGCACTTCGGATGTTATGGCGAATGGGTTAAAGCGGCAAACTCGCAACCTGGAAAAGTGGCTCGACAAGCGATCTAACGCTTCATGCGCAGAATATTATAAGCCGTAACCGGACGGTGGAATCCCTTGAGAGTGAGTTCACCGACGGCTTCAACGTCGATTAACTCGTCCACGGTACCGACAAGGCGTTGGGAAACCAAAATCTGACCAGGTCTTGCCTCAGCGCAGAGGCGCGCGGCAAGGTTCGTGACCGTTCCAATGGCGCCATAGTCCCACCGCCCTTCGAAGCCGATGCCGCCGATGGTGGCGTAACCTTGCGCAATACCGACGCCGAAATCGATCTCGTGGCCCAGCTTGCGCCACTTGGTGACCAGCTCCGCTACTTTGGCTCTCATGGCTAGCGCCATTCCAATGGCCCGCTCCGCCGGATTCGGCACCGGCACCGGATCATTAAAGAAAATCATCATGCCGTCGCCGGTGAAACGTTCCAGAGTCCCTTCATGCGCCAAGATCAACTGGCCCATCTCCGCGTGATACTCGCGCAGCACGCCCATGACTTCCTCCGGTTCGGCCGTTTCGGCGAACGCGGTAAAGCCTCTGAGATCCAAGAAGACAACGGTCACTTCTCGCCGATGAGTTTTGAGCGGATCGTCGGCCCCACCGGCGACAATCAGTTCGGCAAGTTGGGGAGAGAAAAACCGTTTCAGCCGTTCCAATCGTTCCAGTTGTTCCACCTGTTCATGAACTCGATGCTCGAGAGTTTTGTTCCACTCCGAAAGCTCGGCGGCTTGCATCTGAACCTTGTCGTATAGCTCTTTGATGCGCAGCAGCGAGCGCACCCGCGCGAGCAGCTCGGCTTGATTGATCGGCTTGGTGAGAAAATCATCGGCGCCCGCCTCGATCCCCTTGATGCGCTCCTCAGACGGATCAAGGGCGGTGACCATGACTACGGGAAGTATCTCGGTAGCAGGATTCTCACGAATCTTGCGACAGACCTCGTACCCGCTCATCTCCGGCATCACAACATCCAGTAAAATAAGGTCGGGCTTATCGGACTCGATGCGAGCAAGCGCCTCGCGCCCCGACGCCGCGGTAACGACGCTGTAACCCTTGACGGCCAGCACGTCGGCGAGAAGTTTTACGTTTCTCGGAGTGTCATCGACGACGAGAATTTTAGCCAGCGTTTTCACGTTAGTAATTGCGGATTACCGATGAAAGATTCGGAGATCGCACCGCAGAGACGCGGAGGTCGCTGAGAAAATGGATTTCAGGAACCATCTTGAACAAACCCGCTGCGCACTCTGTGCCTCTGCGGTTAATTCTTTTTAAAATAAAAGAGTAAGGGCTATCGTTGCCAACCTCATCTTCGTTCAAGCACTCGCTGCACTTCACCGAGAAAATCTTTCAAGCCGATCGGTTTGGTCTGGTAACCGTCGAATCCTTCAGCCAACATGGTCGTCCTATTGTGAGTCATGGCCGACGCCGTGACAGCAATGGCGGCGATGCTCCTTGTTCTTGGGTCGGTTCGGAGCTGTTTCAGCGCTGTAATTCCATCGATACCGGGGAGCTGGATGTCCATAAGAATAAGCGCCGGAGATTGCTCCAGCGCCAGCTTGATCCCCTCCTCGGCCGATTCAGATTCTATGGTCCGGTAACCCTTGACCTGGAGCACGTCCCGAACGAGCTTGCGGTTTTTCTCATTGTCTTCAATGATTAAAATAAGTTCGTTAGCCATAGGAGTTCCGATTATTCTTCCGCAAAGGCGCTAAGGCGCAAAGTTTATAAAGAGTTTCGAATCAAGACTGTTGCCGGGTAGCACGATTGAGTCGTCCTTCAAACCATTCACGACGCGGAGTCAAGGATCACTTTGCTAATTTCATTTTCGGTCATAACTTAGCGCCTTTGTGGGAGAGTATTCCTATCCGATCGGCAGAGTAAACGTAAAAGTGCTCCCCTTACCTACTTCGCTCTCCACCCAAATCTTGCCGCCGTGCATTTCGATGAATTTCCTAGTCAGTGTCAGCCCCAGCCCCGTGCCTTCGCGCTTTTGCGCGTAGTTGCTACCCACCTGACGAAACTCCTCAAAGATTGTTCCTTGGTCTTCTTTCGCTATTCCGATTCCCGTATCGATGACCGAAACGATCACTGCGCTGTCGCCCAAGGTCGCCTCGACCTTAATCTGTCCACCCTCGGGAGTAAATTTAACGGCATTGGATAGCAAGTTAACCAGCACTTGTTTTACTTTGCGTTCGTCGCCGGTGAACTCGCCGAGGCGGTCGTCAATCACGCGTTCGATTTTTATACCGTGCCGGCTAGCGCGCTCGCGAATGAGGGTAAGCGCATTTTCGATGGCGAGCGGCAAATCGAACGTTGTCACCTCCAAATCCATGCGCCCGGCTTCGATTTTGGAAAGATCCAGAATGTCGTTGATGAGCGAGAGCAGATGACGCCCCGAGGACAGGATGTCATCAACATATTCATTCTGTTTATCGTTCAGCTCGCCAAACAGTTTCTCCAGCAACACTTCCGAGAAGCCGATGATCGCATTGAGCGGCGTGCGCAGCTCATGAGACACGTTGGCGAGAAACTCCGATTTGTGGCGATTAGCCGCCTCGAGCTCTCGGCTTTTGGCTTCGATCTCGCGGAACAGCCGCGCGTTCTGAATCGCGAGGGCCGATTGCGTCGCAAAGGTCTGTAGCAGATTGACGACTTCCGCCGAAAAGCTGCCCGCCTCCTTCCGCCAGACCGTCAAAGCGCCTAGAATTCGCTCTTCGCGGAGCAGTGGAACCGCCAGTACCGATCGAAAGCCGAGACGCGTGAGCATGGGACGAACACGAGTACCGGTGTATTCCCGCTCGTTGAGAATATCTGGGACTTGGACCGGTGCCCGAGTAATGGCGGCCCGTCCGGTAACACCATCGCCCAGACGTATCGGCGCTGCGCGAAGCACCTCGACCAACCCGTCTTCCATTTGGTGGCTGGCCCTCAGCAGAAACCGTTCCGTAGCCTCTTCGTATTCATAGATAACGCCTCCGGCAGATCCGGCGAGTTGGACAGCGCGGCCGACAATGGTGGTGAGCACGGTCGGGAGATCAAGGGTAGAGCTGACCGCCTGGCCGACTTCTCCTAATGCTTTGAGTTCCTCAACTGACTGAGCTAGCTGCCGCGTCCGTGCCTCTAGTTCCTGGAAGAGCCGGACATTCTCGATAGCGATTACCGCTTGGTCGGCGAAGGTCTCGATGAGTTTAATCTGTTTTTCGGAGAACGGCTGGACGTCGCGGCGCCACAGGCCCATCGCACCAATGGGTTTACCCTCCCGTAGCAGCGGTACCGCCAGCACGGTTCGTCGAAACTCCATTTGCTCACCGTGTGCTAGCCAGCGGTATTCCGGATCACCCCGGATGTCGTGGATGTGGGTGATCCGCCGATCCAGGATCGCCCGGCCCACTGCCGTCTCCCGGTCTGCCGGTCGTGGGAACCTGCGGCCGGCCGCTTCAACCTCCGGCTCTGTCAGCCCGTGGTGAGCTTCAAAAGTGACCAGTTGGCCATCGAACCGGTGCATGACGGCAAACGTCGCCTCGCACAATTGCGCCGCGCTCCGGACGATCGCCTCGAAAACCGGTTCGATATCAGCCGGCGAGCTGGCGATCACGCGCAGGATTTCGCTCGTAGCCGTCTGCTGCTCCAGTGCCTCGGTAAGGTCGCGGTTGCGAACTTGCAGCTCTTGGAAGAGGCGAACGTTTTCAATCGCGATCACCGCTTGAGCGGCAAAAGTCTCAAGCAGCTTGATCTGCCGCTCGGAGAAAGGACGAACCTCCGTTCGCCTGATGTTGATTACTCCAATAGGAGTCCCCTCTCTGAGCATCGGCGCACTAAGAATTGTCCGCGTTCCCGTACGAGTGGTGAGATCCCTGGCTTCGAGAAAATCAGTCTTCGAGGCTTCCACAAGATCGTGAACATGGACGGTCTCTCGGTTAAGAATCGCTCGGCCACCGACTGTTCCTGGACTCGTAGGTGAAAATTCTGGTGCTGGAGCATTTCCGAAGGAGACCACTAATCGCGTGCCGTCGCCTTCTACAAGGCGAATCTGCGAATCCGTCGCCGCGGATAACCGGGCAGCCGTGGCCGCAACCGTCTCCAGGACTGGCTGGATGTCCGTCGGCGAGCTGGCGATGACGCTCAAAATCTCGCTTGTCGCCGTCTGCTGCTCAAGTGATTCCTTGAGTTCCTTGAACAGACGGACGTTCTCGATGGCGATCACCGCCTGTTCGGAGAAAGTCTCGAGCAGTTTGATCTGTGCTGGGGTGAAGGGGCGCACCTCGATGCGACGTGCGATCAGCGCTCCAATTATCTCACCTTGCTGGTAAAGGGGAACGCCTAAAAAAGTCCGCCAGTCGCTCACGGAGCCCAATGTTGGGATAATATTCTGCTCGCGGCGGTCGGGAATATGCAGTGTGCCATGCTCACGCATCCAGCGATACCGTGGTTCATCATTACTGATTTCGACGCGTCCGACGGGTATCGAACCAAAATGAGCCTGAGGTAACAAAGTATTCCCCTCACGGAGTCGCAGCAACACGTCATCAATCCCGCAAACCCGCGCCGCGCTTTCCACTATAGCATCGAGAACCGGCTGCACGTCCGTCGGCGAGCGGCTGATGATGCCGAGCACCTCGGATGTCGCCGTCTGATGCTCCAGGGCCTCACGCAATTCTGCATTACGTTCCTGCAATTCCTTGAACAGCCGCACGTTCTCGATGGCGATCACGGCCTGGTCGGCGAAGGTTTTTAGAAGAGCAATTTGCTTGTCTGTGAAAGGCTGAACTTCCATCCGGCGACTTGAGATTACGCCAATAGGCGCGCCTTCACGCATTAATGGAATGGCAAGCATGGTTCGATAACCAAACTGTGATCCCCGGCTTTCAGGATACTCCTCCGCGACCTCTTGGAAGTCACGAAGATGAATCGTTTCGCGGTCGATGATCGCTCGGCCCTGTAACGAGTCACGATTCAAGGGTCTTTTAATCCCAACCGGACTTCCCGGGGCCGATCCGTGGCCGGCTAACTTGCAAAGTCGATCACCTTCAATCTGCATAAAAACCGACACATCATTCGCTCCACACACACGAGCCGCGTTGCGCACGATGACGTCCAGCACCGGCTGAATGTCCGTCGGCGAGCTGGCGATCACGCCGAGAATCTCACTCGTCGCCGTTTGCTGCTCCAACGCCTCGGTGACCTCTTGGAACAATCGCACGTTCTCGATAGCGATAACGGCCTGGTCGGCGAAAGTTTTGAGCAGCGCGATCTGGTTGTCCAGAAACGGGCGAACTTGAAACCGCCGAATCAATATAGCTCCAATCGAAACACCCTCACGAAGCAGCGGCACGGCGAGAAGCGTACGACTTTCGCCAAGGCCAAACGCAGCTGACCCGGGAAATCCTTGATCCTCTGCTGCACGAATGTCATGGACATGGACTGTCTGCTGGTCGATAACAGCCCGGCCGGCTGCGATTTCTCGTGTGACGGGTCGAGCCTCCGCCGTTTGGTGTGACCCATATGAAGCCGCGCGTCGAAGAACATCCCCCTCGACCCGCAGGATCTGAGCGTCATCGGCCTCGCAGAGCCGCGCAGCATTCTCCGCCACCACATCCAACACCGGCTGAATGTCCGTCGGCGAGCTGGCGATGACACGCAGGATTTCGCTCGTGGCCGTTTGCTGCTCTAATGCCTCGGTGAGCTGACGGTTGCGGTCCTGCAGTTCTTTAAACAAGCGCACGTTTTCAATGGCAATCACGGCCTGATCCGCGAAGGTTTCAAGAAGCTTAATCTGCCTATCAGAGAACGGCCGCACCTCTGTACGGCGAATATTAATCGTCCCGATAGGAACCCCTTCACGAAGCAGCGGCGTGACAAGCATGGTGCGCGTGCCGGCAATTTGTTGGCGAATCTTGGACTCCGGATATTCAGTTTCGACTTCCGCTACCAGGTCGGCCACATGAATCGTCTTTCTATCAACTATCGCTCGGCCCACCGGCGAGTCGCGATTGATTTGGTTAGGCGCGGGTACAGGCATCGTCCCGTACATCGCTACTTGTTTTATCACGTCTGCGTCCACACGGCTGATTACCGCGTCGGTCGCATCGCACAGTCTCGCGGCGTTTTCCGCCACCACGTTCAGTACCGGCTGGATATCCGTCGGCGAGCCGGCGATGACACCGAGGATTTCGCTGGTCGCCGTTTGCTGCTCCAACGCCTCCTTGAGTTCTTGGAACAACCGAACATTTTCGAGTGCAATGACCGCCTGGTCGGCAAACGTCTCTAAAAGCTTGATCTGCACTGGGGTGAAAGGGCGCACCTCGGTGCGACGTGCGGTCACATATCCAATGAGTTCCCCCTGCTGACGAAGGGGAGCGGCCAAGAAGGTGCGGAAGTTGCCGAGGGAACCTATCGCTGGGAACTCGGACTGCTCACGGACGTCGGGAATGTGGAGCGCGCCATGCTCGCGCATCCATTGATGATGTGGCTCATGAATACTAATCTCGACGCGGCCAATGGGCATAGGACCAAATTGGGACCGAACAATCATAACGTCCCTATCGCGGAGTCGTAGCTGCACGTCATCGATCCCGCAAACCCGGGCGGCGCTCTCGACGATGGCGTCGAGGACCGGCTGTACGTCCGTGGGCGAGCGGCTGATAATGCCGAGCACCTCGGCGGTTGCAGTTTGATGCTCCAGGGCCTCCCGCAATTCTGCGTTTCGATCCTGCAGTTCTTTGAATAGACGCACGTTTTCAATAGCGATCACGGCTTGGGCGGCAAAGGTTTCGAGCAGTTTGATTTGTCTGTCTGAGAAAGGACGAACTTCAGTTCGTCTGATGTCGATCACACCAATCGGAGTCCCCTCTCTGAGCATGGGCGCGCAAAGAAATGTCCGGACTCCACGGCGGACACCTTCGCTCTCGGGAAATTCCATTTTAACTTCCTGAAGATCATGAATATGTAAGGTCTCTCGCGTAAGAATCACTCTGCCAGAGGGATTGCCTGGGCTCGCGGGCCTAAACTCTGGCGCCGGGAGAGTTCCGAAGGACGCCACTAACCGCGTTCCGCCCCCCTCAACGAGGCGAATCTGTGCATCAGTTGCCTCGCAAAGTCGGGCAGCACTTGCTGCCACGGTATTTAATACCGGCTGAATATCCGTTGGAGAACTAGCGATGACACCCAGGATTTCACTTGTGGCAGTTTGCTGCTCCAAGGTTTCGGTGAGTTCTTGGAACAACCGAACGTTTTCGATCGCAATGACCGCCTGGTCGCCGAAAATTTTTACCAGATTAATCTGATTTTCCGTGAAGGGCTTTACCTCCCGCCTCCACATGCCCAACGCACCGATCGGAATACCGTCCTTTAAGAGCGGAACCGCCAGAACGGTTCGATAGCTGAGCTGAGTTTGATAATCTAGGTCGTATTCAGGATCGTCGCGAACATCCTTAATATGAACGAGTTGGCGATCCAAAATGGCCCGACCAACGGCTCTCCCGCGCGTTGGAGGCGTTGGAAATCTTTTTTCGCTTGTTTCGATTTCCTCGGGAGTGAAATTCTGTCGCGCGTCAATGGTTATAAGCTGACCATCGAAACGGTGAGCGGAACCAAACGACGCATCGCAGAGCCTCGTGGCACTTTGCACGATTGCATCAAAGACCGGCTGCACATCCGTAGGTGAACTGCTGATAACGCGCAACACTTCGCTCGTCGCGGTCTGCTGCTCCAGCGCCTCAGTGAGATCGCGGTTGCGATCCTGCAATTCCTGAAACAGACGGACGTTTTCGATGGCGATCACGGCCTGGTCGGCGAAGGTCTTGAGAAGGGAGATCTGCTTGTCGGAAAACGGTCTCACCTCGCTTCGGCGAATCAGAATGGCTCCGACCGGGAAACCCTCGCGCAGCAACGGGGTAGCAAGCGTCGTTCGATCGCCCATTTGTCGGTGAAATGCCTTGCTAACCGGAAATTCCTCCTCTGACTCGGCAGTCAGGTCAGGAATGTGAATCGTCCGCCGGTCAATTACGGCCCGGCCGCTCGTAGAGCCTCGGCTGATAGGATTCGGTACTGCTGGAACGGGTCCATATATCGCCACGGGCTGAAGCACGTCACCATTAATACGAAAGACTACAGCGTCACTCGCATCACATAGCCGCGCGGCATTGGCTGCCACAGTCTCCAGAACCGGCTGAATATCAGTCGGTGAGCTTGCGATCACCTGCAGGATCTCGCCGGTCGCTGTCTGCTGCTCTAAGGCTTCGGTGAGATCCCGATTCCGCGCCTGCAGTTCCTGGAACAGCCGCACGTTCTCGATGGCGATGACGGCTTGATCGGCGAAGGTTTTGAGAAGCGCGATCTGTTTTTCTGAAAAAGGACGGGCCTCCAATCGACGGATCAGTATCGCCCCGATCGGGATACCCTCGCGCATGAGGGGAGTTGCAAGCGTTGTGCGATGACCAATCTGTTGCTGTTGAGCCTTGATTTCTGGGTACTCGGTATCGACCTCTGCCGCGAGATCGTGAACATGAACTGTTTGCCGGTCGATCATTGCCCGAGCCACAGGAGATTGGCGGTTGAAAGGCGTATGTTCGCTCGCTGGCAATAATGGTCCATACGATGCCACCCTGTGTACGATCTCCGTTTCTAGACGGAAAATCTGCGCGTCATATGAGTCACACAGGCGCGCCGCGCTCTCCGCTACAGCGTCCAAGACGGGCTGGATGTCGGTCGGCGAGCGTGCAATCACGCGCAGGATCTCGCTGGTGGCGGACTGCTGTTCTAAAGATTCGGCGAGGTCGCGGTCACGCGCTTGCAGCTTGCGCCGGAGCTCTTTGTTCTCCCGGCCCAGCTTTGCGTTAGTCTCTTTGAGGGAGGCGTGTCGCGTTTTCGATGGCGGTCGCTTAGTAGTCGGCATCTTAGCCATTTTCGATTTTTGGCTTCGGATTTTAGATTGCACCCATTACAGCCGTTAAGTTTGTTACTGGCGCGAGCCGTCTCATTTACCCCTCTTTAGCAAAGAGGGGCAAGGGGAGATTTTCCGAATTCCAAAATCCGCCTGTATCCCCTTTGCAAAATGGGAAATTCTCCGAACTTGGCACCTTTGTGCGAGGATACTCTTCTCCGAATCCGGATATATCTCCCGCCAAGGCGCAAAGTATTGGGATCTCTCCATATTCCGCAAGACTTATTTCTTACCTTCGCGTCTTTGCGTCCCTTCGACGTCGCTCAGGGCATGCTTTGCGCGAGAATGTTCTTAAGGCAGTGGCAGCGTGAACGTAAACTTGCTGCCCTTCCCCACTTCACTCTCCAGCCAGATTCGACCTCCATGTAACTCGACAAACTTCTTGGCCAGCGTCAAGCCAAGCCCCGTCCCCTCGACCTTGTGTGCATAGTCGGAGCCCACCTGGCGAAACTCCTCGAAGATCCTTGGCTGGTCGTCTTTGGAGATGCCGATGCCGGTGTCGCTGACTGAAATCTCTACCGAACCATCGACTTGCCTCGCTTCGATCCCGATCCGCCCTCCCTCGGGCGTGAACTTCACGGCGTTGGAAAGCAGGTTGAGTAGAATCTGCTTGATCTTGCGCTCATCACCCACGAACTCCCCAAGTCGTTCGTCAACGCTAACATCGAGCGTGATGCCGTGCTTTGTGGCTCGCTCGCGCACAAAAGTGCGAGCGTTATCTATGGCCAAGGGAAGGTCAAACGTCGCCAGCTCCAGTTCCATGCGTCCGGCCTCGACCTTGGAAAGATCCAGAATCTCATTGATCAGGGACAATAGATGGCGGCCGGAGGAGAGAATATCGTCGGTGTACTCGGCTTGTTTTTCATTTAGCTCGCCGAACAGTCTTTCCCCCAAGACTTCGGAGAAACCGATGATGGCGTTGAGCGGCGTGCGCAACTCGTGGGACATGTTGGCGAGAAACTCCGACTTGTGGCG
>Ga0316628_100005680_pt1 | contig 10065 bp, 9 predicted proteins | sample OWC_Aug_M2_C1_D5_FD_207648 | JGI IMG/M metagenome (GOLD analysis project Ga0316628, IMG submission 207648) | Wetland soil microbial communities from Old Woman Creek delta, Ohio, United States - OWC_Aug_M2_C1_D5_C | ecosystem: Environmental > Terrestrial > Soil > Wetlands | place: USA: Ohio... | reverse complement strand
CTGCGGCTTCCCGCAGCGCCCCCGGCACGGCGGGGGGGTGGCGCTCGGCTTGGTCTGGGCTTTCGACTTCTCGGCGCGCAACGGCCTTTGCAGCGCCGCCGACGCCGCGCGTGCCAGGGCGCATCTTGCGGCGGTCGGCCTGCCGACCCATGTGAGAGAGGTTCCCGGCGGGATTCCGGGTGTCGATGCCTTGATGGATCTGATCGCACAGGACAAGAAAGTGAAACGCGGCGCGCTCACTTTCATTCTCGTGCGCGGCATCGGCCACGCCTTCATCGAAAACAATGTCGATCCCGCCGACGTGCGCGCGTTCCTGACCGGCGCCGTCGCCTGACCCTATGACCGCCACCGACTTGCTTTCGCTCGTTGTCGTCGTGATCTGCCTGCTGCTGTCGGCCTTCTTCGCCGGCAGCGAGACGGCGTTGACGGCGTCGTCGCGCGCCAGCATGGCTCGGCTCGAGAAGCAGGGGGATCGCCGCGCGGGCATCGTCAACCGGTTGCTGGGCAATCGCGAGCGGCTGATCGGCGGGCTGATGCTCGGCAATAACCTGGTCAACATCGCCGCATCGGCACTGACGACCGGGATCCTGCTCGTCTGGTTCGGATCCGCCGGCGTCCTCTATGCCACAATGGTGATGACCGTGGTCATCGTGGTGTTCTCAGAAATTCTGCCGAAGACCGCCGCCTTCAACGCCCCTGACCGCATCGCGCTGGCCGTCGCCCGGCCGATGTCGGTGGTCATTCGCGTGCTCGGCCCGGTGCTGATGGCCGTCGAAGCTCTGGTGCGCTGGCTCCTCAAGCACGTCGGCATCGTCGTCGGCGAGGATCAGGCGGTCCTGTCGGCGCGCGAAGAACTGCGCGGCGCCGTCGACCTCTTCCACCGCGAGGGCGGCGTGGAAAAGATCGACCGCGACATGTTCGGCGGCGTGCTCGACCTGCGCGAGCTCGCCCTGTCGGACGTGATGATCCACCGCACCAACATGATCATGCTCGACGCCGACGAGAAGCCCGAGGATCTGGTCAACGCGGTGATCGCCTCGCCGGTCACGCGGCTGCCGCTGTGGCGCGGCAATCCCGAGAACATCGTCGGCGTGCTGCACGTGAAAGACCTTCTGCGCGCGCTGCATGCGGTCGACGGCGACGCGTCGAAAGTCGACATCGCCGAGCTGATGACGGCGCCGTGGTTCGTGCCGGACACGCGGCCGGTCTCGGAGCAGCTGAAGGCGTTCCGCCGGCGCAAGACGCCGTTTGCGCTGGTGGTCGACGAATACGGCGAAGTCGAGGGTCTCGTTACGCTCGAAGACATCCTCGAGGAGATCGTCGGCGACATCACCGACGAGCACGACGTCGCCATGCCCGGCGTGCGCCGGCAGCCGGACGGCTCGGTCAATGTCGACGGTGCGGTGCCGATCCGCGACCTGAACCGCGTGATGGAGTGGAACCTGCCGGACGAGGAGGCGACCACTATCGCCGGCCTCGTCATTCACGAGGCGCGTTCGATCCCGGAGATCGGGCAGAGCTTCACCTTCCACGGCTTCCGCTTTCGCGTCCTGCGCAAGGCGCGCAATCGCATCACTGCGCTGCGCATCCAGCCGCTGCCGAAGCCGACCGCGGCGGAATAGGCGGCTTCGTCGGGAAATCGCATCTTAGCCGATCGAGGGCGTGCCTTTGTCTTGCCGTCTCGGATGACGCATCGGCAATCCGGCAAAATAGTTTCTACCCTGATCGATGTCCTCGTCCGGCAGCAGCAAGCAATCGCGGAACGACCGATCACCTTTGAAGTCCGCAGCCGTCATCCGGAAGTATCCATCCGCGGTAATGGCGAATGCGGTGTAGCCGATGTCCGCCAGGACCTGCAGCGTGGCCGCATTCTCGTGTTGCTCACCCGGTCGGGCCGGTTCCCCGCCGGGCTGGTTGTCCCGCGTTATCGCGCGCGGCAGAATTTCGCAGACGATCGCCGGTCTGTAGTGGCGGATCGTCTCCGTCGCGCCCCGCAGCACCGCGGCCTCGTGATCCTCGACATCGATTTTGATGGTTACAGGTTCTCGCAAGCGGCGACCCGAGAGATAGCTGTCCAGCTTCGCTGTGCGAACCGTGAATTCTTCATGAGGATTGCGCGCTTGCCACGACACGGACGACAGCGTGCTCGACGACGTCTCTTCGCCGTGCGGCGTGAACAGCCTTGCTTCGCCGTCGCTGTCGCTCAGCCCGATCTCCTCGACGCTCGGCGCGATGGCGTTCGCCATATGGAAAGCGCGGCTTTGCGCGGCTATGGCCGGCATCGGCTCGAACGATATGACGTCGATGCTCGGGCTGACGCGTTTGGCGAGGACGGAATACAGGCCAATATTGGCGCCGATATCGAGGAAGGTGTTGGAGGTCTCGATCAAGCGCCGCAGCGTCTTCCAGGTCTCCGGCTCGAAGCCTTCAACGCCGCGCCACGAAATCGCAGCCAGAAAGCCGATGCCGACGTTGCGGGGAAAACGCAGCGGGATGCCGTCGTACTCCGCGGTCCCGCCGTTCCGGTGAACGTGGCGGCCGATCCGGAAGTGCAGTCGTTCGGCGCCGTAATAAAGGGGGCGTGCGACCGAATAGAGGGCAGCAGCAACAAGCGGGTTTCGCCGCAACGATTTGATGATCGCCTTCACGAAATTCGCCGAAGGTTAGCTGGCCCGTCGTTGGAATTTAAACCCGGCTCTGCCGCCCGTCCAGCCCCGTTTTATAAATTTGCACGCAGCGCGCCGCCGGCGCGCTGTCGCGGTGACGATCCGCGGTCTCGATCGCGCGGTGGCCGGAATCGGCCGGACGGAGAGGCGACCGCCATCGCCGGCCTCGTGGTTCACGAAGCGATGTCGATCCCGGACGTCGGCAAGGCTTGGCTGCCCTCCTCGACGCGGAGCCGCCGGGAGCGGCCCGTCACTGACGAAGCGGTAAACTCAGCCTGTCTCAAACCCCGCCTTCGCCCGGCGCGGTGGCGTGGATGGCGAGCGCGTGCACGCCGCCGGCGAGTTCGCCCGCCAGAAGCGCGTTGATCATGCGGTGACGCTCGAGCCGGCTCTTCCCTTTGAAGGCGTCCGACACGATATAGACCCTGAAATGGGTTTGCCCGCCCGGCCGATGCCCGGCATGGCCTTCGTGGCGGTGCGATTCATCCTCCACTTTCAGGCTTTGCGGGGCGAAAGCTTCGGTGAGTTTCTCTGAGATAACATCCACGGTGCGCATGCCGTCCGAGTTAGGCAACGGCGGGGCGCCGGTCAATGGCTGCTTTGCGGCGGAATCGCGTTGCGGCGCCTCTTGTCAAGTCTTGAAGGCGTCATCGGCGTCGGCGCATAGTGTCCGGTCATGAAATTCGATTCACCACTGTTCGATCGCATCCGTGTGAAACCGGCGAAGGACCGCCGCCCGAAAACGGGCGGGCCGAACTGCGACTGGCACGGCTGCAAGGAAAAGGGCACACATCGTGCGCCCAAGGGCCGCGACCGCGAGAACGAGCACTGGCGCTTCTGCCTCGATCACGTGCGCGAGTACAACCAGTCCTATAATTTCTTTGCCGGCATGAGCGACGACGCGGTGATGGCGTACCAGAAGGACGCGCTCACCGGTCACCGTCCGACCTGGAAAATGGGCACGGGCAAGGGGGCGCCGCGGCCGGATGCGCAAAATATCGGCGCGAACGGCGATCCGTTCGGGCTGTTCTCGGAAGGTCTGAAGGCCGAACAGCAGCAGCGCGCCGAGGCGGCGCGGCCGGTGCGCAATGCCGAGCGCAAGGCGCTCGACACCCTTGGCCTCGACCCCACGGCGACCCCGGTGCAGGTGAAGGCTCGGTTCAAGGAGCTCGTCAAACGGCACCACCCCGACGCCAATGGCGGCGACCGCTCCACCGAGGACCGCCTGGTCGAGGTGATCCAGTCGTATAACTACTTGAAATCCGTAGGCTTTGTCTGACGGCGGCGGCGCAAATTTCCCGCCGCGGCTGGGCCGAACCGCCTTTCGACTCAGGCGCCCAGACCCTATCTTTCCTGCATAGCAGAAGCGACTTGCGCCGCGTCTGCCGGGTTTTGCGGGCCTCGGCTGTCTGCTAGGTTGCCCGCCATCAGCCGGACCGTGATGTCGGACCGTATCAGGGGCTTCGGAATCCGCGGAGCCCACGGAGGATCAATGACTGCCGCAGTTCAAGAAAAGACCGGCCTGCCGGACATGAAAGTGTCGGTCCGGCAAGTGTTCGGAATCGATAGCGACCTGGAAGTGCCCGCGTTCTCGCAGCCGGACGAATATGTTCCCGAGCTCGACCCGGATTACCGCTTCGACCGGCCGACGACGCTCGCCATTCTCGCCGGCTTCGCCAAGAACCGCCGCGTGATGGTCACGGGCTATCACGGCACCGGCAAATCGACGCATATCGAGCAGGTCGCGTCGCGCCTCAACTGGCCCTGCGTGCGCGTCAACCTCGACAGCCACATCAGCCGTATCGACCTGATCGGCAAGGACGCGATCGTGCTGAAGGAAGGCCAGCAGGTCACCGAATTCCGCGACGGCATCCTGCCCTGGGCGCTGCAGAACAACGTCGCCATCTGCTTCGACGAATACGACGCCGGCCGGCCGGACGTGATGTTCGTGATCCAGCGCGTGCTCGAGGCCTCCGGCCGCCTGACGCTGCTCGACCAGAACCGCGTGATCAAGCCGCACCCGGCGTTCCGCCTGTTCGCCACGGCCAACACCATCGGCCTCGGCGACACCTCGGGCCTCTATCACGGCACGCAGCAGATCAACCAGGGCCAGATGGACCGCTGGTCGATCGTCACAACGCTGAACTATCTGCCGCACGACAACGAGGTCGAGATCATCCTCGCCAAGGCGAAGCACTATCGCAACGACAAGGGCCGCGACATCGTCAACAAGATGGTGCGCATCGCCGATCTCACGCGCAACGCCTTCATGAACGGCGACCTCTCGACCGTCATGAGCCCGCGCACGGTGATCACCTGGGCGGAGAATTCCGAGATCTTCAACGATATCGGCTTCGCCTTCCGGCTCACCTTCCTCAACAAGTGCGACGAGCTCGAGCGGCCGATCGTGGCCGAATTCTATCAGCGCTGCTTCGGCGTCGAGCTGCCGGAGAGTGCGGTGAACGTGGCGCTGAGCTGACGCGTGTCGTCCCCGCGCAAGCGGGGACCCATAACCCCGGTGCTGCGATTGAGCCGTGAGGCTCGTGAGTATGGGTTCCGGGCTCGCCGCTGACGCGGCGCCCCGGAACGACGGACCGAAGCATGGCCTCCAACGTCAAAGGCAAAACGCCCGCCAAGGAAGCGCCGACCGAGCCGTTCAAGCGGGCGGTCACCGGCGCCATGCGCGCGCTCGCGCGCAAGCCCGACCTCGAGGTCTCCTTCGCGGCCGAGCGGCCGGGCATGATCGGCGGCAAGGCGCGGCTGCCGGAGCCGGCGCGCAAGCTCACCAGGGCCGAAGCGGCCATCGTGCGCGGCAATGCCGACGCGATGGCGCTGCGTCTCGCCTGCCACGACCAGGCGATGCACCGGCGCATGCAGCCGACCGGCCAGCAGGCGCGCGCCGTGTTCGAGGCGGTCGAGCAGGCCCGCGTCGAGGCGATCGGCGCCCGGCGCATGGACGGCGTCGCCAAGAATCTCACGGCGATGCTCGACGACCGCTATCACCGCGCCAAGTTCGATCAGGTCACCGAGCGCTCGGAAGCGCCGATCGAGGAAGCGCTGGCGCTGTTGGTGCGCGAGCGTCTGACCGGGCAGGCGCCGCCTGCGACGGCGAAGAAGCTCGTCGATCTATGGCGGCCGCTGATCGAGGATCGCGCCGGCGAGGATCTCGACCGGCTCGACGCGTTCATCGACGACCAGCGCCAGTTCGGCGACGCCATCCGCGACCTGCTCGATGCGCTCGAGATGGGCGAAGACCGTTCTTCCGACTCCGAGGACGACGAGGAGGGCGAGGACGAGCAGAGCAAGCAGGATCAGGGCGAGGAGGGCGAAGCCTCCGAGTCCGAGGAGATGCAGCGCTCGAGCATGGATGATGCGCAGGCCTCCGCCGAGGACATGCCGGATTCCGCCGCCGAGGCCGCCGAAGCCGCCACCGCCGAGATGGCGGAAGACTCGGACATGGGCGACGCCGAGACGCCGGGCGAGCCGCAGCGGCCGCGCCAGTTCGGCGACAACCAGCCGCGCGGCCCGGACTATCGCGCCTTCACCGCCAAGTTCGACGAGACCATCGCCGCCGAGGATCTGTGCGAGGCGGAGGAGCTCGATCGCCTGCGTGGCTATCTCGACAAGCAGCTCTCCAGTCTGCAGGGCGTCGTCGCGCGGCTCGCCAACCGGCTGCAGCGTAGATTGATGGCGCAGCAGAACCGCTCGTGGGAGTTCGACCTCGAGGAGGGCATGCTCGATCCGGCGCGCCTGTCGCGCGTGGTCATGGACCCGTTCCATCCGCTGTCGTTCAAGGCGGAAAAGGACATGCAATTCCGCGACACGGTGGTCACGCTGCTGCTCGACAATTCCGGTTCGATGCGCGGCCGTCCGATCACCGTCGCCGCCACCTGCGCCGACATCCTGGCGCGCACGCTGGAGCGCTGCGGCGTGAAGGTCGAGATTCTAGGCTTCACCACGCGCGCCTGGAAGGGCGGGCAGTCGCGCGAGCATTGGCTCACCGCCGGCAAGCCGGCCAATCCCGGCCGCCTCAACGATCTGCGCCACATCATCTACAAGTCGGCCGACGCGCCGTGGCGGCGCGCGCGCAAGAACCTCGGCCTGATGATGCGCGAGGGCCTGCTCAAGGAAAACATCGACGGCGAGGCGCTGGACTGGGCGCACAAGCGCCTCTTGGCGCGGCCGGAGCAGCGCAAGATCCTGATGATGATCTCGGACGGCGCGCCGGTCGATGATTCCACTTTGTCGGTCAACCCCGGCAACTATCTCGAGCGCCATCTGCGCTGGGTGATCGAGGAGATCGAGACCCGCTCGCCGGTCGAACTCATCGCCATCGGCATCGGCCACGACGTCACGCGCTACTATCGCCGCGCCGTCACCATCGTCGACGCGGAGGAACTGGGCGGCGCCATGACCGAGAAGCTCGCCGAACTGTTCGCCGAGCACGCCGCGGCGGCGGAACGGCCGGTGCGCCGCACGCGCCGCCGCGTCGCCTGAACGCGGACGCAGGGTCCGGCGGCGTCGCGCCGTTTACTGACGAGTCCCGTCTGCGTCAGGTCTCAATCTCGCCTCGCGAGGACGAGCGGAGCATATGGTAAGGCTGCCCGCATTGCCCCTCCGGCGGCGCTGGCTCTGGCCCGGCGCGATCGTCACGGCGCTCTTGGTCATCGTCGCGGCCATCGCCGCGGAAGGCCTGCACACCAGCGCGGCGCCCACCGCCATCACCATCGATGCGACCCCGATCGCCGCCTTCGACAATCGCGAACCGGCACGCGTGCGCTTCGACGGCCTGGAATTCCGCGGCGGCTTGGTGCTGACTTCGAAATATCCGGCCTTCGGCGGTCTCTCGGCGCTGCACATGGCGGCGGACGGCGCGCACTTCATCGCGGTCAGCGACAACGGCTCCTGGCTGCGCGCGCGCATCGTCACCAAGGACGGCAGACCGGCCGGCATCGCCGACGCCGAGATGGCGCCGGCGCTCGGCCCCGACGGCGCGCCGCTCGCCGACCGCGGCTGGTTCGACATGGAGTCGCTCGCCGAACGCGACGGCCGGTTCTATGTCGGCATCGAGCGCGTCGAGAAGATCGTGCGCTTCGACCTGAAAAAGTTCGGCTTCGCCGCGCGTGGCGAGCCGATCAAGGTGCCGGCGGAGTTCAAGACCTTCAAATACAACAAGAGCCTCGAATGCCTGGCGGCGCCGCCGCAAGGCGGGCCGCTCGCCGGCGACCTGATCGCGGTCACCGAGGAGAGCCTCGACGCGCACGGCAATCACCGCGCCTTTCTCTTTGAAGGCGATCACGTCGCGCGCTTCACGGTGAAGCGCAGCGACGACTTCGACGTCAGCGACTGCGCCATCCTGCCGTCGCACGAGCTGCTGCTGCTCGAACGCAGCTTCTCGCTCGCCAAGGGCGTTGCCATGCGCATGCGGCGCATTCCGCTGTCGGACATCAAGGACGGCGCGTTGGTCGACGGGCCGATCCTCGTCACGGCCGACATGGGCTATCAGATCGACAATATGGAAGGCATTGGCGTCAGCCGGGGGCGGACGGCGCGACCATCCTGACGCTGATCTCAGACGACAACTTCTCGGTCATCCAGCGCACGCTGCTGCTGCAGTTCGCGCTGGTGGCGCAGCGACAGCCCTAAAGCAAAACGCCGCCCAAAGGGCGGCGTCGCATAACCGGAACGAAGCAGGGGCGATCAGCTCGCCGCGGCCATCTTCTTCACGATCTGGCGCTTGAGCTCGACCATCTTCGGCGCCAGCTCGGAGTCCTTGGCCTTGAGCAGGAAGGCATCGAAACCGCCGCGATGATCGACCGTCTTCAGCGCATTGGTCGAGACGCGCACCCGCACCGAGCGGCCGAGCGTCTCCGAGATCAGCGTCACGTTCTGCAGGTTCGGCAGGAACCGGCGCTTGGTCTTGATGTTCGAATGGCTGACCTTGTGGCCAACCAACGGCCCCTTGCCGGTCAGATCGCAACGGAACGACATCGTCAAATCCTCGAAACGCCGGGGGCTGCGTCAAACCCGCGCCCAGCCGGTCCTTTGTCAAGAAGGCGGACGTATAGAGAGGCTGGCGGGCAGCGTCAAGCCCGCGGGACGCCTGACATTTAGGGCGTTTCCGCGCCGAATCCACGCCTCGCCGGCGGTTTTCCGGATGCCGGGCAGGGCGGCCCGGCAGCGAACAAACATTCGACCAAATCCCCGCCGTCTGATGAATTTTAACGGCGGCTGTTCTTGCCAGCCACGCCGGCCATTAGGCTACGGTAAGGGGTTGCGGCCGGGTCGGAGCCGGGACCATCCGGGGACGCATGCGGGTACTGAGCAGGGCCATTCTGACGATGACGTGGGCGGGCGGCGCGCTGGCGCTGGCCGCGGCCGCGCCGGCGTCGGCGCAGGCGCAGGGCAAGCTCGAGGCCCGCTACGAAGTCACGCTCGCCGGCCTGCGGATCGGCACCGGCTCGTGGATGGTCGACGTCAGCGACACCCATTATCTGGCCGCCGCGAGCGGCGCGACCACGGGTCTCTTGCGGGTCTTCACCGGCGGCCAGGGCACCAGCGCGGCGCGCGGCACCTTCAACAGCGGCGGCGTCCCGCTGAGTGCGATCTATGCCGCCACCATCACCACGCGCGACAAGTCGGACGAGGTCCGCCTCACCATCAACCACGGGGACGTCAAGGCCACGCGGCTCGAGCCGCCGCGCGACAAGGATCCCGAGCGCATTCCGATCACGCCGGCGCACGAGCGCGGCATCCTCGATCCGATGACGGCGAGCCTGTTGCGCGCGCCCGACGCCGCCGACCCGATGGCGCCGGCAACCTGCGAGCGCACGCTCGCTATCTTCGACGGCCGCCTGCGCTACGATCTCAAGCTCGCCTACAAGCGCATCGAGCAGGTCAAGACGGACAAGGGCTATGCCGGGCCGGCGCTGGTCTGCTCGGTGAATTTCACGCCCATCGCCGGCTACATCCCGTCGCGCTACGCGATCAAGTACATCGCCAGGCTGAAGGACATGGAGGTGTGGTTCGCGCCGATCGCCGGCACGCATGTGCTGGTGCCGATCCATGCCCAAGGGCCGACGCCGATCGGCCCGGTGGTGCTGCAGGCGACGCAGTTCGTTTCCACCGTGGTGCCGACGCGCGCCTCCGCCAAATAATTTGCAATTGCCTTGACTCGTCGGCCGCGCGCCGACTCGGGTCCGCGTTAAGACCTGACGCGGCAAAAAGGCGTGCGACTCCGCGTCTGTCCACCCGATCTAGTGTGACTCAGGGCTAGCTGTTCCAGATATGGCCGTGAACGAATCCATACAGCCATCGAGTCAGCGATTCGGGCGTGTTTCGTTCCAGACTCGTTCCGGAGGCTTAAGAGCCGCGCCGCTGTCGTCGCACTCTGGCACAG
>Ga0316628_100005679_pt1 | contig 10067 bp, 10 predicted proteins | sample OWC_Aug_M2_C1_D5_FD_207648 | JGI IMG/M metagenome (GOLD analysis project Ga0316628, IMG submission 207648) | Wetland soil microbial communities from Old Woman Creek delta, Ohio, United States - OWC_Aug_M2_C1_D5_C | ecosystem: Environmental > Terrestrial > Soil > Wetlands | place: USA: Ohio... | reverse complement strand
GTGATATATTTATTCTTTTATGGGAGCGCCTCTTCATAATGACGCTCCGGGAGAAACGGAACCGAGAATGGACTTTGAAGCCAAGAACACCCTTATCACGAATCTGGGAGCATGCAGAATCCCCAGCCCGGTCATCAAGCGAGCCCAGGGGCGCAACAATACCAGCTTCGTATCCGACGCGGACCGGATCCTGATCGAGGTCAATGTCAGCCGCGCCTGCAAACAGATGGAGGAGGGCCCTGAACCGCCGTCCTATGAACTGGCCGGACCTCGCCAGCGCATCTTTTTCGACCCCAGCAAACTCAAGTGCGCCTTGGTCACGTGCGGGGGCCTCTGCCCGGGGTTGAACGACATCATCCGCTCCATCGTTTTGGAGCTTCACTACGGGTACGGCGTCCGCAACATCTTCGGCGTGCGCTATGGCCTGCGGGGGTTCATTTCGCGGTACGGATACGATCTGATGCAGCTCACGCCGAGTGCTGTGGTAAACATCCACGAGCGCGGCGGCGTGGTGATCGGATCGAGCCGCGGCCCTCAGGACATCGATGAAATCGTGGACAGCCTCGAGCGCTTGAACATCGGAATACTGTTCATGATCGGCGGCGATGGTACCCTTCAGGCGGCCACTTCGCTGGCCGACACCGTAGCCAACCGCGGCCTCAAGATCAGCATCGTCGGCGTTCCGAAGACGATCGACAACGACATCTACCTGGTGTCCCGCTCTTTTGGCTTCGATACGGCCGTGGATGTATCCACGCGGGCCATCGTCGGTGCCAGCAACGAGGCGGAAGGCTACCCCAACGGCATCGGCCTCATCAAGCTGATGGGCCGGCATTCCGGCTTTATCGCCGCCACCGCCACCCTGGCGCAACAGGATGTCAATTTTGTCCTGATCCCGGAGGTGGATTTCGATCTGGACGGCCCGAACGGCCTCCTGGCCAGCCTGGAAAAACGACTTGCCGACCGGGGACACGCCGTCATTGTGGCAGCGGAGGGGGCGGGCCAGAAATTTTTCGCCAACGAGCCGAAGGAACTGGATTTGTCTGGAAACGTCAGGCTAAAGGATATCGGCCTTTACTTGAAGCAGCGAATCGTGTCCTATTTCGAAGAACGCGGCAACCAGATCTCCATCAAGTACATCGATCCCAGCTACATGATCCGCAGCCTGCCGGCCAACGCCAACGACCGGGTGTTCTGCAACTTCCTCGGCCGCAACGCCGTGCATGCAGGGATGGCCGGAAAGACCGACCTGCTGATCGGCAACTGGAACAACCACTTCGTGCACGTGCCCATGAAGCTGCTGGCCGGCAAACGCAAGCACGTTGACCCCCGGGGCATGCTCTGGCGCAGCGCCTTGGAAGCGACCGGCCAAGGGTCCCTCCGCAACGATTGATGACTTCGTACGAAGTCATCTAAGCGGATGACGTTCTACGAGTTTATCACACCGATCCAAAACAATTAATCCAAGCCGACGAATTTCTTACCCCGCACTTCCAGGATGTGTAGAACCTTGTCGGAATCCCCGTTGGAATCGAAGCGGGTCAGGCCCGTGGTCCCGGGAAACCCCGCGGGGCTCCTCAATGCCGCCGCCACTTCGCTGCGCAGGCGCACACCGGGGCGGCTGAGCACATCAAACAGAACCATCGCGGAGTCATATACGATAGCCTCCATGAAACCCGGTTTTTCCTGATAGGTTTCCTCAAACGCCGCGACAAACCGCCTGACCGGAGGCTCCGCACTGTTCGCGAAAAACGCATCCGGCATAATCGCGCCCTGCACGTAAGGCTCCGCGAGTTTGATCAGGGATTCCGAGTGCCAGAGGTTGGTCCCGAGAAGATAGACGTTCTTGATGTCGTGGTAGTAGAGCTGGGGCACCAGCATGCCGACCTTCTTGGGTTCATCGGGGATGAAGACGGCCTGAAAGTCGAAAACCAATTCGGTATCTTTTTCTTCCAGCCGGCTGCGGCGTGAGCCGCTTTCCCGGAGTTCCTTGCGCTCGGGTTTGGGTTCCTTCGGAACCTCCCGGGAAAACCGCAAGAGCTGTTTGATCGAGGCCGAAAAATCCGTCGCTTCCGGGGGGTAGGCAGCTGCTGTGAGGATTTCACCTCCTCGGCCCTGGAACTCATCGCGAAAAAGCCCCATGAACGTGCGGCCGTAGTTTTCATCCGGATAAAGGATGACGGCGTGGGTGACCCCCAGATGACCTACGGCATAGGACACGAGCGACCGCATCTGTGCCAATGGCGTAATAAAATTGCGAAAAACATAATCACCGACACCCACCACTCCTTCTTTCTGGGTGACGGCGATGATCGGCATGCCCATCCGCTGTGCTTCCCGGTTGATTGCTTCCGCATGGACCAGCGGCCCGATGACGCCCAAAACGTTTTCACGTTCCAATTCCTGCAGCGCCTGCAAAGTTTGGCCGGCATCTGATGCCGTGTCTTTGACGATGACCTGGACCGGCGGCACCCCCGCGGCGGAATTGTGCACGCTGACCGCAAGCTCGATGCCGCGTAGCGCCCGCTGGCCGATGCTCTGGTAGGCCCCGCTCAAAGGCAGCAGACACCCCAGCACCCGGCGCTCCATGGGTACTCCCTTTTCGGCTTCGGTAATGGCCTGGGCGGCCCTTTCGGCGTACTCATGCTTAGGGTAGCGGTCTCGAAACGATTTCAGAAGGATGATCGCCTCCTGAGCCCTGCCCTCCCGCGCATAGAGCATGCCGGCCTGGAACAGAAGGTAATCCATGGGAAGGTCGTCCTCGCCCCTTTGCGCCAGCATCTGCACCTCCTCCGGGCTCAGATGCAGGATCACCGACCTGAGCTTGGGAACGAGCAACTCCTGCTCATTGGGCGACGCCAGCTTCATGGCTCGGGTGTAGGCTTCCACCGCCTTCAGCTGGGCCCCCAGCGCCGCCTGGGCATCCCCCAGCAGGACCAGCGCTCGGCTTCGCTGCGCCGGTATGCTCATCAGCTTGAGGGCCTCAGCGCTCTGCCCAACCACCTCCGAGTGGTATCCGTCCCTCAGGAGAGAACTCATGTTCTCCAACATGGCCTCGGTTCTCAGCGGACTGGAAGGATAGTCGGACATGAGCTGGGCATAGGCCTTGCGGGCCAGAGCGGAGTCCCCTTGGAGCGTGTGGATGCTTCCGATGCGCATGAGGGCGGCCGGCGCCAGGGGCTCAGCCGGGTATCGGGACAGGTATTCCCTGAAAAGCACCAGTGCTTCGGGGAGAGCGCTAGCCTGGTACTTCTTCTCGGCCTGCTGAAACAGTTGGTCCCCCGCGGCACTGCCCTTGGAAATAGGCGCCAGCTCCGGTTTGGGTCTGGGTGCGCAGGCCATGCAGACCACGGCTGCCATCAGGCCGACGATAAAAAAACGACACAGCCGGTAGCTCATCTCAACCTCTTGGGGATGATGGACAAAACGATCCCTTCGCCGTCAGCAGTCTACACAAGATTTTCTCTTTGTCAAAAATATTCTGGCGAGGTATCATATGCTAATCGCCTGCCGAACGGTTCAGATCGACCGTCCAAGCAGCTAAAGTTTCTGATCATAATGACGGATAACCGGAATGAAGGTATCCTAGAAGGTATCCTACTGGGTGAGGAGATAGATCATGAAACTCTTTGTGGGTGTGGCCCTGGTCGTCAGCCTGGCTTTTGCCGGACCGGTGTGGGCGCAATTCTACAAGTACTTGGATCAACAAGGAAATGTTCGGTTTACCGATGACATCAACCAGGTCCCTGAAAACCAGAGAGTGAAGGCGCGCAGCTACGTGGAATCTGAGCCCGCGGTTCCCCATGCCGACGAATCCGATCCTGGCGCCGAAAAAAAGGCTGCTGCCGGCAAGGCCACGGTGGAAGCCTCCACCTCTGCCGCCGCTTCCAGCTCCGCTGATGATGCAGCTCTGGAGGCCGCCAAGACCCGGATTGAAGAGACGAAAAAGCAGGTCGATGCCGAATATAAGGCCTTAACCAAGGACAAAGAGGCCCTCGACAAGGAAAAAGAGTCGCGTAAAACGCGCGACGACGTCAACGATTACAACAAACGCGTCGAAGCGTTCAATCAGCGGGCCGCCCAATACGAGGCCAAAAGCACTGAACTACGCAAAATGACAGAGGATTACAATACCCGCGTCATGGAGGAAAACGCCAAGGTCCCGAAAGCTGCCAAACAGTAGCACAGCCTATTCCACCCGGCGTCCAGTTCGTCTCCAGTGCAGCTTTACCAGCTTGTCCGTTGAGCCGCAGCGATTTTTTTTGCAAGGCCGCCAGCCATGGCGGCCTGTTTTTCTGTTGGCGCCGTTTCAGATTCCGTACCGAAACACCTGATAGCGCCATCCCCATGTCCCGGCCTGCCGGCGCTTGCAGATCCGTAATATCTGCGCTATAATTCAAATTCATGATGCGGTGAGCTGGAGTGCCGACTCTTCACTTCACGGGCAACAGATGGCAGTCCCTGCAGAGTACAGCATGGTACCCTATGAGCCGGGGAGGCAGGCCCTCAGCTTCCATGGCGGGGGGTATCTACGCCCGCTGCCCGCTCCAGAGGCCCGCCCGGCAGCTCTTCGCGAGCGTGGGTCCGACCCTGCCCTGAGCGGCAGACCCGTGCGATCACCCCGGCTGCAGCCCACCTATTCCTCCCGTCGGACGATCGAGGACTCCGGACCCGCCCCCACTGGTTTGATGGTTGACATCTTCGTCTGAATCCCGCTAAATTAAGCCTTCACCAGCCACCCACCCCATCCAGGGGGACCCGATCGCATGCCGTTTGAGCAGGCACCGCCTTTCATCAAGATTGCCGTCCTCGAGAACGCCTTCGAGGCCCAATGCCTGAGCTCCATGCTGGCTCAATATGACATTCCCCATCGAGTACGCTCCTATCATGACACCGCCTATGACGGCTTGTTCCAATTCCAGAAAGGCTGGGGCGAGATTTACAGCCCGCCCGATTTCCGCCAGCACATCCTGGAGGCCATAGCCGATTTGCGATCACAGCCGATAGACGCTCACGATAATGACCCCGAAACCTGAGCAAGGAGGTTCACCATGCCCGCATCGAAAGCCCGCATCCCCAAAGGTTTCAAGAAAGCGCTTGAAGTAGGCCGCCCGCCGAATGTCGTCAAGCTGTTTCCACACTCCCAGGCCCTCCTGGTGAGCGGAAAATACATCGACCGGGCGATGCTCATGAAGAGCCAGGCCATCGCCATGGCCGCCAACGGCCGCAACGCCTTCGTGATCCGCGGCGTTTTGAGGGCAGCCCAGAGAGCCAATGCCGCCCTGATCATCGAGATCGCCAAATCCGAGGGCGGTGCCGGCGCATACTGCGCGGTGAACTACTGGAATATAGCCCGGCTGGTCGACACGTACTGCAACGAATTGGGCATCACCGTTCCGGTCGCCATTCATGCCGATCATTACGGCATCAAGGGCGCCAAGGATATTGAAGCGGCTAAGGTTGAAATACCGTCCATGTTCGACGCGGGCATCACCTCTATCGCCATCGACGCCTCTTTTCTGCCGGATGAGCAAAACCTCCTGGCGAGCATCGAATTGAACCCTTGTGTCCCCAAGTGGGCTGGCCTTGAAACCGAGGTAGGCGAGATCAAGGGAAAAGAGGGACTTTCCACTCCCGCTGAGGCTGCGTTCCTGATCCAGGGCCTGAACGCCCACGGGATATTCCCCGACTGGATCGCCTTGAACAACGGCACAACCCACGGGATTGAAGCCAGTGACTCGGGGATCCAGGTGGATCTCACCCGCAGCATCCACGAGGCGGTGGCCAAATACAAGGTCTCGGGCGCCCAGCACGGGACATCGGGCAACAGCTCCGATCGGCTGCGGGAGATCGCCACCAAGACCCGCACCACCAAGGCCAACGTCGCCACGGCCCTGCAGATGATATCCTGGGGTCTCGAAGTGAACGATTACGGCAACGCCTTCCTGGATGCCAGCGGCAACTTCGTCAAGGTGCCGGACCAGGGCGTCACCGAAACCATGTGGGCGGAAATGGTGGCTTATGCCCAGGCCCGCAGTCTGAAGGCCGGAGATTACAAAAAGCTCAACCTCCCGTTCGAAAATAAGCTCCTCGGGCTGCCGCAGGAGGTGCGCGAGCGGATGGTCCGCAGGGTGGAGGATTTCGCCTACCACATGATGGTCAACGTCTTCAACGCTGAGGACACTGCCCCCCTGGCCCTCGAGGCGATCCTCAAGGCTCGTTCCTGCAATCCGGGCGCAAAGGCCCGGCGCATCGAGAAGGCCGCCGATTGGACGCCCGAAAAAATTAGGGAGAGAGCCACCGCTCTCCAGCCCGACAAGGGCCCTCAGGGGCACTTCGACGACTGAACCCCGGAAGGCCGGTCCCCGCAGGGATCGGCCTTTTCTTTTGCGGCGGTCCGTGGGGGGCGCAGACCCCTCTGGGCCCTGCCGCAAGGATCCGGAGGTGTCATCAGTCAAGACAGGCCTTAATCCGTTGAGCAGGCCTTCCCCTTCCCTCGATCAGCTCGCAACATTCTGAATTAATAACAATTTAAATCGAATCCGCATTTTCCCCTAAAGTTTACCGGTGCACCGGCCGATAAGAAAACCAGGAGGGTTCCGGAATGCAGGTCAGCAGCTACCAGATGCACAACGTGCTGGAATGCTACAGCAAAAAACTCAGCCGGGCGCGTACCCCTGAAACATCGGCCGAAGGCGGCCCGGAACGGATGACAAAAGAAGCCGTCCGGTTTCCGGAAAGCAGCCGGCAGGCCACCATGGAGAAAATCTCCCGGCAGGTGCTGGACAAGGTCACAGATGTCGTGGCGCTCTCGCGTTCCCAGGAGAAGACGCCGACGGAGCTGCCTGGGCCAGATGAAGATGCCGCCCGCCCCGGTGAGCCGCCTGCAACGGAATTCACCTTCAACGTGATTGATTCGGTCAACCGCAAGCGTATCAGCCGTCTGGCTGCGGGAGACCCGGCCGCGTTGATCCGACGGCTGGATCAGATGGCGGAGAAGGAAACGACGAGCAAAACCGAGTCTTGGGTGTAAGCAAGTGGCACCAACCGATCAGCGGAAAACGCTACGGCGCGAGCAACAGCAGTCGGAGCTGCTCCATGCATCGCACCGGTTGAAACCCGTAAATCCGCTGCACGGCCTGAGGGTTGGCAGAATGTCAACCCAGGATGAATAAGGAGGACACCATGTTTGACGTCATTGGAGACGCCGCTGCACAGCAGGTGATCCGAACAGGCACCTATGGCAGTGGTACGGAGAAGGACGTCGCGGTCCACAAAGCCGAGCAAGTGCGAGAAGCGCGGCCGGTGGAGAAGTCGAACGAAGGCGAGAAGGCCAAACTGGAAGAGGGCGAAGACGAGAACACCCACAGCCGCAATCGTCTGGAGGACGGCAAAATCATCGTTGAAAAATACGATGAGACCGGCCGGCTGGTGAAACGGACCCCGCCGGGCTATCTGCCCTTGAGCGAGGTGGCATAAGGCGCCCCTTCACCACGTGCTGCGCACCGGAATGCTGCAGCGGCTCAGGTAGGACTTGATTTCGGAAATCGCATAGGCCCCGTAGTGGACCATCGAGGCGATCAGGGCGGCGTCCGCCCTGCCGACGGTGAGGACTTCCCGCAGGTGTTCGGGCCGGCCGGCGCCCCCCGAGGCGATCACCGGAATCGTCACCTGCCCGGAAACCAGAGCGGTCAGGTTCAACTCGTAGCCCTCCTGAGTCCCATCCGCATCGATTGAATTCAGGCAGATCTCCCCGGCGCCGAGTCTCTCTGCCCGCAGCGCCCACTCCAGAGCGTCCATCCCCATGTGAGTCCGTCCGCCGTTGATCACCACCTCGTAGCCGCTCGGAATGCGCTCGCTCTGGCCGACGTGCTTGGCATCCATGCCCAGAACAATGCACTGGCTGCCGAAGGCCTCGGCCCCCTCTGCGATGATCTCAGGGTTGCGCACGGCGGCAGAGTTGACGCTGACCTTCTCCGCGCCTGCCAACAATACCTCCCGCATGTCATGCAGGGTCCGGATCCCTCCACCCACTGAAAATGGGATAAAAATGGTTTCCGCCACCCGGCGGACGACATCGATCATGATGCTGCGCCGTTCGTGGGAGGCGGTGATATCGTAAAAGACAATCTCGTCCGCACCTTGCTCATAGTAGAACCGGGCCATGCCTACGGGATCGCCGATGTCGATGTTGTCCTTGAAGCGGATGCCCTTGGTGGTTCGGCCGTCGCGAACGTCCAGACAGGGGATGATACGCTTGCTCAACATGAGCAGGTCCTATTCGGAAGGGGTCCAGTCGCAGAAATTCTTGAGCATGCGCAGACCGGGCCGACCACTTTTTTCGAGATGAAACTGGGTGGCCGCCATGGTGCGATAACCGACCACGGAGGCAAAGACGATCCCGTAGTCGGAGTTGGCCAACACGCAGCTTGGATCATCGGGCACAGGATAATAGCTGTGCACGAAATAGAATTCGTCCTCAGGCCGCAGCCCTGCAAACAGGGGATGAGGCCGGCTGACCCGGATAGTGTTCCAGCCCATGTGGGGGATTTTCAGCTTCTGTCCGGAAGCATTTTCAAGTCTGGCTGGGAACAGCTTCACCCGTCCTGCGATGATCCCGAGGCAGACCGTGTCGTTTTCCTCACTGTGTCCCATGACCACCTGGGTGCCTAGGCAGATCCCCATAATGGGTTTGCCTGCGGCGAACTGCTCCTTCAGGACTGCATCGAGGCCCGTACGCCTGAGGCTCGCCATGGCGGCGCCTGCTGCCCCCACCCCGGGGAAAATGATGCGACCGGCCCGGCGAATCTCCTCGGCATCATGGGTGACGGTGCAGGCATAGCCCAAGTGTGTTACCGCCCTGGCCACGCTGGCGAGATTTCCAGCATCGTAATCGATGATGGCAATCATAGGTTAAAACTGTGCTGTGCTCCTCAGCCCTTGCCTGTGAACCCCCGGCCCTGCCATTTCCCAGCCGCTTATAGAAATACGGGCCTGGTCCGCGCATAGAGTCCCGCCGAGGCGGGATTGGCGGCGAGTTTCAGCCGCGTACCGAAACCGTTTATCCGGGTGGAGGCGCCTACCTGATCTTCAGCCTTGCGATTTAATCCCCTCCCAGATCCGATCCTTCTCTTCCTGGGGAACCGATGCCAGGCCCCTCCCGCTGTCGGCGATGATTTTCTCCATGGCCCGAAATCGGCGTTCGAATTTCTTGACCGCACCGGCCAATGCCGTTTCAGGATGGATGCCGCTGAAGCGGGCAACGTTCACCAGGGTGAAGAGAATGTCGCCGAACTCCAGAGCGACCTGCTCCGCGTCGTTGCGGTCGGATGCCGCTCTGAATTCGGCCAGTTCTTCTTCCAGTTTTTGAAGCACGCCATCCAGGTCGTCCCAATCGAACTTCGCGGTTGCCGCCCGCTCCGACACCGCGTAGGCCCGCATGAGACCCGGCAGGCTGGCCGGCACGGAATCCAGGACCGAAACCCGCGCACCGGGGTCTTTCTCGTTCTGTTTGATCTGTTGCCAGTTCCGCACGACCTCGGCGCTGTCGGCCACCTGGGTGGAGCCGAACACGTGCGGGTGGCGCCGCTTCATCTTGGCAGCACTACCCCGGCAGACCGCTTCAAGGTCGAATTGATCCTTCTCGGCATACATTCGGGCGAGGAAGAGGATATGGAACAGAACATCTCCAAGTTCTTCGCGAACAGGCGCGGCGTCTTCGGATTCGACGGCATCTGCCAGCTCATAGGCTTCTTCGAGGAGGTAACGGACCATCGACCGGGGCGTTTGCTCCCGGTCCCAGGGGCACCCCCCCGGTCCCCTCAAGCCCTCGATGACCCGGATCAGGTCGTCCATCGCGGAGAGCCGGGGGTTCATTTCAGGATCTTCCATACTTTTTTCAACACTTCCAGTTTTGCTAAAAACTCGTTCTTGATGTCGCTGGAAACCAGGCTCGCCAGCTTTTCGGAGACCACGGAAACATAAGGGGCGGCCAGCGAATCCCTGATGAGAGGGGTGCCCTTCGGAAGAAACGCGGTGAGAGCCAGAAAGACGACCGAGACGATCAA
>Ga0316628_100005678_pt1 | contig 10067 bp, 2 predicted proteins | sample OWC_Aug_M2_C1_D5_FD_207648 | JGI IMG/M metagenome (GOLD analysis project Ga0316628, IMG submission 207648) | Wetland soil microbial communities from Old Woman Creek delta, Ohio, United States - OWC_Aug_M2_C1_D5_C | ecosystem: Environmental > Terrestrial > Soil > Wetlands | place: USA: Ohio... | reverse complement strand
GCGCGCATGGATCGGGCGCGTCCGGTGGTGCGTCGGTGATCCCGGCTTCGGCAGAGTGCGTGACGTCGCCCGAGGCGTCCGGTGGCGGCGAGGTCGCCGCATCCCCCGAGAAAGGGGCCACGGCGGCCGAGCACGCCGAGGTCGAGAGAAGCAAGGTCACCGCCCATCGAAGAAGCATCGCCGTGGTGCCAGCATGTTCCGTGCCGTTGCTTCCGGACGACAAAAGGCGCAACGCCCGTGGCCCGACTCGCCGGGGGCCGCGAGGCTCGCGACGGGTCGCGCGCGGTCAGATCGCGGCGCGCAGCCCCGCGTCTCTCGTGGCGCGCGCGCGCCCCAGCCGGACGTGCACCTCGCGCGCAGCGCTCGTCGCCGCTACGACCACGCGGCTCGCGTCCGTGGGCGCGCCGTCGATCGTCGCCTCGGCGACGCCGCGGCTCACGTGGTCCGGGTTCGTGACGACGACGTGCACCTCCCGCTCGCCGACGCGCACCCACGCCTCGAAGCCGTCCCATGCGTGTGGAATACACGGATCGATCCGCAGCGCGCCGCCCTCCCTGCGCAGCCCGAGGATCCGCTCGACGCCGAGCCGCCACGTCCAGGCCGCCGAGCCCGTGTACCAGGACCAGCCTCCGCGCCCGACGTAGGGCGACGCGCCGTAGACGTCGCCGGCGAGGGCGTAGGGCTCGACGAGGTAGCGCGCCACCTCCTTCGCCGAGCGGCCATGAAGCACCGGGTTGATGATCCGCAAGATGCGCTCCGCCCCGTCCGCGTCGCCGAGCTCGGCGTGCGCCCATCCGAGCCAGGCCGCGGCGTGCGTGTACTGGCCGCCGTTCTCTCGCACGCCCGGCGGGTACGCGCGGATGTACCCCGGGTCTGCCTCGGAGCCGTCGAACGGAGGAGCGAGCAGGAGCACGACCCCGTCCTGCTCGCGGACGAGCAGCTCGTCGGCCGCCCGCAGCGCCTGGCGCGCGCGCTGTTCGTCCGCGGCGCCCGAGATCGCGGCCCACGACTGCGCGATCGAGTCGATGCGGCACGTGCGCGAGGACGACGAGCCGAGCGGCGAGCCGTGGTCGTCGAACGCGCGCAGGTACCAGCCGCCGTCCCAGGCGCGGGACTCGATCGCGTGCGCGAGCTGTCGTGCCCGATCCCGCCACTGCTGAGCGTCCGGGCGCAAGCCTCGTCGCTCGCAGACCTCGGCGAACCGCATCGCCGTCGCGTAGACGAACCAGCCGAGCCACACGCTCTCGCCGATGCCCGCCGCGCCGACTCGGTTCATGCCGTCGTTCCAGTCTCCGCCCTTCATCAGCGGTAGACCTCTCGGGCCCTGGGTGAAGCCCGCCTCGAGGGCGCGCACGCAGTGATCGAACAGCGGACCGGCCGCCCCGCGCTCGAAGTGCCCGTAGTGATCGTGCTCCTCGCGGCGGAGCGGCTCGCCGGTGAGGAAGGGAGCGCGCTCGTCGAAGACTCCGAGGTCGCCGGTCGCGAGCGCGTACTCGCTGGCCACGTAGGGCAGCCAGAGCATGTCGTCGGAGCAGCGCGTGCGTACGCCGCGCCCGGACGGCGGGTGCCACCAGTGCAGCACGTCGCCGTGCTCGAACTGGTGGGAAGCCGCCTCGAGCAGGTGCGCCCGGACGCGACCCGGGTCGGCGTGGATCAGCGCGAGGACATCCTGGAGCTGGTCGCGGAAGCCGAACGCGCCGCTCGACTGATAGAAGCCGGTCCGGCCGAGGATCCTCGACGCGAGAGCCTGGTACAGGAGCCAGCGGTTGAGCATCGCGTCGAGCGCCGGGTCGGGCGTCGACACGCGCACGGCGCCGAGGACGCCGTCCCAGTACTTCCCGACCGCGACCCACGCCTCGTCGGCGACGCGCCTCTCGCGGTAGCGCCTGGCGAACGCGAGCGCCTCGTCGCGGCCCTCGGCGTCGCCGAGGACGAAGTGAGTCTCGAGCGACTCGCCGGGGCCGATCTCGAGGTGGGTCTGCAACGCCGCGCACGGATCGACGCCGGCCGCGGTGTTGCCCGACAGTCCCCAGCGCCCGAGCGCGTCGGGCGCTTCGTAGCCGCCGCGGCCCAGGAACTCCTCGCGGTCGCAGGTGAAGCCGTGGGTCGGCCGATCCGACGCGAGGAAGGCGACGCGGCCGTCGAACTCGGCCTCCCAGGAGCTCGAGGCGAGCAAGCAGCCGAGACCGGCGTCGTGCACGCAGCGCACGTGGGAGCGGTGCTCCTCGCGCCTCGTGCCGAGCACCCACTCGGCGTAGTACGTCGCGGTCAGGCGGCGGTGGCGGTCGGTGCGGTTCGTGAGGCGCAGTCGCGCGATCTTGATGGGGGCATCCGGCGCGACGAAGACGGCGAGCTCCTGAACGAGGCCCTGGTGCTCGCTCGCGAAGACCGTGTAGCCGGCGCCGTGCCGCACCAAGGTCCCCTGCGGGGGGCCCGCCGGCAGCGGCGTCGTGGACCAGACCTCGGCGCTCTCCTCGTCGCGCAGGTAGAGCACCTCGGATGGAGTGTCGCTCAGCGGATCGTTGCGCCACGGCGTGAGCCGGTGCTCGCCGCTGTTGACCGACCAGGTGCAGCCGAGCGCCGACTCGCTGACGAGACAGCCGACCTCCGCGTTCGCCAGCACGTTGCACCACGGCATGGGCGTTTTCGATCGGCTCGTCGCCCGCACGACGTACTCGCGCGCGTCCTTGGTGAATCCGCCGAAGCCGTTGTCGAAGACGAGCTCCGGGCACGCGGGCATGCGTCCGCTCGGCGACGGCTCCACGGGCGCGTTGGGCGCGAAGCGCGGCAAGGGCGGAGGACCGCCCGGGTGGCGCGCGAGCTGCGCCGCGAGCGACCCCTGCTTGCCGTCGAGCCAGACGCGCGCGGCCCCTTCGAGGCGGAGGCGGGCCTCGGGGTCGAGCTGGTCGACGGCGAGCACGAAGACGCCGCCGCGCCGGTTCAGCCAGTCGAGCGCGCCCGCCTCGTGGAGCAGGCGGCGGACGGCGTCGGCGCCCTCGCCCATGTAGCCGGAGGGACCCTCGTCGAGCAGGACGACGTCGAAGCGGAAGCCGCACCGTCGCAGGTACTGCTGGATGGAGAGCACCTCGAGGACCTGGGCGCTCGCCGCCTCGCTCGAGCGGAGCAGCAGGATGGGTTCGTCGCCCGAGATGCCGTGACCCCACAGGCGGCTCTTGCACGCGCGCGCGGCGGCGAGGACGGCCTCCGGAGCTCTCGCGCCCCGGGCGCCGTAGACGAGGCTCGAGACGATCTGCTGCGCCGTGGGCAGCGCGCTCGGATCGAGGCCCGCCTTCTGCACGCGACGGCGGCTCGCCGGCTCGGCGTCGCGAACGGCCCACCGCGCCGTGTGCAGCGAGCCATAGCGCCTCGAGAGCGCGATGGCCGCGTCGCGCGTCGGCGCGACCGCCGTGACGAACGCCACGGTGAGCTGCGCTCGGGGACGCAGCTCGAGGCGCGCCATGAGCGCCATCACCGGATCGAGGACGCAGCCGCTCCGGCCTCGGAGCGGGCCAGGCACGTCGAGGGCGGAGGGCCGGCGCGCGTCCCTGTGCCGGCCCACGAACGCGGCGCGATCGGACTCGTAGCCGACGAACGACGCGTTCGCCTCGGCGACGATCCGGTGGACGACGGCCGCGCGCAGCTCGGAAGGCTCGCGCGCGTGGCGGCTGAAGACGAGCCCGCCGTCGCTCAGCACGTCGCTCTCGATGAAGAGCTTCGAGAACGCGGGGTGCCGCAGGGCGCTGCCACCCGACTCGAGCACCGGCTCCGCCGAGCTGGTGAGCGTGATCCGGCGCGGACGGTTGCTCTCGTTGTGGACGGTGACGAGCCTGATCTCGACGTCGTCCGTGGGCGCGACGGCGATCTCGGTCCGGATGGCGATGCCGTCGCGCCGCGACAAGAGCTCGGCCTTGTGCGCCGCGAACACGACGCGGACCGTGCCCCCCGATACCGGCGCCACGGCCCACACGCGGCCGCTCTCCTCGTCGCGCGCGTGCAGCCCGAAGCCGGACGTCTCGCCGGCGGGATCGGGCTCCCACCGGGTGACGTCGATGTCGCGCCAGCGCAGCCCGCCGCCGCAGGCCGCGGTGACCATCGAGCTGAGCTGGCCGTTGCCGAGCACCCACGCCGAGGGTCCCTGCTCGGCCACCACCGCCCAGGTGGGCAAGGCCGCCTCCTCCGCCCGCTCGGGCGCCAGCCGGTGCGGGGCCCCGATCTCCGATTCGACCGCCGTCCCGCCGGCGATCCCCTCGTCGAGGAGGATCTCGCCGCTCGCCACCAGCGGATCGGCGTGGAACCGCCGGACGTGAACGTCGTCCTTCAGGAGGTTGGCGATCGCGACGAGGCTCATGCCCTGGTGGTGCGCCATGTACGTGCGCACGACGGCGAACGGACGCTCGTCGGGTCGCCGCTGGAAGTCGACCGCCTCGTACATCCCGTCGAGGCCCAGCATGTCGAGCTTCGCGAGCCGCTCCAGGTTCTGGATCACGGCGTCGGGCCGGACGCGCAGGGCGAGCAAGCTCGCGTAGGGAGCGGTGATGAGCTCGTCGTCGAGGCTGCGCTTCAGCGCGACGACGGGCACGCCGAAGCTCCGGTACTGGTAGCTGCCGTGGGCGTCGACGTGAGCGTAGGCGCACTCGCTGACGCCCCACGGTACGTGGTGCTCGCTGGCGAAGGCCATCTGCGCGTCCACCGCGGCTTCGCAGCTCGTCGCGAGCAGCGTCGACGCGTGGCTCCGCATGAACAGCGCCGGCATCAAGTACTCGAACATCGTCCCGCCCCACGAAAGGAGCGCGGCCTTGCCCTCCACGCGCCGCAGCGGCCTGCCGAGCGCGTACCAGTGGGACTCCGGCACGTCCTTCTTCACGATCGCGAGGAAGCTCGCGAGGCGGGCCTCCGAGGCGAGCAGGTCGTAGTGGTTCGGATCGAGCCGGTCGGCGGTGATGTCGTAGCCGATGTGGAAGAGCTTTCGCTCGCGATCGAACAGGAACCGGAAGTCCATCCTCTCGACCTCGGCGTCGGCGCGAGCGGCCAGCTCCAAGAGCTCGTCGCGGAGCCCGCGCGCCGCCTCGGCCGCGCTCGCGAGCGACTCGCGCATGCGCCCGAGCCAGTCCGATTGCTCCGGAGACGAGAAGGCGCCGAGCGTGCCCAGCGCAGCGCGCGCCGCGTCGCATCGCGCGGGCAGATCGGCCAGCCGCGGCACGGGCCCGAAGCCGATCCCGCCCAGGTCCTCGCCCGAGGGCGCGCCCGGCATCGCCAACAGCTCCGTCCAGGGCGAGAGCGTCTGCATCTGCCGCCTCGCGTCGCGCGCGTGCCGGTGGACGCCGTCGAGCCATACGCGCAGCTCGTGGAGCGCGGCGACGTCGAGCCGCTGGCCGAGCGACGCGATGAGGCCGAGCAGGACGCCATCGAGGTCGTTGAGGATCGCCTCGAGCTGCTGCAGGCGCTCCCTCTCCTGACCGGCGTCCGGAGGCTGCGCCACCAGCGCGAGCGCCTTGTCCATCAGCTCGCGCACGCGCGCGCGGCCCGAGTCGCGCGGCAGGTGCAGGCGCTCGGTCGCGTCGCGCAGCAGCTCCGTCACGTCGCGGAAGCCGTCCCACCTCTCGCGCCGCCACGCGGGACCGTCGGCCGCCTGGAGGCACGCCTGCTTGAGCACGAGCAGGCACCCGGCGAGGTTGCCGCTGTCGACGGTCGAGACGTATCGAGGCAAGAGCGGCTCGAGCGTCCGCGTGTCGTACCAGTTGAGCAGGTGGCCGCCGTAGCGCTCGAGCCTGGCGATGGCGTCGAGCGTGTTCTTGAGCAGCAGCGGAAGCTCCAGGATGCCGATGAAGCCGAGGTCGAAAGCGCTGAGGACTGACACGAGGTACAGGCCGATGTTCGTGGGCGAGGTGCGGTGCGCGACCTGTTCCCGCGGATCGTGCTGGACGTTGTCGGGCGGAAGAAACTGATCGTGCGGTCCTACGTGCGCCTCGAAGAAGTGCCAGGTGCGCCGGGCGAGGAGCCGGAGCTCGCGGACCTCCTTGGCCCGCAGGCTCTCGTGCGGCTCGCGCTCGACGGGCCTGCGTGACCACCGCGCCAGCTCCGGCGCGAGGACCCAGGCGATCGCGAGCGGCGCGATGGCGATCAGCGATCGCGGGTGAACGAGGGCCGCGATGGAGCCGAGGGCCAGGACGGCCGCAATGGGGCCGGGAGCCATCTCCTTCCAGGCGGCCAGGCGTTCTTGGGCGGGACCGGTGGCCTCGACGTGGGCCGCCGTCGTCCATTGCAGGAGGTTGCGGCGCGTGAACACCATGCGCACGAACGCGCGCGCCGTCGCGTCGACGGCGACCCACGCGTCGTGAGGCAACAGCGCGACCTTCATCGTCGATCGCACCAGGAGCTCGCGCCGAGCCCCCGTGGCAAAAAGCTGCGGTCCCCCGACGATCGCGAGGACGAGCGCCCCAGTCGTCGCGGCAGGGTGCCCGAATCGCCCGAACGCGCAGGCCACGAGCAGGACGAACAAGGCCGGCGCGACGAGGCTGCGCCGGAGGTTGTCGGCGAGCTTCCAGCGATCCTCGAGGCGCAGGCGGTTCGGCAGCCGCCGTCCGCCCGCCGCGGGGACGCGGGGCCACAGCCACGGGAGCAGCTGCCAGTCGCCGCGGATCCAGCGATGGTTGCGGCGCGCGTAGGCGACGTAGCTCGTCGGGAAGTCCTCGTAGAGCACGATGTCCGTGGCGAGCGCGGCGCGGCCGTGGATCCCCTCGAACAGGTCGTGGCTCGCGATCCAGTTCTCCGGCACGCACCCCTCGAGGCTCCGCATGAACGAGTCGACCTCGTAGATGCCCTTGCCGACGTAGATGCCGGCGCCGAAGAGGTCCTGGTACGTGTCCGACACCGCGTGCGTGTAGACGTCGAACACCGTGTCTCCGGCGAAGAACCGCGCGAACCACGTGGAGTGGCAGCTCGCGGGCGACGTCTCGACGCGCGGCTGCGCGATGGTGTAGCCCGCCGTGACCCGGCCCCCGTCGCCGAAGACGGCGCGGTTGAGCGGGTGCGCGAGCAGGCCGACCAGGCGCTGCGCGGCGCCCATCGGCAGCTGCGTATCGGCGTCGAGCGTGATGACGAAGCGGATCCGCTCGAGCCCCGCGGCATCGCCCGCGTGACGCACCTTGCTCGTCGTCGGCTGGCCGCGCAGCATCCGGTTGAGCTCGTCGAGCTTGCCGCGCTTGCGCTCCCAGCCCATGAATCGCCGCTCGACCGGGTTCCACTGCGCGTCGCGGTGGACGAGGTGAAAGGGACCCACGCCGTCGCGGCCGTACAGCTCGTTGAGGCGCGCGACCTCCTTCTCGGCGAGGTCGAAGAGCGACGCGGGCTTCTCGTTGCTCTTTCCGTCGGGGTCGTCCGTGAGCAGGACGAAGGCCAGGCCCGCGTCCGGGTTGGCCAGGTAGTGCGTCTCGAGCCGCCGCGCGAGCGCCGCGAGCTCCTTCTCGCTGCCGAGGAGGGCGGGGATCGCGACCACCGTGCGGCAGTCGTCGGGGATGCCGGCGGTGAAGTCGAGCTTGGGCAACGCGTGAGGGCGGATCATCGCCGCGAGGCCGCGCTGGACGAGCGCGGTCGCCACAGACGAGGCGGGGATGCTGGCGACGAACAGCCAGATCGCGATCGACGCGGGCCCGGCCTGGTGCGCGTGGAGCCACGCGCCCAGCGCGACGAGCATCGCGACGACGCCGAGCACGATCGCCCCCGGGTAGACCCGCGCCGGGTGACGCAGGATGCGGCGGCGGGTTCGGCCGAGCAGGGACGGACGGTAGCCGGTCCGCCGTTCGAGCTCGGCGCGGCCGTCGCCCACGAGCCAGTAGCCCACGTGGCCCCGCCTCGGGTCGAGCCGCGCGTCACGCGCGAGCGCGATGGCTGCGCCGGCGACCGCGTTCTCGTCGGACCCGGTCCGCCAGGCGATCTTCTCGACGATGCGGCGGTAGACGTCGCGCGTCGCGAAGTCCATTCGCCCGTAGACGTCGGTGGGATCCGTCCGGAGCGTCGCCTCGACGCGGCTCGAGCGCGCGAAGAAGGCCTTCCAGTCCAGCTCCTCGAGCAGACGCAGGGCGCGCACGCACCGCTCGACGCCCATGCTCGGCTCGATGTCCATGCCGTCGGTCCGCGGCTCCCCCCCGGGCAGCAGGGCGGCGAGGAAGCCTTGCAGCGTCTCGAGGACGCACGCGCGCATGACCGCGGGCAGCGCCCACAGCTCCGCGATCGAGAACGCCGACACGTCCTGGTAGGCGCTCACGAACGACCGGAGCGTGGGCGCGTCGAGGTCCAGGCTCGTCTCGAGCGTGAGGGTGCGCGCGACGGCGAGAAGCCGGGGCGTCCCGTCCGGCAGGCGCGGGAGGTGCTGCTGGAACCCCGCGGGGAACTCCGTGGTCACCTGCCGCAGGGCGCGTCGCACGAGGAACTCGTTGTCGAGGAGCCACTCGGCGGCCTTCTTCGTGCTCACCTCCTGCGGGGGCGTCGCGAGCCAGTCTTCGTGCGCGGCGTCCACGGTGTCGGCCACGGGCTTCAGATCGACGAACGAGGCGCCGCGCTTCGCGCGGGTGAGCGAGCCGTGCTGCCGTGCCAGCTCTCGCGCGGTACGCTGCAGCGCCGTCCCCTCGATCGGAGGGATGGGCGCGGCGCTCACGGTGCCCCCGTCGGCCTCGCATGAACGGCCCCGCGCAGAGGCGGAGCGTAGTGATCCACCGCGGGCTCTCCTCCCTCGGTAGCCTCGTCGCGCTGCGGCAGATCCTGCAGGACCAGCAACGCAGGCCGCGCGAGCATGACCATGTACCCCGCGACCGTGCCCAGCGGGCGGCCGACGTTGCAGGTCGCGCCGTGCGCGGAGAGCACGATCAGGTCCGCGCTCTCGCGCTCCGACAGCTCGATGAGCGCCTGCCGCTCGTCCTTCGAGCGGAACACGAGCGTCCTCACGCCCTGGATCTCGCGAGACAGCTGCGCACCGACCTGGGCGAGGTAGCGCTCGGCGTTGATCTCCAGCCGGCGCGCGAGACCTCGCGCGTGCTCCAGATCTTCACCGGCGACGAGGATCGCGTTGGCGACGGGCTCGATCACCACGTGGGCCAGGGTGACGGCCGACTGGTACTTCTTGGCGATGCGCACGACCGATGGCAGCACGGACTCGGCCCGCGTCGAGCCATCCAGCGGGACGACGATGGTCTTCGGCTCGAAGTCGGCCAGGACCGTCGGTGACGAGCGCGCGACGAGCACCGATCCCCCGCTGGACGAAAGCACCTGCGACGCGGTGCCGCCGAGCGCCCACCGAGTTCGCCCCCCCTCGCCGTGGCTGCCGAGCACGGTGACGTCCGCGCCGACCTCGCGCCCCACCGTGACGATGCTCGCCGCGGGGTGACCCTCCGCGATGAGCGTCGTGGCAGGCACGCCCGCGTCCTCCGCGGCCCTCGCGAGCCGATCGAGGTACGCCTGCGCCTCGTGGCGCGAGATCTCCCACCCCAGCGCCTCCGACACCGGCAACCCCGAGGACCCGCCGGGCAGGTCGAGGACGTGGAGCAGCGTCAGCTTGGCGCCGAAGACCTTCGCCAGGAACACCGCGTAGGGCACGCACGACTCGGAGAGCACGGACCGATCGACGCAAGCGAGCACGTGGGTGATGGACGCGAGCCCGCGGTCCAGGCCGGCGGTAGGCTGCGCCCCGGTCTGGGGAGTTTGTGCTTGGGTCGTGTCCATGGGAGGGCCACGAAGGCACGTTTCAAGTTCCACGCCAAACCCGTCGTCCTAGCCGGCGCGGTCATGCCTCTTCCGAATCGCGCTCTCGCGCGCGAGCTGCAGCGTCGACGCAACGGATGCCGGACCGTGGACCGATCAGTCGGGCTCAGCGATCGTGCCAGAGCTCGATGCCACCGAGGAGTCCTGCCACGTTGTCGGTCACGGTCACGTTCTTCGGCAGCTGGAGGGTGAGCTTCTTCGCGTTGCCGCCGCCGAGGTAGACGTGGGTGGGGTTGAAGATGGGCTGGATCTGCTCGAGCACGGTCGCCACGCGCTTGTTCCAGCGCTTCCTGCCGACCTTCTTGAGCGCCTTC
>Ga0316628_100005677_pt1 | contig 10068 bp, 7 predicted proteins | sample OWC_Aug_M2_C1_D5_FD_207648 | JGI IMG/M metagenome (GOLD analysis project Ga0316628, IMG submission 207648) | Wetland soil microbial communities from Old Woman Creek delta, Ohio, United States - OWC_Aug_M2_C1_D5_C | ecosystem: Environmental > Terrestrial > Soil > Wetlands | place: USA: Ohio... | reverse complement strand
GAATGAGCGCGGTGGCCGTCTTCTCGCCGATTCCCTTGACGCCGGGGATATTGTCGATCGCGTCGCCCATCAACGCCATCACGTCCACGACCTGATCGGGGCCGACCCCGAGCCGCTCGCGAACACCCGCCTCGTTGGTCCTGCGCTCGCGCATCGTGTCCCATAGCTCGACGTTCGGTCCCACCAGCTGCATCAGATCCTTGTCCGCGGTCACCACGACGCAGGCAACACCTTCGGCAGCGAAGCGGGTCGTCAGCGTGCCGATCACGTCGTCGGCCTCCACCCCGGGGACACACAGCGAATGAATCCCCAACGCCGCCACGGCCTCGTGGACGAGCGGGATCTGCACGGCCAGATCGTCCGGCATGCGAGGCCGATTGGCCTTGTACGCCTCGAAGACGGTGTCCCGGAACGTCCCCCCGGGGGCGTCGAACACGACGCCCACGTGATCCGGGGTGGCTTCGCGCAGCAGTTTGAGGATCATGCTGGTGAAGCCGTACACCGCGTTGGTGGGCAAGCCGCCCGGGCTGGTCAACGGGGGCAGCGCGAAGAAAGCGCGATAAACGTAGGAGCTGCCGTCGATCAAGAACAGTTGCACAGGAGCCGCGGGCATAGGTCCACCGCCGCGGACTAACAAATGCCCAGGGCCAAGTCCAACCATCCCGGTCCCCGGGGGCACCTGGAGGCGGCCGGCCGCATCCGTTGACAAGGCGACAAGGAAAAATTAAGAGCCCGGTTACTTTTTCCATGGTGCGACTTGAATCTCTGGGCGGACTGAACGTCACAAGCGGACAACCATGATCGAGGTACGCAACCTCACCAAGAGGTATGGAGACATCACCGCCGTGCGCGACGTCTCCTTTACCGCGCAGACCGGGCAGATCCTGGGATTCCTGGGGCCCAACGGGGCGGGCAAGACCACCACCATGCGGATCATCACCGGCTTCCTGCCGGCGACCACGGGTACGGTCAAAGTGGCCGGGTTCGACATCTTCGAGCAGTCCCACGAAGTGCGCAAGCGGATCGGCTACCTGCCCGAAAGCCCCCCTTTGTATGCCGACATGACGGTGACCAGCTATCTACGCTTCGTGGCCCGGATCAAGGGGGTCGCCAAACGCGAGCTGCCCGACGCGATCGACCGCGCCCTGCAGGTGTGCGGCCTTGCGGATGTCTCGACCCGATTGCTGGGCCACCTCTCCAAGGGCTTCCGGCAACGGGTCGGCCTGGCTCAGGCGCTGATCCACAACCCTTCGGTGCTCGTCCTCGACGAGCCCACCATCGGCCTCGACCCGCGCCAGATCATCGACATCAGGACTCTGATCCGCGAGCTTTCGCGCGACCGCACAGTGATCCTGTCCACTCACATCCTGCCCGAGGTCGCCCAGCTCTGCGAGAAGGTGGTGATCATCAACGCCGGGGAGATCGTGGTCGAGGATACCCTGGAGAACCTGACCCGAGAGCTTTCGCTGGAGCAGGTCTTCCTGCGCGCGGTGACCAAGGACACCGGCGCGGAACACGAGGCTGGGGTGGCGGAGGTCAACGCGTGAAGAACGTTCTCACCATTGCCGGCAAGGAGCTGCGCTCCTACTTCGTCTCTCCGATCGCCTACGTCGTCTTGACGGGCTTCCTGCTGCTCGGTGGCTGGTTCTTCTTCAACCTGCTCGCCCGCTTCAATTTCCTGCTCAGCCTCTACAGCAGCTTCCGCAACCCGGAGGCGATGACCCGTCTCAACCTGAACGACTTCGTCATTGCCCCGCTGCTGCACAACCTTTCCGTCGTTCTCGTCATCCTGGTGCCGGTCATCACCATGCGCAGCTTCGCCGAGGAGAAGCGCAGCGGCACGTACGAGCTGCTGATGACCTCGCCGCTGTCCATGACGGCGATCGTGCTCGGCAAGTTCTTCGGCGCGTTCGTCTTCGCGCTCATCATGGTGCTGTTGACCGCCATCTATCCCCTGATTCTGCTGCTCTACGGGAATCCCGAGCTGGGCATCATCGCCTCGGGGTACCTCGGCCTGTTGCTGATCGCCACCGCCTTTATCTCGGTCGGGCTGCTGACCTCGTCTTTCACCGAGAACCAGATCATCGCCGCGGTGAGCTGCCTGGTAACGCTGCTTCTGCTCTACATCATCTCCTGGCCCGCCGACACGTCCGGGCCCGTTCTCGGCTCCGTCCTGCGCTACCTGTCGCTGACGGAGCATTTCGGCGAGCTGGTGAAAGGCATCATCGACACCCGCGATCTGGTCTACTTCCTGAGCGTGATCGTGCTGTCGCTGTTCTTGACGCACCGGTCCGTCGAGTCCATCCGCTGGAGGTGACCGTGCAACGCTCCAACGGTCTGCTCGGTCTGGTCGGCATCATCCTGCTCCTGTTCGCGGGCGTTGCCGCGTTTCTGACCCGCGGGCGCGACCCGTTCGACGCGCTCTACATCGGCGCCCACGGCCTGTTGGGCCTGTTCGCGCTGGTGGCCTACCTCAGCTCGGGACTGGAGAACGTCCGCACGTTCCTCGGCGAGCGCTCGACCAAGTATGGCGCCAACACGATCGTCTCCTCGCTGCTCTTCCTCGCCATCCTGGGCGCCCTCAACTACGTTTCCGCGCGCCATCACCGCCGCTTCGATCTGACCGAGGAGCACGTCTTCAGCCTCTCCCCGCAGTCGGTCAGCGTGGTCAAGAACCTCCCGAACGAGCTGCAGATTCAAGCCTTCGTCGAAGGCGGGGTGAACCCGGAGCTGCGCGACCTGCTGTCCAACTACGGGTATCAGTCGCCCAAGATCAAATTCGAACTGATCGACCCCGATCGACAACCGGAGCTGGCGGAAAAGTACAAGATCAGCGCCTACAACACGGTGCGCCTCCAGTACGGCGAAGAATCCACCACCATCACCCAGCCGACCGAAGAGAACCTCACCAACGCCATCATCAAGGTCACCCGCACGACCCACAAGGTCGTCTGCATGATCGACGGCCACGGCGAGCCCGACATGGACAGCGCGCAGGATGCCCACGGCATTTCCTCGCTCAAGACCGGGCTCACCAACGAGAACTACGAGGTCAAGAAGGTCCTGCTGGCGACCCTTGCCGCCATGCCGGACGACTGCTCCGTCGTCATCGTCGCCGGTCCGCAGAAACCCTACACGGAGCACGAGATGCAGGCGCTCGACGCCTACCTGAAGAAAGGCGGACACGCCCTCTTCATGATCCCGCCCCGCTCCGGCGATCAGTTCGTCCCGTTCCTGGCCCAGTGGGGCGTCAAGCTCGACAACGACGTGGTCGTCGACCAAGTGGTCCGTTTGTTCCAGGGACCGGCGCTCGGCCTCGAGCCGTTGGCCAACACCTATGCCCCGCACGAGATCACGCGCGACTTCAAGCAGCGCACGATCTTCCCCATGACGCGTTCGATCGAGTCCGACACCGCCGGCAAGAAGGGCTTGCAGGTTACGCTGCTCGTCAAGACCAGCTCGTCGAGCTGGGGAGAGACCGACCTCGAGGGTCTGTTCCAGCGTAGCGAGGCGAGCCTCGACCAGAGTGCCGACATCAAAGGTCCCGTGGCCGTGGCCGCTGTCGCCGAAGGCAACCTGAAGGACATGGGTGCCGGCACCGGCACCGCCCGCCTGGCGGTGTTCGGCAGCATCGACTTCGCCGACAACCGCAACCTCTCGGGCACCTACTACAACCGCGACTTGCTGTTGAACACGATCGATTGGCTCGTCGGCCAGAGCGACTTGGTATCGATCCGAGCCAAGTCGGTGCGGGCTTCTCGCGTCCAGTTCACCCAGGACCAAGGCACGGTCATTTTCTATCTGTCGGTCCTGGTGATTCCCGAACTGCTGCTGCTCGCCGGCCTGGTCGTCTGGTGGCGGCGCGAGTAGCGCGCCCCCGCCCTTGCGACGTGTCGAGGCTCAGCCGCGATAGGACCTCACAGAACCGCTGAACCGATGCGCTTCCGCACGACCCTGATTCTCCTGCTCGTCGCCGTAGGCCTGGGGGCCTACGTGTACTTCGTCGAAGTGCCCAAGGCCACCGAGCAGGCGCAGAAGAAGACTCTGCTCGAGTTCAAGGGAGACGACGCCACCGCCGTCACCCTCACCTATCCGGATCGCACGATCGAGCTGGTGAAGACCGACGGCACCTGGCGACTCCTGAAACCGCTCGACACGGCCGCCGATCAGACCGCGGTACGCAACCTCGTCAACGCCATCGCCGACTGCGAGGTCAAGAAGGACATCGACAAGCCGGAGAGCAATCTCGCCGCTTATGGGCTCGACAAACCCATGGTCACCATCACCGTCCGGCTCAAGGACAAAGAGCTGCCCGCGATCGAGGTCGGCAAGAATACCCCGGTGGGCTTCTCCACCTACGCCACGCTCGCCAGCGACAAGAAGATCAGACTGGTGAACTCGGCGTTCCGCTCCGGGATGGACAAGCAGCCCAAGGACCTGCGCGACAAGACCATCCTCACCTTCAATGACAAAGACGTCGACCAGGTCTCGTTGCGAGGCGACGGGAAGGACATTCTTTTGACGCGCAAGGACGATGCGTGGCGGCTCGAGCGCCCGGCCGACGCTCCCGCCGACGCCGCGACCGTACGCACGCTGCTGTCGGGTCTGCGCACCATGCGAGCCGTCGATTTCCCCAGCGATAGTGCTTCGGACCTGGCCTCTTACGGTCTGAACTCCCCGCGCCTGACCATCGTTCTGCGCCTGGCCAAGGGCAATGAACAGAAGACCGTCCTCCTCGGCAACACCACCGACAAGAAGGAAGTGTACCTCAAGCTGGCCGACGCGCCCACCGTGTACACGGTCAGCGACTGGGTCTTCGGCGACCTCAACAAGAACGCGAAGGATTTTCGGGACAAGACCGTACTTCACTTCGACTCGAGTGCCGTTCAGGAGCTCCAGATCAAGCGCTCCGACGGCAGTCTCGTCACATTGAAACAGGCTCCGGACCAGAAGTGGCAGGTGGACAACCAGCCGGTCTCCAAATCCCTACCGACGGTCATAACCCAGTACGGACGCGATCTGAGCGAGCTCAAAGGCTACGACATCGCCGCCGAGCACCCCGCCAATCTCGCCGACTTCGGCCTCACGAATCCGCTGTTGACGATCACTCTTTCGGGAGCGAAGGATGCCAAGCTCGGCACCATCCTTGTCGGACGTCGCCAATCGTCCGACAACAAGACCGAGTACACCGCGATGACCGCCGGTGGCGGCACCGTCTTCCTTCTGCGCGAGTACCAGTTCACCCGCCTCGACAAGCCCGCGGCGGCCTTCTTGCAGCAGCCGACGCCGTCCAAAACGCCTTCGCCCGCGCTGCAAACCTCGGCCCCGGGACAAGACGACGACGACTGAGGGGCGGCCGGTCGAGCTCCAAGGTGCAAGCCACAAGCTTCAAGCCCGGCACGCGCCCCTTCGGCTTGTCGCTTGAAGCTTGGTGCTTATCGCTCTTCCTCCCTACTTCAACAGCGGCCCCACGTTCTCGAGCAACGTCTCGATCTCGGCGTCCGTCCCCACCGAGATCCGCAAGGCGTCACGCAGCTCCGGCGTGGCGAAGTAGCGCACGAGCACTCCGCGTGCCTTGAGGCCCTGCTGTACCGCGCCCATGTCGTGACCGCGCCGCCGCGCCAGGACGAAGTTCGCCTCGCTCGGCGGCACCTCGAAGCCGAGCTCGCGCAGGCGCGCCGTCAGATGCGCCCGCGTCGCCCGGATGCGCTCCACGTTCGTTTCCATCCAGGCGTAGTCATCGAGGGCAGCCTCGGCAGCGACCAGGCTCAAGCGAGTCAGATTGTAAGAGTCCTTGACCTTGGCCAGCTCACGGATGACCGGCGGCTGCGCGAAGGCCAGACCGATCCGCATCCCGGCAAGGGAAAACGATTTCGAGAAGGTACGCAGAACCACGACATTCCCAAATCGATGGACGAGGGGCAAGGCGCTTTCGCTGGCGAAGTCGACGTACGCCTCGTCGACCACCAAGAGCCCGGAGGTCCGGCGCGCCATCTCCTCGATCACCGCCACCGGGGTGAGCGTGCCGGAAGGGGAATTGGGATTGCAGACGAAGGTCACGCGGCCGTCGTGCGCGAGCAGGTCGTCGACGGGCAGTCGGAAGTCCGCCGGGAACGGCACGTGGCGCGCTTGCGCGCCCTGGATGGCGACGAGGGTGTCGTACAGACTGTACGTGGGCACGGGATAGACCACGCGGTCGTCGTCTTCGGCGCACGCCCGCACGAGGATCGACAGCAGATCATCGGAGCCGTTGCCGGCCAGAATCCAGTCCGGGTCGAACCCGTACACGCTCCCGGCCTTGCGGCGCAGTGCCGTCGCCACCGGGTCGGGGTACAGGCGCAGGTCATCGGTGGCCGCCAGACGCACGGCCTCGATGACCCGCGGCGAGGGCGGATAGGGGTTCTCGTTGGTGTTGAGCTTGATATAGCGCCGGTCCCGCGGCTGCTCGCCGGGAACGTAACCGGCGAGATCCTTGATCGCCGGTCGAACGAAGGCAGGAGAGCTGGTCTTCATCGCGGCCCCTGTCTACCCGTCTTTTGCCCGTGCTGCCAGTCGCCCGATCGAACGAGCGTGGGTAAGTCGGCGCCCCCGCGGTTGCGAGGGCGCGGGCAGGACGCCACAATGCCGGTGTGAGCGCCGAAGAGATCATCGCCCTCGAGACGGCCGTGCGTGACTTGGCCAGGCTTTACGAGTCGGCGGTGTTGTTCACGGCCCTGCAGCAGCGCGCCGAAGACGAGCTGTTTCCCCGCATGAGCCGGCTCGGCGCGCTGCTGCGACAGCATCTGCGCGATACCCGGCTCGGCCCGGGCCAGATCCAAGCCGCCGCCGCGGAGCTTCACGAGCTCACCGACCAATGGCAGGCAGCCCTCGAGTCGATCCGCGCCGACCCCACGTACACCAGCGCCGTCTCGGCCTTCCGCAGCGACGATCAAGACACGCTCGGGCGCCTCCTTCCTCGACTGTTCGCAGGGCTGACGCCGACGACGCCACCCGCCGCGCTCTACTATCCGGTGCCGCTCGCCGCCCCGCGGCGACGGCCGGGCGCCCCGCCTTTCTTGACTCCCGAGGCGGCAGCCGAGAGAGCCGCCGGGTGCCGCGACGGCATCGAGCCCATCCCCGTCAGCGATGCCTGGTGGGACCGCGAGCTGCCCTTCTTGTCGCTCGGGGACGATCCCGCGTCCCTCGATGCCCCCGTGCTCGTCGCGTTGGATGTGCGCGCGCTCTCGCTCTCCGTTTTCACGACCGACACCGAGCTGACCCTGCGGGTTTACACCCCCCGCTTGCGCGCTCCCTTTTCCGTCTACCTGGCCAACGAGCCCGAAGACGAATGGTGGGAGGCGATGGGCTCCTACGCGGAATTTCGCAAGCAACTGTGCGTCGAGCTGACCGCTCGCGCGATCGCCGTGCTCACCGACGACTGAAACAACACCGGAAAGCGCAAAGCTTAACGCTGAAAGCTTGCGGCCCAAGCCGGACTTCCGTCTCCCGGCTTTGAGCTTTACAACTTTCAGCTTTACGCAGGCTGCCGAAAAACCCCGCCCCATGCTTCGACGGGCTCAGCATGAGCGGGGCCCAGCCCCGATTTCATTGTACTTTTCCGCTCACCCTGAGCTCGTCGAAGGGTGTCCGAAACGTTTTTCAGCAGCCTGTCAAGCTTCCTCGTTGCCTAGAACTGGTATGTGACCTTCACACCGGTCTCGTCACGCCGCGTAAACCGGCCGCCGGCGAACCACGGGTCGTTGCTGACCGCCTTGCTGCCGTACGTCATGTAGAACTTCTGCTGCAGTGAGAGGATCAGGTTGTTGGTGAAGAAGTAATCGAGGTTCCACAGCACCTCGTTGTTGTCGTTGACCGGGTCCCACGCGTCGGCAACGAACGGCACCAGCGTTCCGCCACGGTAGAAGCTGGTCGCCGCCATCGTGATCAGGTGCTCCCACTGCCGAACGTTGTCCCCGTTGCCCTTTATGCTGCCGTCTTGACGGCGCTCGACCTGCCCGGCGAACGGCCCCGTCACCCACCGTCCGACGTTGCCGAAGTAGGGGGAATCTCCCGCGCCCGCGTTGCCGACGAGGCTGTCGATCTGCCCTCCGGTCGTATAGTTCCAGAAGAACTGGCCGCTCAGAAACCAGGTGGCGCGCGGGTTCAGGAAGCGGATCCACGTCGGACGGTCAAAACCCAGCATACCGGCCCACACGTCGCGCTTGGTGAAGCCCAGCGGCGCGGTGCCAAAAGCGCTCGGCGCTCCATTAAACGTGATGGGAACCAGCTTCTCGGGCTCGGTCGTCTGGAACGGCTCGCCCATCGCATAGGCGGTCTCGAACCTCAGGACGGCCTGGGTGAAATCCCCTTCGAAGTAATTCCCTGTCAGGCCGAAGATGTGCATGTACGGGTGAATGACCTCGGCCTTGATGTTGACGGGGCTGACCGGCGTCACACTGCCCGGGTTATTGATGTCGCTCTGGTAGTTGCCGATCGCGCACCCCGGCATGAACGCCAGGCACGGGATGTCGACCGACGTCAGCTTGACCGCAAACGGGGATGCCGCCCCCACGCCTCGACCACGGCCATAAAGGTAGTTGAGGGCGAACTCCAAGCCCTGCGGCGTGACACCGTGGAAGCGGGCGCCGATCTCGCTGGCATCCTGGGGATTGCGCTTGAAGTCACCCTGCCGGAGACTGGTGTTGCCCAGATTGAAGATCGGTGACGTGGACGCTCCGCCAGCGACGCTGATTTGACCGTCGCGCAGGGGGTTCGGGAAGGGCAGCGCCCAGGGTTCCGGGAGGAATCCGGCTTTGATGCCGGGCTGGAAGTCGAACGGGTTGTACACCACCTCCAGGAAGGTGTTGGACAAGGGGCCGAAGTCGCCGATGTCCCACAGGCCCTTGGCGAGCCACAGCGGGACACGGATGTTGTCCCAGGACTCCTGCTGGAAGTGCCAGCTGATGTCGAGCGGGTTCCAGATGTCCATCAGGCGGAACTGGTCGCTCTCGCCCCAGATGACCTGCTGGCGCCCGATGCGGAAGCTCACCGGGGCGTCCTTGATCTTGAAGTCGACGTAAGCCTCGCGCAGGATGTTCTCCACCTTGGCGTTGGTGCGGTCCTGACCGTTGAACCGGCTGTAGGCGCCCGGGAGCAGTTTGCCGTTGGCATCGAGGGTGCCGATGTGATTGCCCCGGACCGGGCCACCGACCAGGTCGTCGAAGCGCGTCTGTCCGATCTGATTGTCGGTCGGCGAGATGTCATAGAAGCCGTCGTAGACGGCTCGGTACAGAAAATAGAGCTTCGAGCGCTCGATGAAAGGAACGTCGAACTTGTCGACCAGGCGGCCGTTCTCCAGCCAGTCCCAATCAAAACGAAGCCGGAACGTGTTGCGGTTCTGGACGAACTGGAACTTGTCGATCTCGGGATCGCGGATCAGGTTCTGTGATTCCAGGTTTCCCGAGATCTGAACCTTCCCGTACTTGATGGTGGCACTCGCCGGCCGCGCTCCGGTGTTGACTGCGACGACGGCCAACACTGCCGCCCCAAGCACCCCAACCCAACGAGACTTCACGCGTCGTGCTGACTCGCTCATAGCACCCCTCCTTCACTTGTGCGGCAGCCTCCCCACTTTCTCCCCTACGGCTGCGCAGTTGCGTGGTCATACTAAAAAATCGCTCGGCTTGGCAAGAACAATTTCCGCCCGTATCGACGCCGTCCCATCGCGTCGGGAGCCGCCGCGGCACGTTGACTTGCCGGGATCGCCTTGTTACTCGCTCGCCATGGCCGTGCGCACACGTTTTGCTCCGAGCCCGACCGGATACCTGCACATCGGCAGCGCGCGGACGGCCCTGTTCTCCTACCTTTACGCGCGCCACCAAGGCGGCACCTTCGTCCTGCGTGTCGAGGATACCGACCGGGAACGATCGACCGCCGAATCCATCAATGCGATCCTCGATGCCATGGCTTGGCTCGGCCTCGACTGGGACGAAGGGCCTTTCTACCAGAGCCAGCGCTGGGACATTTACCGCGAGCACGCCGAGCGCCTGCTCAAGGGCGGCCTCGCCTACCGCTGCTACTGCACCCCCG
>Ga0316628_100005676_pt1 | contig 10069 bp, 7 predicted proteins | sample OWC_Aug_M2_C1_D5_FD_207648 | JGI IMG/M metagenome (GOLD analysis project Ga0316628, IMG submission 207648) | Wetland soil microbial communities from Old Woman Creek delta, Ohio, United States - OWC_Aug_M2_C1_D5_C | ecosystem: Environmental > Terrestrial > Soil > Wetlands | place: USA: Ohio... | reverse complement strand
CCGGAGCTCCTATTGCGCGAAACACTGGGCCTGTGCACCGCACCAGCCTCGGGCCGGACATGACCGGGCTCGCGCCATACGCCGTAGCCGCGCACAACTCGCGCGGCCGCGCCCTGCAGGAGGAGGCGCCGGCGGGCCGCAGCGAGTTTCAGCGCGATCGCGACCGCATTGTCCACTCCACCGCCTTTCGCCGCCTGGAATACAAGACCCAGGTTTTCGTGAATCACGAGGGCGACTTGTTTCGCACCCGGCTCACGCACAGCATAGAGGTAGCCCAGATCGCCCGTTCGATTGCGCGTCGCCTGAGACTCAACGAGGACCTGGTGGAAGCGGTCTCGCTGGCGCACGACCTCGGGCATACGCCGTTCGGCCATGCCGGACAGGAGGCGCTCAACGAGTGCATGAAAGAGTTTGGCGGCTTTGAACACAATCTTCAATCGCTGCGCGTCGTGGATTTCCTGGAGGACCGCTATGCCGCATTCGATGGACTGAACCTGTGTTTCGAGACGCGGGAGGGCATACTCAAGCATTGCGCGCTGGAGCGCGCCAGGGAGCTGGGCGACGTGGCGGCACGCTTCCTCAACAACCAGAGACCGTCGCTGGAGGCGCAAATTGCCAACCTCGCCGACGAAATTGCCTACAACAACCATGATGTGGATGACGGCTTGCGCTCCGGATTGATCACGCTGGAGCAGCTATCCTCCGTACCGCTGTTCGCCGGATTCCTGGATGCCGCCCGGCGCGAGCATCCTGGCATCGCCGAGCGCCGCTTGATACATGAAACGGTGCGGCGGATGATCAACCTGATGGTAAGCGATCTGATCCGCCAAACCGAGAAGAATCTTGAAACTCACGGTGTCGGGGACCTCGCTGGAGTGCGTGCCGCACCCTTTCTGGTCGCCTTCAGCGAAGAGGTACGCGAACAGAACAAGGTGCTGAAAGCCTTTCTTCGAACCCACCTGTATCGCCACTACCGCGTGATGCGCATGAGCGCCAAGGCCCGGCGCATCATAAGCGAACTGTTCGGTGCCTTCATGGATGACAGCCGCCTCTTGCCGCCCCAGTACCAGGCGACCGGCACAAGCCGTGCACGGGTCGTGGCCGACTATATCGCGGGAATGACTGACCGCTACGCGATCCGCGAGCACCAGCGGATCTTTTCCGTTGGCGGAAATTTCATGTAGGGGCTGCTGACAAGCTTGACCGGGCGCGGCCTTGTTCGCTAGAATTTCCCCACCAATATTGTCAACAATAGGATACGCTATGGACCTGCAGGAAGTCATCCGGCAACAGATCACCACCCACCGCGTGGTGCTGTACATGAAGGGCACTCCTCAGTTCCCCGCGTGCGGCTTCTCGGCGAATGCAGTGCGCATTCTGCACGCGCTTGGCGTGAAGGATTTCTTCAGCGTAGACGTGCTGCAAGATCCCGCCATGCGCCAGGGCATCAAGGATTTCACGCGGTGGCCGACCATTCCCCAGCTCTACATTAACGGCCAGTTCATTGGCGGTTCCGACATCATGAGCGAGATGTACCAAGGCGGCGAACTGCAGGAGCTGCTCAAGATATAGATAACAGCTGGAAAGCCGGGAAAAATATATAGGCCATTTGGCATATATGAATTTAACCGGCGCGCCGCTATAGTTCGCTCCGGGTGTTAGAGCTCCGGGTTGCAACCAACCCGTACTTTCTTACTCTCCTCCTACTCCGGGCGATCATTTGATCGCCCTTTTTTTATTTCGCGCCCTTCAGGTACTGGCGCGCACGCGCAATCGCCGCCTCGACCTGCCGTGGCGCGGTGCCGCCGGTGTGGTTGCGCGCGGCCAGCGACCCTTCCAGCGTCAGCACCGCGTAAATGTCGCCCTCGATCAGCGTGGAAAACTGCTGCAGCTCCTCCAGCTTCAGGTCGCTCAGGTCACAGCCGCGCTGCACGGCAAACCGCACCGCCTGCGCCACGGCTTCATGCGCATCGCGGAATGGCAGTCCCTTCTTCACCAGATAATCCGCCAGGTCGGTGGCCGTGGCATACCCCTGCAGAGCCGCGCTGCGCATGGCTTCCGGCTTGACAGTGATGCCGCCCATCATGTCTGCATAGATACGCAGGGTCTGGGTCAGCGTGTCCACAATATCGAACAGCGGCTCCTTGTCTTCCTGATTGTCCTTGTTGTAGGCCAGCGGCTGGCCCTTCATCAGCGTAAGCAGGGCGACCAGTTGGCCGTTCACCCGCCCCGTCTTGCCGCGCACCAGTTCCGGCACATCGGGATTCTTCTTTTGCGGCATGATCGATGAGCCTGTGCAGAAACGGTCGGCGATGTCGATGAAGCCGAAGCGCGGGCTCATCCACAGGATCAGCTCTTCGGACAGGCGCGACAAATGTGTCATGATGAGCGCTGCGGCAGCGGCGAATTCGATGGCAAAATCGCGATCCGAAACGGCATCCAGCGAGTTCTCGCACACCCCGTCGAAACCCAGAAGTTCCGCGACGTATTCGCGCTTGATCGGGTAGCTGGTACCAGCCAATGCCGCCGCGCCGAGGGGCAGACGGTTGATCCGCTTGCGGCAATCCGCGAGACGTTCTGCGTCGCGCCTCAGCATCTCGAAGTAGGCCAAGAGATGGTGGGCAAAGCTGACGGGCTGCGCCACCTGGAGGTGGGTAAAGCCGGGCATGACCGTGTGGGTATGGTGCGCCGCCAGGTCGACGATGGCCGTCTGCAGCGCATGCAGCAGGGAGCGCACTTCGTCGGCGGCATGACGCAAGTAGAGCCGCACGTCGGTCGCAACCTGGTCGTTGCGCGAACGCCCGGTGTGCAGGCGCTTGCCCGCATCCCCCACCAGTGCCGTGAGCCGCTTCTCGATGTTGAGATGCACGTCCTCCAAGTCCAGCGACCACACGAACTGCCCGGCGATGATCTCATTCTCGATCTGTGCCAAGCCGCGCCTGATATCATTCAGGTCCTGGGCACCGATGATGTTGCAGGCCGCCAGCATTTGCGCATGCGCAAGCGAGCCCTGAATGTCAAAAAGGGCGAGGCGCTGATCGAAATCCACGGAGGCCGTATATCGCTTTACCAGCTCGGCGACCGGTTCGTTGAACCGTCCCGACCAGGCTTGTTTGTCTTGCATCGTCATCATCTCTTGTCCAGAATAGGGGCTTGAAATAGAGTAATTTCCATGCCGAAACTGCAAAGTATAAAGCAAAACCCCAGCCATGACGCACTGCCGGATTTTCGCAGCCTCGGGGTCGTATTGCGTACCCTGCTCCTGTCCAACGGTGTGGCGCTGCTGCTGGCCTTTCTGCGTGCCAGTTCATGGCCGGATTTTCTGCACCAGCTGCTGCATGGCGCGGCCCTGATGCAGCCCGTACTCCTTACCTGCCTGCTGCTTTTTTATGTGCTGGGGCCCAGCCTGGCAAAGCTTCCCCTGTGGCAGGGCAATGGCGCCTCCCTCCTGATCGTGGCACTTGTCACGCTGGGCGTGGTCAACCTTGGCGGCGGCCTGTACCTCACGCCTGCCGATCATCGGGGCTTTGAGGTCGTGCGCTACCTCGTCCTGGGCCTTTCCGCCACGGCGGCGCTGCTCATCTACTTCAGGCTGCGCACCATCGCGCTTTCCCCCGCGATTTATCAGGCGCGCTTGCAGGCACTCCAGGCGCGGATCAGGCCGCATTTCCTGTTCAATTGCATCAACACGGTCCTGAGCGTGGTGCGCAGCGACCCGAAACGGGCGGAGACCGCCCTGGAAGACATGTCGGACTTGTTTCGCATGGCCATGGCACACGACCGGGAGCTGGTCCCGCTGGACCGTGAGATCGACCTGTCACGGCGCTATCTGGAACTGGAGAAGTTGCGTTTGGGCGACAGGCTCAGGGTAAACTGGCATACCGGGAATCTGCCCGACGACGCTCTGGTTCCTCCGTTGATGTTGCAGCCGTTGCTGGAAAACGCCGTCTACCACGGCATCGAACCTCTGTCCGAGGGCGGCGTCATCGACATTCGCCTGAGCAAGGAGGGCAATGACCTGCACCTGGAGATCCACAACCCGCGGCCGGAGCCAGGCGCCCATCATACGGGAAATAAGCTGGCGCTGGAAAACATCCGCGAGCGCCTCGCCTTGCTGTTCGACATCGAGGCGCATTACACGGTGGAGAAAACGCACGATTTTTATCGCGTAAATATCATCATGCCATATGTGAGAAAGGATCAGACATGAGCGTAGTTGAGCTGCCCCTGACCGTATTCGTGGTGGACGATGAAGCGCCGGCGCGTAACCGCATCAAGGAACTGCTTTCCGACTGCGCGGCACAGCTGCCCCTGGAGTGCGTTGGCGAGGCCGGCAATGGGCTGGAGGCGCTGGAAAAGTTGTCGACGCTGCACGCGGACGTAGTGCTGGTTGATATCCGCATGCCACAGATGGACGGCATCGAGCTGGTGCAGCATCTTGCCAAGCTCCCGGAACCGCCGGCCGTCATCTTCACGACGGCCTATGACAGTTATGCCGTCAAGGCATTCGAATTGCATGCCATCGACTACCTGCTGAAGCCCATCCGTCTCGGGCGCCTGTTCGATGCTCTGACCCACGCTCGCAATTCCGTGCCTCCCAGCATCCAGGTGCTGCAGGACCTGCTCCCGGAGCCGCGCAGGAACCTGTCTATCCACGAACGCGGCAAGGTGATACTGATCCCCATCGAGGACGTCCTCTACCTGCGCGCCGAACAGAAGTACGTAACCGTGCGCACCGCGGAACGCGAGTACCTTATCGAAGAAGCGCTCAGCGTGCTGGAAAAGGAGCACGCCGCGCGCTTCGTGCGCATCCACCGCAACTGCCTGGTTGCGAAAAATGCGATCGAAAGCTTTGAGAAGGTGACCGACACGGAGAATGGAGAGCCCCATTGGGCGGTCAGGCTCAAGGGGCTGCAGGAGAGGCTGGCGATCAGCCGCAGACAGCAGTTCATCGTGAAGGAGTTCGGCTAGGGGACACCGCCGCCCAAGGCGCCCCTCAAGCGCGGGGAGCCGCAGCCCCCGGCCCCCTATCCGCTGTTCCTCAGGCCCGTCGCAATCCCGTTGATAGTGAGGTGGATGGCGCGTTTCACCAGGACATCGTTGTCGCCCGCGCGATGGCGGTGCAGCAGGGCGACCTGCAGGTGGTTCAACGGATCAATATACGGCGTGCGCGTGGCAAGGCTGCGCGCAAAGCCCGGGTTGTCCTGCAACAGCGTGGTTGCGCCCGTGATCGCGAACAGGCTGTCTATGGTACGCTCCCATTCGGCCTCTATCATGCCGAAAATCGTCTTGGCCAGGGCCTCGTCCTTCACCAGTTCGGTATAGCGCGAGGCTATCCCCATGTCGGTCTTGGATAGCACCATGTCCATATTGGACAGCAACGTGCGCAGGAACGCCCACTCCTTGTGCATCGCCTGCAGCTGCCTGAGTCCGGCGTCCCCCTCGCGATGCAGGAACTGCTGCACCGCGCTGCCGAAGCCATACCAGCCCGGCAACAGGATGCGGCTCAGGCTCCAGCTGAACACCCAGGGGATGGCGCGCAGATCCTCGATGCGGTCCGAGGCCTTGCGCGACGACGGGCGGCTGCCGATGTTGAGCTCGGCGATTTCACGGATCGGTGTGGCGGTGAAGAAGAAATCGGTAAAGCCCGGGGTCTCGTATACCAGCTTGCGGTAAGCATCGTACGCATCCGCGCTCAATTGCTCGAGAATACGATGGTATTCCGGCATGGTGCTGTCCGCGCCGTGATGATGCAGCATCGTCGCCTCCATCGTCGCCGCGACCAGGGTTTCCAGATTGCGCCGCCCGATTTCCGGGTTGGAGTATTTGCTTGCAATGACTTCGCCCTGTTCCGTAATGCGGATCTGGCCGTTCACGCTGCCCGGCGGTTGCGCGAGAATCGCGTCGTAGCTGGGGCCGCCGCCGCGGCCCACCGTGCCGCCGCGCCCGTGGAACAGGCGCATTTCCACCCCGTGTTTTTCAAAGACCTTCACCAGCTCGATTTCTGCCTTGTACAGCTCCCAGTTGGCAGTAAGATAGCCGCCATCCTTGTTGCTGTCGGAATAACCCAGCATCACCTCCTGCGTGTTGCCCCGGCTCTTCAGCAGCGCACGGTACCAGGGGATGGAGAACAGCTCGTCCATGATCACGCCGCAGCCGCGCAGGTCGGTGATGGTCTCGAACAGCGGAATGATGTTGACATGCAGGGCAGGGGCGGCGCCCGAATCGAGCAGACCGGACTGTTGCAGCATCAGCGCCAATTCCAGAATGTCGGACACGCCATCGGTCTTGGAGATGATGTGGTTGGGCAGGGCAGCGCGCCCGTAGCGGCGGTGGATGTCCGCCGCCATGGTCATGATGCGCAACTCACCCTGCACCACGTGGGAGAACTTTTCCATTTCTCCGGCGTCGAGCAGCGGCCTGCCTGCCTGCAGCGCGCCCAGCAGCCAGGCACGGCGCTCGGCCTCGCCCAGTGCGGCATAGCCAGGCTTATCGGCGCCGTGCGCAAAAAGTTCGGCCACTACCTGCTCGTGGATGGCGCTGTGCTGGCGCATGTCCAGCGGGGCCAGATGGAAACCAAAAACCTCTGCCGCGCGGCGCAGGTTGGCCAGGCGCCCGCGTGCCAGATAGACTGCCTTATGCTGGTAAAGCGAGCCGATCAGTATATCGAGGTCGCCGATGAATTCCTGGGCGTCCGCGTAGGGCTTGGCCTCGCGGCCATCCGCGAGCAAGTGATCAACGCGATGCCCCAGCTGTTTGGCGCTGGCCGCCAAACGCGAATGGATGGCGATCAGCGCCCGGCGGTAGGGCTCGTCCTCGCGGCTGGCAGCATCGTCTTGCGACTGCGCGGCGAAGGCTTCCAGCTCGGGACTGACTTTCACCAGGCGCGTGGACAACGACAGGCGCGTGCCGAGGATGCTGGTCTCGGCCAGGTAATGCTCGAAAATCAGCGCCGAGTGGCGCTCCGCCGCGTCGCGCATCACTTCATGGGTGACAAAGGGATTGCCGTCACGATCTCCGCCTATCCAGCTGCCTACGCGCAGGAAGGGCGGAACGGTGATGCGTTCACCAAGGCGCTGCTCAAGCTGGTTTTCCAGGTCTGCGTAGATCTTGGGGATTTCGGCCAGAAAGGTATAGCGGTAGTACGCCAGCCCGTTCTTGATTTCATCGGGCACCGTCAATTTTGAGGTCCGCAGCATGCGCGTCTGCCACAGGATGAGAACGAAACGGTGCAGGGCCTCTTCATTTGCGGCCAGTTCGTCGGGCGTCATGTCCAGGCGGTCCCGCTCGGCCAGCAGGCTGGAGATGATGAGCTGGCAGTCCAGAATGCTCTTGCGCTGCACCTCGGTGGGGTGCGCCGTGAGCACCGGGGAGATCAGCGCCTGGCTGAAGAACTGCTGCAGCGCGGCGGCGCTGATTTTCCTCTCCTGCACGCGATCCAGCGCCAGTTGCAGGCTGCCGTCCTGAGGCGGCGAACCCGCCTTGAGATGGGCGCGGCGGCGGCGGTTATGGTGCATGTCCTCGGCGATGTTGGACAGTTGCGAGAAATAGCTGAAGGCGCGCACCACCGACAGGGTGTCGCGCCGCGAGAGGCCGTCCAGCATTTGTTCCAGCTGCAGGCGGTCCCGCTCGTCCTGGGTTTTGCGGAAACGCACGGCGGCACGGCGCACGTTTTCTATCAGGGCATAGGTTTCCTCGCCCTCCTGCTCGCGCAGCGTATCGCCCAGGATACGCCCGAGCAGACGTATATCTTCACGCAGCGGCAGATCCTTGCTCGAAATATCCGCGGGCGCGGCTAACAAATTCATTACGTTCTTAACCATATCGTGGGCGTCAGCGCGCGCGCATCCTGCTATGCTAGAATGCGCCGCATTCAATCAAACTTAATTCAGGCAACAAATCAGGAATATCCAATGAGCCAGGCAACCCCGGCGCATCGCGCCCCCGAAAAGCTGGTCATCGCCTCGCGCGAAAGCGCACTGGCGATGTGGCAGGCAGAGCATATCCGCGACCGGCTGCGCGCATTATACCCAGAAACAGCGGTCAGCATATTGGGCATGACAACCCAGGGTGACCGCATCCTCGACGTAACCCTGTCAAAAATCGGGGGAAAGGGGCTGTTCGTCAAGGAATTGGAGACCGCCCTGGAGAACGGCAGCGCCGACCTTGCGGTGCACTCCCTGAAGGATGTGCCGATGAACCTTCCGGCAGGCTTCGCCCTTGCCGCCATCGGCGAGCGCGAGGATCCGCACGACGCGTTTGTCTCGAACAAGTTTGAAAACCTGGCTGCGCTGCCTGCCGGCAGCGTGGTTGGGACCTCCAGCCTGCGCCGCGAAAGCCAGCTGCGCGCGCGCTTCCCGCACCTGAAGGTCGAACCCCTGCGCGGCAACGTGCAAAGCCGCCTGCGCAAGCTGGACGAGGAACAATACGCGGCTGTCATTCTTGCCGCCGCCGGCCTGAAACGCCTGGGGCTGACCAGCCGCATCCGCGGCATCATCTCCAGTGACGAGAGCCTGCCCGCCGTGGGCCAAGGCGCGCTGGGCATCGAATGCCGCGCCGACCGCGCCGACGTAATTGCGGCGCTGCAACCGCTGCACCACGCCGATACTGCCGCCTGCGTGCTGGCGGAGAGGGCGATGAGCCGCGCGCTTGGCGGCAGCTGCCAGGTTCCACTGGGTGGATATGCGCAAATGAACAACGGCAAGCTGCGCATGCGCGGTTTCGTGGCCACCCCAGACGGCGCTCGTCTGCTGCGCGCCGAACGGACCGGCAGCGCGGACAGACCCGATGAGCTTGGCAACGGCGTGGCGCATGACTTGTTGGCGCAGGGAGCGGGCGAAATTCTGGCCGCACTGGCCTGACATCCCGGCCGGGTGCTTGCCCAAGAGCCATGGATAACCGTCATTGGCGCAGGGTTTCAGGCACAGGCGCTGTCCATCCCGGGAACTCGCCCGCATGACCGGCCCACTGCCCCTCGCCGGACTGAAAATCGTCGTCACGCGCCCGCGTGATCAGGCGGATCAGTTGATGCAGGGCATCCGCGCGGCCGGAGGGACTCCCATCCTGTTTCCGCTGCTGGAAATCTCCGCGCTGCCCGATCCCGCTCCCTTGCTGGACCTCGTCAACCGCTTGCCCGAGTTCAACCTAGCGATTTTCATCAGCCCGAACGCTGTCCATTACGGAATGGCTGCCATCCATGCGGCGGGCGCGCCACCGGGTGCGCTGAAGATCGCCACCGTCGGACAGGGGAGCGCGTCTGCCGTACGCAAATCCGGGGTCGCCGACGTGATCGCACCGGCCGGGCGTTCCGACAGCGAAAGCTTGCTGGCCCTGCCCGAATTGGAAAATGTTCGGGGCTGGCGCATCGTGATCTTCCGGGGAGAAAACGGGCGTGAACTTCTCGGCGACACGCTCAGGGCGCGCGGGGCAGAGGTCGAATACGCCGCCTGCTACCGGCGTGCGAAGCCAACGCAAGATGTCAGCACACTGCTGGCTGCGAACCCGGATGCCCTGACAGTGACCAGCAGCGAGGCACTGGCTTATCTGTGGGAAATGCTGGATGAACCGGCCAGGCGCCGGTTCACCGGCGTGCCGCTGTTCGTGCCGCACGAGCGCATTGCGTCCGCAGCGCTCGCCCTGGGCTGGCGCGATGTCCTGCCTACCGCGGGGGGCGACGAGGGCTTGCTTTCCGGCTTGATCGCGTGGGGCAACGGCCGTCACCGGTAAATCCGCCCCTTATTTCTTGGGTGCGAAAAAGAACGCGTCGGCGAAGAATTCCTCTTGCGGCAGGCTGCGCAGGGAAGTGAAGTCGCGGTGGGCCGCTTCCACCACCACCGGCGCGCCGCATGCATACACCTGATAGCCGGAGAGATCGGCGTAATCCTCGAGCACGGCTTGGTGCACGAAGCCCGTGCGTCCCGGCCATGGTTCGTCGGAGACCACCGGCATGAACTTGACCCCGCGCGCCTCCCATTCACGCACCTTGTCCAGCATATAAAGGTCGGCTTGTTTGCGCGCCCCCCAGTAGAAATGCATGGGACGGGTGAGGCCGATCTGCAGGGCATGCTCG
>Ga0316628_100005675_pt1 | contig 10069 bp, 9 predicted proteins | sample OWC_Aug_M2_C1_D5_FD_207648 | JGI IMG/M metagenome (GOLD analysis project Ga0316628, IMG submission 207648) | Wetland soil microbial communities from Old Woman Creek delta, Ohio, United States - OWC_Aug_M2_C1_D5_C | ecosystem: Environmental > Terrestrial > Soil > Wetlands | place: USA: Ohio... | reverse complement strand
CATCGCGCAGGCGGCGAACGAACGAAATCGACACGGATTCTCCGTACCAGTCACCGGACACGTCGAACAGGTGCACCTCCAGCGTCTGGCCCAGCTCGCCGAACGTCGGGCGGCCGCCGAGGTTCATCATTCCGCCGAACGAACCGCGTGCCGTCTGCGCTCGCACGGCGTATACCCCCTCTGGCGGGAGAAGTTTGCGCCGCGACGGCACCTCGATGTTCATCGTCGGGTAGCCGATGTCGTGGCCACGCCGCGACCCGTGGACCACACGGCCGCGGAAGCCGTACGGTCGTCCCAGCGCGGCGCGCGCGCGATCGAGGTCGCCGTGGGCGATGGACGTGCGAATCGCGCTCGACGAGATGGGCGCGCCGGCGTCGTCCACCGCCGCGCCCACGATGTCCACGCCGAAACCGTTCGCTCGCCCGAGCCGTTCGAGCGTCGCGGCGTCGCCCGCGCGGCCACGGCCGAGTCCGTGGTCGTGGCCGATCACCAGCTCGCGCATGCAATAGCGCTCGCGCAGCAGCCCCAGCACGAAGTCTTCGGCCGACCGATGGGCGAGCGACGCCGTGAACGGCAGCACGATGACGAACAACGGTCCGCTGTCGGCGAGCGTGTCGAGCTGCTCGTCATCGGGGGTCAGCAGCATGGGCGCCGCCGAGGGATTCACGACCTCGAGCGGGTGCGGCCGGAAGGTGACGAGCACGGGGGGCAGCCCGCGCGCGGCGGCGCGCTCGGCGAGCCGGCGCAGGATCTCGCGGTGGCCCACGTGCACGCCGTCGAAGGTGCCGACGGTCGCCACCGAGCCGCCGGCGAGCTGCGGAAGGCCGAGCGCGTCAGGCATCGCGAAGTACCAGGCGCGGGCGGAGCGCGCCGTCTTCCGGCTCGGCGACGGCGATCAGAGAATCGTCATCGCCCAGCAGCGCGACACGTTCTGCCGTGACCCGGGGCGCCACCGTGTTGCCGTGCAGCACGCGTCGCAGCTCGTCCGAGGCGAGCCGCTGCACCGGCAGCGACGGCACCGCGGCCGCAAGCGGCAGCGGACTGAACGCGCCCGTCTCGAGGTCGTCGAGCGACACCGCGTCGCTCACGGAGAAGGGCCCGGCCTGCACGCGGCGGAGCGCGGCGAGGTGCGCCGCGCTGTTCGCGAGGCGCCCGAGATCGCGCGCCAGGGCGCGGACGTAGGTGCCCGCGCCACACGAGACGCGTGCGGTGAGCGACTCGTCGGTGCGCGCGAGGATGGACCATGAATGCACGACCACGCGGCACGGCTGCAGCTCGAGGGGCGCACCGCGGCGCGCGGCGGCGTAGGCGCGCGTGCCACCGACCTGCTTGGCGGAGTATGCCGGCGGCATCTGGTCGATCGCGCCGGTGAGTCGGGCGATCGCGTCGTCGACCGCCGCCGGGTGCGGCGGCGCCGCCTCGCGCGTGACACCGCCGGTGGCGTCGTCCGTGTCGGTCTCGGCGCCGAAGCGGATGGTGGCCTCGTACACCTTGGGCTCCTGCTCGACGTACGGAATGAGCCGCGTGCCGCGGCCGGTCAGCACGACGAGGAGCCCGGTGGCGAACGGGTCGAGCGTGCCCGTGTGTCCGGCGCGGCGCGCGCCGGTCGCGCGCCGAACGATCGCAACGACGTCGTGCGACGTCATGCCCGCCGGCTTGTCGACGAGCAGCACCCCGCCCGGATCAGCCGTCGGCGTCCCCATCCGCGGGCGGCTGGGCAGCCTTGATCTGCGCGAGCAGCGTCTCGATGCGCGCCGCCTGGGCGATGGTCTCGTCGGGGCGGAAGGTGAACTCCGGCGCGAGACGGAGCCGGAGCGCGCGACCCACGCGCGACCGCAGGTGACTCGCGGCGCTCGCGAGGCCCTCGAAGGTGGCGGCGCGCTCGGCGTCGGTCCCCATCACGCTCACGAACACCTTGGCGTGACGCAGGTCGCGCGTGACCTCCACCCCAGTCACGGTCGTGAGGCGAGCGATCCGCGGGTCCTTGGCCTCACTGGCCAGAAACGTCGCGATCTCCTCGCGGATTGCCTCCGCCACGCGGTCGGCGCGGCGATGCTCGGTTGCCATGCGACCTCAGGCCGTCGTCGTCGATTCGAGCGTGCGCGCCACCTCTTCGGTTCGGTAGCACTCGATGACGTCGCCCACCTTGATGTCGTTGAAGTTCTCGACGCCGATGCCGCACTCGAAGCCTTCGCGCACCTCGCGCACGTCGTCCTTGAACCGCTTGAGCGACGCGAGGGTGCCGTCGAACACCTCGACGCCATCGCGGACGACGCGCACGCGCCCCTGCCGATTGATCACGCCGCTGCGCACCGAGCACCCGGCGATGGTGCCGATGCGGGAGATCTTGAAGACGTTGCGCACTTCGGCCTCGCCGAGCACGACCTCGCGCTCCTCGGGCCGCAGCATGCCTTCCATGGCGGCGCGGACGTCGGCGACCGCCTCGTAGATGATGCGGTACAGCTTGATCTCCACACCCTCGCGCTCGGCCGCCGTGCGGGCGTTGTTGTCCGGCCGCACGTGGAAGCCGATGATGATGGCGCCGGCCGTCTTGGCGAGCAGGATGTCGCTCTCCGTGATGGCGCCAACGCCGCGGTGCACCACCTCGACCCTCACCTCGCCGGTCGAGAGACCGATGAGCGCGTCGGCCAACGCCTCGGCCGGACCACCCTGGTCGGCCTTGATGAGGATGTTGAGCGTGTGCGCGACGCCGGCCGCCGCCTGCGCCATGAAGTCCTCGAGGGTGACTCCAACGCGCGTGCCGCGCCGGCTCTTCGCCTCACGGTCGAGCCGTTCGCGACGCTGTGCCACCTCGCGCGCCGCCGCCGCGTCCTCCACGACGAGCAGCTGATCGCCCGCCGTCGGCACGCCCTGGAAGCCGAGGACCTGCACCGGAATGGCCGGCCCCGCCTTCTTGACCGGCTTGCCGCGCTCGTCGAGCAGGTTGCGCACGCGACCGGAGTACATGCCGCAGATGAAGTCGTCGCCGACGGACAGCGTGCCGTTCTGCACGAGGACGGTCGCCACCGCGCCCTTGCCCGGATCGAGCTGGGCCTCGACGACCGTGCCCGTGGCGCGCCGGTCGGGATTCGCCTTGAGGTCCAGGATCTCCGCTTGCAGCAGGATCTGGTCGAGCAGCTCCGAGACGTTCGTGCCCTTCTTGGCCGAGATCTCGGTGGCGAGCGTCGTGCCGCCGAACTCCTCGAGCACCACACCGTGCGCCAGCAGCTCCTGCTTCACCTTGGACGGATTCGCCTGCGGCAGGTCGATCTTGTTGATCGCGACGATGAGCGGCACGCCGGCGTTCCTGGCGTGCGAGATCGCCTCGATCGTCTGCGGCATGACCGAGTCGTCCGCCGCCACCACGAGCACGACGATGTCCGTCACCTGCGCGCCGCGGGCGCGCATGGCGGTGAAGGCCTCGTGGCCCGGCGTGTCGAGGAAGGTGATGTTCTTGCCGTTGGGCAGCGAGACGTGGTACGCGCCGATGTGCTGCGTGATACCGCCGGCCTCGCCGGCCACGACGTTCGCGTGCCGGATATAGTCGAGCAGCGACGTCTTGCCGTGGTCCACGTGACCCATGATGGTCACGATCGGCGGACGCGGATGCAGGTCTTCGGGCAGGTCCACCTCGGCGGTGGTCACGCCCTCCTCGGCCTGGTACGCGTCCTCGCGCACGGCCTGGAAGCCGAACTCGCCGGCGATGAGCTCGATCTGGTCGAAGTCCAGCCGCTGATTGATGGTGACCATCAATCCGAGATTCTTGAACGCGAACGCGACGATCTCGGTGGCGGGCACCTTGAGGATCTGCGCCAGCTCGCTGACCGTGATGAACTCGTTGACGCGGACGGTTTTTCGCTCGCGCTCCGCCTCGGCGGCGCGGGCGGCCTCGAGCTCCTCGCGCGTACCGCGACGGAGATCGCTGGAGCTGCGACGCGACGGCGCGCCGCGAAGCGCGGCCATCGTCTTGGAGATGTTCGCGTCCACCGCTTCCTGATCCACCGCGCCGCGCTTGCCCTTTTTCCGGCGGCCGCCGCGATCGGCGACGCCGGCACCAGCACCGCCGCCACCGGCGGCCCCGCCCCCGCCCCCGCCTCCACCCCCACCGCCGCCAGCCCGCTTGTCGTCACGACGACCGCCGGCGAGGCCCGGACCGCCGCCTGGCGCGGCGGACGCGATGGGCCGCGGGGGGAAACCGCCGCTGCTCGCGACCGGTCGCGGACGCGGGGCGCCCGGAGTGATCGGTCGTGGCCGCTGGCGCTCGGGCGCCGCGGGATGCGGCGCCGCGACGGCGCGCGCGCCGTCGCCACCGGCAACGGGGCGCGGCACTTCCACCTCGGTAGGCCGAGCCTCGGCGCGCTCCGCGGCCGCTTCCGCGGCAGCCTCCGCCTCGGCGCGGGCCGCTTCTTCGGCGCGAAGCGCTTCGATGCGGGCGGCCTCGAGACGCGCGGCTTCGGCCGCGGCGGCTTCCTGCTCGGCGGCGAGGGCCGCGGCCACTTCCGCCGCGGCCGCGGCGGCCGCGGCCTGTTCCTCGGCTGCGGCCTGCACGTCGGCTGCCTTGCGACGCCGGCGCACCGGCGCTTCCGCCGAGGCGGCCGGCACCGCCTCCACGGCCACCGGCTCGGGGACAGCGGCGCTCCGGCGCCGGCGCGCGGTCGGGGCCGGCGCGGCCTGCTTCATGGCGCGGTCGCGCTTCTCGCGTTCCCAGCGAGCGCGGATCCGGGCGACCTGGTCGTCCGTGAGCATGCTCATGTGGCTGCGAACGGGAATGTCCATTTGCCGGAGAAGTGATACCACTTCTTCGGACGACACCCCGAATTCACCCGCCAATTCGTTCACCGAGAGCTTGCTCAAACAGCCTCCTCATTCACCAAGCCACGTACGCCGGCAGCCAGTTGCCGGTCGACGATCCCCACGACGACCGTCTGTTCACGGCCGACGGCGCCGCCGAGCTCGGTGGCCGACGGCACTTCAATAAACCTAACTCGCCGAGCATTCAGCAGCGGCACGATCTTGTCCAGGCTATTCGCCGACGCGTCCGACGCGACGACGGCGAACGCCACCTTGTTCCGCTTTGCCGCTTCCCGCACCCGTTCCACTCCCACGATCACCCCTCGGCTGCGCACGCCCAGTCCCAGCAGGCGCAGTACGCCTATTCGAATTCTCTGATTCACGTCACCCCGGCCGAGCTGCCCTCGCCGCCGCGCGCGCCGTCGTCTCCACCGGCGTCTTCCGTGGTCAGCTCGTCGATCATCGCCATGATGCGGTCGGCCTCTTCCGGCGCGATGCCGGGGAGCTTGAGAAAGTCCTCGCGCTCGAGATCGATGATGTCGTTGAGCGTGCGATACCCGGCTTCCTCGAGCACGGCCACCGTGGCCGGCGGCATGCCGCCGATGTCCGACAATCGCACGTCGGCCATCTCCTCGGTCTCCTCCGGCAGCGGCGCGAAGATCTGCGCCTCCCCGCCCCGCTCCATCCACTCGCGGCTCGAATACAGGTCGATCTTCCACCCCGTGAGCTCCGAGGCGAGCCGGACGTTCTGCCCGTTGCGCCCGATCGCGAGCGACAACTGGTCCTCGTCCACCACCGCCTGGATCGTCTTGGTGGCCGGATCGCTGAACACGCGCGCGACCTTGGCGGGCGCGAGCGCGAGCTTGGCGAACCGCTCCGGATCGGGCGACCACGGCACGATGTCGATGCGCTCGCCGTTCAGCTCGTTCACGACGGCCTGCACGCGCGACCCCTTGAGCCCGACGCACGCGCCCACCGGATCGATGGAGTCGTCGCGCGAGAACACGGCGATCTTCGTCCGGCTGCCCACCTCGCGGGCCGCCGCGCGAATCTCGACGATGTTCTGCTGGATCTCCGGCACCTCGAGCTTGAACAGCGCCTTGACGAAGAGCGGGTCGCCGCGGGTGAGGATCAGTCGCGGGCCCTTGGGGGTCTCCTCGACGCGTTTCAGCACGGCGCGAATCGGCTCGCCCTGGTGAAAGTGCTCGCGGTGGTTCTGCTCGCGATACGGAATGATCGCCTCCGCCTCGCGGAACTTGTTGAGCATGACCACGAGCTTGCCGCGCTCGATCTGCTGCACCTCGCCGGACAGGAGGTCTCCGACGCGCGTGGCGAACTCGTCGCGGATGCGGGTGCGCTCGCCCTCACGGACGCGCTGGATGATGCGCTGCTTGGCGGCCTGCACCGCGGCGCGGCCGAAGACGGCGAAGTCGATGGGCTCTTCCATCACGTCGCCGACCTCGAAGCTGCCGTCGAAGGTGCGCGCGTCGTCGAGCGAGATCTCGCGGCTCGGATCCTCGACGGCGGCCACGACGGTCTTGAGCAACACGATGCGGATGTCGCCCTTGCCGTCGTCGATGGTGACCTCGGCTTGGACGTTCGGGCCGTATTTCTTGGCGAGGGCGGCGAGGATGCCGTCCTGGAGCAGGGCGTACAGTTCCGCGCGATCGAGCTGCTTGGTGTTCGACACCTCGCGAAACGCGGCGAGTATCTCAGCAGAACTGACCATCCAGATCCCCTCGGTTATTACAAGTGAAACGCCAGCCGCGCCTCCTTGACGTCAGCCAGCGGGATGCGGCGCTCGTCACCCGCCTTGGGCGCCAACACCGCGACTTCCGAACCCGACTCCCCTTCCACCGCCAGGATCTTTCCCTCGATCCTCCCTCCGTGCGCCGGCGTCAACACGTTGGCCCAGCGACCAACGAACCGTCGCCAGTCCTCGGCGCCGCGCAGCGGCCGTTCGCCCGGCGACGACACCTGCAACACGTAACCCGACCCCACGACCCCGGCCGCGTCGAGGCGCGACTCCAGTGCACGCGACACGCGCGCACAGTCGTCCACGGTGACCCCCACCTGGTCCCGCCGATCGATGCGAACCTCGATCAGCGGCCGGGCGCGGGTGCCACCACGCCGCAGCTCAACGAGGTCGAATCCGACCGCATCAAGCTCCGATACGACAACACCTTCCAGCGCGTCCTTCACATCCAGTCGAGGAGGTCGTCCAGAACAAAAAAATGTGGGGAACCTCCCCCACATTTCACTCGCGTGCACCCGGCACGCGCAGCAAGAATAAAGTAGAGCGCGGACAGGGCCGCGGCAAGTGCCGCGCCGCTCATATCCCTGGCGATCGTACGCGCCGCCGGTTCGCGCGCGACGCGATTGACGACTTCGACGACGGGTCGTCATGCGGGGAATGGAGCACATTGCTCCCAGCCGAACGCCGGCTGTCCGGCAATCCCGCACCAGCGAACGCGCACCGCTCGCCCCAGACGCCGCGTTCGATTCGCGTCCTCTCCAATCGCTCAGTCGCATGTTCCGAGGAACGATCGCGCCGACCACGGCGTGGCTCTGCGCACTCGCGGTGCACGCCACCGCCGCGCAGACGGGCCAGGCCCGATTCACCACATCACTCACCGCCAGCGCCGGGGTCACGTTCGCGCAGCACACCGACCAATCCGCGTCACCGCTGCTGTTCGCCGGATCGGGGTTCGCGGAACGGCTCGACTACGAGCGCGCCGGCCGGCGATGGACGACGACCCTCGGGATCAGCAGCCTGATTCGCGACGACGTGTCGCGCGCGACCGCGGCGGCGCCCGTGCGCGAACGGTCCATCCAAGGCGGCCTGGCGTGGACGGCGGTGCGACCCCTGATCGATCGCGCCCGGGCCACGCTCGCGGCCGGCCTGACGCTCGACGCGCGCGGCACCTTGCTCGCGCACCACTATGACGACCCGGCCGCCACCGTCTCGTGGTTCGCCAGCGCCTTCGCGACGGTCGGCCCGGCTGTGCGCTGGCGCTGGATGGTTCCCGGGGGAACCGCGATCCTTCGCGCGAGCGCTCCGCTCGTGGGCGTGGCGCATCGACCGTATTCGGACGTGCGCATCGAGCAGGCCGCACCCGCGCTGCGCTTGGTCACCGTCTCCGACCTCCGGGCGTTCGACGCCAGCGCCGCGGTCGAGACCGCGCCGGCGCGACCGATTGGCCTCCGCGCCGAGGTGAACGTGGGCACCTTCCGCTACTCCGACGTGCAGAGCATGCGGGCAGCGTCGGCAGGATTCTCGCTCGGCGTCGTCGCGCGCTTCGGCGCGCCTCGCCCATGACCATTCGCCGCCTCGCCCTCGCCGCCGGTGTCGCGCTGTCCGTCCTCTGCGCGGGCTGTGGCGCCGATCTCGTCGGCGCGCCGCCGGCCACGGATCGGGCGTCGCTGTTCGACGAGTTGTGGAAACAGTTCGACCTCCACTACTCGTTCTTCGAGCTGAAGAGAATCGACTGGGGGGCGATGCGCGCGCGGTATCGGCCCGCCGCCCTGGCCGCGCCGAACGATCGCGCGTTCGCGACGGTGCTGGCCTCCATGCTGGCCGAGTTGCGCGACGTGCACGTGACGCTCACGCCGTTCGGGCCTGGCAGCACGATGCGCTATCGCACGCCCTTCGACACGCTTGCGTCCGACCTGAGCGAGACGCTCATCTTCTCGGCCTACGTGCCGAACGCGGCGGCGACGTCGGGCGGACACCTCCGGTTCGGGATGCTCGCGAACGGCGTCGGATACATTCGAATTCCCTCGTTCGAGGGGAACGATTGGGCGGGCGAAGTAGACGAGGCGCTCGACCAGATGCCCGGCGCGTCCGCCATGGTCATCGACGTGCGCGCCAATGGCGGCGGCAGCCGCCTGGTGGCGAGGGACATCGCCGGCCGATTCGCCGATCGACCCCACACCTTTGGCTATCTGCGCTATCGCAACGGTCCGGGCCACGGCGACTTCACCGACCTGGTGCCGGAGACGGTGGAACCCCGCGGCGCGCGCCGCTTTTCCGGCCCGGTGGTGGTTCTGACCAGCCGTCGCGACTACAGCAGCGCCGAGGACTTCGTCCTCGCCATGCGCGCCCTCCCGCGCACGACGGTGGTGGGCGACACGACCGGCGGCGCGTCGGGCGGCCCGATCGTTCGCGAGCTGGCCAACGGGTGGACGTATCAGATCTCGCAGTGGATCGAGTACACTCCGGCCAAGCAGATCTTCGAGGGAATCGGGCTGGCGCCGGACGTCGTCGTGAAGCCCGACGTCCGGTCGATCGCGGCGAAACGGGATGCGGTGGTCGACCGAGCGGTCGCGCTCGCGACCGTGCGCTGAGCGCCACGCTCAGCGGTCGGCGATCACCACGCCGAGCTGCCGCCCCGCGTCGCCGGCGCGGTGCGAGTAGAAGCGATCGTTGTTGCAGCGCGTGCACGACGCGCTGCCGGTGATGTGGCGGACGCCCATCGCCCGCGCGTGGTCGGCGATCAGGGCGCGAAGGTCCACCGTGGCCGGCACCGTGGCGGGGCGCCCGGTGAGGCGCGAGAACACGTCCGCGCTCACCTCGTAGCAATTGCCGCAGATCGCGGGGCCGGTGTGGAGCCGCAGCTCCGAGGCCCGCAGCCCGCGCTGCACCAGCGCGTCGATGCCCCGCTCGACGATGCGCGCCGCGGTGCCCCGCCATCCGGAGTGGAGCAGCGCGACGGCCCCGGACGGATGCGCGAGGAACACCGGCACGCAGTCGGCCACGGTGACGGCGAGCGCGGTTCCCCGCTCGATCGAGACGTGACCGTCGGCCTCGTCGCCGCGCAGCCACCCCTCCCAGCCGGCGTGGTGCACCAGCACGCCGGCCCCGTGGACCTGCGACGCCGTCGCCAGCCGCGAGCCGCCCGAGCCAAGCTCCCGGCGAAGCTCGGCCCACCGCGCCATGACGGCGCGCACCGGCTCGTCCGTCATGAGCCCGAAGCTGCCCGCGGCGCGGGTCGTCGTGAAGGCGCGGATCCCGAACGCGGCGAGCTCGGGGACGGTCTCGGATTGCTCGACAATACTCATGTCGAGCGGCGATTCTCCACGCGCTCGATCTTGGCGCCGAGCGCACGCAGGCGCTCGTCGATGCGCTCGTAGCCCCGCTCGATCTGCCCCGCGTTGTTGATGCGGCTCTCGCCCTCGGCGCACAGCGCGGCGAGAAGCATCGCCATGCCGGCGCGAATGTCCGGCGAATCGACCGAGCCGCCGCGCAGGCGCGACGGGCCCGCGACCAGCGCGCGGT
>Ga0316628_100005674_pt1 | contig 10070 bp, 3 predicted proteins | sample OWC_Aug_M2_C1_D5_FD_207648 | JGI IMG/M metagenome (GOLD analysis project Ga0316628, IMG submission 207648) | Wetland soil microbial communities from Old Woman Creek delta, Ohio, United States - OWC_Aug_M2_C1_D5_C | ecosystem: Environmental > Terrestrial > Soil > Wetlands | place: USA: Ohio... | reverse complement strand
ACCACTTCTCGCCCCCCCCCCCCCCCCCCCCCCCCCCCCCCCCCCCCCCCCCCCCCCCCCCCCCCCCCCCCCCCCCGCCGGAGGCAAACAATGGCAAAGGAATTTTTAGGAATCGGGTGGAAATATCCCGTTAATGTCGATAAAAATAAGAGAATCGCGGTATCCCGGTACGAAGAGGATATCAAAGAAGCTGTCCGGATCATCCTGGGAACGGCGAAAGGTGAGCGGGTGATGCGGCCGGATTTTGGTTGTGGAATACATGAGTTGGTATTTGCACCTATTAATACCACGACGGTGAACCAGGTAGAAAATAGTGTACGTGAGGCGCTGACGGTATGGGAGCCCCGGATCGAATTGATCGGGGTAAAGGTCTCTATGGAAAAGGCCAATGAGGGGATGCTGCCGGTATCCATCGATTACCGGGTCCGCACCACCAATAACCGCTATAACCTGGTATATCCATTTTATTTGAAAGAGGGGGGTTAGGAAAATGAAAGAAACGGCACCTAAATTAGATAAACGCAAGGCCAGCGACTTGTTGAGGACTCTAAATAAAATGGTCCCTCATTATACGCCGGGATGGGAGAGTGATGAAGGGGATGAAAAGGATCCGGGCAAGGCGCTGCTGAAGATTTTTTCGCACCTGGAAGAGGGGGTGTTGAAGCGGTACAACCAGGTTCCGCGCCGGGATTTTGCCGCTTTTTTGGATATGTTGGGAATTCGGCAGCAGCCGGCGCAGCCGGCCAGGGTGCCGTTGACCTTTAAATTATCCAGCGGTGCCGCCCGCGAAGTACTGATACCGAAGCGGACCCAGGCATCCGCCGCCAAAACCGAAGCGCATGAGGCCCTGCCCTTTGAAACCGAAGCAAATCTCCAGGCCGTACCCAGTCCATTAAAACAAGTAATCGGCATAGACCCGGGGCAAGATGCCGTTTATTTACCGCCGCCCGGGTTCCTGGAAAAGGAGGCGCGAAGTGTGGACACGCTTACTTATACCATCGTGTCGTCGCCAGCCGCCGGGACGAAGAACTTCCAACTGGATCATGTGACCGGCCTGGAGGAGGGTGATATCCTGGTCATCGGGACCGGCACGACGGAAGAGTATGTGATTATTTCAACCATAACCGGGAATATCGTCGCTGTCACCGACAAACTCGCAAATTCTTTCCCGGCAGAAACCACGGTGCAGAAGCTCGATTGGTATCCCCTGTTCGAAGGAAAGAACATGCAGGAGCACAGTATTTACCTGGGGCATAAGGAGTTGTTCGACGTCAAGAGTGCGGCGAATTTTTTCATCTTCATCACGCACCGTGAAGGGACTGTGGACGGGAATACGCCCCTTGAACTCACCTGGGAGTACTGGGGCGAGGTAGAAGGAGAGGAAGGGGAGGATTGGCGAACCTTTGAAACCATTGATAACACCGACGGCCTCAGCCGGGATGGCGTTGTCCAACTGGTCAAGACCGCGGCAGGGGAAATCAAGGAAAAAGAGATCGACGGGCAAAAAAACCGCTGGATCCGCTGCCGGTTGTCGGAACCCTTAGGGGTAGATGAAACCTGGAAATTACCCGTGTTGGATAATATCGTATTCACCGTCAAATCCGGGGAGGAAGACCTATACCCGGACCAGGCCTTTAATAATGAAACCCCCCTGGATGTAACCGTGCCGTTTAATCCCTTTGGCAAGGAGCCGCGGATCTTCGATACTTTTTCGTTGGCCGGGAAAGAGATTTTTTCCAAGCAAGGGGCGGAGGTAACCCTGGATGTTGAGGTAGGCACAATCGGCCCGCCCTTCGCAATCCAGGTTGGCCAGGAGATAAGGGTTTTTGCCGTGGGCACTTATGGTCAATTGATTGAAGTAATAATAGGCACTATTGACAACACAGGGAAAATCACGGGATATGAATGGTTAGACCATGGCAGTCCCCCCAATACCAGGCTGGTCCCGGGTTCTACGCCGAGTGCAATTCTTTCCGTAAGAGAAATCAGTGTATTTGCCAATGCTGAAAACGGTCATCTTATCGAAAGGCATTATAAAGAGGAAAATAAAGAGGAAAAGTGGCAGTGGATCGATCACGGGACACCCAAAGAAGGAGTTAAAGCTAATTTTGACCCTTTTGTAATCAAACATTTGGGATTTCTTTTAGTGTTTGTGGTTGGCTCTGATGGAAATCTCCACGAATTCTCTCGAAATTACAATTCATTAGACGGAACATGGATCGATCATGGAAAATCATATGGCATATCTCTTGATTCTTCACCTTATGCCCAATACTTAAATACTGAGCAAGTAGAGGTGTTTGTAAAAGGACAGGATGGAAATTTATACCTATGTCACTGTTATTATAATAAAAGAAGTGGATCATATATTCGCGAAGAATGGAAAGATTATGGTTCACCCGGAGTAATCAAACCTGGAGTTAGAGTCGATTCCAGGCCTTTTGCTGGAGTATCTACTGATACGGCATATTCAATGATCTCGATAGTTTTTTCTAAAGGGTCTGATGGTCAACTTTGGGAATTTAATCCTGATACTCCCGTCTCCTGGGTACCTCTGGGGAGCCCTAAAATAGGAGAAAAAAATATAAACGTTAACTCCGATCCACATGGTATTTTAGAATTTTCTTCAGGAATCTTTAGTAAAAAATTTATCTTTGTTAGAGGTTCCGATGATTGTTTATGGGAATGGAATGAAACGTACGGGGAAAATAATGGCTGGAAATCCCATCAAAAACCCGGGTATGCAAAACCGGTATTATCCCCCTTTGTTCTTCCATCTGTTGATGCAGCAGCAAATGGGTTAAATAAATTACATGTCTTTTTAGCCAGTAACCTGAATTCGATTATAGAAAGAGATATAGACCAAAGCAACTGGAACGAATATACGGAATCGGAAGAAAACCAGCCGGCACTCACCCCCTCCATATCATGGGAATACTGGAATAACAAAGGCTGGGTAGCCTTAAAAGGACTAAACGACGGTACCGCCAACCTCCTGGAAAGCGGCAAAATAACCTTTGAACTCCCCGGCGATATCGAAGAAATCCAGGTGGCCGGGCAAGAAAATTACTGGATACGGGCCAGGATCGTCGGCGGCGATTACGGCAAAGAAACCTACTCATTAGCAAAAACGGAACAACCTGATGCAATTATAGGGAAAATATCGGCACGGACAGGTTCAACCCAGGCCACACAAACCCAGCAGCGCTTGATCTCCAGTAAAAGCAGCATCCGCCCCCCGGTGGTCGACAGCCTGACCATCGCTTATGAACTTAAAACCGAAACCTATCCGCAAAAATGCCTCACCTATAACAATCTTGAGTATATCGACCAAACGGAAGCCTCGAAATTAGAAGATAAACACTTTTCCCCCTTTGAACAATTGGAAGAAACAGCCAAAACCCTGTACCTGGGTTTTGAGAAGTACTTTAAAGGCGGCCCGGTTAAGATCTTCTTCGATGCCGAAGAACTCCCCTACAGCGAAGATAAGAAGCCCAAAATAGAATGGAAACAAAGCCGGCAAAAAGAATGGGAAGAGATCAACAGCCACGACGCCACCGAAGCGCTGATCATCGCCGAAATCCTTGAATTCATCGGCAACACCGGGTTCTCCGCCGCCACCCGGTACGGGAATTATCTCTACTGGCTAAAAGGAACCCTGGTAGAAGGTGAATACGAAACCGCCCCCCTATTATACGGCATCTATCCCAACACCGCCTGGACCCTCCAGGCCGAGACCATCAAAGATGAAATCCTGGGCAGCAGCGACGGCACAAAAGATCAAACCTTTACCTTTTTTAAATACCCGGTAAGGCAAGGCGAGGAAATCAGGGTGCGGGAAGTCCTGACCGAAGAAGAAAAAAATAACCTCATCGCCGCCGGGGGAGAGAAGGCCGTAACCGAAGTAACGGATGCGGAAGGCAATGTGATCGAGACCTGGGTGCTGTGGGAAGAAGTCATGTATTTTTACGATTCGACAGAAAATGACCGGCATTATTTAATCGACCGCGCCATCGGCGAGATCGGCTTCGGGGACGGGACCAACGGAATGATCCCCCCCGCCGGCGACAACAACATCAAAGCCTTTTCCTACCAGGCCGTCAGCGGAGGGGCAGGGGGCAATGTCGCAGCCGGGGAAATCAAGACCCTCAAGTCCTCCCTGGCAGGAGTGGATAAAGTAACCAACCCCATCGCCGCCGACGGCGGCGCCGATACCGCCACCCTGGACGACATGCTGGAAATCGGCCCCGCCATGATCAGCCATCGCGACCGCGCCGTAACCGTCGAAGATTTCGAGAGGCTGGCCAAACAAGCCAGCCGGAAAGTGGCCAAAGCCCGCTGTTACCCCAATACCAATAATAAAAGACAACCGGAAACCGGTTGGGTCACGGTAATCATCATCCCCTGGACCGCCGCCGATAAACCCGAACCGACCCTGCAACTGCGCCGGATCGTACAAAAGTATCTCCAGGCCCGCTGTGCCAATACCTTAGCCGCCGGCGCAACCCCGCACATTTATGTAGACGGCCCCGTCAAAGACAACGAACTCCTCTATGTGGACATCGATGTAACCATGGACGTGGTAATCGAAACCATCGACGCGGCCGCCCAGGTCGACCGGGACGTGAAAGATACGCTTAAAGCATTCCTGCATCCCTTAACCGGCGGACCGGAAGGAAACGGTTGGGATTTTGGCCGCGCCGTCTCCGCCTCCGATATTTATGCAAAAATGGAAGAGATCGACGGCATCGATCACGTGGAAAATTTAAAATTTATCTCCAACGGGGAACCCATCGCTGAAGACCTCCTGGAAATCGGGGCGGATTATATCGCGGCCAACGGAACCCACACCATTAACCTGCAAGTGAAAAAAGGAGGGTAAACATGGGACTGCCAATACCAAACCTGGATGACACCACCTTTGAAAAATTGGTAAAAGATGCCCGTTTGTTGATCGGCAGGTATGCGCCGGAATGGACCGATCATAATGTACATGACCCGGGCATCACCTTTATCGAGCTTTTTGCCTGGCTGGCCGAAATGCAAATATACCAGTTGAACCGAGTAACCGCTGCCCAATATGAAAAATTCCTCCGCCTGGTGGGCATCACCCCCGCCGATGTTCAGCCCTCCATTGTCCGGGTAACCGTAACCGAAGTCCCGGTAGAAACCATCATCAAAACCGGCACGGCCATAAGCACGGAAATAGAGTCGGAACCCTATATATTCGAGGTAGACCGGCAGGTAACCCTATTACCGCTGGTCCTCGAAACCATCGAAACCGTTCTGGAAACCCGGGTCATCGACAGGACCGCCGCCAATGACAAAGACGGTATGTATTTCTACCCCTTTGGGGAAAAGGCCCCACAGGGAGTGGAGCTGCGGCTGAAATTCGATAAAGATCTCACCGGCAAGGAAGTCCACCTCACCTTAGACCTGGGGCAAGAACCCGGGGCCACTTCGGTCCAACTGGCCTGGGAATACCAGGAAGGCACCCAATGGAAATCTTTTAATATAAAGGAAGACGCCACCGCCAACCTGGGCAAGAGCGGTAAAGTGGTTTTTGTTGGTCCGCCGTCCGCTCGAATCCGCCTCCGCCTGGAAAAAGGGCAATATGAAATTGTTCCCACAATAAAAAGAATAATGCTGAATACGCTGTCGGCCCGCCAGATAGAAGCTGTCCAACAGGACCTGGGCCAGGGCACGGGGTATCCTCACCAAATGGTGAAGCTGGACAAAACCCCTATAATCGGGGCCAAAACCTCCGGCAGCGACCCCACGGCAAAAAATCCCTTTGTGCTCGAGGTAGAGGGGCCAAACGGGGAAAGGCAGGAATGGCAAAGGGTAGAAGATTTCGACAGCTCCGGGCCCGAAGACCCCCACTATATATTGGACGCCCCAAAAGGAGAAATCATCTTCGGAAACGGACTGAACGGTCTTATACCCCAAGCGAGCCAGGCCATGAAGTTCACATACAAAACCACCCGCGGGGCCGGCGGCAACATCCCCAAAAATCAAATATTCAATGTGGCGGGAATGAAGGGAACCAACCCGGAACCGGCAGCCGGCGGTAAGGAAGCCGAAACCATCAAGGATGCGAAAGCCAGGGCAAGAAAGGATTTTTATACCGTAACCCGCGCCATTACATCCGCTGATTATGAAAAACTGGCGCTGGAGACACCCGGGGTAAAGGTAGCCCGGGCAAAGGCCATCCCTAATTATCACCCGGGGTATCCCTGTATTAAAAATTTCCCCGGCACTGTAACCGTAGTCGCAGTGCCCGGGGTGGGAGAAGGGGAACAAGGTAATCCTGTAGAACCCGGGGAAGTCTTCCTGGAAACCGTACGCCGCTATCTCACCGGGCGCCGCCTGGTGGCTGCGGATTTATATGTGATCGCACCCCAATATGTAAAAGTATCTGTCGCCTGCCGGGTAAAGTTACAGGAAAAGAGCAGTCCCGCAAAAGTGAAAGAACGGGTACTCCAGGCCCTGGCAGAATTTTTACATCCTTTAAAAGGGGGACCGGGGAAAAATGGCTGGCCCTTTGGCAGGGCGGTATATCCTGCGGAGATATACCAATTGCTCGATAATATCGAAGGGGTCGATTATGCGGCCGGGATAACCCTGGCCACCGCGGAAAAGCAATACGAACCCGGACAACCGGTCCCGGTACCGGCCAATGCCCTGGTATATTCCGGTGAGCACCAGGTGGACATCATCGGTGTCGAAGGTGAAGAGGCGATAAAAAGCTTTTGCGGATAAAAAGTTTTGCGGGGGTCCAGGGGGCCCCGCGGCGCGGGGAGCCTATTAAGGTGGTTCGATGCGTCGATAACATTAATGTTATGAAATACATCCTTTCGTTGATAGGGACCCAAGCCATGGGGCCTGGTCACCGAAGGTAAATAAGGACAAACCATGACAGACGAATTTAAAAACCAGGTATTTAAGACAGCAGCCCAATGGAACAGTGGGCTGATGTACCGTCTTGAGGGGATGAGCAACGGCGGGATCACCCTTTATGCCAGGCCGGCCTTTAGCCGGTGGGAACAAGCCGTGGCAAAGATAAAAAATCCCGCGGCACTATCCATCGATGAATGTGGCCAGCTCTATTTTATCGATAACCAAACCAGCCGGTTGTATCGTTTCAACACCGGCACCCGGGTATTGGAGCCGTTCTCCTGTATAGGCGGAAGTGGAACAAATCCCGGCAACTTTAATAACCCCACCTGCATCCTAATCGATCCATACACCTTATGGGTATTGGATGCCGGCAATAAGCGAATCCAGGGATTTTCCCAGGAAAATTTCCAGTTGAAATATATCATCGGCAATCTTGAAGAACCGGTGGCAATCGGGGAAGATACCCAAGGATTTTTATATGTCTTAGACCGGGCGGCAAAAAAGATTTTAAAATATACCAAACACGGCGAAATCGTGGACCAATTCGGGACGGCGGAGATACCGGAGCCGGTGGGCCTGGTCATCGGCAAGGATAATATCCTTTATGTCATCGACCGGCAGCCGGTGAATTTTCAAACCTATACCCGCCAGGGGCAATACTTAGGGGCCAGGGGAGATTTTAGCAAAGAACCCGGGACCCTCCGGCCCGCGGTAATGGCCGTGGATAAAAAAGGCAGCCTATATATCGGTGAAGCCGGCACCGGCCAGGTGCACCAATTCGACCCGGACGGCAGTTTTATCGGGACCTTTACCATACCCGGTATTGCCGGGGAAATCCTGGGGATAGCCATCGCTCCCCGCGGCGATCTTTATGTGGGCACGACGCAGGGAATCGCTGTCTTCAGCCAACAGCAAACCTATTGGAAAACCGGGGGCATTTATTATTCCAAAACCCTGGACAGCGGGATTAAAAGCTGTCGATGGCACCGGTTGAAACCGGACCTGGACATACCGCCGCGAACCATGGTGGAAGTATACTATTATGCCGCGGATGATGAGGAATTAAAAAAAGAAATCGAGAAATGCCGGGCAGATAATAGTAAGTCCATCCAGCAAAAAGTCGAATATATGGACGGCAATAATAGTAATAGCGGGCTAATCCCCTGGCAAGGGCCGGCGACAAATCCCGGGGATATGCTCTTCCAGGAAGGAATAGGCAGGTACCTCTGGCTGAAAGTAAAGCTGTCAACCTATGAGGAAGCGGTTCGCCCCTCGGTCACCGGGATGCGGGTATATTATCCCCGTCAATCATACCTTCGTTATCTCCCGGCTATATACCAGGAAGACCCAGCCACCAAAGAATTCCTGGAACGGTTCCTCTCCCTGTTCGAGACCCGGTTTTATGACCTGGAAACCGAAATCGCTCATATATATAAATATCTTGAACCCGGCACAGTACCCGCGGAATTCCTCAAATGGCTGGGCTCATGGTTGAATCTGGCGTTGGCAGAGGAATGGGAAGAAGATAAAAAACGGGACTTGATCGCAGAAGCGGCAGCGTTGTATAAGCAAAAAGGAACACCCGCGGGAATAGCCAGGTTCATCGATATCTACACCGGGACTGTGCCCCTGATCATCGAGCATGCGCGGGTATTAAAACCAATAGTATTAAATGAAAAAAACCGGATAGGCATCGATACGGTATTAATGCAAACGCCGGTACGGGGGTTCCGGTTGGGGGATGATTCTATCCTGGGCCGGTCGGCGCTGCGGGACACCGCCCTGTCGGCAGAGGACCCGTTCCTGGCCACGGCCCACCGGTATACGGTAATCCTTAACCTCGCCGCCCGGGAGTTCCAAAAGTTTGAGAAAGGGGTGAAACGTATACTGGACGAAGAAAAACCTGCGCACACCTGCTATAACCTGCGCGGCAGCAATGGAACCGGGGAAGGTATGAACACCTATGTAGGGATAAATACCATCGTGACCGACAACCGCCCCATGCGGTTGGGAGAGGACGCTGTCCTGGGCAGCGGTCTCATCGTATACGATACCGGGGAACGCGGGGGAAAAGTCCAACAGCGCTCACGAATAGCGAGAGATTTAAAGCTAATTTAAAAAATAAAGAAGGAGGTCAACCATGATTAATCATGACGACGATAAAAAAGGCTGCGGTATTTGTAAGATACCATATTTTGAAAGGAACAATTTTTTCTACGGCAAGCTCATGACGGTCCGTGACTTTTTTGCGGAGCAGTGTTATTTCAATGAAAAGCGGAGGCTCATCAACAAAGCCACTATAGGCAGCGGGGTGGTCTGCGGACTGGAGGTAGTAAAAATCGATAACGATACGACGAAGGTGAAAGTCTTACCCGGGATGGCCATCGACAACTGCGGCAGGGAGATAGTGGTCTGTGAACCCCAGGTAATCGAGTTGAAACCGGGAACAGACCCCTGCCGTGAGCAAGGGCACCGTGAGCAAGGACACCAGGGCAAAGACAACCATCGATATGGCGAAGATAAGGTGCAAGCCTACCTGGTTTGTATCGAGTACCGGGAGTGTAAAACCGAACCCTTGCCGCTGCCGCCAATATCCTGCGATCAAAAGGAACAGTGCGAATTCAACCGCATCAGGGATAGTTTTAAAATACGGGTAATCGATCTACCACATAAGAAGCAAGGAGACGAACATTGTGGCGATGAACCCTTTTGCCCGCAGACAAAAGACAAGGATTTACATAAATATTTGTGTGAAAGACTTCTAACAGATTGCCCGGATTGCCCCGAGCATCACTGTGTGATCCTGGCCGAGGTAACCGTGGCAAAGGAGTCGCCGGCACAGTCACCGCGGGGACAACAACTGGAACACATCCACATTGAGCCGCGGGAGATGTTTCGCATAGACAATTGCAAAAGGCGGAAATTTGTCTATAGTAATGCCATCCTGTATGATTTGATCCATTGTTACCACGGTGACCTGCCCCATATTATAGGTATTAATTGGACTCATGGCGATGAAATGGGTTGGGAGGAATTCAAAGACATGCTCTGGAAGGATACGGATGAGGATGAATCGTATGATAAGGGCCTGGAACTAGAAAAGAAAGGTTTAGTGGTGACATTTGATAGACCCATAGCCCCTCACACCATTAACCGGCATACATTTTTAT